>Ga0209186_1002248_pt1 | contig 13835 bp, 18 predicted proteins | sample SidtaG_FD_187426 | JGI IMG/M metagenome (GOLD analysis project Ga0209186, IMG submission 187426) | Marine algal microbial communities from Sidmouth, United Kingdom - Sidmouth_Male2 metaG (SPAdes) (version 2) | ecosystem: Host-associated > Algae > Red algae > Unclassified | place: Sidmouth...
GTTGGGGGGTTACTACCAACGCCGTTTCGGCTTGATTAAGCCTGGGTGATCGGCGGGTGCCCCGAGACGGGGGTTTGGGAATACTCCAAGAGTACCCCGCAATTTTCTTCTTTTTCCTTCGGAGAAATCGGATGACCAAGTTCCGAAGAAGGTTTTCCAAGGGTTCCCAGGAATCGTCCTTGGGACCATAGTCAAACCATCGGACCTTGGCACTGTAGATGCCGTTGCTCCGACGGAGCTTCAATAGGCGGTCGATGACGTATTCGTCAGGTACTGGAGGTGTGCTCTCGGGCTTATCGAGTCCGTCCAATAGTGGATGTGGGGTCTCGTCTCGGGTCGACGGCCGTGGGGCCGGGGTAGCATGGTCACTATTGACTCTTCGCTCTTCGCCATTCATGTCTACGACGTAGGTAGAATCATCTGCGTCAAGTACGATGAATGGGCCGACGATCCTGCTTTGCAGCTTGTTCTTTTGTTGGTGGTTTGTCGTATAGACGTAGTCACCGACACAGACACGTTTGTTACGTGTATCCACGTTCGAGTGGAAGTTACGCTTATAGCGTTGTTGCGTCTTTTGCAAGGCCTCTGCGACGGCTTGAATTTGCTGTCTTAGCTTGGCCATTGACTCACGCTTACGCGCTAGGGGTGACTCATCATTGAGGGTACCCTTATTTGTCAATGGCGTCCCTGGGGGGAGGTTGCGGACCGACAAACTCGGGACTCGTCTCCGGATAACGGTTTCGAATGGCGCAATGCCTGTTGATCTGTGTGGCTGGCTATTATACGCCATGGTCAATACGGGGAGTAGTTCGTCCCAACGCCGCGGGTCGTCTGTGACGTATTGTCGGAGCTGCGTAGCCATCAGGGGTTGTCAGGATATGGTTTTTGAGCCGTAGTAGGATACGGATACGCGCTGATCCTTTGTATCTGGTTACGGATAACTCCCTCAGCTGAGATCCGGATACGGATATCTGCGTCCGAGACCGGGTATATGAGTAGATTATATCCGTATCCGGATACGATTATTGGATTCGAATATATTCCCGCAAGTCTCACAGACAGCTCAACTACAGCCCCAGAAGAACGCCATCCAGCCGTTATTCGCGTGCTAAACGGACGTCAAGTACAACTTGAAATTCGCAGTTGATTTCAACCGCCCAGCGGGTGCCGTCGCGGCGGTTCCCCGCCGTTTGCGTAAACGGACGTCAGGATGACTGTTCGAAATCTCGTGTCACACTCTGACAACAACGCAATCGGGTCGAGTCGCGTGGTTGAACGGTTTTACCCGGGTCGGGCTGGATCGCCGCTTGTCGCTGCCAAATGTTCGGACATTTCTCCCCCCATTGTCGGCACGCAAAAAGAGAGGACGACTGCGTTCAAGCAGAATTTGTCATGCGCAAGAACCCTCATAACCGTATATATCCCTGTATCGTGACTCTCATATCTAGGATACGGATCCGATATAATCTCGCACTTTCTGTCTGTCAGGATAGATATATCCTCTCCTCCTGTTCTCATAATGCATTTTGGATATGCGTCCCCGGCGCGCTTCCGAAGTGGATACGGATATAGTGCACGGATGTAATCCTCGCGGATCTATTCATGACAACCCCTGGTAGCCATGGTACGATTGTACCTTTCGACTTGACCATTTGTCTGTGGGTGGTAGGCCGTGGTGCGCACTGTTTCGGTGCCTAGCACTTTCATTACGGAAATAAAGAAGTTCGACATGAACTGGGGCCCTTGATCCGATAGGATTCGGTCAGGTGGGCCATAACAGGCGACCCACGCGTCAATAATGGCTGATGCCACGGAGATTGCCGTTATGCGCCGTAAGGCGAGGCATTTGGTCAGCTTGGAGAAGCGGTCGGTATTGACCAGAATGAAGCAGTTACCAGCTTTGGTAGCGGGGATTGGCCCGAAGATATCGACCGATAGGTCTGTCAATGGTTCCGTAGCTGGGCACAGCGTCAGCGGAGACGTGTGTCGTCGTAGTGACAGCCGCGTTTGGGCGCAGCTAGTACACATAGTAATAGTGTTGTAGATATCCGTGACCATGGATGGCCAGTAATACCGACGCCGCATGGCGTAGTACATCCGATTCATACCCGGGTGGGCTGACACCGTTGCGTGATGTTCCAACGTAAGGATACGCTCGCGTAGGCTTTCCGGGATGACCAGTTGGTCGCCGCACGGTGCGCGCCTGTAGAGGCCGTGGCTTTCTTTTTGAAAGAAGGCTTTTGCCGTTTTGTGTGCCACCCGTTTGGCCAACTCGACACAAAACGCGTCGGTTTGTTGGGCTTTCACGATATCGTCGTATTCGACGGGGGCCGGCAAGTCGGTACCCGTGTACCTCCCCGTCAGCAAGCCGTTGGCCGTCTCGGCCAATGCAAGGCATGGAATACCATCGTTGATATCTTCGACGGCGGCGTCATTGTCCGTTCGGGACAGGAAGTCTGGTGCGTGGTGCGATGCACCGGGTTTGTACTGCATGTCGAATGTATATTCGGACAGCCGTAGGCGCCATCGAAGCGACCGGCCACTTGAATCAGTGGTGCTGTAAATCCAGCTTAGGGCTTGATGGTCGGTCCTTATGAGGAAGCGATGGCCATCGAGGAAGGGTCTGAGCTTGAGTACGCTCCACACAACGCCAAGGCACTCGCGTTCCGTTGTGGAATAATTCTTCTCAGCTGGGCTGAGTCCACGGCTCCAGTAGCGAACCGGTATTCTAGTACCTTCAGGTTTCTGTTGCAGCAAGGTGCATCCGAGTTGGTCGGCGCAGACGTCGACATCGACAATCATCTGGCCTTTGGCCTTTGGCAGGGCCAAGATTGGTGGTGCAAGGAGCGCTTGCCGCAGGTCGTCGAAGGCCGCGAGGGCTGCGTCGGTTGGCTTTGGTACGTCTGGAGGGATTTCTGCGCGGGTCATTGCGTTGAGCGGCTTTGCTCGTTTAGCAAAGTCTTTGACGAATCGTCTATAGACATTGCACATCCCCAAGAAGCTTTTAAGCTGGGTCTTGGTGGTGGGAAAAGAAGCGTGCTTCAACGTGTCGACGTTCGTATTATGAACATGGAGTTGACCCGGTCGGACAATGTGTCCAAGGTACTCGACTTCGTCGGAGAACCAGGTGCATTTCTCAATATTGAGAGTGACGCCGGCTTCACGCAACCGCGTTAAGACCACATCAACGTCTTTGACGTGTTGCTCTGCAAATGCAGAGAAGATGATGACATCACCTAGGTAGACGAGGCAAAGCTGCCACTTGATTCCAGACAATATAATGTCAAGGGCCCGTTGAAACGTAGCAGGGGCGTTCGTGAATCCGAATGGCATGGACAGCCAATAGTAAATACCCGCATGCGTTTTAAACGCAGTCTTCTCTCTGTCGGAAGGGCGTAGGGGCACTTGCCAATAGCATGCCGTACAGTCCAGGGAAGTAGAGACCTTCGCATCTCCTAAGGAGTCCAGATAATCCTCCAGCCGGGGAAGGGGATAAGCATCCTTCATGGTGATGTTGTTGAGCCGTCGGTAATCGACACAGAAGCGGGCCTTACCATTCTTTTTTGGTACGATGACGACGGGGCTTGCCTATGCACTGTGGCTAGGTTCTATGACCATGAGCTTCAACATCTTGTTGATTTGATCAGCAATGATCTGCCGCTTGAAGGGACCCGTGCGATACGGCTGTGCCCGGATAGGGACGGCATCCGCTGGGGTTACAATAGCATGCTCAGAGCCGTTTATAGTACCAAGGGTACCGTCCCACATCGCGGAATGCGTGCGCAGCATCTCCCGGATTTGCTTATGCAAGTGCTCCGGTGCTTCACTAAGGTCCACATCCTCGACCGGGTCGTCGGACGACGATGTATCCTCACCGGTTGGTGTGTCTTGGGTTGCCTTCTCCTCTGTTATGGCGGCCAGAATGGGCCCTTGAAATGATTCGGCGAACCCGAGGATGCTGTTCTTACGAACTATGGCCCGGTCCGGCTCGAAGTTGCAGACCTTAACCAAATATGGTTCATCGGGCTTGACCAGTGCAACGCCACGGGCGACTGCCACTGACTTGTGCCGATATAGGCGGATGTTGGGAGAGATGGTGATGAGGCCAGGGGTGGCACAGGTCGCCATAACCCATTCTTCCATTCGTCCTTTGACGCAAACTTGGCGACACGCCCTTACCTTAGCAGGTTGGTCTTCCCACGACCGTTCCCACTTATTGGCGAGTAGGGTGCCGAGGATAGGCGTTCGCCTCAGGTTTCTGGTGACATCACCGACGTGGTCTTACCACACAACTTTCTTCAAGCGTGTGAAGATGGCTTCGACATGGTTATCCATGCACTCGGTACCGAGGATACATGGCACCGATAGGTGTTCGGCGACAAAGAATCGGTCGAAGACCTTGGCGCATCCAACATCTATGTACAGATTTATAGCATAGTTTTCTACGAGGCGGTTGTTGTTTGCATCTTTGATGCGGGGTGTGCGCTCGAGCTTCTCAGCATAACTCTGCCAGTTGGTGGGTAAGACAATAGGTCGAACCAAGTTTGTGCCTGCCCCAGTGTCCAATACAGGGCGACAGCTGTGCATTGCCCGTTGGCAAGGGCCAAAAGTGGCCGCGATCTCATAGTGCCGATGTGCCGGGCTTAGTATCCTCGTGACTTTACGTCTTTCACCGGTTGGTGATGATGCGGCGGGCAACCCGCTAAGAGGCACCCGGCTCATTCGTTTTTCGAATCGGTGGACTTGCTTCTATCGCTTTCAGCGGTTGGTTCGGTATCCTTCGTTACGGAGTTCACGGCAATAACAGGGCTGCGGCGTTCACGTGGCCGATACGGCTCAGCGCATTGCGTAGCGAAGTGACCGGGCTTGTTACAGTTGTAACAAATGTCGGTCCTCGCCTGAGGCGACTCCTTCGGAGGAGGGGAACGGGACCGGGCCCGCGGTTGGGTAACCGGGAAGGGGCGGTCGACATTGGTATGCCGGGTCGGCATGGGTGTGGCGTACGCCACCTTAGTCGTCTGAAGACGAGGCAGCGTAAGCGATAGGCGAAGCTTATTCGTTCCGTCCCAATACATCTGCGCAGCAGAGATGGTGTCCGCCAGAGTGCGCTTGGGGAACTGCCCGTCCAATACCCGGACATGAGATTGTATAATCTCGGACAAGCCCTTGATGAATACATCCTTCACATCTTGAGCGTGGACCAGGCCGTCTAGGCGGTCGCGTTGTGTTTCAACGCGGAGCCCAAAGGCTGTGGGCGACTCATTGTCGGGTTGACGCATTGAAATAGTGTCGTGGTAGGCGGAGGCCATTACGGCGTGGGTGGCATACTTGGCTAGAAGCCAGTTAATAGCAGCACCATGGGTACGGATCGCATAAGTGCCGGGCCCGGCCTTCGAGTTGAGGGCACTCGAGAAGGCTCGTTTAGCCGCGCCTGCCAAGCGAATGGCCAAGAAAGGAAGGGCTTGTCCGTGTGTCAAGCCAGCTTGGTCACAGGCACGACAAAAGGTCGTCAGAAAGGTGAATACACCGAGGGGGCTGGCGCCCGTAAACGCCTCTTGCCCTTGGAATGCGCCGTCCAGGCGGCGATTCATCTGATGGGTCTTCTCCACTAGGGAGGGGGGCAGAGACAGATCATGTCGGATCAGGAAGTAGGTACGATAGTCTAATAGGGACTTGAAGCGACTGTCGGAGGGTCGAATGACCTTTAGCCGATCAGCTTTCTCCAACCGCTTCTTAGAGTCGGGACGACCCTTGTACGGACCCAGGCGGGATCGTCGAGACGCAGCGTCCGATGACGTGTCCTAAGACTCGGAGCTGGAGCTCGACGACGGGGACGACGGGGAACCCGGGGATTCTCCGGAGTCAGAGGACGAAGAGGAAGTTGCCCCACTGGACGAGCTTGACTCGTTCGCGGCCGACATGTTGGCGTTCTCAACTGGGGACTTTGAGCGGGCCAAGTTGGTCTCCTTGCGGATCTTACGCGACTTCTTGCAAAGCTTGCGCTCTTGATCCCGACGTTCGGTCGCTCGGCCAACTGGGTCTGGACGAGAGGAAGACGACTCGCCCCCCTTGGGGTCGGGCTTGACCTTGGTCTTGCTCTTCGTCTTGCGACGCGACTTTGTCGCCCGGGCATCGGACTCGATGTCCTCCTGGCGCATAGCCTCCACGTTTGCGATCAGTTTGTCGTTTGCTTTCGCTAGCGAGCGGTTAGTCGCTTGTTGGGCCGTCAGACGGAGACGAAGTGTCTGCACCTCCGCCTTAAGGCTCTCCGCGTCGAGCGGTTGGCCAGAGGCCGCCGCATTCAACGCAGGTGATCCCGAGAGGGAACCACCTAGGGTGCTGGCGTCTCGCGTGTTCGTACCAACGCCTCCCGGCGGGACGTAGTCGGAAGGCAGGGCGTTGCCCTTACCCTTCCCATTGCCACGTTGCCCGTCGGCACCACCAGGGGTCATTGCATAACCGGCACAGTGCCAACAGAAGCGCCCCGCGCTCCAATTGGAGATCACCACCCACGACGCCCAGCGCCGTGGCGCACACAAGTGAGGGACGCGCCCCGCGCGTCAAGCCAATGGGTGCAATACCCGTCACCATGCCACTTGGCAACAAAAAACAGCTCTCGGGCACCGCGCGCAGATGCACGCGGCAGGCAAGAGTATCCCCTGCTGCTCCACCAAATGTGGTCTTAATGACGTTGGTTAAGTAAACGGTGAATAGCGACCGACCGTAGACGCACGACAAAGCCAACACTATCGCCTTAGAGGCGAGGAAGAAGAACCTTTGCTCGTGCAACATCCGATGGGGGGCCGGGGGTGCCGACGACGGCGAACCCCGGTCCCATGGTGCTTTTATTATCAGACGGTAAAGGGGCGGGGTCGATCGACCGAGCGATCATATAGATCGAGTAACCAGCAAAATAGAGATGATAAAAAGAAAGGACAGATATACAAGACGGAAGTACCCTCCCAAAGGGCGAGCCACAAGTCAGTTCAATCCTCCACATGAATACTGACCGGTCAGGGGGGCTACCGGGCCCAATATCCAAATATTAAGGGGATATGCTACAACGACGGCGGGTCATGAACTCTAGTCGCTCCACCGCGAAGCCACTGGAACAATGATCCTCAGGGTGCCGTCTGCGTCGACCCACGCTTTGTAGCCCTCCCTAATTTGCTCTATCTTCAACGTTTCCGACGAAGAACCCTTGGCCCCTGGCCAGAAATTCGGTGCGGATCCGCACCAGACTCGCCTTCGTGAAACAGCCTAGTTGGGTGTCTCAAAAACAGGATCCGCTGCCAATTCGGTGACACCTCGCGACCATGGTGCGTCAGCAGCAGAATTTTGGAAACCACAAATGATGAAGGTCTAAAAGAATTACTGGCTCTGACATCATTCGCACGAGGGAAGCGTTGATGTCAATGACACCGTACTGACCCAAACGCACCTATAACTCCACGGCGATTGCGAGAGGGCGCCACTGGACGGCCAAAATGCCGCCCGGAACGCGCGCCCGTGCGCGCGGCCATGGCTGCCTCACGTCTGGCGTGCTCAGCGCCGCCACAGCGGCCCATTTGCTCCACCTCGCTGCACGTGACACCTTCCGGCCGCCCCGGTCAGCCGCAGCTGACCTTCTCACGGAGTGACTTTGGTGCAGGCCACCGCCCCACTTCCCCTCGTTCATGACTGCCGCTCCCCCACCTGCGCTCACCCACTTCCTTCCGGAACCCCTCTCACTCTTACTCTTTCCCCGTCCTGCTCCGCGTGACCACCATAGATGCGGCGGGCGCGGCCCTGCCGGGCGGCACGGCAGATACTGCCAGCCAAGACCCTCGTGGTCCCGGGACAACGGATGGCCGTGGTGGACGTACCCAACGTCGCGTTGCTTCGACGACCGGGGCGGCCTTGGGGGGGGATGGGCGAGGGCCTCATGCCGGGGGAGACCGGGCGGGCAAATCGACGGTTGTGGGGGGGGACGGCGGTGCTGAGGCGCAACGAGCGGACAAAGGTTCTATTCCCGCAAAAAGCTCATCCAATCAATTTTTTCCCCATGTGACGGTCGCCGTCATCAAGCGCTGGAAAGACCTTGTGTATGTGCGCGGGCGCCGCCATGATCGGCGCGGCGTCGCCAAACGGCAGCGAGCCAACAACATTGCGGACCACCTGGTGTCCCACGACGCCTGGATGCAGCGGTTGTACGTGGGAGGGGGAAAGAAATGGACAGACCACCTGGTGTCCCACGACGCCTGGATGCAGCGGTTGGACATGGGAGGGGGAAAGAAGATGAACATTGCGGCGGTGTCCCGCATCATGGAGAAAGCCGTCAATTTCAACAACGAGGTGATCGCCATACGACTCGCCAACACCGGCGCGGCGGCCGGGGTGTCAAAAACGCCGTGATTGAATACGTGGCGATCAAGGCCAGAACGTGGCGGATGGGCGCCAAGGGCGCGAGGCGCATCCTCAAGTACGCAAGTAAGGCCTGTCCAGTGATTGGCGGCGTTTAGCGGAGCCCGCCCTTTGTTGGCGGGTCCCGTCCGAACGACACCGCCGACGAGTCGGGAAGTGACGGCCAATCAGACGGCGACGATGTCGGGGGGGCGGGTGCCCTGGACACGTAGCTGGAAAAGACCCCGTCCGCCAGCGACGGAGGCGACAGCACGTCGCTCGCGACGTCGGACAACGGCGCTCCGTTCTCCCTTATGCCGACAGCCGAGGGGGCGGTGCGGGGGGTGCCAAGCCGGAAGGACGCAGTGAACCTATCGCCTTCATTGGCCACAGGCGTCAGTGTAGCCGGGGGAGCTAGTGGGCGGTCGATGAGGGCGGCTCTGGCAAAAGCCTCCATGGGGGCGTCCATGCCGGGTGGTGAGGATGTTATGCGCTCGCTTTCTGGTTCGCTTTCCGACGCTTCGAAACGTTTCGATGAGAAAAAGAAGACGAAACGCCTCGCTGCGGCCGAAGGTGAGGTTACGAATAGAGTAGAGTTCCTTACTGCACTCGTCAAGCGGCACCCACAAGTTGAAGGCTTCCGTGACATTCTTTTTGATGCTCTGCGGGGCGGTAAACTGCCTTATTGACAACGAATTTACTATCTCATGTGCGCCAGATAGATGCCCTTCTCTCTCATAACAGCACACATGACGTTTTGCACCTGCAGAAGCATTGGCAGCGCCCCGGCCTCCGGGTCATCGATGGCCGACGTTGAGGGATCAGCCAGCGGCTGCCGCGAGAGGCCATCGCCTCGGGCGACACAGACGTTTTGCATGACACAGCACGCCACGATCCAGTCCATTGCGAAAGAAAGGTAGGCATCGCTGGCCAGGCCGACCCGCAGCTCCTGGAGACTCCCCCATCGCCCCTTCAAGATGCGGATGGTGTGCTCAGACTTTAGCCGCAGCCTTTCCAAATGGCAGTTATCCCTGCCAGGAAACGCAACTGAAAAGGCGGGAAGCAGGGATACAGAGTCCAAATCATACTAAGAGTAAGTGTGCGTTCGGAGCAGCTCGGAAGGCGATCGATCGGTTGATGATCCTGTTGATCGGATCAGGGCCGGCGTCGCGACCGCAGGCGCGTCCGCGGCGCCGACGGAAGCCCCGGCCCTGGCCTCCCAGGAGGGCTTGCGGTGACGCTTACGAGCGCAGCTTCCGCGCTTGTGGGCGCGGCTACGGGTCTGATTCGCGTTGCCGGTCACGCCCGGCACGGAGCCCGCCGCGTCCGGGTCCGGCGGCGGTATACCCGACATGGAGGCAAGCGTGACGTGGTGAACCTCGGCGGCGGGCGACACGCAGCTGTCAGGAGTCTGTGACGGAAAACACAAGAGGGATGAAGCGAGGACCGACGGTAACAGCAGCTGTAGGTATGGTCCAGACGTAAGTTGTGGAGTGTTTCAAGTGTTCGATGGAGGTAAGACAGGGAGCGACCACATGCACACTTTTGATTGGTTTTCTGTTGACAGCATCTTGCGCGTTCCGCTCGTGCCCTGCCGACTGAAACCATCACCGCCGCCCTGTGCGCCCCCGTGGTGGACTGCCGACGGCGCCGGCACCGGCGCCCTGTGCGTCCCCGCGGTGGACTGCCGACGGCGCCGGCACTGGCGTTTCGTGCGCACTCTTTTAAGACCGTGGACGGCGATGGCGCTGATTTTCAGTGTTCTCAGTCCGGGGAGGGAAGATGGTGCCCTATGCGACGGACAGTGATTTTACTTGCGGAAAGAGTATGGAGCCAGCTTTCTCTTTGTGTGCGCTCGTTATCGGACGGCGGACTGATCCGGCTATGGCGCGTTATGTCTCACCTTTTCCTTCATGTTTTCCGTCACATGCTGGTGGCGAAGCTTTTACCCTGTTTTCTTGCACTGTGAGAAGGCTCTTTTGTCGCAGACGCAGCACGACCTGTCGACGGCGCAGAAGACTATGAACTCGCGGGATCCCGCGGCCGCCTCCCAAAACGCGGTCGAATGTCCAGGCGGAGCTCCAGTTGGCGTGGACACTGTTGAAGATTTCGGATTTGGTAGTCGCCACAGACTTGGGGGGCGGATCGGACTTGATCCGGCTTTGCATTCGAGGCTCGAATGCAGGGGTCGGGCGGACGTGGCGGGCGTTCATCATGGCCAACCGACACTCTGTCGGGCCGGAGGAGGCGCGCCTGCGTGGGGACGGGCGGCCGGATGGCCGTCCCGGTGACTGTGTACGTGGGAGGATGCAGCGGGCGCCGCCACAACATGCCGAGAGTGCACCGCGGGGGGGGGTGGTGAGGGCACTGCGGGAGCACCGGCACCGCGAGGGGAGCGGTGGCCGGGAGACTGGTTCGTGGAAGTTTGGGGCGCGCCCGATGCCTTTTGGCCGGGGCGGCGCGTGCGCGGGGTCTGAAAACTCGCACAAGAGACGTTGAGGGTATATGAGCAGGTACGGCGAGCCCAGGGAGTAAGACACAGACGGAGGAACACAACCTTTACCACCCCCACCCTGGATTGACAACAGACACTCGAGGCGGCCAATTTTCTGGCCGGGGCTCGGTCGGCGGGGTCGGTGGAGCAGCCATCGCGCATCCAGTAGGGACTGTTCTGCACAAGGTCGGCGCGCCTTCTCCTTCGCGCATCGCGGCCCGCGTGCCTTCGCCCCTGCCCACTCTCCCCGTGTTCGCTCACCCTCCCTCCGTGGCGGCAGTGGCCGCGGCCGGCAGAGTGGTCACGGCTGCTGCGGCGGCGTCGGAGGCAGATTTGGCCGCGGTGGCGCTCGCGCATGAGCTTTGCGCCGCCGCCGTGGGGTCGACTCCCCTCCGCCGCTGTTTCGGGTCTAGGGAGCGAGGGCGCAGCCAAGCGGCGTCGCAAGCAACGTCTGTGACACTTGCGGGGGGGGCAGTTCCTCCGCGCTCCCTGCCACCCCTCCACTGGGCTCAGACTCGGAGCCACTCACGGACAGAACCCGGTGCGCAGGCCACATCGTCAAAGGCTTGGCGGCGGTGCGGATTATGACACTCGTCACTCGAAGCGACGTCGCACGAGGCGACGTGTGGCCGCTGCCTCCTCCCACTCGCATGCCAACAACTGCCTGGCGCTTGAAGGGGCATAGGGCACGCCACATGGCGCCAATTCCTGTAGCTACGTGGTCATTTGACTTTTGCCGTTTCATATGGGGTGGGCTTTGCTGGAGACTGCGTTTTGACGGACGGCTGTCGATGCAGCGGTGGCTGCCAGGGTGCGAGCGTGGCTGCCGGACGAGGAAAATCTGACGGTCGAGTCATCCAACGTGCAACGCGCCAAGGAGACAGCGCCTGCGGCTGCCGTCGCCGCCGCGGCTGCCACGGATGTCACTGATGTCGCCCGCATCGTCCAGCAGACAGCCAAAGACGCGGCGGAGGCGCAAACTGCGGCAGCGTGTGTGGCCGCTTGCGCGCGGCGGTGCATAAAAACGCACGCACCCTTAGTGTCCTGGAAGTCCGTCGCCCAGACAGTTCAGCCAGAAATGGTCGGTTTCACAGTGTCATTCACCCCGAAGCAGCACACACCCCTACTGAACATGTTCCACTCGTCTGAGATGCGCAAAGAGGACGCCAGTACCGACAGCGCCGACGATAAGAGCTGAGATGAAACAGTGGTGCCTTTCTCCGGGAATCAATGTGCCACTGCTGGTCACGCGCAGACGTAAACATGAAACGGGGGTCTAACAATAGAAAAGTGACATACATTCTTCTTCTCGCCAGCTGCGTGTTCCGCGGCGCCTGCTGACGGCTCCACAGAATCCCCCTCGTCAGCAGCCAGAGCCAAGCGCTCTGCATCGCGCTCATGCGCTGGAGGTGAGGGGCGCGGCTTCCCATTCCGGTCCGCGTCCAGCGTCGGCACCCACAACTGTGCCTCTGCGAGCAATACTTGCCACGGAGTGGCAATAGATCAGGGGGTCCGCTTGAAATTCTTGTACCGCCAGAATGGATCGCTCATCATGACAATCTGCAGGTCGCGCACGTATTGCAGCGCGTCAGCGGCCGTGGTGACGCCCGGCCTCGTCAAAGCCAAATTGTGGAGCTGGTCGTACGTCCGCTCCTCGCGTCCCTTGCTGCCACGGCGCGCCCACCTCCAGGAAGACAGCATGAGGCCAATGGAGGGCTCCGACGTCCCCTTCAAGACATCCGGTGGCACTTTTAGAAACATGTCGTGGACGGAGGGACACGTCTTGGTGTCAGGGTTGTAGTACTTGAGCATGATTCCGACAGTCGTCATCATTCGGACCATTGTCCGTCGTGCCGCTCTTTAGCAACCTGCGCGCCAACATCCTCGACTTTGGCAAGCGACTTTTCCATCACATGCCCGCTAGCCTCTGGTGAGCATAACGGAGCGACGACGACGTTTTCGACACGAGCAACAGCAGCCACCTGCTTTCCTTCTCGACGCACACAAGGTGCAGAAGATATACCGCCGCGGTCCTCGAAGGCAGGAGGTACACGCGGGTTCCCCTGTTGACGTTCCATGGAGAGCGCGATCGGTCGGGCGTTGACAGACTCGGGAAGAGAAAATCCGTACTTGGCGTACGCCGCCGTGATGACCGTGAGGACGTGCGCTCTGCGAGCGCGGCACAGCGGAGCCTCCACCTCCATGGAGACTCCCTGCGCCCCCGCGATAAGAAGGCCAGAAAACCACTCTTCTACGCCATTACGGGTAGCTGGTGCATCGCACGTCACCTTGGTCGACGCGTAGTGAATGATGTACGACGGCGAGACGTACTTGGCCCGGGTGAAGTGTTCCACAACCTCAGCATAAAGCTCATCCTTCCACGACACGCCCCACTCGCAGAAGTGTGCGCGCCACATGAGGCGCTCCGTCGCGTACACGCGCTGCAGTGCGGCATTTTCAACAGATGGAAAGTGGGGAGAGGCGTCCGCGGGAAAATCGCCGACAGGTCCGAGTCCTGCCAAAGCAGGTGCTCCACGATCACGCGCCGGCGGCAGCATACCTACATTGTCGTCACCTCCTGCAGAGCTGTCGCCGAAGAACTCTGCACACAGAAACTGACGACCATCTTCGCCGCACTCGTCTTCTTCAAATACACCGAAAGACGGAGGAAGCGGGCTCTCGTCTTGTAGCGGGGGTGATGCACAACTTGCAGCGTGTGTGCGCGGAATCCTTGTCGGCTTTGCCGCTGGATCGGTTTCGGTGGCGGCAGCGGTGGTTGCTGTGGCGGCGACCTCCGCCGCTGGTCCGTCCGACGGAAGCATCCCAAACTCAGAATCTTGCATTGCCACACAATGTAGTACCACGGGGCCCCGTGTTGACGGGGACCACCGCGGGTGCGCCGGAGGCGCCGGGGGACGAGGCGGCCGCCGGGGGACGAGGCGACCGGCGGGGGGCGACG
>Ga0209186_1002249_pt1 | contig 13833 bp, 8 predicted proteins | sample SidtaG_FD_187426 | JGI IMG/M metagenome (GOLD analysis project Ga0209186, IMG submission 187426) | Marine algal microbial communities from Sidmouth, United Kingdom - Sidmouth_Male2 metaG (SPAdes) (version 2) | ecosystem: Host-associated > Algae > Red algae > Unclassified | place: Sidmouth, United...
GGCACCGAAGAGGAGGTTCTCACCCAGATCTCCCGGCGCCACGCCGCACGACAACGGGACATCGACCGACGGCGAAAACATCGCACCGGACTCCCACCAGAAGACGACTTTAACTAAGTAGAACTAGGAGACTAGTAAATACTGCAACCGGGCCTCCGATCCAGCCGCGCCTCTCCGACATCCGACATCCGACATCCGTCTCCCGTCTCCCGTCTCCCGTCTCCCGTCTCCCGTCTCCCGTCTCCCGTCTCCCGTCTCCCGACTTCCGACTTCCAAATTCCCCCTACTCCCGCAGATCCACGCAAGTCATCTGCCCCTGTCCCCGCATCACCAGCCGGCCATCGCTCAGCGCCAACGGACTCCACAGCTTGTAGTCCTTGTCCAAGTTCTCGATGCCGAACGCATTCGCTGAACCCAGCTCCCGGTAACCTTCCGGACTCGGCTCGACCATGCGTAGAAGACCATTGTGTCCGTCTTGGATGATCAGCTTCCCGTCGGCCATGATCATGCTGCCACGACCGAAATACGGCTCGTTGCCAGTGCGCCAAACCTCCGATCCATCGGACACCTTCAGACAGGCAAGACCACCACTCTCCTCGCGTTGCGTGCGCGTCTTGTAGTTCGAGTTCTCGTTCATCAGAATATACATGTGCTCCCCGATGACATGGGGGGGATGAATCTGGCTTCCTCCTTCAAGGCGGTACTGCTCCTCGACCGAAATCTTGTCCCCGTTGCCGTTCAGTTTCAGCATGATCGAGCCACAGTCGTAGCCACCAGTAATGAACAACTGGTCCTCGCCAATCAGCACCGGCACCGCGATCGGGTACTTGTTGTAGTAGATATCCGACTCCCACAACAACCGCCCATCCTCAGGAGAAAAACTCGCCAAAATCCCCACCTCGCTATCGCTATCTATAGTGCTCACAATCAGCACCTGCGGCACTCCCTTGATCTCGTAGTAAGCAGGCTGTGACATCGTGTGCCCCAGAGCCTTGGTCATCCACAACACCTTGCCCGAAGACTTGTCCAAGCCAATCAAACCAGTGTCCTCGCTCAACACACACGACACCAACGTCTCTCCAACCACCAACGGCGACTGCGCATAGCCCCACTTCGGCGGCATCTCGACGTTAAACTCCTTCATCGTATCGAACCTCCACACCGGTTCGTGCGACTTCCGGTCAAGGCTGGTCACGTGACCAAACCCACCGATCATATAAATTCGATCGTCTTCGATCGTCGGCGTATTGCGCGATCCCGCAAACGATAGCTTCCCAGTGACCTCATCCTCGTAACGCCACTTCTCCTTACCGGTCTCCAAGTCGAAGCAAATCAAGATGTCCGCCTCACCCGGATCTCGATCCATGACATAGACTTCGCCATCAGCAATCGCCGCTCCAGCAAACCCCTCTTCCAGCTCAACATCCCAGACCACCTTCGCCCCCTGCTCGGGCAACCGCTCGATCAAGCCGGTCTCCCCACTCGTTCCGGTGCGGTTCATCCCCTGAAACTGAGGCCAATTCTCCGCCAGAACAGAGCCACTACAAAGGACAAGGCCGAGAGCAAAAATCGAATAAGAAGATTTCATGAGATCCCAGAATACCGCCGCAAAACCCCCTCTCTATCTCCGATCCGTCACTCTTCCACTTTTTTGCTACCAGCAATGGCACAAGACTCCATCCACAAAATTCCGAATCAAGAGAATCCGATCTTGTGACCAGCTCCTCAAACAACGAATATTCTGCAGTGTCCAACTCGACCGGCAACTCCCCAGCTCTCCCCACCGCCATGGTCGCCCACCTACTGCACATTGGTCGGCTGATCGTCGAGGAAGAGCAACGCGGGGCGGAACGAGCAGGCTATGGTGAAGAGCTTTTGAAGGGCCTTTCTAAGCGTCTAACGGCCGATTTCGGGAAGGGATTCAGCCCCTCTAACCTGCGCTATATGAAGATGTTACACCGATCATTCTCAATTCATCACTCAGTGAGTGATAAATTGCCCGAGACTCATCAGGCACCGAGTGACGAATCGGCAAAACGGCACGCACTGAGTGCCAAATCTGCTCCCTGTGGCTTCCCTCTCCCCCAGCTCCACCCCGACCTCTCCTGGACCCACTACCGCCACCTCCTCAAGGTCTCCGATCCTGCCGCCCGCACCTGGTACATGACCGAAGCCGCCGAGGCCGGCCTCCGGGCGACTATTTCGTTTTAGGATTCAACCAACAAGACCCAGCTCCACCGTCCCCGTTTGATCGAACAAGTCGCCAAGTCCGCCCTTGGCCTCGCCGTCCTGCCTTCCCTAGTCCAAGGCGAAGAGTTCTAGGTTGAAGACTACCAAGAATTTAGATAGACAAAATTACATAATGCTTGACTGGTACAGTCCCTTCGACCCCTCAAGGAGTTTGGTGAATTGGAGGTCTTGGTCTTTCAGGTGGTGGAGGGATTGGGCCTAGCCGCATTTCGACGTAACGAACTCAAAGAGAGGTTCGAAGACCTTAAAGTGCTCCCGATCTAGTGTCGGAACAGTTTCGTTGGCGAACTTTGTCTTCTTGCCTTTGAAACGCGTAATATTACCAGGGAGGCTGGGGTCTTTTTCGAAGTTATCGGACAGCGAATCCACGCCATGAAAGAGTAGCTCCATTGGAAGTCGAGAATTGGACTTGAAATGATTTCCAGTCTTCTCGTTGATCACTTGATCTCTGATTTCCCCACTCCGTGGTACGGGTAAGAGAAGGACGTAGCTATCCTTGTCTTTTAACTTCTTGGTCAAGCATTTCTGAGGGTCCGCTTCAACAACATCGCCCTTACAGCCCTTCCATTCGTTGAAGGCATCGTCGAAATCAAATAGTCCGAAGAACGTTCTTCCGGGGTGATCGGTATAGATTTCGGTACGCCTTAAAAGGTTGCCAAGAAAACTACAGCAGAAGGCATCCTTAATCTCGAAAGGTCGATGTTGTCCCGGATAGAGCTTCTTCCAAGCTGTCTCGAGAATGACCTCATCTGAGATTCCCTCGGTGAACAGCACTGGGTTGGTTGTGTCTTCCAATACCGTTTGGATGCTCAACTGGGCTTCTCTTTCCGAAAAGGTGATGAGGCCGGCCGATAGGGAGGTGATTATCTGGCCTTTGGGAACTTTGGAGACTTTGACTGAGTTCCCTTCGATCTCGAAAAGGCTGATCTGGCTTTCTTCACTGGAGGAGATTGTGGAGGCACTATGACTGCTTAGGAGGGTGTGGCTAGATTGCGAGGCGGCTTCGGAGATCTCGAAAACTTGGCTGAGGAACTGGTGCTGCCACTCGGGATGGAGGAAAGAGTCGGGTTCGTCAAGTAAGGTCAGGCAGTGGCGCTCTTTGAACAGCTCTGTAATGGCGAAGATATAGACGGATTGAAATTGACCATCGCTGAAGAAGGAAGTGTTGGCTTCTTCACCGTTCGTTAGTGTAAGGGGGATCTCGATATCGCCGAGCATTTCGAGGACTTTCAAGCCGTCGAATCGTTCGAAGAGCTCGTGAGGGGCTTCGTCTTTGAATTTTTCTAGCAGCGCCGCTACGTCGATATAGAGGATGTATTTGTCGTCGCTGGCTTGGTAGCCCTCGGTTCGGATTCTGCCGTCCGCGGGCTCGGGGGCCGAGCAATCGAGTAGGGTGTCGAGGAATTCTCGGGTGATGCCTTCTGCTTTCCAGAAGCGATTCTCACCCTCGTCGCTCTCGATGTCGTATTCCTTTTTACCTCTCGCGTAGAAGGGGCGATGGAGCGTGAGTTTGAGATTGGCTCCGGATTCCTTGATGCCGAGCTTATCGCAGATGAAGCGGCGGCACGGACTGTCCTCTGGCTTGAGAAGACTTGTGGCAAGGAGGAGCTGTTTGTATTCTGGGCCAATGCCGAGGAAGTAGCGGCTGTCAGATAAGTTTGCGCCCTTGAGACGGCTTTGGAAGGCCGTCTGGTAGTTCTGAATCAAGGATGAGACCCGGTCATTGTGGCCGGAGTAATAGACGAGGACATTGTCGGGGACTGGTGTCTTGCCAACGGATTTTCGAGCCTTGCCATTGATCTGAAGCAGATTGTTGGACCACTCAACTGAAGTGGTTTTGCCTTCGATCTCGTAGGTGATGCTGTAGTCGAAATTGATTTTTGCATCTGAGCCGAACTCGTTGAGGTGGCGGAAGATTTCGATGAGGGCTTCGAAGAGGTTGGATTTTCCTGTGCCGTTTTTGCCGACGAAGACGTCGAGGAAGCTGTCGTTGTCGAAGCTGAGGGTGAAATCCTTCAGGTTCTTGTAGTCGCTGATATGGACATGTTGAAGGCGCATGGATATTGGGTGGAGTTGGGCGTTTATCCAATGGCCTGCTCGACGAGGCTGTCGGCGAGGTTGAGTTGGGTGGCTTGAGCGGTGGCGAGGCTCGCTTTGAGTTGGTCGCACAGCGTCATCAGCTCATCGACTTTGGCGACGATGCGGTGTTGTTCGTCAAGTGGCGCGAGCGGAATCGGAGCCGCTCTTAGTTTTCCTTGGGAAATGTTCATCTGGCTTTTTGCCATCCCAGACTTTGCATTTTCGAGATAGTCCCATGTTGGCCCAGCGTTCAGGCAGAGTGAAATGAATCGTTCGGTGATTCCGACTTCAACTAAATGAAAGCGGATGATCTTATCTGAGATCATTAGCCGAGGTCTTGTGTTCTCCACCAAGCAAGAGATACCAACACGATTCTTAGGTCCTGCTCTGGTAATAAGTATGTCGCCTGATCTCACTTCGTATTGCGGTCTTGGCGACTTACCTCCATCGAGAACCTTGTTTTCGATCTCTCTATACTCCATGACCTGCACGGCGGTAGTTTTCAAAACCCCCCAAATGTCGTGTGATGGCGATGGGGTTGGAGGACAGGCAGGACTCCAACCCGCATCCATATCTGTGATCAGCACGTCAAGCCGGCACCACTGCCACGGGTCTGGAAGCTTGGAAGGTTCTTCGTCTTTGGAAATTGGCGGCAGCAGCTTTCGGTTTTTCAGATCTCCCGCTTTAATCAACTCCGCTCTTTGTGTAGCAATTCTTTCCAAAGTGGTGGCTGCCGCTTCATCCGCCGGGTCTTGCTCGACGAGTTTGCCCATGACTGCGAGTTGGAGGATGGCTTGTTTGAGTTGGTCGATGCTGCTTTCGGTGGTGAAGAGAGTGTCGAAGTTGGCATGGATGCGCTGCCAGGCTTCGGCAAACTGGGAGGCGTCCGCCGTCGCGGTGGTCAGCGCGCCCAGGAGCGTGGCGACCAGGGTGTCGTGCGTGTCGAGACTGCGGGTTTGCTCCTGCTCCAGCTGATCGCAAAGCGCCATCAGCTCATCGACTTTGGCGACGATGCGGTGTTGTTCGGCGAGGGGTGGGATTGCGAACGGGTATCCCAGTAATTTTACCTTTGATATATTCGGCTGTGCTCCGCCTTCGCTCGCCGCGTGGAAATTCGACCGTTGTGAGAGGAGGAAGAAGAAGAGGTAGCGATTGAAAACACCATCGAAAGGAGTGCATCCACAAACTGCTTGGTTTGTCACTGCTGGTTCAGCCAGAATCGCGACCTTTCCAATTGTCGCGCCATACATCGCGATGAGAACATCGCTGGATTGATTTCGTCTGAAGGAGCCAGATGCTAGTGCCTCATCTGTAATTGTTTCAGACGAACTCGCTACTGTTTCACAATCGTTCAGTTCGCCGGATTTAAGCCATGTGATGTCGCCGCCGTAGTAACCAGGGTTGTCTCTCTTAGGTGTCGACCCTGATCCCCAATCTCCGATTGTCCCCAGAGTTGTCGACTCCCAGGACTTTGGGCGTCTAGTTTGAGGTGGGAAGAATTTACCCTGGCGGACTGCTGCTTTTTTGATTTTCCCCTCCGCGATCTGCGTGTTCCGAATTGCGACGATTCGCTTAAGCAGGTGCTCCGCTGGTTCGTCATTCGAATTCTGTGGCACGAGCATTCCATTTACTGCCAGCTCGAGGATTAGGCCCCGCAGTTTTCCGACCCCGTAGAGCTCTCGCTTTTTACCGGAGCCTCTCCCGGCACTGGACTTGATCTTGATTACCGAAGTCCAGACGTTAAGATTTTCGGTGATGAGTTTTTCGGCGGTCTCCATCACTTTTCTCCCGATAGGGCGGATTCAAGAATCAATTTAAGCTGATCGCGCAGGCCTTGGATTTGACCTTGTTGATCGGTGTATTGTGCGAGCAACTCTTCCGGGTCGTGGCTGACTTGCTCGCCGACGTGTGGATTGCTGATGTCGAGGTTGTAGTTGCGGGAGACGATGTCCTCGAGGCTGACTTTCCAGGCTTGCTCGGTTTCGACGCGGGATTTGAAGCCCTTCTCCTCGGAGCCCCACCAGTCGATCTCGGTCTGGAACTCCTCGAAGCGCATGGGCTTGGTCTTGTTGTAGCTACTGACACCCTCCGGGTAGGGGTGGTCGTAGAACCAAACTTCCTTTGTGCCGGGTTGCTCGCTCTCGGGCTTCTTGGTGAAGAAGAGGATATTGGTCTTGATGCCAGTGTAGGGATTGAAGACACCGTTGGGCAGGCGGACGATGGTGTGGAGGTTGCACTTCTCCAAGAGGTCTTCTTTCAGGCGGGTTTTCATTCCTTCGCCGAAAAGAAAGCCATCGGGCAAGACGACGGCGGCGCGGCCATGGCTTTTTAGGAGCTTGATGATGAGCGCCATGAAGAGGTCGGCGGTCTCACGGGTGCGGTAGGTGGCGGGGAAGTTGTTTTCGATGCCGTCTTCCTCGGTGCCGCCGAAGGGTGGGTTGGTGACGATGACTTGAACGCGATCCTTTTCGCCGTAGTCGGCATATGGGCGGCTGAGGGTGTTGTCGTGACGGATATTGGTCGGGGTGTCGATGCCGTGCAGGATCATGTTGGTCGTGCACAGCATGTGCGGGAGAGCTTTCTTTTCGACGCCGTGGATACTGTTGATGAGGGCCTCTTCGTCTTTGGCGGCCTTAACGTAGTTACTGCGCTTGTGATCGATGGAGCAGGCGAGGAAGCCGCCGGTGCCGCAGGCGGGGTCGAGAACGGTTTCGGCGAGTTGGGGGTCGACCCGGTTGACGATGAACTGGGTGACGGCGCGGGGGGTGTAGAACTCGCCCGCATTTCCGGCGCTTTGCAGATCCTTGAGGATTTGCTCGTAGATGTTGCCGAAGGTGTGGCGGTCCTCGGTGTTGTTGAAGTTGATCTCGCTGATCTTGTTGATGACCTGTCGGATCAACGTGCCCGACTTCATGTAGTTGTAGGCATCCTCAAAGACGTTGCGGATGACTTGGGCGCGTTTGCCATTCGGGCCTTCGAGAACGAGCTTTTCCTTGAGCGTGGGAAAGAGCTGGAGGTTCACAAAGTCATTGAGGGCGTCGCCGGTCATGCCTTCAGAGTCAGAGGCCCAATTGCGCCAGCGAAGGTGGTCAGGAAGTGGGGATTCGTAGTCGTCCTCAAGAAGTTCGATTTCCTCCTCGCGATCGTCGTAGATCTTAAGGAAAAACATCCAGACCAGTTGGCTGATGCGCTGGGCGTCGCCATCGACGCCGACATCCTTACGCATGATGTCCTGAATGGACTTAATCGTTCCGCTGATATTGCTCATGCTGAGAGTTTGTGATCAAAGATTTCGTGCTCGAGTTCTTGGAGCGCGTTTTCGTAGTTTTCCTTGCCGCCGAAGACATCGTTGATGATTTCTACAGGGGTGCCCATCTGGTCGAAGGGAGTGAGTTTGAGCACCTTCGAGCTTTCGATAGTGAGTACTCCCTCGTCGGCGTATTTGTCGAGGAGGGCCTCAAGAACGGCGCGGGCTTGTTTGCCGTATTTGGTGAAGTAGTCCCGCTTTTTGACATTATCTGCCCGCTCCTTGCGGGTGAGCGGTGGCTGATCGTAGGCGATATGGCAAATGAGGTCGAAGTCGCCGTAGTCTTTGCCTACCTCTTCGGCGAGCTTAGGAAGTTCGATGCCATAGTCTTCTAGCTCTTTGACAATGGCAGCCTTCTTCTTGGTGGTGTTCCAAGTGGTGATGAAGTCATCGAGCGAAGCATACTCTTTGCGGATGTTGTTACGGCTGTAGTCCGAGTACGACTCGGTGACCATCTTCCCGTCATCGCCACGGTATTCGACGGTTTTTGCCAGAATCTTGACCTCGACTCCACTGACCCGGATTTTCTTCGTGCCTTCTGGAGGGTCGGGATCGTCGTCCCCATCTCCATCTGGTTCTGGGTCTGGCGGCACGGGATCGTCGTCATCGTCTGGCTCGAAGATGACCACGGGGTCGCCATCGAATTCCGGATCCTTAAAGAGCTCAGTCGCGTTCTTGAAGTCCATGACGGTGAAGAAGTACTTGTTGTACTCCTCAGCGATGCGGGTGCCACGACCGACGATCTGCTTAAAGGTGGTCATGGAATTGATGGTCTTGTCGAGGACGATCAATTTGCAGGTCTTGGCATCTACACCCGTGGTCAGAAGTTCGGAAGTGGTCGCGATGACGGGGTATTTGGACTCGGGGTCGATGAAGTTGTCGAGTTCTGCCTTACCCTCCACGCTGTCGCCGGTAATGCGCATGACGTACTTCGAGTTATCGAGAGCAAGTTGTCCGGCGGCGTTGGTAATGGCCACGCGCATACGCTCCGCGTGATCAATGTCTTCGCAGAAGATAATCGTCTTTGAAAAAGGATCGGTGGCGTTGAGGAGCCGCATCACGCACTTGGCTACCAGTTTAGTGCGCTGGTTCAGAACCAAGATTCGGTCCATATCCCTCTGGTTGTAGGTGCGTTGCTCAATCTCTTGACCTAGATCGTCGGTCATTCCTTCCGGAGGGGTCCAGCCGATCAGGTCTTTGTCGAGGTGGTAGCGGACGACCTTGTAAGGGGCGAGGAAGCCGTCTTCAATGCCCTGCTTGAGTTTGTAGGTAGATACGGGATCCCCAAAGTAGGTAATGTTGGAAGCATACTTGGTCTCCTTCGGGGTAGCGGTCATACCGATCTGGGTGGCACCCGAAAAGTAATCGAGGATTTCACGCCAGGCAGAATCCTCGGCAGCGCTACCGCGATGGCACTCGTCGATGATGATCAAGTCGAAGAATTCGGGGGAAACCGATTTAAAGATCTTGTCTTCTTCATCAGGTCCGGTGAGAGCCTGGTAGAGGCCGAGATAGACTTCGTAAGACGGATCGATCTTGCGGTTCTTGATCTTGGTCATGACCGAGCCAAAGGGCTTGAAGTCATTGACCAAGGTCTGGTCGGCTAGAATGTTCCGATCTACGAGGAAGAGGGTGCGCTTGGCCTTGTTCGCCTTCCAGAGACGCCAGATGATCTGAAAGGTGGTGTAGGTCTTACCGGTGCCAGTTGCCATGACCAGAAGAAGGCGTTTCTGGCCTTTGGCGATGCCCTCGAGGACACGGTTTATGGCGTCGACCTGGTAGTAGCGGGGTTCTTTTCCTAAGGCGTCTTTGTGGTAGGGCTCGAGGACGAGATCTTCCGCTTCGTCTTCAATGTTACGGTGCTTTTTGTAGCGCTTCCAAAGTTCGGCGGGTGAAGGAAATGAAGTGAGCGGAAATTCGCATTCTGTGGCTTCGCCGGTTAAGGGGACTCTGTTGTGGGATGCGAAGGCATCGCCATTGGAGCTAAAGGCGCTGGGGACGTCGAGAATCTCCGCGTAGCCTAGAGCTTGTTGGAGCCCCTGACTGACCGTGTGGTTGTTTTCCTTGGCTTCAACGATGGCGATTGGGACACCCGCTTCCCATTGGAGCATGTAGTCAGCTCGCTTTCTCTTTTTCTTGTTTCGAGAAGACATATTGCCCCGCACGATGACGGGGCCTGGAGTCATCGTGAACTCACGCCGAACTTGGGTCAGTTGATCCCAGCCCGCGTCTTTGATAGCGGGCGTGATGAACAAATCACAAATATCGCTCTCGGAGAGTTCCTGTTTTTCCTGCTTGTTCATGGAAGGGGGCTATTGGGCGAAGTTCTGGGGCGTGTCGGGTGTGGGTGGCGGGCGGGCGGGATAACCCATGGGGAACTGAATAGTGGACGGTAACTTGGACAGGGGGAAGGAGGGAATTCTATTAATGGGAAGATTGAAATAAACCGTCAGCCGCGCCCAGCCGGGTTAGCCCTCTCCCTTGACCCCCACCGCCAGCAAATGCCGCGCCCGCGAGAACGCCACATACTGGAGAAAAAATCAGTCAAGCATTATGGAATTTGGTCAACCGTAGATCCTTGATAGCCAGCCCCCTAGGAGCGATAGGGGCTACCGCTTAGTCCGCTGAAGAAGCGTAAACTCTACGACTCCTACAGCTACCTCATTCGCCGCGACCGCCGTCCAGCACGAGGCTCTTCTCGGAGCGTCGGCTCAGGCAACTTCCTCACCTACGCCTACCGCGCAGCTCGAAAGCTCGATGGACCCGAAATGAAAGGCCAAGTCAGAGGCCACTGGCGCATGCTCCAACGCGAGATCAGACGATAGGTAGTCGGTAGTCGCCACACTCGGCCTCGAATATTACCTCTCCGCCCTAGATCCACATGTGCCCGGGAAATTTGTCTGCCAAGGCTTTGCGGTGCTTTGGCAATTGGCGGCAATTGGCGGGCGCGGAAGGTTGCCCAGTCGGTGGTGGTGCCGATGGGCTTGCCGTCGGGAGCTTTGAGGCAGAGAAGCACGGGGATCTTGCCTTCGCAGAGGGTGGGATGCTCGTCGAGCGCGAAGCAGTCCTTCAATTTTACCTGGGCTTCTGGAGACTCCTTGAGGTAGGAAATTTTCGTACTGCCCTTGTCGCCCCACGGGATTGAGAGTGGCAGTAGTTCATCGAGCCAGCTGATTTGTCCGTCTTCTAAATGCTGGTGAAACGCCGAACGGAGGTCCGCGGCTTTGGCGTCTTTGAGTAGCGTTTTTCCAGTGAAGGCAAGAGCAAGACAGGCGGTGAAGGCGGCGTCATCGATTGGGGCCACCTCCAGTTCGGGCATGGTGGCGTGGAGCAGGTTCACGCGGGCGATGAATTGCTTCAGCCGGTGATCCATCCGCTCTAGCTCAAAGGCTCCGTTGTCGTGGGCGTTGGCAAGACAGCGTCCACTGGCGCGTGGATCGAGGTCGTTCTGCTGGGTCTTCTGCTCGATGACTAGGTCCCGAAACCGCACCAGTTTCATCGCCGCGACGCGCTTGTTCCCGGCGTCGAAGACGTGCTCCAAGCTGGTGCTCAGATGCTGGGGAAACATCTCGGCGATCCACCCGGGCTGCACAGCCGTGGCCAAGCTGAGCAGGGTTCGGTGGCCCCCGCGTGAGGAAACTTGGTGCAGATTGGCGGCGACGAAAAACTCGGCGTCTTGCACCACACTTTCCCGCACGAGTTGGCCATCTCTTTGCTCGCTGAGATCGCAGTCGGGCTTACCGGATTCACGCCGTTTGGCGAGTTGGTCGATGAAGCCAGTCATCAGGCAACGCAACAGGGCTTGGTCGTTCTTTGCCGGACTGGCGGGACCAGCATCGCGGTCGTAGAGGCGCTGTTGCTGGGCCGAGGTGAGGATTTGTTTGTAGGTCTCATCCACCTGCCGGGCGACCTGGGCGTTGATGCCGTGGCTCCGGCAACGATCAAAACTAAAGCGGTTCGATTTGGCGAAGTCGAAGGCCCGCATCAGAGTGATAAAGTCGGACTCTTCGCTGTCCTCGAACATCTCGCGGGTAGTCGCGGACTTGGCATCCTCGCGGTCCAGACGAGTCAGCAAGTCTCGACCGCTGACCAAGGCGGCACACAAGGCGACATCGGGCACGCAATCGCGCTGGCTGGCCTCGATCAACATCCGCGAGTAGCGCGGGTGCATGGGCAGGCGCAGCATCTGCCGTCCGATGTCTGTGAGGTCCCCATCGAGCAATGCCCCGAGCATGATGAGCAAAAACTCGGCGCGCTCGACAGCGTGCACGTCCGGCTTGTCCAGCCAGTCAAAGGTGGCGGCGTCGCGGATGCCGAGCGAATGAAGCAACAGCACAACCTCGGCGAGGTCGCTGCGCTGAATCTCCGGCGTATTGCGCTCCTCGCGGTTCCTATGCCCGCCCTCGGTCCACAGGCGATGACAAGAACCAGCCGCCGTGCGGCCGGCGCGGCCCTTGCGTTGGTCGGCACTGGCGCGACTGATCGGCTCTAACGTCAGCGTACCGATGCCGCGTTCTGCATCGTAGCGAGCCACTCTGGCGACGCCGCTGTCGACGACGTGGCGGATGCCGTCGATGGTGACGCTGGTCTCGGCGACATTGGTGGCGACGACGACTTTGCGCAGTTTATTCGAAGCAAAGGCGCGGTCTTGCTCCTTCGGTTCCAGTCCGCCGTGCAAGGGGATGCAGGCGACACTCTCCTGAGTTCGCATCCCTCGCAACGCGTCGAGGGTGCCGTTGATCTCACCACGCCCGGGCATGAAGACGAGGATATCGCCGGGGGCATTGTCATTGAGGATGCGCTCGACCGCATCGGCAGCCTGAACGGTGATCGGGCGCTGGTCAGGGAGCCGAAGATAGTCCACCTCGACGGGATAGCTTTGCCCTTCGGAAATTAGAATCGGGCACTCGTCCAAGTAGGCAGCCACCGGTTCGGCATCGAGGGTGGCGGACATCACTAGCATGTGTAAATCGGGGCGCTCGGACCGCTGCAAGTCTTTGACCAAAGCCAGGGCGACATCGCTGAGCAGGTTGCGCTCGTGGAATTCATCGAAGACGACGGCACCGATCATGGCAAGCGTGCGGTCATCCTGAAGCCAGCGCAGCAGGATGCCTTCGGTGACGAAAGCGATGCGAGTACTGGGACTGGTTGAATTGTCGAAGCGGATCTGGTAGCCAACCTCAGCGCCGAGCTTGCCGGCACGCTCCGAAGCGACGCGGGTGGCCACGGTGCGGGCGGCGACGCGGCGGGGTTGCAAGACCACGATCATCTTGTCTCCCGCGATCCCCGCATCGAGCAGCATCTGCGGAACCTGCGTGGTCTTGCCCGAGCCCGTCGGAGCGACGAGCACCAAGCGATTGCCTGCTTTGAGTGTGCCCAAGATGTCGTCGTGGATCTTCCAGATAGGGAGCGAGGTCGGAGCAGGCATGAGGTGGACTGAACACGCTATAGGTGGCAAGGGACAGCCAATCCTACCTAACGCCGCTGGTAGGGAGGGCCGTCCCTATCGATCCGGGGGCGCTCGCGGTGGGATTAGCGCAACGGACGGCGACGGAGCGACCGATCCGCGAGTGTCGGCCACAACGCCTTCCACGCCGCCAATCCAATGTTCTCTCTCTGGCTTGGTGAGCCTCATTAGGATGTGCGCGCCCCGCTTTGAGCATTGGAGATCAGGTGGTAGTTGCAGTAGGCGCGATCCGCGAGTAGCAGGTCTCCTTCTCCGAGATGGTCAAGCAACCTGCGCGCTACGGAGGCATCATGCTCGGTGAGGCGTGTGGCCTCGGTGCCGATGACCACACCGCCAGACAAGTCGACGACCGCGCCAACTCCCATCACAGGGAACCCGCATCCGGCTTTCTGGGAACGTGGCTGCGGGTAGGAACTCTGGTTCTCTATGGTGTCGAGCAGACTGAAACTCGTCCCGTCGATGGCCAGCAACCGGAAGCCGTTCCAGTCCCCCTCGCCAGCTGTCCGGCTCAGCCCCACCACCCTTTCGTACTTTACAAGTGATCCACAACCGGCTTTTCCACCCCCTCAAATTCCAAGAAATTGCTCTTGATCACGCGCCATTCTTGACTGGTATCATCCCACTACCGTCGCCGGGAGGCGGGCGAGCCCGTAAGGGTTCTGCTCGCACGACTCCCGGGGCGGCACGATTGCCCGAATTGAGTGATCTTTGGTGCGATGAAAACGAAGAA
>Ga0209186_1002255_pt1 | contig 13825 bp, 8 predicted proteins | sample SidtaG_FD_187426 | JGI IMG/M metagenome (GOLD analysis project Ga0209186, IMG submission 187426) | Marine algal microbial communities from Sidmouth, United Kingdom - Sidmouth_Male2 metaG (SPAdes) (version 2) | ecosystem: Host-associated > Algae > Red algae > Unclassified | place: Sidmouth, United...
AGCACTTTCGTACTTTATTCGACTACGTCGAACTCATTCGTTCTTGCCTTGATCCATTTTGAACAATTCTAAATCCTTTTCCGTCATCTAAAAATAGAAATGGTATTAGACTATATAACTACGCTTTAATGTTATAGCATAGGATAGAATTATTTTTGTTGTGTAGGAAAGATATTTTGATCTTTAGTGGTAATAATATGATTGGTATGGTGGCTTACACCTCTCAGGCAAAACAACTAAGAAACATGCTATCGATATTGAGAATATATTGTATAGAAACTTGTTTACACAAAATATATACAAACTATTAACAATAATTAATAAAATATAAACTCTAAAAAGTAGTTTTATGTAAAATATATGTATCTTTTGTCAAACTTTCTTCTTATGAAAACACATCCAAGAGAAATTTTATTTTATTACGATGCTAATTCTTCTTCAGATAAGAAGACCTTAGCCTATGCTAAGAGCATGAGTACTCATGTCAAAGCTTACACCTACGAAAAAGCATTTAACACAGATACTAACTGGTTAGTCATGCTACAAGAATTAGCCATAGATCCTAAAAAATTGCTCAACAAAGCTCATCCAGATTATAGAAAAAACCTAAAGGGAATGGAGATGACGACAGAGGAATGGATCATGATAATTAAGAAAAATCCGCACCTCATCAAGTCTCCTATCGCCATCAGAGGGAGTAAGGCCATCGTCTGCGAGACGCCTACAGATATCTATAAACTATAGAAGTTAATTATAAAGATTCTTATCAGAATTAACATCATAAACAAGTTTAATGAACAATTGCCCGAATTGTAATAAGGAGGTATTAGAAGAATTTGACGTTTGTTGGAATTGCAGCTATAATTTTATCACAAAAGAAAAAGAAGAATTTGTTTCAGATAAAATCGACACTGAATCAGCTTGTGTGAATCCTAAAGAATTGAATTGTCTAATACCATTTATATTTTAAAATGTCGTGTAAATATTCTGAATTAAATTTGTTAAGATCAAGGCAAAAAACGCAGGCATAGCCGTAGCTATGGCGAGTATTTTTAACGCTGAGATTAGCTAATTTTAGTAGAATATACCGCGTAAGGCGGCACGAGTTATGCGATAGTCTAATGTGTAAATGGTATAAGATGCAAGACAACAATGAAGTTTGAAGAAACGATCAAACTACATGAAGGAGAAAAATTGGGGACTAAGGACATATGCTTACTCATAAAACTTAATTTGATTTTTACGTTTGTCCCAATTGCGATAAGGTCGAATTTTTCACTCCATCAGTCACTAGAAGGTTGTGATATAATTAAGAAACTGAGATCCTTACATTTTGTGCTGCATCCACACCCTCTCTGATCATTGACAATTGCATTGCACTGCTAAAGTCAGGTAACTCCTTATCTTTTCCATAAAATTAATGAGGAGGGTAGAAGCAGAGCGTTTTCTTGTTCTTTCAGTAAAAATATCTTTTCGAGGAGCTACCGTAATATACATGTTAATTAATCTTGCATTTATTTGACATAAGAATAAACCAAAGTAGCTAAATATGGCATCTATTTAATGGAAATTATAGGATAAACTAAAATGAGCAATTCTGTACTGGGCTATGAGTTATTGTAAGAATCTTTTGTAAAGTAGATGGGTAACATAGCTGCTATGATATCTGTGCTTAAGATTTATAGCAGGTACTACGCCATCATGAAATCAAAATATCGTGTAGAATAGACAAATAGACTCAAAATAGTACCATTTTTAAGGGATTGTAAGCCATTTATATAGGGATTCTAGAATATGAGATTAACTTTGTAATCCTTAAAATCATAAATCTAATGAAGTACATTTTTTATAGCTTTTTCGTCTTGTTTTTAGTATCCTGTAAAACGACTAAAGACCTAGTTCCTGATGACGAGATATTCGAGGTGACTATAGAGGAAACGCTACTAGACACCCTTACAGTAACCGCTCCTATGATGGGCAAAGAGGAGGAATATGCTATAGCGAGATATAACCCTAGTTATACAAGAATTCACGATCTACTACATACAAGTCTGGATATAAAGTTTGACTGGCAGAATCAGTATGTAATCGGTAAGGCTAAGTTAGATTTTTCACCCATTAGGGAGGCAGATGTTTTGGAATTAGATGCTAAAGGTTTTGACATAAATAGTATTAATTCGGGAGGAAGAGCACTGAGCTATGATTATGATACGAAGAAGCTAATAATCGACTTGCCCAAAATGTACAAGAGGGGAGAAAAGTATACGATAGAAATAGATTATGTGGCTAAGCCTAATGAAGGAGAAGAAGGAGGAAGCGCAGCGATTACTTCAGATAAAGGACTATTTTTTATCAATCCACTAGGAGACATAGAAGGGAAACCTCAGCAGATATGGACACAGGGAGAGACAGAAAATAATAGCAGATGGTTTCCTACCATAGATAAACCTAATGAGAGAACATCACAAGAGATCAGACTTACAGTACAAGATAAGTTTGTAAGTCTGTCGAATGGTTTACTTATTTCTTCTACTAAGAATAGTGATGGTACGAGAACAGATTATTGGAAACAAGATAGACCTCATGCACCCTATTTGTTTTTTGTAGGTGTAGGAGATTATGCCGTTGTAAAAGATAAGTGGAATGGTAAGGATCTGATGTATTATGTGGAGCATGATTATAAGGACTATGCGAAGGAAATTTTTAATCACACACCAGAAATGTTAAGTTTCTTCTCTGATATGCTAGACTATCCTTATCCATGGGATAAGTACGCGCAGTTCATAGGCAGGGATTACGTAAGTGGTGCAATGGAAAATACTGGAGCAGTTATTTTCGGAGAGTTTGTACAGAAGACAGATAGAGAACTTATAGATAATGACAATGACTTTATTGTTGCACATGAGATGTTTCATCACTGGTTCGGTGATCTCGTAACCTGTGAAAGTTGGGCAAATCTTACCATGAATGAAGGCTTTGCTAATTATAGTGAATATCTATGGTATGAACATAAGTATGGTAGACAGCGAGCAGATTATCATAGGGTGACAGAATTAGGAGCCTACCTACAATCTGCTGCTCAGCAAGGTATCCATCCACTGATCCATTATGAGTATGAACAAAAGGAGGCTATGTTCGATGCGCATAGTTATAACAAGGGAGGTCTTGTGTTGCATATGCTTAGAAACTATCTAGGGGATGATATCTTTTTCCTAGGGCTGAACAAGTACCTAAGAGATAATGAATATACAGCGGTAGAAGCGGATGATCTGAGACTTGCGATGGAGGATGTATCTGGAGAAGATCTGAACTGGTTTTTTAATCAGTGGTTCTTTGAGTCAGGTCATCCAGAATTAGATATTATCTACTCCTATGACGCAGCAAACCAAGAAATGAAAATTACGGTAGAGCAGCAACAAGATACAGAACAGAGTCCTGCGATATTCCAGCTAGCACTAACTACAAAAGTTTACAATACAAACGGTGATATTATAGAATATCCTATCTGGATAAATCAGCGAAAGCAAGAAATTATTTTGACAGATGTAAAAGAAAAACCTGCGGTAGTTGTATTAGATGGTGATAATATACTTCTAGGAACACAGAAAGAAAATAAGACTATAGAAGAATGGGTAGCACAGTTCAGATTATCTGATCTGATAGCGGATAAGACGACGGCACTCAGAGCGCTGAAGGGAAAACCAGAGTTTAAGCAGATCGTAGATGTAGCGATCAAGGAGGAACATCAGCTATTCAGAAAAACTGTAGTAGGTCTGATTACAGATGAGGTTAAGCTAGAAAACCTAGCAAAGAATGACCCTCACTCTTCTGTAAGGTCGGAGGCACTGAAAACATTATATAGCAAAAACAATACTAAGGGCGCCCTAGTTGCTAAGCAGATACTAAATAAAGACAAAGCTTATGGTCCTGTCTCTAAGGCACTAGAAATTCTATCTAAATCAGACCCTACTATGGCGCTGAAAGAAATAGACATGATCGCCTCAGAAAATCCTAAACCTCTCTTCGGTACGATTGCGGATATCTATGCAAAATCTGGGGAATTAAGGTATCTGGATTTCTTCGAGAAAAATTTACATGAGGTAAGTATCTATAGTGTATTTAACTTTTATAACAAGTATTATAATCTCGCTAAGACGGCAGATGCTGATAAGATAGTCAGCACAGCAAAAGTTATCAAAACAGGTGCCCTAGGAACAGCTAATCCGTTTTACAAAAGATTTGTGTCTACGAATACAATTCATAAGTTAAGTGAGGAGTTAAGCTCTAGAATGGATAAAGAGGAGGATAAGGGTGAGAAGTCTAAGCTCGAAGAGTCTATCAGTACATTACAAGAAATGATCAATGATATAAAGAGTAAAGAGCAGGATGCTGATTTATTGCAGCGATATAGCAGTTTTTAGGGGATTTGTTGTAATGTCATAATGACATGAAAATCAGCTTGGAACAATATATGAAGCATGTAAAATAGAATAAAATAAAATTATAATTATTAATAATTATGTTCAAGATATTAAAGAAGTTATTCGGGACGAAGTACGAAAGAGATGTAAAGGAATATACGCCAGTTGTAGAAGAAATCAATGCGAATTATGCCGCGTATGCTTCGCTAAGCCATGATGAACTCAGAAATAAGACGCTAGAGTTCCGAGCTAGAATAGCAGAACATCTTAAGGGAGTAGATGCGGATTTGGCAGACCTGAAGAAAGAAGCTGAGAATGAGAAAGACTTATTGGCAAGAGAAGAAATATTCAAAGAAATAGACGGAATAACTAAAACTAGAGATAAACATCTAGAGGAAATCCTGCTAGAAATTCTTCCTGAGGCTTTCGCTGTAGTGAAAGAAACAGCGAGGAGATTTATGGAATACACAAGTATAGAAGTTACCGCAACGGATCACGATAGAGAGATAGCAGCGAGTAATACATATGTAAATATTCAGGGAGAGAAGGCAATCTGGGCTAACTCATGGACTGCAGCAGGTGGTGAAATAACCTGGAACATGTTGCACTATGATGTGCAACTTATAGGTGGTCAGGTACTTCATGCAGGAAAAGTTGCGGAGATGGCAACGGGAGAGGGAAAGACCCTAGTAGCAACCTTACCTGCCTATCTTAATGGATTATCTGGTAATGGCGTACATGTCATTACAGTAAATGATTATCTAGCCAAAAGGGATTCAGAGTGGGTAGGACCGATATTCGAATTTTTGTATCTGACAGTAGATTGTATCGACAAATACAGACCGCATTCTCCGCAGAGAATAAAGGCGTATGAGTGTGATATTACCTACGGAACAAATAATGAATTTGGTTTCGATTATCTTAGGGATAATATGGTGAAATCTCAGCAAGAACTGGTACAGAAGAAACATCATTTTGCTATGATAGATGAGGTAGATTCTGTACTGATCGACGATGCGAGAACACCTCTTATTATATCTGGTCCAGTACCGGAAGGAGCAGAGGAGCAAGAATATAATATGCTGAAGCCTAAGGTGGAGAAGCTTATCAATGCACAGAAAAAAAACGCTACAGAATATCTTGCAGATGCTAAGCGTCTATTCAAGGAAGGTAAAATAGGGCATGAAGAAGGAGAGGCGGGCATTGCTTTGTTACGAGCCTACAGATCTTTACCTAAGTATAGGCCGCTGATAAAATTCTTAAGTGAAGATGGTGTAAAAGTAATGCTACAGAAAGCAGAAAACTACTACATGCAGGAGCAGTCTAAACACATGCATATCGTAGATGAGCCATTACTGTTCAAGATAGATGAAAAAAACAGAAATGTTGAATTAGTAGAAAAAGGCGTGGAACTGTTATCGAAAAATGAGAACGATCTCGACTTTTTTGTGATGCCAGATATCGCTTCAGAGATGCAGGCCCTTGCTGCTAGAGAAGCGGCAGATGGTGTAAAATATAAAGAAGAGAATGAAAAGCTAGTTACAGATTTTTCTATAAAATCTAGGAGACTGCATGCAGTCAACCAACTGCTAAAGGCATACACCATGTTCGAGATAGATGAGGAGTATGTTGTGATAGATGGTCAGGTAAAAATCGTAGATGAGTCAACAGGTAGAATGATGGAAGGCAGACGATATTCTGATGGTCTACACCAGGCACTAGAGGCGAAGGAAAATGTAAAAGTAGGGGATATCACACAGACTTATGCAACAGTAACTTTACAGAATTACTTTAGAATGTATCACAAGTTATCAGGGATGACGGGGACAGCAGAAACAGAGGCGAGTGAGCTATGGGAGATATACAAACTAGACGTCGTTGTTATACCCACGAATAGACCTATCGTAAGAGATGACCGTGAAGATTTAGTGTTTAAAACAGCAAAAGAAAAATATAACGCAGTTATTCAGGAAATAGATAATCTTACAAGTAATGGTAGACCTGTTCTTGTCGGTACAACGTCGGTAGATATTTCTGAGAAGCTGAGTAGAATGCTTACGATGAGAAGTATTTCTCATAACGTACTGAATGCTAAACAGCATCAGAGAGAAGCAGAAATTGTAGCGGAGGCAGGTAAGCCAGGAAGAGTTACAATAGCGACTAATATGGCTGGTAGAGGAACAGATATTAAATTGTCTCAGGAAGTAAAAGATAGTGGAGGTCTAGCCATAATTGCAACAGAAAGACATGATTCTAGAAGAGTCGATAGGCAGCTTATGGGTAGATCGGGCAGACAGGGAGATCCGGGTTCTTCACAGTTCTATGTAGCGCTAGAAGATAAACTCATGAGATTGTTTAACTCTGAAAAAATATCAAAACTAATGGATAAGATGGGCCACCAAGAAGGTGAGGTTATCCAACATTCTATGGTAACTAAGTCTATAGAAAGAGCCCAGAAGAAAGTGGAAGAAAATAACTTCGGTATAAGAAAAAGATTGCTGGAGTATGATGATGTAATGAACATTCAGAGAGAGGCAATCTACAAGAAAAGAGATAATGCACTATCAGGAGAAAGGCTATCTGTAGATTTGTTTAACATGTTTAACGGCCTGACAGATTCTATTGTTTCCGATAACAAATATAATGGAGATCACGAGTCTTTCAGAGGAGATTCCCTGAAGATATTAGGTATAGATCCAGATATAGATGGAGCAGCATGGAACGAAGCTTCAGATGAGGATTTGATAGATCAGTACCAGAAAAATGTTTTTGATTATTATGATAGAAAAGGAGAGGCGATAAGTCATGCTTTACTACCCCTTATTAAAAATGTTCTAGAACACGAGGGACATAAATATAAGAGGATTGCAGTACCATATTCTGATGGAAGGGAAAAAACGCTCAATATTTCTGCCGATCTTAGGGAAGCAGTTGCTTCTGAGGGTAAGACGATCATGAAGGATATAGAAAAGGCTGTAACACTTGCTCTCATAGATGACAACTGGAAAGAGCATCTCAGATCTATGGATGAGCTGAAAGACTCTGTGCAAGCAGCATCTTTTGAGCAGAAAGATCCATTAGTAATCTATAAGATGGAAGCCTATAAGCTTTTTGAGCAACTGATCTACAAGGTTAACTATGATGTCTGTTCTTACTTACTAAAAGGAAAGCTACTGATCAAATCATCTGATGATGTGCAAGAAGCTCGTGAACAAAGAACAGATTTCTCTAAGGTGCAAACTAGTAAGGATGATCTAGCAATGAGAGCAGCAGCTCAGTCAGCGGGAAGACGGCAAGCAAAACCTGTTACCTTTAAGAGAGAAGAGAAAAAAGTAGGTAGAAATGAGCCATGCCCATGTGGTAGCGGAAAAAAATATAAACAATGTCATGGAAAGGCGTAATAATTAATACGCTATATTAGTTGTTTACTAAGAAATAAGAATGCTTTTCGTTTTGGTAATTATAAATCAGTTATCAAACAATTGTACTCGTAATATATAATTAGATGAAATTTATTTTTAGCCTACTATTCTGTATACTAAGTATAGCTCAGGGAATAAGTCAGATAACAATAGCGGAAGATGCTGGAGTATCTAGACTGATGAGTGATTATGTTTTCCAGAACCAGCAGCAAGCTGCGATCAAGGGATGGAGAATTCAGATTATCACAACCAATGATCGTCGTAAGATGGAGCTGGCCATTACGAAGTTTAATTCTTTATATCCTGGTGTGCAGTCATCTTGGGAACAAGAGGTACCTTTCTATAAAGTAAAGGTAGGGGCTTACGAAAACAAGGATGAGATGCAGGGTCTATTACTAGATCTGAAACGAGAATTTCCATCAGCTATTCCAGTCGTCGATAATATTCGCAAAACAGAGCTGATACCATAATCATCTATTCATGTCCATAGCTAGATTAGGTAGCAATAGAGGAATAGACTGGATACTTCTGACCGTGTATGCTGCACTGGTGGTTATAGGATGGTTTATGTTGTATGCAGTATCCTATGATCCTTCTGATCCCTACTCTTATTTAGACCTCAACTCTTCTATCGGGCGACAGTCGATATGGCTTATCGTGGCCCTGATAGCTTTCTTTCTGAGCTTTGTAGTGGAATGGAAATTCTGGAATACTTTTGCTTTTCTAATCTATGTTATCTCCTTAGTCTTACTGCTCTTGGTAGTAGTTATAGGAACAGAAATAAAGGGTGCAAAATCCTGGATTATGATTGGCTCTTTTTCTATACAACCGTCAGAGTTAGCAAAGTTTGGTACAGCTCTAGCAGTGGCATCTTATCTAAGTTTATCCAGTATAAGTATACGTAGTCAACGTAATTTACTGACTTGCTTTGCACTATTTTTCATTCCTAGTGCACTGATCATGTTACAGCCAGATGCAGGATCCGCTCTAGTGTTTATGTCTTTTTTCCTCGTCTTATATCGAGTAGGTTTATCATCGACGTACTATATCATTGCAGGTACCTTACTGAGCGTTATTATATTATCGTTTATGTATGGCGCTATGATTGTACTCCTAGTATCTCTTGCTACAGCAGGAACATTCCTTGCCTATCAGCTAGAACGTAAGCAGTTTTGGATGATCGTCTCTTTACTTATGTCAATTTTGATTTTTGTTGCCTTAAAATTTTCGTACGAGCTATATCTGATTCCTTTGTTTCTGGTCCATATAGGAATACTAGGATTTCTGAACTGGAAAGAAAGGAACCTAAAGATCCTAACGATAACGCTGATTTCTTTATTTCTAGCATCAGCGTTTTCGGCTACCGCATCCTGGGCATTCAACAATGTACTGAAACCCCACCACCAAGAAAGAATAAATGTATGGCTCAGACCAGATAAGTGTGATCCTAGAGGATCTTTATATAACCTGATACAGTCTAAGACAGCTATTGGATCAGGTGGATTTAGTGGAAAGGGATTCTTAGAAGGAAGTATGACACAGCTTAAGTATGTTCCAGAGCAGGCAACTGATTTTATATTTGCGACCATAGGAGAGGAACAAGGGTTTATAGGCGTTCTAGGCGTGATAGCCTTGTATTTGATTTTGTTAATTAGGATTACAGTCGTAGGAGAAAGGGCAAGAAATGATTTTATAAAATATTATGCATACGCTTTAGCGGGAATATTATTTTTCCATTTTTTCATAAATATAGGGATGACTATAGGCGTAACGCCTGTGATAGGGATACCTTTACCATTTTTGAGCAAAGGAGGTTCTTCACTTGTTGTTTTCTCAGTGATGCTCGCGGTATTGATCAAAATGGATCTAGCAAGAAATAGATAGATTATGGGTTTTACGTTACATGCTACAGATAAATTTTCTAGTGCCAGGTCAGGCACAATCATAACAGCGCACGGTGAGATAAGGACACCTATATTTATGCCTGTGGGAACGCAAGGAACAGTGAAGGCTGTCAAGCAAAAAGAACTAACAGAAGTAGTAGATGCAGATATTATATTAGCGAATACCTATCACTTGTATTTGCGACCTACTATAGGTATTATAAATTCAGCAGGGGGAATCCATAAGTTTATTAACTGGGACAAACCTATTCTTACAGACTCAGGGGGGTATCAGGTATATTCCCTAAGTGGTATGCGTAAGATTTCCGAGAAGGGGGTAGAATTTGCTTCTCATATAGATGGTTCTAAGCACCTCTTTACACCTGAATATGCGATCGATGTGCAGCGCAATATAGGTGCAGATATCATAATGGCTTTTGATGAGTGTACACCCTACCCGTGCGAAAAAAATTATGCAGAAAAATCTATGCATATGACACATCGCTGGCTAGATAGATGTATTGATCGGTTTGCAGAGACAGGTAATCTATATGACTACGATCAGACTTTTGCAGGTATTATACAGGGTAGCGTGTATCCAGATCTAAGGAAACAATCAGCAGAATATATAGCTTCTAAGGACTTGGAGATTAATGCTATAGGAGGTCTATCTGTAGGAGAACCTCACGAAGATTTGTATGCTATGACAGAGGAAGTTTGTAATATATTACCCACTAACAAGCCGAGATACCTCATGGGTGTAGGACTGCCAGAAAATATCTTAGAGTGTATTGCTTTGGGTATAGATATGTTTGACTGTGTGCTTCCTACTAGAAATGCACGACACGGCGTTATCTATACAGATGATGGTGTAATCAATCTTAGAAACGCAAAATGGAAAAGAGATTTTTCTGTGCTAGATGCTAAAAGCCCTTCAGAATTATCTAAATCGCATACTAAAGCCTATATGCATCATCTTTTCCGTGTAAATGAAATCTACGGAGGACAGATAACAAGTATCCACAACCTAAGTTTTTTCGTAAAGCTAGTCCGAACAGCAAGAGAAAAAATAGAGCAAGGAATCTTCGCAGAGTGGAAGAAACAGAAAGTGAAGGAGATAAGTAATAGGCTGTAAAATATCTAAAAGAGCTGAGCCGATTCGTAAGGTTTTCACTTTAATGAGCCATTACGTAGCCAGTTAGTATTTTAGTTCATAATTTTAATATCGCTATTATACCAATTCTAGTTTAGAATGACGGTAATTATTTATTTTGTTCTTCATGTTTCTTCGTTAAAAAGCCTCGCCGAACCTATGGGTTCGCCTACGTTTTTTGCCTTGATCCATTTTGAACAATTCTAAATCCTTTTCCGTCATCTAAAAATAGAAATGGTATTAGAAGCTATTCGGACAATAAGTATTACACTTATATAGTATCTTTATTATTGTAATGATATTGTAAAACTATTATTGAAACATGAAAAACATCGGATTAACGATATTGATGTCTATCTTTTTTGGAAGTCTTTTACTTCTTGGACAGGAAGTTCCTATCCTAAGTTTTTCTACGAATATCAATGGACAGGTCCAGATACAAATCGATGCATCTGCAGATAAGTATTATCTGCTTCAGGTACGACACGATATAGAAGAAGATTTTGAACTGGTGACTTCTATGAACTTAGGTAAGGATGGAATCATGGTAATATCAGAAACATTAGAGGCATATCCACAAGATCATTATCAGGTGATCGCGTATGATATTTCTAGTCCTGTAGATACAGATCTTGATGAGATAGATGACATATCGGAGTATAATAATATACCAGTACAAAGTCCACTCAATTTTGTGGAAGCAGTAAATCCAGAAGATGGTATGGCAATGATTACTAGTCTTTCTCAGTTCAAAGAACTTTCTGTAGAAGGTGAGAATCTACCTTGGGCAGAATTTTTAGAAGGAGAAGATTTCACTAAGTTTATGATGGTAGATCTATTGACAGATAAGCCTAGATTATATTTTATAAATAGTGAAAAATATAATCGACACAAAGATTTTGCTGATATCGTAGATGTGGACTTTACAACAGATGATGTTGTCAAAGGAGAGATCATATATCATCCTACGACTGTCTCAAATAATGGAACGCTAGGTTCTTTTAGCTTTAGCTACAGCGTAGGATTTTCTGAACCCTTCGAGGTGGTGCAGAAGTGTCAAGAATTGATGGCGGCCAATATGCCTTTCCTGAAAAATAATCTATCTTATTTTATTACCGAAAATAACCAACCAGATTACGAAGCGGAAATAGACTTATATAACAACTCCAGGGTTTCTGTTTTGTTTGAGTCGGAGGTATATGCTGAGTTAGATTATCTAGCATTAAATGTCCAAGAAGGCTTTGGTTTTTTCAGACAGGTAGATCTAGATGAGACACCAGGATCCAGAGATATAGTTTTATTCGAATCGCTACCGAATACCCTACCAAGAGTGGGAGGTATTATGACCTCATTTATTCAGACACCTCTATCTCATGTCAATCTAAGAGCCATACAAGATGAGATCCCTAATGCATTTATAAGAGATCCTTTATCTATTCCAGAGGTCGCAGATCTTCTAGGAAAGCATATCTACTATAGGGTAGATCAAGATACTTATACTATAAGAGAAGCAAGCCTAGAAGAAGTAAATGAATGGTATGAAAATATTCGACCAACAGAACCACAGATACCGCCACTGAATCTGGACTATACAGATATCCTTTTGCTCGATGATATAGATTTCGATATGGCGGATGGTTTCGGAGCTAAATGTGCTAATGTGGCAACGATGAGAACTTTCGGTTTTCCAGACGAAACAATTCCCTATGGCTATGGCGTTCCTTTTTATTTCTATCAGGAGTTTATGAAGTACAATGGATTTTTTGAGGATGTAGAAATCATGTTGAGTGATGAGATATTCCTTACAGATATAGAAGTTCAAATAGAGGAATTAGAAAAACTGCGAGATAGAATAAAGGATGCCGATATGCCACAATGGATGCTGGATGACCTACAAGCTATGCACGATCAGTTCCCTGAAGGGGTTTCAGTCCGATGTAGATCCAGTACGAATAATGAAGATCTACCAGGCTTTAGTGGAGCAGGCCTATACACCTCTAAAACACAAAAACCAAGTGAAGGACATATATCAAAATCTATAAAACAAGTATTTGCAAGTATGTGGAATTTCCGAGCATACAATGAGCGAGACTTCTATAGAGTAGATCATTATGTAGCTTCTATGGGCGTACTATGTCACCCTAACTATAAAGATGAGAAAGCTAACGGTGTTGCTGTAAGTATAGATCCTATATATCAGACAGATAATACATTTTATCTGAATACACAGCTAGGGGAAGACTTGGTGACGAATCCAGAGGCCCTTTCTATTCCAGAGGAAATTTTATTAGACAGAATTTCTGTAACAGAGGATGACTTTATCGTAATCAGATATTCTAGTCTTACTGAAGGAAATCAGCTGATCATGACAAATAATTATCTAGATGAGATGCGAGCATATCTCAGTGTAATCCATGATAATTTCCAAGTATTATATAACGCAGAAGGACTAGAAAACTTTGCTATGGATATAGAATACAAGATTACAGAAACAGATCAGTTGATTATTAAGCAAGCAAGACCTTGGGCTTCCTTCTGGGCAGACCTAGTCAATGTAGATCCTGAGCCAGAAGTAGAGGCTGGTAAAGCGATTATTTATCCTAATCCAGTAGATGGCATACTAACATTGTCATTTGATTGTAAAGCGACTGTTGTCAAAATTTGTAATAGCATGGGACAGGAAATTATGGTGCGGCATTTAGATAGTAAAATTTCTCCTATGCAGATAGAAACAGTTTCATTACCCCAGGGCATATATATTATTTATGGCGTCGGAGAAGATAACAATATTGTTTTCAGCAATAAGTTTTATAAGAGATAAAGTCTAGCATGGATATCATTTATAAAATAAGAATAGTAGTATCAAAAAAGCTCAATAAAGAATATATAATTGCAAGACTATTTTCATCCTGAACGACTGTAAGAGCTCTTCAAAGGTTTCTCGAT
>Ga0209186_1002260_pt1 | contig 13813 bp, 19 predicted proteins | sample SidtaG_FD_187426 | JGI IMG/M metagenome (GOLD analysis project Ga0209186, IMG submission 187426) | Marine algal microbial communities from Sidmouth, United Kingdom - Sidmouth_Male2 metaG (SPAdes) (version 2) | ecosystem: Host-associated > Algae > Red algae > Unclassified | place: Sidmouth...
CCCCCCAGAGTAGGCAAGAGGCGAGGTTCTGGCACTGGTGGCGACGGTGGCGCCGCCAAAAAAAGCGCACGGCGCGGCGCACATCCGGCCATATCGACGCGGGGGGACGAGCGCAGGGATCATCCATCCTAAATTCATTTCTACACGATCGGCCGGGGCGTGGCCCAGCACGATCAAGCTGTCAATCATCAGATTGAGCGTCCCCACATGCCATTGGCTGAGCCCCAGTTTGCTTGGACCAGGTGGGGACGCTCAGTTACACCCTCGAGTAGCGCGATTGGCATGGAATATGCTGGCGATCAGCGTTGAATTCGAGGCGAGCGTCTCCGAGCAAAGGGCCACTTTCCCAGAAATCGTCTGCTGTGAAGCGATCGTCCCGCCATTTGAGACGTCGTTTCAGGTCACCACGTGTCCCACAGGCATCAGACGCAATCTGAGGTTGCCAGATTGTGTCGGAAACTCACGCCGACGCTTCCGAAAGACAGGTGACCTGGCTATGCTGCTTCACGGATCCACAAGCTGAGCACGAGTCGTGGAGATCTCGCTTCCACACCCTTTTCCGGCAGCAGTAGGCTGCGGTCGGCCGAGCTACGTTGCCGAGAGACGCTGACAGAAGCGCACAAGACGCGGCGATAACCGCCGCCTGTCACACTTGGGGGCCTTCGGGCGACAGCTGGCCCTGATACGTTCCCATTCCGCCTACGCCGCAACGTACGAGCCGTAGGAGCACTGTCGGTGGGTGGTCCTTGTTTTGCGCCCACCAGTCTGATGTGGCGCAGCATTTTTGTTGGCAGGCCCATCCAGCAAGGCGCGAGCCGCAGACAAACAGTCGAAGAGCTCCTCTTCGCAGCCCACAGTGGTTGTTGACACGTCCAGACAGCACCTCACGATGCCCGGAAAAGCTGACCACTGATAGCATTGCACGTGCGTCCGAGATGACCATCCCTTTTTAGTCATGTTTGCAGGCCTAGAGCAAATCCAGAATAAGAATCGTTGCAGCCTGCCGGGAGCCGTGGCTGTGGAGCCTCGTATCGCATTGGCGAAAGCAGTGTTCTCGAGAGGTCCATTCGCATTCGCGCAGGCGCTGTCCTCCAGGGGGCCGGCAGGGGGGCGGGGAACAGGCAATCACGACTTCCTTCCGGGTGTCGTTGGAGCCTGCAGGGGTGCGACGGAGAAAGCGCAATCACAACAAACTTCCGAGCATCGTAGAAAGCTGACAGCCATAAAAGCTGTGGAGCCTAGTGGCCCGTCCGCGCAGCCGCTGCACTTTGGAAGCCTGCACGGGTCCTTTGGAAGGCCCACGGTGCTTTCTGGGTAGGGAGGTCACAGGCCATGGAGGGGGCGCTCAAAAACGGGTCAGCCAGCGGAGCCGACCGTTTCCCGTGCCTTCCGACCGGCGCGCTCACCAGTTTCCACAACGGCGCTCACCACCGTGCCGTGTCTACCCACCCACGCCTCGCTCGGCCTCCTTCACGCCACCCACCCGCCCACCGCTCACCTCCAACACGCACGCACACACTTCCCGCCTACCTACATATCTCTGTACATCTCACATCGTGCACGCACGAGGCCTCACTCGACCAGGCCATCACGACTGTCACCGTCGCTGCTCCCTTTGCGCGCAGGCCGTCGCTCCAGGCCTCTTCACCGCGACGTTGGCCACTCTCTGGGCCAAGCCGTCTGAGTCGTACTCCCAAAGACTCCTGCTCAGCCGTGCCGCGCGCAGCGCGTGCTCGACATGTACGAGCGCGACATGGCCGAGGCTACCAAGAGTGGCCAGAACGCGGCCAAGAAGATCATCACTGTCATCCACAAGGACGTTGAGTCGTCGGCGGCCTTTGACAAGGCCGGTAGCACCAGAAGCGCCGGGAAGGGCACGGTGGATAACCCCGTGACGTACAAGACGGCCAAGGCGGGAGGTGCGGCCTCGGACGAGGCCGGTGCCTGCCGCTGCAAGCGCAAGGCCGAAGAGCATCCGTCCACAGCTGTCCAGGCCGTCAAGGTCGCGAAGCGCCCAGTGACGACGAACCAAGGGCACGCCAACGCTGCCGCGATGCACCTTGACGGTGTCTCCAATGTTGGCTCTGGGACAGACGTGGCCTTTCAGTCGGCCAAAGTTGCGGCGCCCCTGTCGGCCGCTCCCACTGTGGAGCAGCTCACGGCCACCTACAAGTTCCTGGCCGGTGATTGTAAGCGTGCTCTCGCGGCCGTTGAGACTCTGGGCCTGCAGTGGACGACGAGGCAGCAGCGGGCGGCGCTGCGTGGCGCCACTATTGAGCAGCGCGCCGTCGCTTACCTGTTGGCCGAGCGCTTGATCGCGGCCAAGATGCGCCAGTGGGCGGCCATCAAGCTCTACTGGGCCGAGAGGCGCAAGTGCGTCGAGGCCCAGAAGGCGGTTGACGACGCGGGGCCACATGGCATGGCCTACGTGAATTGCACGGCCATCCGCGAAGGCTACACCGGCGTGGGTAAGGAGGAGGTGTCGGCGGCCGACGCGGCTATGGCTGCCGCGTCGGCGGCCAGCCGCGCGATCCTCTCGACTGCCGCCTCCGCGTCGGTGGTGCAGGGGAAGGGTCATTCCAAGGCCGGCGCGTCGTCGACCCGAGCGCCGGACATGGACAAGGGCGAGGCCGCTGCGGCCTCTATGGGGGTGGCGGGGATGGCAACGGGCAAGGCCGGTCCGGCCTCCGAGCGCGCGTCAGGCGAGGGTCAGGGGAAGGCCAAAACCGTGGTGGCCCCTTTTGAAGACGACGACGCCGACGACGTCGTCATCGTCAAAGTGATTTTGGCCAATCCGCTGGCCAAGCAGGTCAAGGCCAAGTCGGAGCAGGTCAAGTCCAAGGCCGAGCCGGATTCGAGCGTGCCCGCCGGGATGGCGTCCGCAGCTGCCAAGGCCGGGGTTCTCGGGTACGTGTATGCTGAGCACGACGATCCTGAGTGGGCGGATTCATAGGGAGCATGTGACGACAGAGTGACTCGGGTTGACGTGGAGGGGTCCGTCTATGAACTTGGTGAGCAGCGGGGAGGGTAGCGCGGCACCGTTTGTATGACGTGGCCGCAATGGGGAGTGTTGGGCGGCCGCCTGTACGACGCGGCCGCCCTGAAGAGGTTGGCTGGGCCGCCCGCACGTGGCGGCCGCGGTGATGCTCGTGCCGTCAGATGATAGCGTAGTGTCGTTCTCTCTGTCACGAGGGCGTCGGCATAATGCGTTCGTTCTCCTGTGTTGTGGCTTCGCCTTAAAACAGTCGCTTGCGCGTGGCATCTTCTTCACATGCGATGGAGGCGTCGGGACATTGTCGCGAGGAGCATGCTAGACGTCCACTTGGTCCGAGAGCGCCAGCTCCTTTTTTCTCAGTGGCTCGATGGCAGGCTCTTTTTGCTCATCGGCTCCCAGGGAGACAGTTGCTCCTGAGCGCAGGACTAGTGCTCGAGATGTGGCGGAGACTGCGTCAGACGCGTGGTTTGGGAGGCACCCACCCGCACGAGCGTTTCTCCCGCCTTATGCAACATCGCATTGAGAATTTTCAGGTTTTTCAGCGGGAGGCATCAGTGCCACCGTTTCGCACTCATTCCGTTTCCTGGATCTCACCTTCCATCATCAGGCACAGCTGTCCAATAAAGACGCCGATTAATCATGCCACGCATGATGGCGCGTCGCGTGATCTGGATGCCCAGCCTCCGGATCATGAGCGATGGAGACACGTACGCGTGTGGCAGCAGGTGGCCCGGCCGCGTGGCAGCAGGTGGCCCGGTATGGTTGGCGGCCCGTACGTACATGGCTGGCAGCGGCTGTTCTGATTGGCCGCAGGGATGAACGAGTGCGTGCACAGCTGAGCGTTTGGGCGCCATTGCGTCCGATTTCGACCCGTGCGTTGAGGGAAGCGTGAGGCGTGGCCACAGCCTTTTTTGGTGGCACTGGGTGGGCTCTTGGTGTGGCCATAGGCTCCTGTGCCACATTGATTCGCACTGACACGGCGGGCCCGACGGGATTGGCGAGGCGCCGCATGGCAGCAGGCCACGACCTGCACACAGATATCTCCGCACAGTTGACAGACGCTTTAGATGTGTGGCTGCTCCTTCTCTGTCGGCCCACGTGAGATGATCTCTGTATTCCGCGTGGAACCAGCGCGCTGTCTACGGCTGCGCTGCAAGCACAGCAAGGAATGCCAACATCATATGCCTTCACGTGATTCACCACTCTCTCTCGGGCCCATTACGCATTCCTTTCAGGGTGGCCATCGGCGCTGCTCGTGGACAGTTTAAAGATCACACACCTAGACAGGCTGGCCCGAGCTCGACAGCCAATCTGTCGGGCGGGGCTTCCCGATCCTTCCTGATAGGGGCTCAGACGATCGCAGTGTAAGCTGAGGCAGAACATGCAATCCGGATTGCGGGACACCCAATTTGAGGCCCACGACGCGAGCACCCTCTCTCTTGAGATCGGACAGCACCCTCTGAGAGGCCTCTCGACGGCGTGCCGCTTGTTTCCGGGCCTGGAACGAAATTTCCCAGCCTCGTCTCGCCCAGTCTCATCGGGCCTGCACGCCTCGTTTCGGGCCTCTGAGTCACGCCCCCTCTCCCCTGGGCCCTCCATGAGTCACACCCTCCTTCACCGGGCCCGATTTGGGGCCCAACCCCTCTCTGTCGCGCTCTGGCCTAGGGGTCACAAGCCTCGTGCAGGGCGCCGTTTGCGCCCGGCCGGTCGCAGGGCGCCGTCAGCGCCCTTCCGTTTGCCACCGCTTGCAGGGGGCCGTCAGCGCCCTGCCTCTTGCAGCGGGCCGTCAGCGCCCTGACGCTTGTGAAGGCCTGGACGCGGCCTTGCGCTTTCCACCAGTGCAGTGGGTCGTGATCGTGCTCGGATTTGACGGCATCACGCCCCACGTCCCCTGGGCCGACCCCTCGGCCGACCCCTCGGCCGACGCTGCCGCCACCGCACCACCAACCCCATCGCACCACACACATGCAACGTACCCTCCTCGTGCAGCTGTATTCCCGTTCCTGTACCTCCGCCGCGCCGCTGCGCTGCCATTACCTCTGTGTCGGCCGCTTGCGAGCGACGGCCCTTTTTTTTGACCGCGGTCACTTCCAGGCCGTCACCGGCCTCACCTCCCATCGTGTCTACACTGCGAGCGGCAGCGACCTAGCCACCTACCTGTCGCTGTGGCTGTGGTTTTGCGGAACGGCGGAGCCACCAACTCCCTACGGCTCTTTCTGAACTCAACCCGAGCCGGCCACATGGCTACCCCCCCCCCTCCTTTCCGTATGACGCCGCCCCCGACGCCGCCACGCGTAGCCCCGAAGGCGTCGGCGCCAGCCCCTCGTGACGCAGCAGGGGCGGCGTGCCCACACCCCTCATCTCCTATGCCGACCTGCTCCGACACTGGCGGCGACGATGCTTCTTCACCGCCAATTCGTGCGGCGGGACCTGCTGCTGCCGCGATGATGCCGGAGGTGGCTGACACTGCACCTGGGGTGGCCGAGATGCAGACGACTCGCAGTCGCACCCGAGGCGACTCCCCGGCCTACACTCCCCGCGCGCGGTATGGGCCCCGGGCCCCCTCTATCTCCAAGTCGCAGCTGCAGCGGGGGCTACGGAGCATCTGCACCCTTTGTGAGCGGTCGCAGCGGGTGAGTGCCAACGTTGCAATGTGCCCTAGCACCTGCCCGTGCCCGTGGGCTGTCCGGCCCGCCGCGCAGCCGGGCTGGGGGTGGACGTGGATCCCGCAGGGGGACCGTGGGTTTTATAGCCGCACGGAGGAGCGGCGTGAGCATCGCCGCATGTGCTTTGTGTGTCGGCGCGCTGCTTCTGTCGGAAACGAGCACGTGACGTGCCCGCCGTGGTGCCCCTGCCCCTGGGCGTCCCCGGAGATCAGGATTCCCCCTGACGAGAAGGGCCGTGAGCAGACCGTCAACTGGGAAGGCTACCAGCACCGACTGGCCCAGCAGCGCGAGGCCCAGGTGGAGGCCGCACGAGCCGAGCCGCCGCGGTGGGAGCGCCGTCTCACGCTGCCTAACGCCGAGGGCCGGCGCGAGGAGGTCTGGGTCAACCTCAACCTGCCCCAGCCGCCGGTCTGGTGGGAGCCTCAGGCCTTGGGCAGACTGCCTCTCCCTCGGGACCAGTAGCGGCCTTGGCCGACTTTTTCACGGCGGCCGCTGTGACTGTGGCCGCGCTGCCCGTGTCGACGCCTACAACCAACCCCGAGAACAAGGGCGATTGCAATCTACTTCTTCTTTTTCAACGCCTGGCCAACACATGGCCGACGCTGACGGCCAGCACATGGCCGACTTCACCTGCGACGATGGACCGCTGGATACTGATTCAGAAACGACGCCGACGGACGAGATCGCGCCGGTTGTGGCGCCACCCGCACGGCCCGCGCCACCAATGTCGTCGGCTGAATTGACAACACGACCGGGGCGAGACGAGCGGACAACGACGGAGGGCGACGGCGAGCTTGCCGAGCATGCTGCCCGGCGACTGGAGGGGACGTTGCTCGGGACTGAGGAGGAGCGGCTGCGTGCCGAAGTGACCAGGCTTCGTGCCGAGGCCGCCGCATCTCGTGGCCTCTTGAAGGAGCGACAGCAGCAGGCCAACCCCCGTGCCAATGCCGGCGGCTGCGGCCGCGGCACGCGCGGTGTTTCATGGATCGAGGCCGAGCGTAATGTGCTCGCCTGCGTCTACAAGGAGGCGACATTGAACTCGGAGGTGGGTGTGGACCAGACCCTGGAGAATTTTGACGAGGACGTGTCTGACCGCTTTCGCCGCCGTCTTCCAGACGACATGAACGAGGTCCAGCGGCGGCGCGCAAGCTCAACACCGGCCATCATGAAGGAGCTGAGATACAGCATCTTCCCCGGCGTCAATCGCTTCAAGGAGTGCCACTTGGCGGTACTAAGGCTCAAGATGACGGGGCACCCAACGCCGGAGCAGCTCATTGGCGCGGCCAAGGCCAAGTACAATGGCCTCAACCCTTATGATGGGCTCAACCCGTCTGTGTCTGACAAGCTCCCGTGCCCTCCACTGAGCAACTGGCGCATCCTCAAGGAGATTTACCGCTTTGGTGGTGGGGCGACGGTCGTGGCTCTGGCAGGCACGGCGGCGCACCGCAACCCGACAACGCCGGTCGCTTCACAGGCCCAGGCTGCTGACTTAGACTCCTGTTGGCTCCCAAGTGGAGCCGACCACTTCTGTCGAGGCGGCCGCTGACGCGGCCGCCGCGCTGGTGGCAAGCGCCCTGACGCGTGGCAGCGCCGACGACGGGATAAGCGACGGCGTGGGCAATGACGGTTCCCTTAATGGACAAGGACTTGGATGCTGAGGTGGCCGGCCGAGGCCGACGCGGTCGCGCCAAGACATCTACTGCGTCCGGCATCGTTCAACACCGGCCTTGGCTCGGGCCGGGTGGATTGACTACTCCACGTATGAACAAGGCAAGGCCATCAGATCGGCGCCGCGTAAGAGGACGGCCGCGTGTCGCGGCCGCATCAACACACTGCGCGTGATACCTTGTGTCGGGCAGCAGTGTCCGCTGCATCACTTGTGTCTTGTGCTTTTTCTACTTGCTTTTTCTTTTTTTTCGTGTCTCGTTCTCCATTATCCTGCTCCACCACTTTGCATTGTGCATGTTCTCTGCGTGATGACGCTTTTCCTTTGCGTCAAGAGCTGTACAGCAAATGGCCTGTCTCTTTAGGCCGACATCTACACGAAAACTCCGACAGAAGTACTCTTTGAGAAATATGGGTCGTGTCGAAGGTCCAGGCCCAGGCCAAGGGAGGGAAAAATAGGCAAAGGCGAGGCGGGCAGAGGGAGGAAAAGGGAGGCAAAGGGGTGCGGTGAAGGCGGCCACGCCACGAATGGGCCACATGTGGTGTAGGGTGACGTAGGGGTTGGGAGTCAACGACGGCCAGGGTAACCGTGGCCACTGCGTTCGTCGGGGCCGCAAAGCGAGCGTCAGCCCAGTACGTTGGCCGCAACGCCAGCGTCAGCCCAGTGCGTTGGCTACAAAGCGAGCGTGAGCATAGTGCGTTAGCCGCACCACGAATGTGAATAATGATACAAGTCTCCCCAGACACTTGTCAAGACAGCTGGATGAGACATTCGGACGGCCTTTGTGTGCTTTCGGCTTCGGGTTCCGGCCGTGTCGATTCCTCCGGGTGGTCCATGTGCCAGCGGCCATTGTATGGCCGACATTCCGACGTTGCCTGGCCTGGCCTTCATCATTTCTTGAGCCTGAGCTTGGCGCACGCTCGGCGTCATCCCCTCGAGGGCAAGACATGTGTGTCAAGGAAGAAAAAAACCCTGCCCAGCGGGGAAAAAAAAACAGTTTGTTGTAAGCCGCGCGCTACACACGCCGCCGGAAAGCTGGCCAAAATCAAGAGTAGGGCAACATTAGACGGCCCCTGTCCGCAAAGATGTGCTCAGAGAGGTCTTGGAGCAACGCGAAGTGAGCGTCGCGGTCCTTGGCCTCGCACTCGGCCCCGTCCGTGTACCTCAGGGAGCCAGGGACCACGTCTTGCTCGGTGCCGGTCTCCACCATACCGTCTTGGGCCTCATGCTCCGCGGGCTGCGGTGGCCCCCAGACACCTGGGCCCCTTGGTCCATTGTCAATAAAGAACGCCGGTTGGCGCTCACTTGCAGCGCGAGCAGTAGCAGGACGTCCTTGACGGCTCCCACAGCCCGACTCCTCGTTGCCCGGTCCTTGGCGCTGCCCTTGGAGATCAGCAACAGCTTGTCGCACCTCTGCAGCCGCGTTCATGCGCCGTTGGGCCAAAAACTCTCCCCGCGTGCACTCAATGGCCATGTTGTGCAAGATGGCCACCGCCTTGCCGTTGTTCATCATCCGCAACACCGTCGTGAAGCGTGCTGGTCGTAGATTGATGTTGAAGCGCGACGGCATGACGGCGTACAATCGCTCAGCGTCTTTCCGGACAGCTTGCTGCAGCCGGTTGTACACTCGCCGCTTGGGGGTGACAGAGTTGGAGTGGGGCATTGCAAACAGAGCATACCGGGGATATCCTTGGTCGGCCGTGTATTAAAGCAAGCGACGGGTACGGCCGTTCAGTGTATAGCTGATGTTCCGCGGCGGCCACACACCCGCGTTCACGTCAAGCATCAGGGGTGAACACGCCAGCACGTTCATGTCGTTGTAGCTCCCAGGAGCCCCAATAAAAAAGTGCCAGATGTACGTGTCCTCATTGCAAATGCTCTCAACCACCACGGAGCGCTTACCCTTGCGGTCATGGTACTGGGCGGCCAGAGCCTTGGGGCACTTGAGCCACAGCCAGTGGGTGCAGTCAATAGAACCGATACAGCCCGGCATGCCACGGGCCGCGTTGCGGGTGAGGATGTGCTTGAGTTCGTCCTCGGTCGGGCGGAGCAGGTATGTCGCCTCCCACTTGTCGACGATGAAGTTGGTCAGGCATCGGGTTGCCTCCGCGATGGTAGACGGCGACAGGCGGCAGTACTCGTCGGGGCGGTCGTACGGCTCCCCGTAGCCCAACACCCGCAACGCCGCCAGCAGCTTCTGGATGGGGTACGACTGCAGCCGCCCGGTCGCGTTAATCGAGCGTCGCCACCACGGCTCATTGCGCACGGCCGTGTAGAGCCGCTTGAAAACTGCTCGCGGCATGCGATTGCGCTTCTCAAAATCTCGCTCGCTGTAGACGGGCGGCTCCCCGCCGACCCCAAAGTAGTCGCGCATGATAGAGTGCGCGCCCAGGTCAAAGTTGCGGTCCCGGTTCGGCCGTCGTCCAGGGGGAGAACCACCGAACGGGCGCTTCTCCACGCGCCCGCGCACGGTCAGCAGCGCCCTCCGGATGCGCAGGCCAGCCCGATACCCAAGCACCACGGCCACGTCCAAATCGTCGTAAAATGAGCCATCGGCAGCCGCCACAGCATCCATGCGGAGCGGGCCCGGTATGGGCCACAAAAGCCACAGGGGGAAGAAGACCGTGAGCACGACGGTGTGAATGCACGTGGGGGGCACGACGCCGGTGGTCGGGGGTGGTCGCCACGACGGTGGGCGCGGTGGGGAGAGGGTGCGATCGCGACCGTCGCCTGGGCCACGGGTGACGAAATGGGGACGGCAGTGGCGCGGCCCCCACCCCCCCCCTCAAATCAGGCCCGTTTACGCGGGCGCAGCCCGGCGACACCAGCCCCACCACGCCTGACGGGGCCACCTCGCAGTGTACCCCCTCAAATCAGGCCCGCGCGTGCGGGTCCGGCTCGATCATGCGAGCTCTCACCCTCGTTGGCCCCGTGGCCTCAGTCCAGTGTACACCGTGGGAACAAGCGCTGCATTGCTGTGAGCGAGCCACGTGGGTCGTCGTGTGCGCTCGACTCGGGCCGTGACTCTCCTTCCACTCCTCGTCGGCCGTGACTCTTCCACTCCTTGTTTTCTGAGCCTGGGCGCGCGCGAGGTGGTGTCAATACATTTGAACAGCGTGGCTCACTCTCGAGGTCGAGCATTCGCCAGGTCCTTACGGCCGTTTCAGATCGCCTGCAGGCCCTCAATCCCCTGCGCGTGTGCTGCGGCTACGTTTCCCGCATGATCACGCCACCTGCGACGTCCCTCGCTTCCGGACAAGAACGAGATGCGATCATTCGGGATCATTGGGGCTACACGTGGTGACCGTCGTCCGAGTCCTCCAGCACGTCGTGCCAGCAATGAGATTGGCTCTAAATTGGTTCGGATCCGTTCGAAATATGGCCTCGACGGCCACATCGAGGCCCTCTATGGAGACCGGGGCCCCAGATTACGAAAGGCCTATGTACCCTGATTATTTTTATTCGAAAGGACTTATCGTGGAATATTATCGGTTTTACAAGTCGATACCCTCCGTTTGCGGACGGATCCGCATAGAACGGATTGCTGTGTGTAATGCTTTCTGCATGCGCTGCCACGTTTGGCCACGTTAGACACGTGGCTCCAATATTTGCGGAATGCGACATTGGTGGGTCTGCTCTAATTGCCATACGTGTTTTGACGCCCGCGGCCGGTGCGGCCGCCGCCGCCTGCCGCGCCGTCGCGCCGCCGAAACGCCACCGGCGGGTCTGTGTTGCCGGGCGACACGGGCGGCTGGTGGAGGCGGAGAAAGGAGCGGCCGCCCCGCTCGGTGCGGCGCGCCACCCAGTGGCGGTGAAGCTCCTTGCGGGCAGCGTCAAAGGGGATGAGGGGGGCGAGTAGCGCGCGGATAGGGGGGCCATAGGGCGGCAGTGTCGGCGACCGCGACTGTGTCTTTTCCAATGCGTCCATCCCCCGCTCAAGCGTGTCTGCGGATATGCCGGGTGGCGAGCGGGTGGCCAGGTCGGTCAGGAAGCGCTCGTCCGTAAAGTCCGCGACGTACTCGACGGTCGTCCGCTCCAGCTCCTCGTCATTCTTGTCAAACACAATGTAGTGGGAGGGCGGACGCACAAACTGCGTGAAGGGTGCATCGTCATAACCGGGGACGACCGAGACGACCGGGACGCGGATTCCAGAGCTTTGGCCTTTCCCGCTCCCGCGCCGCCACCGCCCATGACCGACGCCAGGAGGTCTTGCTGCAGGTGGCGCTCCTCCTCCTCGGCGGGGTCCATGCCCGTCGCCATGGCGGTCAGGGTGCGGGAGACGAGGACATTATCTTCGTGGCGCAGGTCCTTGGACGACTTGATGATAGGGAGGGGCTTGTTCAAGTCAATGGGCCGGGGGCGAAAGCTTGGGCGACTCATCGTTGCTGTGCTAGGCAGGCGCGGCTAACAGGGGGGTGAGAGACGCGGGAGATGCAAAAAGACAAAGGGACAAGAGAAAAAAAAAACGGCCAGCCACCGGACACGTGGAAGGGGACGATCCCCCCTAACCCCGATCAAGGAGGTTATCCGTTGACACCCAGCACCGGCGACGCGAGCGCTCCTCGTGACACAAAAAAGGGACGGAACCGCGTACGCGGATGATCTCTCAACAGCAACATGGACGGGACTCCTCAGCCGGCCGCCGCCGACCCGTCCGAGCCTATTTGCACAACATGTGGGCAGTGCCGCATACGGTGGCTTGTGCGGGGTCGCCAAGGATTGAGGTTTTGGCCATGTCCGAAAGCACCGCCGTCCTAAATTAGGCTGGCAATTGGACACGAAGGACAAGGCAAAACAAGACTGATGTCTGTGCCTCTGTGAGCATGGTGCCTGGTGGAAGAGTCTTGAAAGGGCTACAAGCCCGACATTCTGAGCCTGCTTGGCAGCCCAGGTCGATGGCGACTTTGGCCTCGGACTCCCCGTACAGAGGAGACAAGCACTGTGACGAGAAACGGACGGGATTGCAATAACTTGCGTGGCTACTGTACATATGCCGAGCGAGCCGCGCTGCACACCCACCCCCGCCTTCGTGGGAAGCAACAGTAACAAGAAACCATCATATAGCAACTGCACTCACAACACCAAGGGGCCCTTGTTGCTCTGCAGCTTGCAATAGGCACTGTCCGGGATGATCTTGCCAGCAGCTTTGAGCTCCACATACTCCTCCCGCGTGAAGCGAGTGAAGCCCCAGTTCGACGACAAGTAAACCGTTTGGCGGCCCGTGAACTTGTACTTGGCACGGCGAAGCGCCTCGAGCACAATCGCCGTGTTCGAGTCCTTGGAGCGCACCGAGAGGAGGGTCTGGCCAATGTTCACGCGCGCGACCGTGCCCTGCGGCTTGCCAAACGCACCACACATGCCCGTCTGCAGCCGATCAGCGCCGGCGCAGGAAAGCATCTTGTTGATGCGGAGGACGTGGAAGGGGTGCACGCGCACGCGCATGTGGACCACGTCCTTTCCAGCCTGGGACGACATGTACTTGTTGCACGCGACCCGGGCAGCCTCAATGGCCTCGGAAGACAGCTGCTCCTTCTCGTCCGACACCATGTGGGCGGCAAAGGGGAAGTCATCGACGTGGCCGCGCTTGCGGCCGAGGTCAAAGATGTGGATCTTGGGGTCGGGGACACCCCGGCAGTACCGCGACTTCGGGTACGGCTTGTTCTTGCAGTAGCGGTAGCATCGCGCCGGGCCTAACAAGCAGTCGAAAAACACCCATGGCCATAGCGCAAGAGAAAACGAACAGGAGCACAGAAACCAACAGCACGAGCAAACACCATGTCAGTCACAGGTCATCGTAGCTAGGCACAGGCCAAGACCCACGTCAGCCTAGCTAGAGGTCGCACACGCTCTGTAACAGTAGCTCGTCGCACGTGTCCGTAGCGCCCGCGCCGACGACAAGTGGCCGACTCATCCGGCGCCCACAGCAGCAGGGGTTTTGCGAGAACCAGACAAAACGTACGACGCCCCATGGTGAAGGTGGTAGTGTAGACGCAGTAAGCAGCCGCAACGGTCTCTTCGAGGGGGGTGTGGCGCCGCGCATTGTCCTCGGGGGCACCGAGCGCGGCGGCGGCCGCCGCGTGGGGGCAGCCGACGAGCGCCGCCGCCGGCGCCGTCGGTGGCGGTCGCGCCAACGTGGCCGCCCGCAGGGCGGCGGCCAGCGCCAGCGCCACCTTTTCCGGCCGCGGCCACCTCCCCGCCACCCAGACGGTCGAGGGCCGGTCGCAGCACCGCGCCGAGTGCGGCGCCGTCGGCGCGCGCCCCCCGTCGGGTCTGACGCTGCACACGCGGGCGGCGAGGGCGGCGAGCGGCGCCACCGCCGCCTCGGCCACCGGGTCATGGTCGGCGGCGAGGAGCACCGCCACCGCCGCCGGCGCCGACGCGGCATAGGGCGGCGGGGGGGTCACCCGCCGCCGCCCCCGCCGCCCGCACCCGCCGGGCGAGCGCGTCGGGCGACTCGGCGTGCGCCGCCGGCGACGGCGTCGACGC
>Ga0209186_1002261_pt1 | contig 13809 bp, 9 predicted proteins | sample SidtaG_FD_187426 | JGI IMG/M metagenome (GOLD analysis project Ga0209186, IMG submission 187426) | Marine algal microbial communities from Sidmouth, United Kingdom - Sidmouth_Male2 metaG (SPAdes) (version 2) | ecosystem: Host-associated > Algae > Red algae > Unclassified | place: Sidmouth, United...
GGGGGGTCCACGGTGTCACTACGAACCGTGGTCGCCCCTGCCGGAGGGTGAACTCCACCCGGTCCGACGGAGGAGGCCGGAGGAAGAAACAAGGAGCCACGTCCGGCTCCGCCCACATCTCCGCCACCCTGGCTACGTGGGACTACACGACCACCCACTGGTGGTGTGGATCCAGGGGGGGGCGAAGCCGTGCCCCCCCTCTCACTAGCCCCATCAGAGTGCGCGGAGGGGTCTCCCCCCTCCCCTCCTGACATCTGGCAACCGAGTAGGCTCACCAATCAAACGTTGCGGGGTTGCAACGGAGGAACAAAGATCGCTAGGGGAAGAAGGTCGACTCGACCACCGCGCGTCGCGAGCACGAAGGCAGCAAAGTGTGCTCCTTCTCCCGATGATTCACCAAATGTGGTACCCCAGTCAGGCCGACCCCACTCGGGCGGCCTTCCCGACCGGGCACCCGGTAGTCTCGTCAAAGACCCCGGAAGTAAGCGCCAAGACGCGCACACACAACTGGTGTGGGCGGCAAAGACAAGCCGCAAACACGACACAGCGTTGTGAGGCTCAACGTTTACCTGCCTCCCTCGGGGGGTTTGGGACTGCTCTGCTGTACCGCTCAGATATACCCAACTGTCCCCTTCCCTCAACCCTCAGGGGTACCCTCGCAAGTGGGCCAAAAACAGGGGTCAAAAGCGGGCCACACCCGCCGCCGGGGGTGTGCCCAAGACCCAATCAAAACACGCCAACAAAATCCCCGAGGCGAGGGTGAGATGCACTGAGAACATCAAGTATGACTCCTCACAACGAAAAGAACAAATCAAGGATACGGGCATAACTCAGAGGACCTTACAGTGGTAATTCCGGGAATCATAAGTGGATCATCCCAACCACGATCCGATCGCACCCAGTTGGTCTCGTGATCGGTAGGAATTTGCTTAGTCTAGCTAAACCCGGTAACCAGGAATCTCAGCCTCACTTAGGCGAGCTCCGAGCAAGACCCGCCTCAACGGCGTGTCCGCCTGTGGGCCTTCCGCTTGTTCCTCTCGCCCAGGAGCAGGAGACGCCAGAGGTGAACTCAGCGGGCGTGCCCAAGGACCTTGCTGGCAAGGAGTACGGCCGCCTCGACAAGTTCAGGGGCGTGTGGTCGGGGATTCTGGGTATGCTCAATGATACAACGCATCACATATAGCTCAAGCAAAACGCCAAGCCCGTGTACTCGGCTCAATACCGGGCTGGGCCTCACCGTAGCCGAGAAATTGAGAAGCAGGTCAAGACAGTTCTGGACCTGGGTGTCATCGAGCCCTCGGACGCGGAGTGGTTTTTCCCGGTGGTAGTCGTGCAGACTCCAGGTGGCCACTTCCGGTTTTGCGCGGACTACCGCCGGCTGAACAAGCGCACGCTCAATGACGTCTACCCCATACCGAGAATAAACGACAGCCTGAACTCTCTCGGCGACGCCACGGTGTTTTCTACCCTGGATTGTACCGTTGGGTTCTGGAAGATTCCCGTGGCTGCCGAAGACAGGGAAAAGACGACTTTCACGTCTCACACGGGCTTGTTCCCGTTTTTCCGTCTTTCGATCGGTCGAGTGAACGCCCCAGCCTCCTTTCAAGGTGCGCTGGACATCATCTTGTCCGGCATACATTGGCAAACGTGCCTTTTGTACCGGTACGATGTGATTGTCATTTACCGGACTGTGAACGACCACATACAGCACCGTTCAGAAGTCCTAGTCCTGCAGGGTAAGGCCGGTTTCTCACTCAAGCCCTCCAAGTGCCACCTGTTCCATCAAGAATTCGAGTACCTGGGGCAGGTCGTACGCCCCGGACGGCTGCGGGGGAACCAGAAGAACATCAAGAGCCTGCCGCAAGTGCTCTTCCCGCTCAACCACACGGAGCTCAAGAGCTTCCTGTGCATGTGCAACATGCACCGGCGCATCATTGAGGATTACGCGCACATCACCAAACCGCTGACCGAGCTCACCAGCACCAAACTCCCGCACGTGCTCCCTACGCTGGACGCCGCCCAGATGGAGGCCTTCGAGTACCTTAAAGAGCGCCTGACATCGACCTCGATCTTGGCGCTCCCCCGAACCGAGGGTCTCTTCATCCTGGATACCGACGCATGCGCCGTCCAAGTCGGCTGTACACCTTCAGCAGCAACCAGACAGGATCATAGTTCCGGTCGGATACTAAATCCGGGGCCTCATATCGGCCGAATAAAACAACTTGAAAACCGACCGAGAACGCCTGGCTGTGGTCTGTGCCTGTTCTTTCCTTCGCCCCTACCTCGTGGGACAAGAGTTCCTGATCAATACGGACCATTCCAGTTCACGCTGGCTGCTCAACATGAACAGTGCAAAAGAACGGGTCTCTCTCTGGCGCCTCCGCTTGTCGGATTTCCGGTACAAGATGTGCACCACACCGGGAAGCGAGCTTCTCCGTGCCGACGCTATGTCGCGTCTCCCAACGCTGGCGCCAGTCCGGGCTGTCATCCCGGAAGCAGTCTCCTGCCTTGTTCTGGCTGACTCTTTCCGTGACTGCGTCGCGCCTCACTACAGAGAGCTGGAAAAGGAGCATCTGGTCACGCTCGCGAGCATGCTATCCACGCAGAAAGATGACTAGCAGTGCCAAGAAGTACGGGATAGAATGGACCAGAACGAGCACCGCGCCTTTTGGAGACCAAGGAGGGGCTACACGCGCGTGTCGCCCCCCTGGACGGTGCTACCAAATTAACGTCCCGATCATCCTACGTCGGGACCTCCTCCGGTTGGAACATGACGTCGTGTGCGCTGGTCATCCTGCGGTCGACCGGATGCATGCCTCCATTCGGCGCCACTACTACTGGGAGTCCGTGGCCGCGGACGTCTACGCCTGGGTGGGCAGCAGTGCGTCTTGTTCCCGGAACAGCATCGCACCAAGGAGGCGCACGGCGTTGCTCAAGTTGCTCCCGGAGATGGATCCCTTCGCGAGCCTGTCCATGGACGTCCTCGGACCGCTGAAAAAGACCAATACCGGGAACGTCTTCCTCCTGATCATGGTCCACCTGCTCTCGAAGCTGGTACGAGCCGTCTCCTTGGCTGGTATTACCGCGACGGATGCCTCATCGCAGTTCTGCAGGGACTGGAATTCCGTTTATGGGCCCCCGGACACGGTCCTGGTGGGAAACGGACCCCATCTCGCCTCCCTGTTCTTCCAGGGTGTGTGGAGCCTCATGGGAATCCGGAACCTGTACATGACCACGTACCACACGCAGACTAATGGTCAAGTCCAGCGCTTCAGTAACACGATAGTGAACATGTTTATGCACTACATCTAGGACCATCAGGATAACTGAGACTATCTCGTCTCCGCGTTGGAACTGGACTAAAACTCGAGGCCACAACGGACAAGAGGTGTGGCCCCCATGGACTTGGTCACCCCGCAGCGCTCTAGCCAAGTCTCCCTAGAACGGATTCCGGATGGCATGACGCCGGACCCGAGCCAGTCGGTGGCCGAGGCCCAGGACGCGTTCCTAGAGACGCTCAAGGCCCTGCTCCCCCAAGCGCCGGACTTTATTTCCAAGACACAAGCCCGGTGCAAGAGGGATTATGAAACGAAATTCCGCCCTCGCCGCGTGTCGGTGACGAGTGGAGTTTGGAATCACCTGCGCAACTACACCCGGGAGCACAAGCTCTACCCAAAGATGACGGGACCGTTCGAGGTGCTGGAGACCGACGGGAAGCATATCTTATCAAACAAAACGGCCTACCCTACAGGGTTAGCGGCGACCATGTGCTGCCGGCGTGACCAGCGGACCCATCGAACAGACCCGAACGACCCCAAGTGACGGTCCCTGACGCGCTACAGCCTGGTGGGTCCTAGTTCGTGTTAAAATGGTTCATTGACCACACCTGAGACCTTGAGGGGGTCCTGTTGTTCCTGGTCGGATGGTTTGGGTATGCACCGGAAGCAGATACCTCGTAGAACTCGGAGCGCCGTCCGGTTGCCGCGGAGTACCGGTACTGTCGACACAAGGGGCTTCTCCAGCAAGGCCCGGATAGGCCGGAGCAGGGGCACGACGCCCAGGAGGCGTGACGGGACAACCATGGCACAATAATAACCTCATTTATGCATATTCTATGTCTCACTGCGTCACACGCCAAGGGGCTGGGAGTGACCCCGGCCAACACGAAGCGCCCCCGCCGGCAAAGAAAACCAGCGCACACCACGGACACCTCGCCTCAATCCAGACGACGAAGGGTGGCAGACGGGCCTTCATACCCTGACAGCCCCTCCTGGCTACGAAGCGTTCGGCCATAGCCACGCGTGTTCTCCCCCGGTGTTCCTGGGCGCGGTCGAGCCTCCTTGTAGTACCCTCCGCCCCAGTACTGGGTGCGGCCACCGCCTGTGCCGCGCTGGGGACTCCCAGGGGCATCCCAGTACCACGTCTCGCGTGCCCCCGCGCCATCATCCCGACGGTGACCTGTCCCCGACCCACCTGCGCGTCAAGTACTGGCCGGTTCCTTCCGCCAGAGGTTGCTGTCCTGCCGCTGCTGGTGGATGTTCAGAAGGCGCCAGAGCTGGCCGTTCACACCCGAACGGTACTACCCCTGAAGAACCGGCTCCAGGGCATCGGAGTCGCTCACCGGGTGCGTCTCCGCCCAGGTGAACAAGTCGTTGGCCAAGATCCCAAGGAGGCCGTTCATGGACACCAGGAGCACGCTCGTGGGGAAACTAGCCGACGGACCACTGAGGCGCCCGACAAGACGCCCCAGCCATGCCTCACCCGCAGACCCAAGCTTCTTCGAGGCAGCCAGTAGAATCTAGTCGGGCACCCGGGGGGCCAACGGCAAGCGGTTGGCCGTCCCAACCCGGGCCACTGTACTCACCGCTCTGGTGACAGGACCAGCACCAGAAGACGGGGCGGTCGTCGCCAGGGTACCCGGGCGGACAAAGAGAGAGGCGCGGGGAGGCCGGAAAAGTTGATGACCCGGGAGGGGCAGGCAACCCGAGGGCGAAGAATCGTATCGACCGGTTAGCTGCGCCACGGCGGACGCCCAACCCGATGGGATTCCGACAGACGCGATTGGAACCTGTGCCCGACGAAGTGGCTCCTCCGGGGGCGCCCCCATGCCAGCCTCCGGAATCGAACACGCCGCCGCCTCGAGCAGATTATGGATGACGATGCGGGCCCCGTCGGCGTATTGCCGTGTCACCACAGCTAACCACGCGTCCCTGTCACTTCGGGAGGGGTCAAAGCGGCGCAACGCCTCATTAAAATCCCGGTAATAAACTGGGGGAGCCGCCCGCAGAGTCAACATGGACTCGAAAGGTCCACGACTTGGCATCTTCTCCGGCGAGATCCTCCGGCTTGAGGTGCTTGACACAGCCGAACAGAGCGTCCGATGACAACCAGAAATGATTGTAGCTCGCCTACTCGTACCAGCGCTTGCACGCCATCACCAAGTACTCCGTCACCCGGATGGCCATCTTGACCGCATGGGTGTCCCAAGAAGACCTGTAGATCTCATCCCGGGCGTAGTACGCAACCAAGGAGCCCCCAATGCTACACCAGATCGGGGTATCTGTCTGGAAAATCCACACGGGCACATCCGCAAAGAGCTGGGGGCGCGTCACCAGCGGAAGGCGCAAAAACTCCTGATGGTTTCAGATCATCAAGAAGCCGCGGCGACGCGCCCGTTCCTCGGAGTTGGCGTGGAGTGATGAAGGAAGGATGGGCAGCCGGCGCAAGTACGGACCCGGGATCGGCATGCAGAGCAAGTTGGGGTACGCCGGCAGGGCGGCCATGGCCTTGACCCGAGACACCGTCGCCGCCAACAACAGGGGGTACTCATTCTCAACCGGCGCGCGGATGACCGGCGCCGAGATGATGGACTCGTAGTACTTGGCGGGATCCCGGAACAGGCAGTCGGGGAGGCCGGCAAAACGGGTCGCCCAAGCACTACCCGCGGAACAAGGCGCCCGGTCAGACCCGAAGGCGATCCCAGGGGATGCGCAGGGCCTCCCCCGTCCCGCGGTCCGCGGACAGCAGCACCGCGATGTCCAAGCGCGTCAAGACCCCACGGCGCTGCTCCCAGGCCCAACTCGTCGCAAGGTCGAGGTGCATCGCAACGAGGTTCTGGAGCCGCTCAGACGTGTTGACATCCTCGGGAGGCGCCGTAAAGACACCCACGGCAACCCGGTACAGACGCGTGAACATTTAAAGCGCCAAGAGACTCGGCGGGGCCGCGTCGCCCATCTCCGACGCCAACAGGGCCACACCCGGGGTGACTCCACCGCCGGTGGTCGAGATGGTGCCGGGGGGGACCCCGTGATCGCCAGAGTGGTCACCCGACGCAAGCGCCAAGCCTTCGGACGCCGACGACGACATCTTGGCCTTGTCAAGGGACGCCTTGGCCTTGGACCGGGACACCTTGATAGGACCCGCGGCCGCCCCAACACCGGATCTTCTTTGGGAGACAAGGTGAAAACTTGGTATGACATGCCTGGTGACGGGCCCCGCGCCGCACGGGCACACGGTGCGCACCAGTAGAACAAGACGAGGTGGGAAGGAGACTCACGTGGGGGATCTCCCTCTCTGGGGCACGCACCCTCCTCCTCGCTCTTACCCCTGGAAACCCGCCCAACCAAGAATCGGTGACATTAAGGCCCACGCACGCTTCGGGCACCGGGCAACCCAGAGCACGATACGGGGGTGATCCGGGCGACCACGCCGCGCCACGAGACCCACGGGACACCGAAGGGTCGTTACAAGGTGTCGATTGGGGAACCGCCTGGGCTGGCCGGGGACGGCCCACGCTGAGAAGGGAGCTATTTCGCATTTCGTGTCTCCGGTCCGCGCCCTTTCGCTGTCCCGGATGTCTGCGGGGCACCGGGTCACGCGGATGACGTGGCATGCCCCGGTTTGGACAGGTGGCCCTGTCTTTGCTGGTTGGGATCCTAAATGATTGTGGGTCGCTTGCATTTGACTGTCAATTGCTTGAATTATCTGCTTTATAGTATTCCACTGGTATGGATACCCAGATCTCCCCTTGGGGAGGCTACTGTGTGGGATTCGGGGCCACTCGGGCCCGCTCACTCGGATAGCTTAAGGGGACAGCGGGGCGCCCGTGGCCCGCCTTCCCCACGAAAACGAAACTGCGTTCTCACGACCTTGCTCCATCTTTGCGCCTTCGGGTGTTTTCCTAGGTGACCATGTCACCGGGAGAGAGTAGAGCAAGGGTGTGCGGGCGGGTTCCCTCAGCTGGGCAGGTGTCCGTATCTGTTTCTGTTGGCTACGGTGACACGAGACGCTTTATGGGACAGGTGAAAGCGCAGTGGGGCTGGCTGGACTCGGTCCTCGCGAGGAAGACGCTGTTGGCGTCTTAGCACCGCCACAGCAAGTTTCGCCGTCAACTCTTTCCACAGGTGACTCCATCGCAGATGCGTGGGGGGGGGGAAGAGCATCCAAATCGTGCACTGGCACCGTATTGACCTGCATGCTGGTCCGTAGTGGGCCCACCGGGGTCACGACGCCAGCAACGCAAGCGACGGCTTGGACACGGCCAAGTCGATGCGATCGCAACGGCGCGGTGGCATCGGCTCGGCACGTGGAGCCCGTACCCCCCCGCCCACGTGCGGCCGGCCGTGTTGACATTCCGAGGATTAATCCGAACAGCTGACAGCTGGGGTGCTGATGTAGTTTTCGTAGTTGACTCCGATCCTACCCATACTAATGGATCCAACCCTGAGTAATGTGGATCCAACACTGCCTTTACGTGCACTCTGGGGAACTGGCCGTATCAAGTCGCGTGCAAGGCGCCCATGGCCATCGGACGAGCGGGACCTTCGGAACTGACGTTGGGGGTGTGGCGAGATTGCACCCTACTGTGAGGATGACTTGTGACCGAGTGAGACGTCTACATGTGTGTGAAAATTGTGACAGAGTGTCAGCTCAGGACGGAGATTAGTGAGAAAGGAGTCTTCGGGCAGCCCGCGGGGCCGTCTGGGGAGAGATAAGAGGTGGCTGTGGCGCCGCCAGAGCCACACGTTGATAAAGGTGACGTGCATGACTTGACAGGCCGCGCAGTGGTGCTTATCGTGTGTTCACACGCAAGCGAGTTTTTCTTGTAGAAATCTCCGAAACCCCCTCCGCAAGGTCCCTCGCAAGGACGTCGACTTGTGGAAGAAGTGTGGACGAAATGAGGGAGAGGCCGCAAGAATCTTGTGGGTTACACTCTAGGGAGTGACACACAAGCTGTTACCAAGAAAATCTCTTGCGGTCAAGAGCCGCACGGAGCCAATCGCCATGACGGCTTAGGATCTCCTGACCCAATGGTCAATCAATTTCGACTGTGTCACTGTCTGTGTGGCTGTTGTTCGCCAGATTCGTGGCCTGCTGACTGCGGGGAGATTGTACACGCCAACGGCGAACGCGACACGATCGCTCTGTAGCTGGACTCCCTCCGCAAGAAGAGCGTGCCTCAACCTTTTGTGAAACGCAAGAATGCGGCGACCGGTCTGAGGAATGGATATGGGCGTGCTCAGCGCTGCGAGATGCTTTGGATGGTGTAAAGTTGACAAACCGGATGTTGCGCTCTTTCGCTGCAAAAGTAGTTGTGGGCGAAATCGCCCTTTCCGGCGCCTCCGAGAGGGGTCCGCAAGATTTTTACGCAGCTTTCAGATAGAGAAACGCGGTTGCGCGTGAACACACGATAAGCACCACTGAGGCCTATTCACAGCTCCCGTAGATTTGTGTGTGGGTTTGTGTTTGTGTGAAACCCCGTTTCCAGGCACTGGAGGGGGGCTGCTTATGTAAGAATCAAAATTCGTACAAGTCCGTTCCCAAGAGGAAAGTATCATTGTTAACTTCAACTCTGCTGCCGTAAACTTAGGATGGGGCCGCCTGCTACGCTTGTTCTTCGCACTCTCTTTTAGTCGGGACTTTTCCAGACCAGGCTACCTCTGTTTTGTGTGCACGCACCACCCAGTATCTCGCAAAGAGAGGAGCTGGGCTCGCTGTGCCCCGCCTACCCCTTGGTTCCCGCTTGCATGTCTGCCGCGGGTGTCTGTTGCTGCACAGCGTCCCAACCTGCCTGACAAGCCCACCTTATCCATCCACGGAAAACCGATCAAAGCCGCTCATTCCCAAAACATGCCATGGGAAGTCAGCTTCTATTGGTTTACCAGACATGTCTGGAAGTCCATTTTTTTCGTGCTCCTGCGGCCGTCGGCCTAGTGCATAGTGCATGCCTCGTCCGAAAGGGCCAGTCGCGAAATAGCAGCCCGAGCGGTGCCGGTTCTGACTGGCAGTTCAGCTGATGCTGCTATACTAGCGAGCGCAGGAGTGCGGCTTTCCGGTCAGCATTGCTCGGCTCCAGGGGCTCTGCTGGGGGCAGCTGCGCGGGAGGGGCGCCCGGCATCCTGCTCCGCCATGAGCTGTCGGATAAGGACGCTGTGTGAGTGGCGGGGGGGCGGTTTCCGGTACGCCGGGGCCCGTGCGCGCCGTGTATTATATCCAGATAGCGGCCAAAAGCCACGTGCCGATGGACATTCGCGCCGGAGGGGGTCATTCAGTGGATAATCGACTCTGCATAGGCGAGCGCGTCAAAGATCTTATGACAGGATGCGCACCTGAAGTGGCGGACCTAGTGAGCGGCGCAGGACTCACGGCCTCACGAGTCGGCACAGCAAGCGCTTTAACTGCTTCCTTCTTGTAGCAACTAGACTGTGGCACGTTTCTTTTCCGTGATCAAGATTGTATCTCGTTGCAGCTCCCCCCCGACTGGCGCTGAAACCGGCTGCCCCACCAGTTAAACACCTCGCCCGCCCTATTTCGTAGTTTCGTTTGTCACGCGACCTCACGAAACATAGCCTGTCACCCTGCTTGCGCCCCTAAACTCTCACTGTCCGACAACCCTCGCCCTTCTCCGCCTAGCAGGGGCGAGACTGATTTTCCCGCTACTGCTACCATCTCAGCCCACGCCACCTCCATATAAATCGACAGGGAGTTTTGATTATTTGGAGTGACAAAATTGTAGTGGGGTGAGGCCCGAAGAGTTTCTAGAGACCGCAACGTCGTCTGCCCTAGTCGTGGTCGCTGTGGGCAGGTGGAGTACGCGTAGGAGGAGTCGCGCCCTCCACCCAAGCTATCTTCTGCAAGAGAAAAGACGCACATTCTTTCAGGGAGCGCATCTCTGCGGGTGGAGGCTGTTGATCGCGGTCCGGGAGGGGAGCCCGCCGCCCATGTACGTTCGTCAAAGTGCGGAACAGTTTAGGCTGTAGCAACCACAGAGGACCCATAATGAAGCGGCGGAGGGTGTCGCAGCTGTCGTTGTAGGGGAAGGAACCAGGCGGGGTATTGGTGCCCCACTTCTTGGAAACATCGAGGCTATCGCCATCAAGGCTATCGCCGTCAGTTTTTGCCGTCGCTGCTGGCCGCTCGCGCACGTCTAACTCCTGTCGGACATGGATGCAATGCAATGGAAATATACTGAATTGTATGTATTGAGTATGTACTCATTCCGCGACAATGCGACCTTTGCCAACCCATGTGAGGGATCGACGTAGATCCTGGGAGAGCTCCTATCGGCGTTCCAGAGTCTCACATATCTTTGTGTGAGATGCGGCTGGAATAGGTCCGGAAGGCCGATTTCCCTAACACAGCATCCGGAAACCGTGAATAGTCCTCTGCGCCGCCGTCGTGGCGTCCAGTCTGCCTCGATTCTTAAAGTGAGAGTTTGCCTCTTTTTCTCCCTGGCGTGAAACGTGTCGAATTTCCTGCCTGACATCTGGCGCCGTCAATTTGGCGCCAACGCTCTCTCCATGCCTACCGAGCCGTGAGGGGTCGGGATCGGCACTTCGTGCTGGGCAACAATGACATCGCCCGAGAGGCTTTGACAGCAGACCTTGCTGGACCCCCGTGCCCCGGGTCCCTTGAACGGGGGCTCCGCGGCGGGGCGGGTTTGGCCCGAGCAGCGGGTAGGCCGCCAGGTGCAGCCCCCACCCCAGCCTTGCTGTCCAGGGCGCTCGCGCCCGTACCGCGCGGCAGCCCGACTTGTATCGCCGCGTCGCACGTGCGGGGCGATCCCGTGCTCCGCGTCCGTCGCGACCCTGCCCCCGACGACGGCGCTCGCAACCAGCGCCCGCCCCCTCGTCTGCCATTGCCAGTCGCTGACGCCGCGACCGCCCGCCGCGGACGCTGCCGTCGCCGTGGCTGCGAGCCTTGGCGTCCCGCGCCGCCCCCCGACGAACCACCGCCCGGGTCGGTCGGCCGCGTCCGCAGTTATCGCCACGCGCGCGGGGTGGGGGCTACCGGGACTGTGGGGACGCCACGGGGGACGGCCGCGCGATGGCGAGCGGGTCGACGGGCACCGCGGCGGTGAGCCAGGCGGTTGGAAGCGCCTTTCTAGTGGCGGCTATGGCCGAAAACGTAGCAGCAATAGAAGCGGCTGCGGAGCGCGAGCCGAGTGTGGTGTTCTATGCGGGCGGGTCCTCAGGCAGGACCGCGCTGCACTCGGCGGCTTTAAACGGCCACAAGGAGGTGGCGGACGCGCTGCTGCGCGCCCACGCGGCGGTCGACGCCAAGGACTCTGACGGCTCGAGCGCTCTGCACTTGGCGGCTTGGAACGGCCACAAGGAGGTGGCGGACGAGCTGCTGCGCGCCCACGCAGCCGTCGACGCCCAGGACTCGGGCGGCCGGACACCGCTGCACTTTGCGGCTTCGACCGGCCACAAGGAGGTGGCGGACGTGCTGCTGCGCGCCCACGCGGCGGTCGACGCCCAGGACTTGGGAGGCTGGACGCCGCTGCACGTGGCGGCTTGGAATGGCCAACAGGAGGTGGCGGACGAGCTGCTGCGCGCCCACGCAGCGGTCGACGCGAAGGAGTCGAAGGCCTGGACACCGCTGCACTTCGCGGCTGGGAACGGCCACCAAACGGTGGCGGACGTGCTGTTGCGCGCCCACGCGGCGGTCGACTCCAAGGATGCGGAGGGCTGTACGCCGCTGCACTTGGCGGGCTTGAACGGCCACAAGGAGGTGGCGGACGTGCTGCTGCGCGCCCACGCGGCGGTCGATACGAAGGAATCGAAGGGCTGGACGCCGTTGCACTTCGCGGCTCGGAGCGGCCACAAGGAGGTAGCGGACGTTCTGCTTCGCGCCCACGCGGCGGTCGACTCCAGGGATGCGGAGGGCTGTACGCCGCTGCACTTGGCGGCTTTGAACGGCCACCGGGAGGTGGCGCACGTGCTGCTGCGCGCCCACGCGGCGGTTGACGCCAAGAAGTCGGACGGCAGGACGCCGCTGCACTTTGCAGCTTGGAACGGCCACCAAACGGTGGCGGACGTGCTGTTGCGCGCCCATGCGGCGGTCGACTCCAAGGATGCGGAGGGCTGTACGCCGCTGCACTGGGCGGGCTTGAACGGCCACAAGGAGGTGGCGGACGTGCTGCTGCGCGCCCACGCGGCGGTCGATACGAAGGAATCGAAGGGCTGGACGCCGCTGCACTTCGCGGCTCGGAGCGGCCACAAGGAGGTAGCGGACGTTCTGCTTCGCGCCCACGCGGCGGTCGACTCCAGGGATGCGGAGGGCTGTACGCCGCTGCACTTGGCGGCTCGGAGCGGCCACAAGGAGGTAGCGGACGTTCTGCTTCGCGCCCACGCGGCGGTCGACTCCAGGGATGCGGAGGGCTGTACGCCGCTGCACTTGGCAGCTTGGAACGGCCACCGGGAGGTGGCGCACGTGCTGCTGCGCGCCCACGCGGCGGTCGACGCCAAGAAGTCGGACGGCAGGACGCCGCTGCACTCGGCGACTTGGAACGGACACAAGGAGGTGGCGGACGTGCTGCTGCGCGCGCACGCGGCTGTCGACGCCCAGGACTCGGACGGCCGGACGCCGCTGCATTTCGCGGCTTTCAACGGCCACAAGGAGGTGGCGGACGAGCTGCTGCGCGCCCACGCGGCGGTCGACGCCCAGGACTCGGAGGGCCGGACACCGCTGCAAATGGCGGCTTGGAAAGGCCACAAAGCGGTGGCGGACGTGCTGCTGCGCGCCCACGCGGCGGTCGACACCCAGGACTCGGAGGGCCGGACGTCGCTGCACATGGCGGCTACGACCGGCCACAAGGAGGTGGCGGACGAGCTGCTGCGCGCCCACGCGGCGGTCGACGCGAAGGAGTCGAAGGCCTGGACACCGCTGCACTTCGCGGCTTCGAACGGCCACCAAACGGTGGCGGACGTGCTGTTGCGCGCCCACGCGGCGGTCGACTCTAGGGATGCTGAGGGATGGACGCCGCTGCACGTGGCGGGCTTGAACGGCCACAAGGAGGTGGCGGACGTGCTGCTGCGCGCCCACGCGGCGGTCGACGCCCAGAAGTCGGACGGGTGGACGCCGCTGCACTTGGCGGCTTTGAACGGCCACAACGAGGTGGCGGACGTGCTGCTGGCCGCCAACGCTGCGGTCGACTCGAAGGAGTCGGAGGGCCGGACGCCGCTGCACTTGGCGGCTTTGAAGGGCCACAAGGAGGCCGCGAACGTGCTGCTGCGCGCCCACGCGGCGGTCGACGCCCAGAAGTCGGACGGCCGGACGCCGCTGCACCTGGCGGCTTTGAACGGCCACAAGGAGGTGGTGCACGTGCTGCTGGCCGCCAACGCGGCGGTCGACTTGAAGGAGTCGGAGGGCCGGACGCCGCTGCACTTGGCGGGTTTGAACGGCCACAAGGAGGTTGCGAACGTGCTGCTGCGCGCCCACGCGGCGGTCGACGCGAAGGAGTCGACGGCCTGCACGCCGCTGCACTTGGCGGCTTTGAACGGCCACAAGGAGGCGGCGGACGAGCTG
>Ga0209186_1002263_pt1 | contig 13792 bp, 7 predicted proteins | sample SidtaG_FD_187426 | JGI IMG/M metagenome (GOLD analysis project Ga0209186, IMG submission 187426) | Marine algal microbial communities from Sidmouth, United Kingdom - Sidmouth_Male2 metaG (SPAdes) (version 2) | ecosystem: Host-associated > Algae > Red algae > Unclassified | place: Sidmouth, United...
TCTTCGGTCAATGGGATTATTCGGGTAGCGTATAATTTCAGGAAAGCAAAACTTCAAGCGTTCGGGTATATACCCGAATCAAATACGCGCGGATACGCTTGGGGAAAACTACGCTTGAAGACCCCTGCTATGAATAGCTGTTCTTTGGCTAGTCGATTGTGGGTGTGCTTACATTGAACTGCCGTTGCGTTCAGTTCCCTCTCGAAATTTGGGGGGAATTTAGCATTATCTTTTCCATTTTCATGCTGACCCCCCTCAAGGACGTGGGAACGCAGCTCACTTTGAAAGTCATCTGATGGCCGGTCGTCTTTTGGCGGGCACTGACGACATCGTGGGCGGCAGTAAAAGGGCAACACCAGTCCAGCCGGGCATGCGCATGACCGCGGCGGCGCTACCGGGACACGGACGCCGTAGGGTAGTGCGAGTCCCTGAGGACCATGCCAAGGAAATGGTCGCCGTCAGCACGCCACGGGCGGAGCAACGCGCGGGTGCCCTTGGCCGTGGTGCTGACGTTGTCGGCCTGTACGGGCACGGCCAGTGACAGCAGCAACAATGCCGTCGACGCGTCCGCATGGCCTGCAGCAGCGGCCGCCGCCGCCCTGGCCACCATCCCCGCCGACGCTGGCAGCATCGTCCCCCGCGTAGCCGACTGCCCCCGCCCCTGTTGGCGTGACACCATCACAATTCTGCCAGCCACCCCCACCAGCCGCTGATTGCCTTCTTCTCGGCCGCCGAGTACGTGTGTACACTAGGTGCGCGGGGCTTCCACGAGTGGCTCGCGTGGGTGCTAACGGAGCTGCCAAACGAGCGAACAAAAACAGAAGACAACAATCAGTCAAGCACTTAAAAAGATAACAAGACAACAAAAAACATGCACAGGACCGCCGTCAAAAAAAAACACGGGATCAGGTGACCGCGGGGCAGTGGAACTGCTCGTGAGGTTGCAGCGGGGGGGCGGCTTGTACAATGGACTCGGCGCCGCAAAACGGCCAAAGTGGCCCCATCAGCACCTGCGTACAATGTCGAGGATGCGGCCAATGCCCTTGGTCTTGCCCTCCCGCAGCACAAAGCGCGCGTCCGACTTGATATGCTCTGGGCGGTAACAGAAGGAGAAGCGAATGAGCGCACGGTCGCCCGTACGCACCACTTCCTTATCAATCGACATGACGCGCGCAGCCTGGCGCACCGCCGCGCAGTGGATGACCGGCTGGTAGCCGGGGCGGATGGTCGTGCCGTGATAGAGCACCAGCACCTCGGCGGTGAACTCCCACACCGCGCCCGGCGCCACGCGCGTGTCGAGCATGACCATGCCCTTGCGCACGGTCGCGCGCTTGACCTTCTTCAACGCCAGCGACCCAGCCTGACCGGCAACCACCCTTCGCACGGGCACCCGCTTGTAGTGTACGCTCTTGACAACGACCGATACAAAGGCGCCGCTGTGGTCCGGGCCCAGGGAGAGCGACTGGCCGACGCCGACCGATCCCGCGGAACAAGTGCCAGACACGACCGTGCCGACGCCAGGCACCAGGAACGTCTCGTCAATGGCAAACTCGGTCGGGGACGAGCGGAACTCGGACCAGTTGCGGCGCGACGGTGCCAGGTTAAGGAACCCACGCAGTAGGTCTAGCCCGTTGCCAGTGACGTTGGACACGGAGAAGATGGGCACCACGCGATCGTTGACGATGTTCTGGGCGCAGAGTGACAGCTCGTCAGACGACTTCACCAAGACGGGGAGCTTGCGGGCGCCGGGCGACTTGAGCAGCTTCTGAATGTGCGTCACGGTAGCTTCATACACGTGCGTCGGCGCCAGGTCGACCTTCGTAATAACGACGAGCACAGGGACCTTGAGCGCAAGCGCAATGGCAAGGTGCTCTTTCGTCATACGGAGGACACCCATGTTGGCACCCACAACCTGCGGAAGAAAAGACAAAAGACGGTGAAGTGCGGAACAAGGGCACAGCAAAAAACGTGAGTGCGTGGGTCAGTCTCTACCAGCGTGAAAGACAAACAAAAACAGAAATCACTGCCAAGGCGACACGCTCTCAGTGCCCACCTCAAGCACACAAATGACCAACGTACCAGCATGCAGTAGTCCGGTGCGTGCGCCGTCAGCCCAAACACAGTCGTGCGCAGATAGCGCTCGTGCCCCGCCAGATCGAAAAAGGTGACAATCTTGGCCGCCCGCGACACCACGTCCGCCCACGTCAGCGCGCGCACGCCCGTGTAGTTGACGACCGCCCCCCCCGCGCCAAAGCCCATGATCTGCTGACTGACGCTCGACGTCCGCCCGCTCTCCATCTCGTGTTTGTGGGTAAACACCTGCGCGCGGGCGCGGCCACGCCCATTGTCGAGCGCCCCGCAGCCAGTGAGGACGCCGATGAGCGTCGACTTGCCACTGTCGACGTTACCCGCGACTGCCACGCGCAGGTCGAGGTAATCCTCGAGCGTCTCGGGCAGCTGGCGGACGAGGACAGACGCAACCATGTCGCCGGCAGAGCCGCCAGTCGCGCGCGCGCGGCGCACGACGGTGCACTCTGCGTGCAGCTCATCGGCCATCCGGGTGAGGGTGCCGAGCGAGGCGGTCAGGGCGTCGGCTGAGAGCCCCCGCGCGCGCCCATCGTCGGTGACACCAATCTCATAGATAGCCTCGCCGCTGCCCTCCAACAGCCGGTACTTGAGCTGCGTGACCAACTCCATGAACCGAGCGGGGGGCGGCTGCACCAGGCTCCACTTGTACTCGACAGACCCCTCGTCGTCCTCGGGATCGAGGTCCTCTGCAAACATGAGCTCCACACCGCCCCCACCGCTGCCGCTGCTGCTGCCGCCGTCGGTCAACAGATCCTGCATCCGTGACATCGTGGGCAGCGGCAGAAGCGTCGGCGCGATGACCACCGGCTCTCCGCCGTCCACAACGCCTACGGCCTCCACCAGCGTCTTCCCGCCGGGCGCCCCGCCGGAACCCTCTGCCGCCGACGCCATCGTCGCCACTGCGGAGGACGGCGGCGGCACCGGCGGCGAGCCTAACCGCGTGGAGCCTGCTAAACCCAGGGGCACCCCCGGGTTGCTGCCATCGCCCGTCGCAGCGCCCGCAGTTGATGTGGGCACCGCCGGGGCCAGCGTCGCGCCCGTCCCCGCTGAGGCCCGTAATGGTGGTAATGGCGGCATGGCACACAGCTACCAAAGGACGCGTCGGTGCGTCGCCCGGCCGGGCCACAGGAGGTGGGAATCAACAGACCACCAGCGCCACCCCGTCGATGAATAGGGCGTAGGTGGAGCGCCACGCGCCTGTGGGTGTGGGTGACCACGTTGACCAGACCCCACGTGACAACGCATACGCTGCACACACACGCGCCCACGTCGGTCGGGGAAACGCAGCCCGACCTGACAGGCACCAGCGGGTGCTCGCCTCGACGCCGCCACGCCGCGCTGGTCGGGGAAAGGCGGGTAGTGCTGGCCCAGCGCGACAGCGGTCTCCGCCACGACGTAACCTCTTCCAGCGGCACCAGCCGTTGGGCGGGTGGGGGGGGTGACCCACACCGCGCTGGCAGTGCAACCTCGGGTCCACTCCAAGCAGCCGAGGCAGCACCTCTGTTGCTGTACGTTGCGACCCCGCCTAAACGAGAGATCGAATCTGCCGGAGATTTGTTGAGCAGTTTTGCGTGGATATTCCCGAAACGGGAGTCAGGTGTCGGTTGGGCCCGTTTTCTCGAGAGGCCCACGGGTCAACGCCTCGCGTGCGTGGCACGAAAAAACGCCGCCAATGAGTCTGTCGTCGCGTCTTGGTGCGGCGACAGCGAGGCGCCGGTCGTGGGCCTGGCGAGAAAACGTCAGCGCGAGGAGCCGTTTTTCGCATCGCAGCACATGCAGGGAAAGATCCCACAGGAAAAAAAGGGCACAGGATTAGAGTCATGGAGGGGCGAGGGACGGCGCAAGGGGGCAAACAACTCCGTACGGCCGCTTGACCCCCATCGAGGTAGTCATCCGACCCACCGGCATCCCTTCAGCGCGACTCGAGCGCCTCAATGCGCATGAGGAGTGTGTTAACCTGGTCCTTGTACATTCCATTCACGTCGTCCAGGTCCGCTTCCAGTTCCCCAATGCGCTCCTCCCGCGCGGCGGCGGTGGCGGCCGCCTCGACCGCGGCCGCGCGCAGCGCCGACACCTCCGCTTCGAGCGCCGGCGCGCCCGCGAGGGCGGCCTCCAACTCGTCGACGCGGGCGGTCAGCGTCACGACCGTCTCAGCGAGGGAGGAGGTGCTCGCGTCGCGAGCGGCGAGCGCCGCCCGCAGCGCCGCCGACTCGCCGGTGCGCTGACGGAGGGCGGCGGTCAGGCGCTCGATGCTGTACACGCCGCCGCCACCGCCGCCGCTGGCACCGCCACCACCTCCGCCGCCGCCGCCGCCGCCGGCACCGTCGCCGTCGCCCGAAGACAACACCGCCGACACAGAATCCCCCCCGTCGTCGTAGGCGCCGCCCAGGAGACCACCCCCCGTGCCGCCGCCGCCACCGCCGCCAACGTCTCCACCGTCGAGGCCCGACGGACCGCCCGCCCCCGCGTCGCCAGCATCCAGATAACTCCCGTCTGCAAATGCGAGCAGCGGCCGCGGGGGGCGGGCAGACAGGGGCGTCTGTGGGGAGCGCGGGTACCCAGGTATGGAAGCGGAGGAGAAGCCTGCGCCGGGGATGGAGGCGGACGAAAAGCCCGCACACCCGGCGGCACCACTAGCGCCAGCACCAGAGAGCAAGCCGTCCATACTCCGGCCGGCCGCCGACAACGGTCCATCTGCGTCTGCCAGTGACCGCGGCGGCCTGCCCCCACCAACCGCTTCAGCTACCCGCAGCCGCTCCATCGCGTCGGCCAACCGCGACTGAGAGGTGGCCAACTCAGAGGCTGCCGCCGCCGCGGCTGCGTCCGCGGCCTCGGCCGCTTCTGCGCGATGAAGGCGCTCCGCTGACAGCGCGGTGCTAAGGCGCTCAGCGTCCGCGCGAAGGGCTGACGCGGTTGCTGCGGCAGACGCCGCGTCGGCTTCCCGCGCGGTCACCGCCGCAGCCAATTCACGGGCAGCCGCCCCGGACGAGTCCGTAGCAGCGGACGCTTGGGCTTCAGCGGCAGCAGTGGCGGCGTCGGCTCGTCGGCGCGCTTCATCGGCAGCAGCGGCTGCTGCCTTGGCAGCATCAGTCTCACGCACCGCCGCCGCCACGCGCGCGTCGGCGGCGGATAGGCGCGCGGCGGCGGCTTCCCGCTCCGCTGCGGCGGCGGCTTCCCGCTCAGCAGCTTCCGCGGCGAGGCCGTCCAGCCGCCGCAGCAGCGGGCGGGTGGCAGCGGGGACGCTCGCCGCCGCCTCCTCCGCCGCCGCCTCGGCCGCGCGGCAGCGGGCCATTGCGTCGGCGGCCGCGGCCGACAGCTCGTCCTCCCGCCGCCCCGCCGAGTCGGTCACGCGGCTCAGGTGGGCGCGCAGCTCGGTCATGGCCGCCGATAGCGCGCGCTCCCGGCGGGCCGCTTCGGCGGCGGTCGTCGCAGCGGCCTCAGAGGCCTCTTTGGCCGCCGCCGCCCGCGCGGCGCGAAGCTCCTCCGCGTGGCGGGCGGTCGTGGCGGCGAGCTCGGACCGCGCCTCATCCGCCGCCGCGCCAGCTGCCGCCGACGACCGTGCATCCGCATCGACCTCGCGCAGACGCCGGTTGGCCGCGTCGGCAGCTTCTCGCGCCGACCGCTCGGATGCCTCGACTGTCCGCAGGTGGGAGGTGAGGGAGGCAGCTTGCGCGGCCGCCATATCCCGCGCCGACGTCAGCGCCTCGATTTGGGAGGCGTGCTCCCGGACGGCGACTTTGAGCTTTCTGTTGAGCGTCTCCTGATCCGTAAGCCGCGCGGAGAGGGCGGTGCCCTCTGTCAACACCGCCGCAATCTGCGCGTCCTTGTCCCGCAGCAGCGCCGCTTCAGCAGAGCGGGAATCCCGTACCCGCCGCAGGGAGTCCCGCTCCTTTATCAAAATGGCGGCTTTGCGTTCGGCGGTCGTCAACCGCCGCGCCGCATCGGCAGCCGCCGTCTCGGCCCGCTCCGCCCGCGCGAGCGCCGCGTGCATGGCCTCCGTGGCCGCGGCTGCGGCGGACGATGTGGCATCGTCGGGGGCAAGTGCCGCCGCCACAGCTGACGGAGGGGGTTGGGGAGGGGGGGGCAGCACCACCGCATCTAACCCAGATGACACGGCACCCGTCGATGGGGTCAGGACCCCGTTGGACGCGGGGGAGATATCGGGGGTTGCACCCGTCGGGGAGCCCACGGAGGGCAGCGCCACAGGTGCGGTGGGGGTAGGGAGGCCCACGGAACCGCCACAGGTGTCCCCACCCCGTGGCGAATCGACCGAGGGTTGGTGCTCGGGCGCAGGTGGAACGGGGGGTTCAGCCGAACGGGGCGCGGAAGAATCGTCTTGTGGTCTGGGCTCATCCTAAACAAACGCACAACAGGGCGGGGCGAGACGAGGCAGCAGCACATGTGCACGGACCGTGCAAGGTAACCACACGCAAGGCAGCAAAGCGAACACAGAATTTGGACATGGTCAGTGTGCTGAGGCTCAGCAGCCCCTGCACGTCTGCGTCGCGTCCAGCGCTGCCAAACGACGCAGAGAGCTCAGGCAGGCACACGCACACCACGTCTGGCGCTCAGCCCACTAAAGCACGGTGACTACCACGTCCCATGTCTAAGAAACACTGCAACATCGACATTAGTTCATCAAAACAAGACCACTGCTGCAGCCATCACGTACCGTCTCTCCCAAGACCACAGCGGGAGGCCGCCCTGCGTTACCCTCGGCAGCACGCCTCTCCTCCGAGGCACCATTGCGGTCAGCCACTGCGTCCGAGGCCACCGATATAGGCGGCACAAGCGGTTCCACCAGTGAAGGTGGTTTTGTCGGCGCGACCGCCGCCGTCGCTGGCGCCACAGCCGCCGTTGTGGCGACCGTCGCCACGGCGTCCACATCCTCCCACTCGTCATCGTCACCCCATCCGGTGGCGCCCCAGGAGGCGCCACCCCGGGAGCTCGCCATCGTGGGTCCGTCGGCGGTGAACCAACACACCAGACCGAGAGAGTTGGAGGAGCAGAGTGGGAGCAGCAACAAAGTTGATAGGATAGGTGAAGAGGTCAGGGCAACCAGCGGCCGATGTCAGAGCCAGACAGCACACCACGCATCGGCGGCCGCCCTGCCCAGCCAAGGAGGGGCTGCTGACAAGCGCTGGGGGGGGAGAGCCAGACGCGGAGCGAGAGTGACACGGGCTCACCACCAACGCCGGCGGTGCAGGTGAAGGAGCGCCAGGAAGAGAGCTTGACGTGTGGGCGATGGGACGGTCGCTGACAGCAAGGTCTTTCTGCAACGAAGATGCCAAGTGGTTTCTATTTGCGGTAATTCAAGATGGTTGGAATCATCAAGATGAACCACAATTTCTCTCAGGAGCAATGGGGGCTAATAGAGGAGGTCGGCATCAGATCAATACACTTTTACAACTGCCTTCATGCACTTGTTCTCCCGCCCTGGGGTGTTTATCGCCCACCCTTACACCTAGATCAGGGAGGTCTTACTCTGTTTTTTTTGGATCGCGAGGCAACGCCGTGGTTGGCCAGGAACGTCACTAAATTTAGAGGGTTTTTTCTCTCCTTCTTTGTTGAACTGAGAGACACAGACAGGCTCTGTTGGCCGTTATGAAAAGGGATGCCTATGCTTAGAAGCTGCTCCTTCTCTTCTTCCACATCCTGAATTCTCCCCCAGGAGCGTATCGCATCAACTGGCCGCACGGGCTCGTAGTCAGAAGGCCGGAAGCAATGGGTTTGAACTGGGTGTGCCCTGGCCCGTCACCAACTGTAGCTCACAGTTGTCTGCAGCCCGGTGCATTTCGGAAGCGGTCGAGCTCATGATGTCATGGCCCGAACGAACACGAGCATACGTATCCAGGCACAACAAGTACGTAAGAAACAACATGAACGTATTCGTATGCACGTTGTGCACCCATGTAGGCAGAGCCAACGTAATAGGATCTCCAAGGGAGCAAGACGTTCCAGGCCCTCCACCGCTTGAGCAAGGTCACTCAGCGGAACATGTGCACACCTGGCGCATGCAAGAGGCATCGCCATGCGCAGCTCACTTCGGCAACAAGACACCGAGACGTTGTTGCAAATGACAATGATGTGTGATCCGATCTGTTGGGGAGGCGGCTGGGTCCGGCCAGGATACGACCAAACGGCAAGACGTGACGTGTGCACTCCCATGTCCTCAAGCTCAACGCGAGTCGACGGAGGCAACGATACTACCGCGTATCTTTCTGACCCGCACGGTTTCGCGGCCCCACCTTGTTCACTCCACCAGCCGCCCCTCACATTCCTGAACACATGCTTTCTTTAACACGACCAGTCTGGTCTCCCCCCCCTCTCGGCACCTCCGCCGCATCGCGTTTATAACCTGGGCCTTCTTCCCGACTGCCGCGGTGGCGCTCGCCGCGGCCGCCCAAAGTGGAGCCCCGCTAGTAGCAGGCGCTTGTTCCCCAACCGCCCAGCCGCCTCGGAAAAGGACGACCAGTGGGAGCCGAGTAGCAGCCGCGTGCGGGACAGCGCGACTAAGTCAGCCAATGCCAACTGCACGCACGCCGCCGTGCGGTCTGGGCACGGCGGCCGCTCCAACCGCACCACCCGGGACGCGTCGAGCTCCTCGGCGAGCGCGTCATACACACCCGGCGAGTCGGTCGCCACAAAGAAGCGTACGCTGAGCGGCGCCGCGCGCATGCGCGTCAGGAACGTGGACACCCCGGTCACGGACCGCCAGTAGTCGGTGATGGCCGCGGCGGTCGGCGAGTAGTCGGCGGCGGTCACCCCCGCAATGTCCGTGGAGATGGAGCGGGAGCGGATGTGCACGCCGACCATCGTGGCGAGCCCGCGGGTCGCCCCCGAGGAGGCTGCCGACGCCGACCCGGCGGAGAGGGACGAGTCGACCCGCGCCTGCACGCTCTCCACGCGGCGGAGGACCGGCGGTACAGGGATGAGGGAGCGGAGAGCGGCCCAGTAGGGTGAGTCCATTGCAATGATGTTAGGCGTCAGCTGCGAGCGGATGACGTACGCCGTCGACACGTACAGGTGGTGGCGCCTATCGTTGGCCACCGCCACCCGGTTGGGGTCGAGCACGTGCGTCGCGTTGTGCCGCATAAAGGAGTACTTGCGGATGCGGCGGAGAGGGGCGTCCACCCGGTAGGTGGCATCCTCCCGGAAGGGGAAGGTCAACGACAGCTCCGACTGCCACACCAGGTCGTTGACAAACAGGTCCGCAAACGTGCACTGTAGGTGCGCGTCGGGCGCCCACACGAGCACCAACACCCGGCCGGCGGCGCGGGCAAAGGCGAGCGCCGAGCCCAACGCCCGTAGCCGATTGCCGAGGCCGTATTGGGTGTGGACAAACATGGCCTTTGGGGAGGGCGGTGGCGTCGGCCGCGGCCCCGCCGCGGCCTCCTCCTCCTTGGTCTGGTTGACGGCCGCCGCGTCAAAGACGGCGACCTGCGTCGTGTACTTGTCCATCTGCTCCGCGCCTGCCTCTTGGAGGCGCGCGACGAACCGCCGCCGCATCAGCGGCTGCATGCCGTCGAGAAACACGGTGGGCACCTCGTGCTGGTCGTGCAACAGCCGGTACACATCCGCGTTGGACAGGGACGGGTGCACAAAGCGCTCCACAAAAGCCGTCCACTCGGTGTGAAAGCCGGGGGCGACGTGGGGGCCGTCCCGCTTCGCCTCGGCCATTGCCGTCCACGGCCGCCGCAGGAAGCTGCGAAGACGGTTCCTGTTGCTCCTCGCCGTCGTCGTCACCGGCCTCGCTGTCGTCCCAGCGCCTGCCGAGGGGCCCATCACGCGTGCCCACAGGCCCTCCACGGCCTCAGAAAGCGACGCGTACTCCGAATCGAGCCAATCGTTCGACCGCAGAATGAGGTGGCGCGACGCGCGCGCGGGCTCCACCACCAGAGCCGTCAGCGTCAGCCGCCGCGATGGCTTGACGCCCGGCGCAAAGGGCGGAGCCGCGCCGCCGATAGCATCGGCACCAACGCCGTGCTGGTCGACGACCTCGGTGTTGAGCTCCGCCCAATCGCCCGCGTCTTCGACATCGACGCCCGGCTGCCGCGTCAGCCGCATGCCGCCATTGATGCTCAGGTTGCCGCTGACTTGTCGCCCCGACGCGGCCGGCCACAGCGGTATGCCATAAGCGCCCGCCCTGGAGATAACGTCGACGGCGACCAAGTCGTCGCCACCCAGGCCCGAAGGGAAGACAGCCTCAAATGGGTAGGGGAAGGCATCCGTCACGTGCCAAAGGAGCACTGGGACACGGCCGGCATGCCGCGCAAAGACCAATGTGGTCGCCAACGCGCGCAACCGGGCGGTGAGCGTCGCCGCGTCGACGCGCAGGGCCACCACAGCGGGGACGGCGGCCGACTCGCCGCCCGTCCCAACCGACGCCGCCGCGCCTTTCGCGTCCGCGTTGCGGACCGACGTGGACGCCAACGACGCTGACGACACAGACGCGTCGCCGCCAGCGGCGGTTGACCCGTCCGCTGCCGTCGATTGGTTGTCCCGTGCCGCCGCCGTCGCCGCTGCCGCGTCCATCAAGCGCAGCAGCCGCCCTGACGCGGCCGCGTCCAGCCGCCGCAACAACCGCCGCGGCACTTTGTACCGCTGGTGGAGTGCATGCGCCGCCTGGGCGTCGGCCCCCCAAAGAGCCTCGTCCATGCCTGGCGGCTCGCCCCCCCCCCCCCTAATCCCCCCAGCCGCCACGCCCCACCGTGCATCCGCAGGGCCCTCCCCCGACGCGTCCGCCGCCAGGCCCGCCGACCCCTCCTCCTCCACGGAGGCGCCCACAACACGGGCGGCCGAGCCGCCTCGCCTCCCCCCCAAATCGAAAAAGAGGGAGCGCGACGGCGACCACACCGCCGCGTCGGTGGGCCCCTGCAACAGTCCTGCCAAGCGGCCGCCTCCCCACAACGACCCGCCCGCGGGGGCCGACACGTAGCCGAGCGCGTCGGGCGCGCCGTAGCGCACAACGACCACGAGGGAGCCCGCGCAAAAGAGCAGCGCACAGGCGGCGGCGCCCGCCAGAGACCGCCGAAACCGCATCCGCCCGGGACCGCTGCCGCCGCCGCCGCGCAAGCCGCCGCGCGTCCGCGAGACGGACCGCGACGACAGGCGGGAGCCCCCCTTGGGGGTGTCGCTCCCGCCGTCACCCCCATCGCCGCGGCCGCCGCCGCCGCTGCCCACACCCCCACCGCCGCCTCCCCCGACAAGCGGCAACGTTGACGGCACGCCCCCAAGGGGCAAGCCCCCCATGGAGGCCAAAACGCCACCGTCAGCCCGGCGCACGCTCGGTGCCGGCGCAGCGCCGTCCGCGTTGCGGGCACGCCGACCACCCGTCCAGCTACTGACACACGCGGGGGGCTACGCTCACCACGTGCACTTCGGGCAGTGGGCGGCGACCACGTCGGGCGGTGCGCACATCCGCCTTGCTCCACTCTTGCTTGCTTGTCTCAAATCGTCCCGCCACTCGCTCCCCGGCGAGCGTCCCTCCTCCGCCACCTAGGGAACACGTACGCTCTCGCACACAAGCGTCCAGCCTCACAGCCGCTGACGATCTTTGTGTCTGATACCCGTAACTCACCTGGTGCGCCGCGGCAGAGTCGGACGCGTCGGCACCACCTGCACAGCCGACGCTGGTAGAGCGGCGATAGAGCGCTCGAAAACCAGCTCCACCCCACCTTCCAGGCAGATGCCTGTCACGCCGTTCAAAACCGCACACACCGACGCATGCCCCCACTCCCTCCACCGCCGCTGCCGCGCGCCACGCTCCTGGCAGCGGCGGTGGTCACGCCCAAGCAACAGAGACACAATCGACCACCACCGGCGCGGGGGCCACAGCACGTCGGGCAACGCGTCGCGAGTTGACGACACCCCCCCCCCCCCCCCCCCCCCCCCCGCCCTCACCACGACGACGTGGCGCCGGTCCCCGGCAGCACAGAGGCGGCGGCGGTGGCGGCGGCGGCGGTCGTCGCGGCCGCGGGAGACCCAGGCAGCACTAGCAGCAGCGCCAGTAACGACGGCCTGGGTGGTAGCAGCGGGCGGCGGTTGCAACAGAGACAGCCCAGCGGCCGGAGCGAGGTGGCCACCGCGGCGGGAGGCCCCGACGGCAGCGGTGCTGGCGGCCAAGGTCGTCCGTCGTCACACCCACGTGTGGGTGTGCGTGGTCACCCACGCGAGAGTATGTCTGCCAGGCCAAACGTGCCGCCGCGGGCGCCGAGCCACGCGGCCGCCGCCCTAGAAACCGACAGTGAGCGTTCCGCCGTCTCTGGCAGTGGGTTAGTGTCAGCCACGCTGCGGCGAGGGCCCCCTTTTTTTGAGGGGGCGCCCTGACGAGTGATGGGCTGGGCCTCCCATCACTCAGAAAATTTTCACAACCGACGTGAGCCCCAACCAATCGCGATGCAAATATGAGCGCCGCATACTGCCTGTTAGGCGGCTGACTGCAGCAAGCAGTGCGGCACAGCTGTAAATATGTCACTAGAGGCTGACTAAAAACAACTCGGCACGCGGGCCCACGCCAGACGCGTGGCACCGTCTTCGCGGCGCCGGGCGCCGGCAGCGGCAGTGGGCTGCGCTGCCCCCACTGCCACCGACCGTGGTACAGCGCCCCCGACGCGACCTCGTCGGTCGCTGCCTGCACGTGACGTGGCTAGTAGTCTCTGCGCTGCGCGGGCCTCGTCACCTCGTCGCTGCTGCTGCCTTCGTTTAGTGGCCTTGGCCAGCGGGCGCCTCGCCGTTTTCGGCGGGGCCACGATCCCAGTGTTGGCGGCAGGAAGGAGCGCACTTGGACCGCCCCGCGGCGAACCGGCGGCGGCCGTGCCCGCCGGCACCGCCGTCTCCCGCCGCGGTCCGCCGTTGCCCCCTGCAATGGCTGGCTGTGGGTGGTCCGCATGGGCGGGGGCTCGCCGTCGTCGCCTGCTGACAGACTTGTCCGCCTGACAATCGATGGAGGCGGCAACAGCGACGGCTGCGCCAGAGGGACGGCCGCCACTGCCGCGAGCCATCGTGTAGCCAAGCACGGTGGGAGCCCAGCCCGTGGGCCCCCCGCGTGCGTCTGAGGCGCGTCGCTGTGCGTGTATTGTTTGCCCCCTCCTCCCTTCTTGTGGCCCTGTCCATCCCGCCACTCTAGGGGGCTGGCGCTTGTTTACTTTCCTTCCTGAACCCCCGCGTCGACGGTCCCCGCCGCCGGCGCCGGGTCCGGATGGCGGCGAGTCGCCGGAGGGGAGGGAGGCGTGTGGATGCGACCGCCGCCAATTAGCGCATCGGTTGTGTTTGCAACCGATAGACGGAGGCACGTTGGCGGAGGCTGGTGCCAGACCACCGCCTGCCGGTGGTCACTGGGGAACACCTGCCGTTGCGCGCTGATGCGTGCCTGGCTGCCTGCTGACCACTGGGCGCGTTCATCGGGCCGTTGACTTGAGCTGTCTTCTGGAGGACTCGTGCCCGTGCGTTGCTGAAGGTGCCCCGCGCGGGGGCAGTGGCTCACTATCGGTGTCCAGCGCCAGAGCGGCGGTTATCTGTGTAGGCAGCGGCGGCTCACTGCCGCCCGCGTCAGTCGCTTCCCTCGCGGGGTGCGGGCTTGCACAGGCATCCAGGCGTTTACTTCTTACAGGCTCCAATGCAGTGGCTGGGACCGCGCGGCCGTCGTGGACTGCAGCAAACCAGCTTTCCCCCCCTTCAGCTGCGTATCGCTCCCCACCCCCCC
>Ga0209186_1002273_pt1 | contig 13745 bp, 8 predicted proteins | sample SidtaG_FD_187426 | JGI IMG/M metagenome (GOLD analysis project Ga0209186, IMG submission 187426) | Marine algal microbial communities from Sidmouth, United Kingdom - Sidmouth_Male2 metaG (SPAdes) (version 2) | ecosystem: Host-associated > Algae > Red algae > Unclassified | place: Sidmouth, United...
CCCCCCCCCCCGTATTACCCGTCGCTTCTTGCTCTGTCGGCCCTCGGGGGCCCCCTCTACCCCCGCTCTTCCTCATCGCGCGCACCCCCTCCCCCCTCGACGGCCCGAGGACCCGGCGGCCGCCCGACTACAAGGCGTCCGCGTCCGTATCGTCCTCTGTGATGGCCGACGTGGAGGTGGGGTACACCACCGTCGTGGGCCCCTTGCCCATCTTGACTGACCCCTCTACGTGGGCGTCGGCATGGGTGCGCGAGGAGGCCCGCCCCGACGTGGAGGACACGCTGGCCCACGCGACGTTCCGGGGCATTGACCCGGCGTGCCCCGCCAACCTCTTCGCCAAGCAGATCGTCGCGATGCCCCACGCCCTCGTACCGTACCTGGACGACCGAGCCTCGTCGATTACCGTGGTGCGGCGTAGCCGCGAGGTGGAGTACCTCCGGTTGTACCTGGGTTCCTGGATGATGCCCCCACGGACCCGCCGTTGGTGCCGACCTTCGACTACATCTTGACGTCCCCGCCGTTCATCGACGTGTCTGACTCGGAGGGCCCCACGACGGTCCAGCTGACGACGGCCCGCAACCACCGGGGCGGGCTCACAGGCCACCTCGTGGGTTGGCACCAAGCGGAGTACTTGAGTTGCGCCACGGCGACCCGCTCGCGTTTCTACCTCCCAACCTCCGCGTGGTGGTCCGGGGTGGAGGTCCCGTATGGTTGTACGGCCGAACTCCCGTGGATGCACACGTACGCCGCGGACGAACTCCACGCCGGGCGGAGGACCCCGTGGGCCATCTTCCGCAGCGAGTGGGTCCTCCAGGCGGCCCTCGTTCTCCTAGAGACCTTCCGGAACTGTCGGGTCTTTGGGCGGTACCCACCGCGACTTGATGATTGGATCCGCGCCTTGGGCCCAGCCAGCATCTGTCTCGGTCCCGGGGGTCCTGACGCGGGGGCGACCGCCATCGTCGGGGCGCTGGTGGACCTCGCGGACCAACTGCCCGACACGGAGGCCTTCCGTGAACGTCTCCGTGCCCGCAACAGCGACCGACGGGACCGCGAAGGTTGGGTCTGGGCCGGCCTTGAGATGGAGAACCACGCGGCGTGCGCCAAGGTCGCCGAGGATCTTCGCCCCTTCGACCTACCCTACACTGCGGACATCCTTGCGGCCCGTAGTTACGGCGACACCCGTGGGAGTTGGGCTGCCGCGGTCTCGACGGCGTGTAGCGCCTGCTACCCCGGGGGTTGGACCGAGCCTCCCGCTTCTTCCGCGGTGACCGGCGCCGCGGGATCATCCCCGGCGGGTCCGTCGTCGTCCGCCCCGGCTACCGCCCCCTCCGTGGGCAACTCCTTGGGCAACCGCTTCGTCTCATTCGACCCCGTGGAACACCGAGACATCCCCGATGCCGCCTTCGACCAGCTGGACCACGTCCCCTCGGATGGGGTACCGCAGGGGTTGGCGCGTGTCGTCGCCTGTGCCCTCGGCGAGCTTCGCGGTTACACGACGGGGACCTTCATGGCCAGCGTGTGTCACACCGTCGTCTCCCTCGGGGACTCGGTCGCGCAGTGGGCCCGTGACAAAGCCGGCATTCTGCCCCAGAAATTGGAGGAGTTGCTTCAGCTGGTGCGCCGTCGTAACGCCCGCGCAGTCCTCCTCCGCGAGACCAGCGTGGCCGCCGGTGGCGTGAGCCGCCGCCAGCAGCACCTGCGTGACCGCGACGTCCAACACGAGTGTAGTACCATGATCAGGGGGGTAAACTCAGGAGGAGGGAAGTAACGGCCGTCCAGGCCGCGCGCGCGACACCCGCTATGGGACTCGAGGTCCGGGAAGTCGGGCCGATCGAAACGCCGAGACATGAAGACACGGTTTACTTGCCGGCGACGACGGTGCCTCCCACCGTCGTCGCCCTTCGTCCTAAAAGGGCGGAAACCGCCGCCCGGGCCCAATTGCCCGATAGGGACTTGACCCGGGCCGTCACCAACCAATGCAGACAATTCCCTCCATGCATACAAAGTACCCCGAAGCGATCATTACAGACGAGGGGGAGTGACCTTTCCGCGCGCAACGCGCTGCAACCGCCGCGTGGCGCCCGGTCGGTTATCGCCTGCCGCGCCCTCCGGCCGCGGCCACTCGGACCCCGCGGCGGCGTCTGGGCCGGGCGCGCCCCTTCACGGGCTCGCACTTGCGCTCATAGGCGGGCCTGCCGTCCCCGCTCCGCCCGAGTCCAACCCCATCGGCAGCGCCGACCCCCCTCCGTGTCTGCCGCACCTCGGGTGCTCCGCCGGCCGCGGCACCGCCGACGGCGGGCCTTCGTAGTACTACATCCCCTTTAGCTGAGATGGAGCCTTCCCCGGCGACGCCCCCCGATAGCCCCAACGGGGCCCCGTCCGCCGCGTCCCCGCTGCGGCCGGACACCGGCCGCGCCGAGGTCCGGCCCGTCGCACCCCTGGCGAGCCCGTCGGCGGCTGACGCCGCGTCGGGGGCTGTGCTCGCGCCGGCGACACCGGCGACGCCGGGACCGACGAGGGCCCGGCCGCCCGTCCCCGCGCGTCCGACGTTCCCGCCGGGCTTGCGGCTGCCGTACGACCCCGACGGTCGTGAGTGGCGGAAGCGGCCCCGCCAAGCGGGAGCGGCGGCGGCGACGAGTGGCGGCACTGGACCCGCAGCGTCCCCGGCCGCCGCCGGGGGTTCCGGCACCACCCCAGCACAAGGCGGGGTTCCCGCGGTTGCGTCTGTGGAGCGGCCGCCGTTGTTGGGGCAGGCGGACCCCGTCCTCCCATTGCGACCGGCGTCACCCGCCGTCCGAGCGTGGCTCGCCCCGCTGGGGCCTGCCGTGGCGGCGGACGACTGGCCGCTCGTCAGTGATGTCTTCCGGTCCTTCCATCACTAGGACGTCAACGGGGCACAGGCCGTGTGGCGGTCTTTCCAGGAGTTCGCCGTGGCGGCGGGTTACGACGCCCGGCCGGCGGCCGAGCGCGATTTCGGGTCCTTCATCCGCTCCGTCGGTGGTAGCGCCGCGTGGTTGCGTTGCGTGATGCGCTGCAACCCGGGTCGGGTGCTCTTGGTCTTGCACCCGGCGGCCGAGCTACCGTTTGTCGCCGGCGGCGAGGAGTACGCCTACCTCGAGGACTGGCACTCCCGCCTGCGCCACCGCCACGCGGTCCCATTCGGCCACTCCTTGGCGCTTTTCAACTTCGGCGGTGTGGGCCCCCTTCTCGCCCTGAGCCCGGTGGGCCCGCAGACCGCGCCGACGGATTTGGCAATGGAAGCCGCCCGTTGTTCGCGCGGTGAGCTCGTGAGCACCCGCTGGGCGGGGCACGGGGCTATCTTCTTTCCTATGCGGTCCGGCATCGAGCTGGCCCCGGCGCGCGCTCCCTTGCCGCCGGCAATGGCCTTGCGGTGCGCGACGCCCCGGCTGCTGACGTACGAGTATCCTGCCGTCATTCACCAACAGCAGTCCCTGCTCCAGGCGTACCCGTGTCACCCCATCCAGGGGACGGCCTACGTCATGATGACGGCGGCTATCGTGTCGGGGTATTTCCGCGCGTACCGCGAGACGCAACGCGTGTTCGAGCGATCGCCGTGATATTACGCCCTGACGAAGGCGTTCTCGGCCGACGATCTGGCGTCGGGCGTTTGCTCCGCCGCGGAGGCCCTGGCGGAGTACGACGCCATCGCACGGGCGGTACCCTGGGCAGCCGTCCACGAACGGCTACCCTACCATCACGACCCCACCCGTCAGGCACCCAGCACCCTGCTGCCCCACCAAGTGGGTACCGTCGCGGACCACCGGCGCCACTACGTCCGCAACGTGGGCGTCCCGCGGTCGCCGCACGCCCCGCTGGGGGTCATGCTGGCGGAGCCGCGGCTCGCGGGTGCCGTCCCGCGGTCCCTACCGGTGACGGAGGAGGCCTGGGCGGTGCCCGCCGGCTTCTCCTTGTCCGACCAGGGGGATTTCCCGCCAACGCCGGAGAAGGCGGCCGCCTCGGTCGCGTACCACGCCCGGAAGCAGCGGCACGCCGACATGGAGCGCGGCGGCCCTGCGGAGCCCGGGGTCGCCAATCCAGGGTCCCCGGTCGGCGCCGCCACCGATGTCCCGGTTGGGCCCGCCGCCTTCCCCGCCGTGGGCGGCCGCTGGGACGAAGAACGCCATGACAGCCACCCCAACATGGCCGGTGCCGAGTTTGGTGACGGTTGGCCGGCCGCTGCCGTTGGCGGCGCCGGCGGCGCCCGCCGCGACCCCGGGGACCGTATGGACGGAGGAGTGGGCCGCGGTGCCGGCGTGTGGGATGACCGCGCGTGGCCGGCGGCCAGTCAGGGAGACTGTCGCAGCCGTGCTTCTGCGGGCCGCAACGACCCCATGGGGTGCGCCGACGGCGGCCAGGGTCGTGGGCGCGATTCCCACGCCGGCCGGCCCTGGGACGCGGCGTCCCAGCACGACGGCGGGGGATACCCCACCGTTGGCGCCTGGGCGGCCGCCGGGTCGCAACGCGACGCCCCCGCCGGCCGCCATTGGGACGCGGAGCCGCGGCGTGACGGCGGCGGATACCCCACCGCCGGCGCCGGGGCGGCCGCCGGTTCGCACCGCGACGCCCACGACGGCCGCCACTGGGTCGCGGAGCGACAGCATTACGGCGGGGGATACCCCTCTGGCCGCGCCGGGGCGGCCGCTGGGTCGCACCGCGACGCCCACGACGGCCTCCATCGGGAATCGGAGTTCTTCCGGGACGGCGGGGAGTACCCCACCGACTTCGCCGGTACGGGCCTCGGGGGTCCGCGCTCCGCGCCCTGGGACGCCGATCATCCGGTATACGGAGTACCGCTGGCCATCGGCCTCGGCCCAATGGAAGGAGCGGGCCGTCCGCAACGCGGGGTGCTGGGCGGGCCCCGGGACGGCCGCGCCCGAGGCGCGGACGACGTGAGCCACGTTTTCCCGTCGGTGCTCCCCATCCACGTCGAGGAGGACCGTGGGACCATCCGCGGAGACCACGCGATAGAGCCCGCGGGCTACATGCGGCAGCGTGCCGCCGGCGCCTTCCTTCTTGGCGTGATCGCGGAGCCACGCGACGCCGCCGACGGTTAGCTTCTCCGCACGCAGCGCGAGGCGTCGGTCGTGGTCGCGCTTGTAGCGCCCTTGCGTCCCCTTGAGTGTGGCCCGCATCTGCGAGACGAGCTGCACGACGCGGGTCAGCAGGTCGGCCTGGGCCCGTTTCTCCGCGGCTGTGCCGCGTTGCGCGGTGATGGGGTACGCCCGTGTTCGGGAGACGTCCTTGAACGCCCAGCTCGACACCCCCATGGGGTTGACCAGCTCCAGCGGGGCGACCCCGGTGCTCCGGTGCGGTCGACTGTCGTACGCCAGCGTCAGCGCCCCAAGGAGTTGGTCCCAGGACCGCGGATGCTCCGCCAAGTAGTGGTTGAGGATGGTGTGCATTGTGCGGTTGAACCGCTCCGTCTGCTCGTTCGTCTCCGGGTGGGACGGAGACGTCACCTTCGGCTTGATGGAGAGCAGGTTGCACACCTGGCCCCAAAAGTGGCTGGTGAACTGCGGTCCCCGGTCGGACAGCAACCGGTCCGGCGGACCATAGGCGGCGACCCAGTAGTCCAGGACCGCCGAGGCGCAGGCCACTGCCGTGGTCCCATCCATTGGGAGCGCCCGAACAAGGTTGGTGAACCGGTCGGTTATCACCAGGATGAACCGGTGGCGGGCGGCCGTCCGAGCGAGGGGCCCGTAGAGGTCCACAGCAATGTCCTGGAAGGGCATGGTGGCGGGGAACAGGGTGAGCGGCGAGCGCCGCGCCAGGGGGCGCACCCGCTGTCGCACGCAGCTGTCGCACTTCCTAACGTAGGAGACGACGTTCGCCGCCAAGCCCACCCAGTAGTAATACCGCCGCATTGCCGCGTACATGCGGGACTCCCCGGGGTGTCCCGCGAGGGTCGCGTCGTGCTCCAGGTGGAGGACCTGCTGCTGCAAGGAGGCCGGGACGACCACCTGGTGAGCGCCGTCGGGGGCCGCGCGGCGGCGGTGGATCCCCTCGGGATCCTCGAAGAACGGGATGCGCCGCCCAGCGTTCAAGGCCTTCACGTCCTCTTGACGGTAGCCGTCCCGCGGCCTCGGCGGATAGCACCTCGTCCCGGTTGATGCCACGGACCGTGGGACCACCAACGTAGTTAGCGGCGTCGAGCCCCCGAACCGCATTGGCCCGAGTGGCAAACACCAGGACGGCGTCATCGAACGCTGTCTCGTCGCTGGCCCCAGACTCCACGCGGGAAATGCTGTCCGCCAGGTAATGTGTCATCCCCGGTTTGTAGGCGACGTCAAACTCCCGCGCGCTTAGGCGCAGGCGCCAACGCGCCAAGCGGGGGTTCCCCGAACCCTGAATGTTGCGGATTCACAGCAGGCAGTCGTGGTCGGTGCGCACGAGGAAGCGGTCACCCTCGAGGTAGGGGCGGAGTTCGAGCGACGCCCAGACGACCGCCAGGCACTCCTTTTCCGTGACCCCGTAGGGGAGCTCGTTCGTGCCTAGCCGTCGGCTGATGTACGCGACGGGCTGGAGCTTGCCGTCGTCCTGCTCCTACAGCAGGGCGGCGCCCACCTGCGTTTCGCACGCGTCCACGTCGAGGACGTACGTGCGCCCGCGTCGCGGCGGTGCGAGGACCCGCGGGGTCGTAAGGGCCTCTTTAAGCCGGTCGAACGCCTGCTGCTGCAGCGGCGTGGCGGGGGGCACGAGGACCCGGGCCGTGGACCCCATAAGGTCCGTCAATGGCGCCGCCATCCAGGCGAAGCTCGGCACGAACCGGCGGAAGACATTGCACGTCCCCACGAAGCTCCGTACTTACGTACGGGTCGTGGGGAAGTGGGCTTTGCGCAGCGCGCGCGTGTGGGCGTCCATCACGCTAAGCCGGCCCGGTTTAATCTCGTGCCCGAGGTACTCCACAGTCGTGCTGAAGGTAGGCAGAGTGTCACTTCTTCCCCGCGCAGCAGGCGCAGGACATGGTTGACGAGGCAGATATGCTCTTCCTCCGTCTTGGAGTACACGATGACATCGTCGGGGTAGATGAGGCAGCTTTTCCACTTGACCCCGGAGAGGATGAGGTTCAGTGCCCGCTGGAACGTCGCGGGTGCGTTGGTTAGTCCGAACGGCATCCGCTTGTACTGAGCGGCGCCCTCGTGACACACGAAGGCCGTCTTTTCCGGGTCCTCGGGTGCGATGGCGATTTTCCAGTAGCCGGCATTGCAATCCAATGTCGAGAAGATGGTCACCTCGCCGAGGCTGTCGATGCATTCGTCCATCCGGGGAAGCGGGTAGGAGTCAGGCCCTTCTATACATATATTGTGAGTAGGAGCTTTTACGGGTGTAAGTTTCTGAGCTCCCGTACCCGTGGGCAGCAGGGCGGCTGGCACCCACACCCAAGTCAACAGATGAGTAGGTAGCCGTGGGTATCAGTCAAGTCCGACCGCCAGCGGACTTACAGCCAGAAGAGCCTGCCATTCTCCTGCAGTTATGGCGTTTCTCGTCCGCCAAGTACCAGTTAATTTTCGCACATGATTTCATGGCTACAACGATTCTTGTCGAGGGGGAATCTCCGAACTCTGGTGGGCTCGCCAGGGGGCGCCCGTTCGCATTCTCACGTTAGCCATTAAGAACGCGGCCAACAGGTTCACTCACGTGACGGAACCGTTCCGACATGCTTGGGCTAAATAGGTGCTTCGCGCTGCTGAAGGTTGGCTGCTGATCCAAGCCGATCAATTCCGGAATTGATTCGAACCCGTGTTTTCCAGGTATATCTCTTATTGATACACATGAAGAGACAGGTGGCCGCCACATGTACTCGAAGTTACCGATTTATGTATACCGTACCCGAAACTGAAAACGATACTTATGACAGGGCCTGGTTGGAGTCTTTCTTGGTCACGACGTTCGGCAGCCGATAATCGACGCAGAAGCGGAGGGTGCCATCCTTCTTGGAGACGAGCACGATCGGGAAGCCCCATTCCGACGATGTCGGCTCGATGACGTCCGCCTACATCTGCCGCTTGACCTCGGCCGTCTCGGCCTCCCGTGCGGTGTGCCCCGCGAGGCGGGGCGCGAACCGGACGGGCCGGGCTCCGGCGTTGAGTTAGATGCGATGTTGGGTGGCTTTGATGACGCCCAGCGCCTGGCCTGTCCCCATCGCTTGGTGCTGGCCCAGGATTTGTCAGATCCGCGTGTGCAGTTCCGGGTCGGCATCCGGGAGGTCCACGTCCTCCACGTGGACCGAGGCCACGGGCGGTGCACCACACGGTGAGGGGCCCGCTTCGCCCGGGTCCCGGGGCCGCGCCGGGGTTGCTAATCCTCCCCCTACGAGCACTGCCGCCCTCGGGTCCCGCTGGGGGCGCGGGGGACCCCGCGTGGCGGACACCGCCCCTACCACGCTCTGCTCGGGGGTAGGCGTGGTGAAGGCCGGGACGGCCGACGCCCCGGGATGCGCCGCGCGGGGCACCTGCACAACGCCCGTCGTGAGCAGTTCGACATAGCCAACGTTGGCTCGCTGCCGGAGGACGACCACCCGAGTGCCGAAATTGGTCACAATGACCTGGAAGGAGAGCCCAGGCACAATGTCGTGTTCGCCATTGGCAATGAAGATACCATGCGTCGTGAACAGGCGCGAGGCGCCGAATACCTGGCCCAGGCCCCCCCACATGGTCCGCTCCCAGACGACCGAGGCCGCGGGCGGCGGTAGCCGTGTCTTGCAGGTGGAGCGTAGCACGCATGAGACACCCATCGAGCTGTCGCCGGCGTCCAGCGGCCCCCGCAAGATTTCGGTGACGGAGCCGTCCGTCCAACGAATGGACCGGTCCTGGGGCAGGATGGTGTGCCGGTTGTCGTTGATGAATGTGCAGCCCAGGATGACCAGCACTGACAGGTCGTCGACGACGAGGAAGGTCACAGGGAAGATCCGTGCCCCCGTTTGAAGCCACAGCGTGACGGTACCGCTGGTACGTAGCCGCGCGCTGTTGGCGTCCCTAAGGCGGACCCGCTCCTCCTCCTTGGAGGTGACGACCTGTCGGAGCCATTCAGGGGCAAAGGCGCTCCGGCGGACCAGGTTGGGCCCCGCCCCGGTGTCTGCGACGACACTTACGGCGACCAGGGACAGCTTGTCCAGGCCCAACGAGGCCACGATGCGGTAGTTGTGCAGGCGGAACAGCAGCACCTCCCCCTCCCCCGTCGGGGCACCCGGCGGGCGCCTGGAAGCCGCCATGTGGGCCGCATGCCACCGGAAGCGGGTACGCTCCCGGTGGGCGCGGCCCCCGAGGCGGTGCCGGTGCCCGCCGCCCACGCGCGCTCCGTTGGCGGGGGGATCGGCCGGAAAGCCATCCCCCCCGCACCACGGCCGGGGGCCGGAGTGGCCCACGGCCAGGACCGACGCGGCAGCCTGTGGCGTCGGGGAGGGGCCCGGAACGTCCGTGGAGAGCGCCCGGACAGGGGCCCGGTCAGGGCCCTCGGACGATGCGCGGGGGGCCCCCTCCGGCCGCGCCAATACCCGCGGGCAGAAGGCGGGCGCTGGCGGGAAACCCGCTGCGGCCCGCCGCTTGCGGACCTGGCGCAGGCGGCTCGCCCTGATGAAACGGTGTCGGTGTGCCTTGAGGCGGACGACGTCCGTGGGCAGCCCACTTAAGGGGCTGCCCCTTACGCGTTTCCCTGGGCGTGGCCGGGGTGCCCGCCGTTTCCGTCCCCGGCGGACCACTCCTCGGAGGAGTTCCTGTCGTCGTCGGCTGGGCCGTCCGGGCAGGCCCGGTCGTCGGTTTCCACGGCGTGGACGAACGCGGCGGTGCCCGGCGGAGTGCCCCCGGAGGTGGCCGCGCTCCGCAGCGAAGGCGCAACCGGCGGATCCGCGCCCAGAGGCAGGCGCGGGGGCGGTGCGGGACCGCGGCCGCTCCGGTGCGCCACCACGGCTTCGCGCAATGCGCGCCCGTGCGCCCGGACTTCGGGGGACTGGGCGGGGCACTTCCACACCCAGTGCCCCAAGTGGCCGAAAAAGGAGCAGGCCTCCCGCCGACGCGGCTTCTGTGTCGAGGCGGACGGACTGGCGCCGCCCCCACCTCGTAGCGCGGGCGCCCCTCCGAGCGGGAACCGGGGCGGCCGGTCGGAGTACGGGAACACAGCGCCGGCACGCGGCGGGACCGGGGTACCCGGCGCCAGAGTGCCCCTGCCGCGGCCCACCACGGTGTGGACGGGGTACATCTCCGGGCGTCCATCCCACTCGGGCTGTTGTTGCCATGCCGACGCGGGCGGAAGGCTGTCGACCGGAAGAACCGGGGAGTCCCCGACGGGACCGTGTTCGGTGGGCGCCACAGACGCGGCGAGGACGGCGGCCCACTCAGCGCGTTCCGCCTCCGTCCCGTAGTCCGTAACGGCCAGGGCCGCGGAGGCCGAGGCGGCTCCCACCGGGAGGGACACCGAGGCGGCGGTCCGGGAACGGCGGGGCTCCCGCTTTTCGCCCCCGGCAGACCAGGAGTTGCTCCCCTTGGGCTTGGCTTGGAGCTTGACCCCCCGGGCCGCAGGAATGGCAGCGCCCGTCTTTGCAAGGAACTTGCGCAGCTGGGGAAAGATCCTACCCTGGGTGTTGAAGTTCCGGCCCAGCGCCAGGACCTCTCGTCCGACGCCCGTGAGTACGATACTCTTGAGCTCGGCCTCTCGCAGGACCAAACCCAGGGCCCGGTAAGCATCTAAGATGCGGTTCGCAAACTCATGCTCGTCCTCCCACTTCTCCTGGGTCGCTTGCATGAGCGACTGCAGGTGGTCCACCAAATCGTCGCCATCGGTGAGTGAGGCGCGGACCGCGCGTTTGTACGTTAGCTCACGCGTGGTGTGGGTGTCCTTAGCGCGCTGGAGCACCCCGAGCACCTCGCTCGTGACGAGATACTGCAGCAGAGGCACTGCCGTCCCCTCGTTCAAGCCGCTGCCGTCGCAAGCCGTTTGGAAGTTCCCTAGGAACGTCACTAACCCCACCGGGTTTTCGCCCGCGAACGGCCGCGAGGTGTGCATCAAGGCCCTGACGTCGGCGCGGATGCCGCGAGGGGAGTTGCCGATGGGGAGGTGCAAACATCCCCCCCGCAGCGCGAGACGGGACCGCGCCGGTGACAGGAGCCCCTTGAAACGGGGGTCCGCCACGGTGTCCTCCCGCTGCTACCGTCGGAAGGCACGCAGCGCTTCCCGCACCAGGGCCCGCTTCGAGCGCTTCTCGGCCACGCGAGCCCGTCGTCGACGGCGTGGTGCCCCGTGGTCGCTACCGCTGTCGGCGGTGGAGGTGGAGCTGCGGCCGCTCGTGGTCGAGTCCGTCCCACTGGGGTCGGAAGACGAGCCCGGCGGGCTGTGCTCGCTCTTCGTTGAGGAGGAGAGCCCCGATGATGGGGGCGACTTGTCACGTCGGGAGGGGCACCGACGGCGCTGCTCCCGCCGAGCCCGTCCCTCGGCGTACGCGCCGTGGGCGCCTGCCGCGAACGCGATCGCGGAGACCGTTCGCAACGGGTGGCAGACACTGCCAGGGCGGGCGCCACCCCGGCGCCACCCGCATCCCGGGACGACCTCCCGTGTTTATCCGAGCCGGGGCCCGGGGCAGCCGTTTCGCCCGCGCTCGCCGACTGCGACGAAGGCCCCTGGGCCGCCGCGAGCGCCGACGCGACGGCCGCACTGCGCCCCGGTGCCAGGGTTCCGTCCTAGGCCGCGGTTGACGCCTCCTCCGCCGCATGTCGGAAAGCCTGGGCCACTTGGCGTCGGCGTGCGGTGTCGGCCACGGGCCGCGACAGCCCGTGGGTGACACCGCCACCGACCCCGTGTAGGCTGGGTCCCGACCCGCCTGCCGCCGGCGGCGGGTCCAGGGACCAATGGTCCCGGGTGGAACGCTGCAACTGGGCCCGGGCCACCTCATCCGGGGTAACCCCGAATGCGCTCAGTCAATCCCGGCGCTGCCGCTCCTCCTCCTCCATCGACAGCGCAACCACTGATCGGCTCGAACCCGGGCCAGTGGGTATCCCACCGGCCGGGGCCCCCGACGAGCTGCCCACTGCGGCCACACGGGGCGGGCCAAAGGGCGGCGCCCCTTCCGGGCGCTGCCCATCCAGGAACGAGAGGTGAGCCCCTGCGCCCCCACGCTGGGACTTCGCTAGCGTAGACGTCCGTCCCGTGCCGGGAGGAAGACGAGCCCCGGTGGTCGGCGTGCGGCCGGGATCCTCGGGCGGGGAGTTCGACTCACCCGCCGCCGTTCCGCCGCCGCCAACCGGGACCGCCCTTTTACCCGCAACGTGGGCCACGGCGCCCAACGCCCGCAGTGCCCCGGGGTCTCCCTCCGGTGGCGCGTCGGTCACCCGGCTAGTGCCGGGCATCTCCTACGAAGGAGCGCCCCCGTCGAGCGGGGAAGATGAGGAAGATCCGCGAGCCATGGAAGCGGGGCCCGCGTATCGATGGGTTGTCCTCGGTGACCGCACCGCAATACAAACCGCGGGGGTCCCCCAACCTTGATACCGAAAGAGGTGTCGAAGCGCAACACGCACCGCGTGCACACAGCGGGTCTCACCCGGAGCGCCAAATGTAGTACCACGATCAGGGGGGTTACCTCAGTAGGAGGGAAGTAACGGCCGTCCAGGCCGCGCGCACGACACCCGCTATGGGACTCGAGGTCCGGGAAGTCGGGCCGATCGAAACGCCGAGACATGAAGACACGGTTTACTTGCCGGCGACGACGGTGCCTCCCACCGTCGTCGCCCTTCGTCCTAAAAGGGCGGAAACCGCCGCCCGGGCCCAATTGCCCGATAGGGACTTGACCCGGGCCGTCACCAACCAATGCAGACAATTCCCTTCATGCATACAAAGTCCCCCGAAGCGATCATTACAGACGAGGGGGAGTGACCCTTCCGCGCGCAACGCGCTGCAACCGCCGCGTGGCGCCCGGTCTGTTATCGCCTGCCGCGCCCTCCGGCCGCGGCCACTCGGACCCCGCGGCGGCGTCTGGGCCGGGCGCGCCCCTTCACGGGCTCGCACTTGCGCTCAAAGGCGGGCCCGCCGTCCCCGTTCCGCCCGAGTCTGACCTCATCGGCAACACCGACCCCCCTCCGCGTCCGCCGCACCTCGGGTGCTCCGCCGGCCGCGCCACCGCCGACGGCGGGCTCCCGTAGTCCTACAACGAGGAGCGGCCGGCGCAACGCCCCCGAGGTCCGCCCGGCCACGAGGGCGGTGTGCCTTTGTCGGGGCGTCGGTAAACCAAGAGGATTGGCACGAAGGGAGGTCGGGGGTCACCGCACGAGGACTGCAGTTGTAGACCGTAGTGTAGAGGGGTGACATAGTGTCGACGGTGTTTCCAGGCACGTCAGCGACCAATAAACCCCGCGTGGGCCGTTTGCGTATCATCCATGGGAGAGCCCCCCTTGTACCCCGAACCAAATCCCGATCCCACCTTGTGATCCGTCGCCCGGCGGGTCTGTGTGGGTCAGCCATCACGAACCGCCCCCACTACGGACACGTCCACGACGCCGGAAAGATTTGGCCCGCCTCCACGGCCGCGGGGAGGGCCACCAACCCGCCGCACGACAGTGATGGTCACGGCCACGGCGCGGCCGTCACATGGTCGCTGCTCACCGTCTCCGAATAGCCGCCGATGTCCAACGAGAACGTGCCCTCCCCGCGGGCCAACACCTTGTAGGGTCCGGCTGCGCGGGTCCCGAGCTTGTACTTAGTCCGCGCGTGACCATCGACGAACACCCAGTCCCCCGCTTGGA
>Ga0209186_1002275_pt1 | contig 13741 bp, 8 predicted proteins | sample SidtaG_FD_187426 | JGI IMG/M metagenome (GOLD analysis project Ga0209186, IMG submission 187426) | Marine algal microbial communities from Sidmouth, United Kingdom - Sidmouth_Male2 metaG (SPAdes) (version 2) | ecosystem: Host-associated > Algae > Red algae > Unclassified | place: Sidmouth, United...
CTTGACCTGCGAGTTTTTTGACCAAGACCCAAACCGGAAGCCTGCTAGCCAAATTCCTAAGGGGAACTCGGAATAGTTTGGAGGAGTCGGTCGCGGTTTCAGGTGTGGCACGTTCGAGGAACTCGAGTATCAGATCCTAAGGAACGGCACCACCTGGGCTTATCCCGGTGGAGCGATGACCAACCCAGTTTGGCTCGGCTCAAAGAACGCCATCACCGGGGCGAGCCCCGTGGTGGCGTCTGTATCTACGGGAACAGCTCTGCCATGAGCATCGCTCCACGGGGACGAGCCCACGTGGTGGCGTTCCGTTCGGCCAGCGGCAGGAGAGTCATCATCCTCCCCAACAACGACGGCCATTTAGACGGGTTAAAACCTGTCGGAGCAAACACAGGTTGAAACCTATGTTACATACGTGAGTGGTCGGCGCGTGCGCGACCGTAGCGCGGGATTTATTGGGTCAGACCGTCTGCCGAATTTGGTCTGCGGTTTTTGGCCAAGACTCGAACCGGAAGCCTCTGGCTCACTGGCGTACGCAAGACTCGTGTTGGGCGTCAGCCTCGTTGTTGATCAACGAGTGCCATTCGGGACAGATCATCTCTCCGTTTACTAAACCTTTTCGGGCAGTTGACGAACGGCCCCATCACAAAGGATAGGCGATGGAGAGATGGAAAGGTGGAAAAGTAGCATGGGCGTGTCGCCCGTGTTGGAACAGGCGGTCTCTGGCCGCCTGTTCCACCTTCGCCTTTCCACATCTTTGCTTGATGACTCCTTCTTTACTCGATGACTCCCAGAGGTGGGCGTGGGTAGGATGCTAAAACGATCAAGTGAAGGGGAGTGACGGGTGGCCGGAGACCACCCGTTCCAACACGGGTCACAGCCCCGTGCTACACAAGCTGCCTCTGGGAGGCGTTCGCTGAGCGAACGCGTCCGAAATTCCGCGTGCTCCGCCTCTTCCGCGGTCATGTCCAATCACCAGCCCGAACGCCACTCACGGCGCAGCAGCGCATTGGCCGGATCGTGGTTGGTCACTTTCATCGCGCCGCTGTCCCAGTCCAGTTTCTTGCCGTGGAAGCGGTTGGCGACATTGCCGAGCAGAACGGTTTCGGTGAGCGGGCCGGCGTAGTCGAAGCCGCAGTCGGTTTTTTTGCCGGCGAGAATGTGGTCGATCCAGGTGTGGTAGTGGTCGATCTCGGGGGCGATGTCGGGCTTGGGGCGGGCTTGGAATTTTTCGCGCGGTAGCAGGCGGGGGCCGGCATAATGGGGCAGCATCATGACGCCTTCCTCGCCGACGAACAACGAACCCGAGCGGCTGAGTTCTTGGTCGTCGGGGAGCGGAGCGAGTTCGCGCGGCGGTTTTTTTCCGCCGTCGTACCAAGTGAGCGGGAGTTCGTCCGCGGCTGTGAACTCGGTGCCGGGAAAGGTGTAGGCGATCTTCTCCCATGCCGGCCAACTGTCGGTGAACCGAGCCGGGTCATCGCGCCACGCGGGTTCGACGTCGAGGCAGGTGACGCTGGTTGGCTGGCGGATGCCGAGCGCCATGAACACCGGGTCGAGAATGTGGCAGCCGAAATCGCCCATCGCGCCGGTGCCGAAGTCCTGCCAACCTCGCCAGTTGAAGGCGTGATAGAGTTCGTTTTTGTACGGGCGCTTCGGCGCGACGCCGAGCCAGTAATCCCAGTTGAGATGGGCGGGGACGGCGTCGGCTTCGGTCGGACGGGCTTGGCGCGGATACTTCGCGTTCACCCAGGAGTGCACTTCCTTGACCTTGCCGATCGCCCCCGAACGAATCCACGCCGCGCCGAGTCGGTAGACCATGTGCGAATGAATCTGGTTGCCCATCTGGGTGGTCACGTCCGCTTTCGCGGCGGTGGCGGCGAGATCGCGCGCCTCGGCGATCTCGTGGGTGAGCGGTTTCTGGCAGTAGACATGCTTGCGCCGGCGCAGGGTATCAAGCGCGATCGGGGCGTGCATGTGGTCGGGCACGGAGATGTTTACGGAGTCGATTTTGTCGCCTTCTTTTTCGAGGAGCACGCGCCAGTCCCGATAGGTTCGGGCTTCGGGGTGGAGTTTGGCGGCGGCGGCGAGATTGTTCGCGTCGACATCGCACAACGCGACCACCTTGACCTGCGCGTGGCTGGCGATGTTGCGTAGGTCGTTGCGGCCCATGCCGACGACGCCGATGGCGGCGTGTTGCAGTGTGTCGTTCGCGGCGTGGCTGGTTCGGTGTAGGGTAGGGGAGGCGAGGGTGAGGGCAGCCCCGGTGGTGGTGAGGAAGGTGCGTCGGTTCGGCGGGGAGGTTCGCGGTAGCATGGGGGAGTGTACCAATGTTTGGCAGGTGGTCACAATGGCTTTTAAGTAGCCGGTAGCCAGTAGCGGGTAGGGAGGAGGTTGGTGGCCGTGTGGTTATAAAGTTTTGGATGCGGTCATTGGCCGAACAACCAAATTGAGTGGATTTCGGATGGTCGCCCGGGCGGGGCCGGCCTCCCACTTTAATCGTTGGTTATTGAAACCGGTAGCCCGTATCGAGTAGCCGGTAGGGAGGAGGTTGGTGCCGTGTGGTTATAAAATTCTGGATGGGGGTCATTGGCCGAACACCCGAATTGAGTGGATTGCGGATCGTCGCCCGGGCGGGGCCGGCCTCCTGACAACTCGCTACCGGCTACCAGCTACTGAATGTCTTTCTCTTTCGCGCTCTCTATGGTTGGTCTCAGACAGATAGAGAGACTTATGAAACGACTTTTGATCCCTAGCCTTTGTTCACTCCTGGTACTTTTCATTCTGCCGTTTGTCGGCTTTTCGCAAGCGATCGAGGGCTTCGACGCGCATGTCTACAAGACGGTTGGCGACGTCGAACTCAAGCTGCACATCAAGACTCCGGCCGACGCCAAGCCGGGGGAGAAACGGCCGGCGGTGGTGTTCTTCTTTGGCGGTGGTTGGAACGGTGGAACGCCCACTCAATTCGAACCGCATTGCAAACATCTCGCGTCCAAAGGGATCATCGGCGTGACCGCCGAATACCGGGTGAAGAGTAAGCACAAAACCACCCCGGACAAGTGCGTCGAAGACGGCAAGTCGGCGGTGCGCTGGTTGCGCGCCAACGCCGCAAAACTCGGCATCGACCCCGAACGCCTCGGCGCCGGCGGCGGTTCGGCGGGTGGCCATGTGGCGGCGGCGACGGGCAATTGTCTCGGGTTCGAAGTGGGTGATCAAACCGTCAGCAGCAAACCGGTCGCACTGTTTCTGTTCAATCCGGTCTACAACAACGGACCCGGTAAGGACGGCTGGGGTCACGAACGCGTGAAGGACTACTGGCAGAAAATTTCGCCGGCGCACAACATCCGCAAAGGCGCGCCGCCGACCATCGTATTTCTCGGCACCAAGGATCCACTGATCCCGGTGCGTGTCGCCGAAAACTACCAAGCCGAGATGGAGAAGGTCGGCAGCCTCTGCGAGACCCACCTTTATGAAGGACGCCCGCATGGTTTCTTCAACGAGAACAAGGGACGTGGTGCGGAACGTGGCGCGGACTACCGCGACACCTTAGTGAAAATGGACGCGTTCATGGCGAAGCTCGGCTGGCTCGACGCCGACGGTAAGGTCGTGCTCGCGGCGGCTGGCGCGGATGCAAAACCGAAAGGGCAGGGGGCGACTGCCGTCACAACCGCCCAACCGAACCTGCTGTTCATTCTCGCCGACGATCTCGGCTACGGCGACCTCGGTTGCTTTGGCCAAGAACTGATTAAAACCCCGAGGCTCGACCAGATGGCGGCCGAGGGGATGAAGCTCACCGATTTCTACGCGGGTTCGACGGTGTGCGCGCCCTCGCGCAGCGTGTTGATGACCGGACAGCACATGGGCCACACGCACGTTCGGGGCAATGCCGGCAGTAATCTGCGGGTGCAATCACTCCGAACCGAAGACCTGACCGTGGCCGAAGTGTTGAAGGACGCCGGCTACGCAACGGCGCTGTTCGGCAAGTGGGGACTCGGCGAGGGCGACGATCCCGGACACCCGATGAAGAAGGGCTTCGACACCTTTTACGGCTATCTCAATCAAGTCCACGCGCACAACTTCTACCCGACCTTTCTCTGGCGCGGACTCGAAAAGGAGATGCTGCGCAACGAAGTGAAACGGATGGACCGCAGCTATGCCGGGTTCACCGGCGGTACCGCGACCAAACGCGTTGACTACACCCACGACCTGTTCGCCAAAGAGACCCTGAACTTCATCCGCAGCCATCACAGCGCCAAGCCCGAGCAGCCGTTCTTTTTGTTCATGCCGCTGACAATTCCACACGCAAATAACGAGGCGACCAAGATGACCGGCGACGGCGCGGAAGTGCCCGACTACGGCATCTACGCGGACAAAGACTGGCCCAAGCAGGATAAAGGTCAGGCCGCGATGATCACCCGCATGGACGGCGATGTCGGCCGCATCCTCGACCTGCTGAACGAACTCGACATCGCGAAAAACACCCTCGTCATTTTCACATCCGACAACGGTCCGCACAATGAGGCCGGGCACAATCCCGAACGCTTCAAACCCGCCGGGCCGCTCACCGGCATGAAACGCAGCCTCACCGAAGGCGGCATCCGCGTGCCGACCATCGCCTGGTGGCCGGGCAAGATCGCCGCGGGTAGTTCGTCCGACCACATCGCCTACTTCGGCGACCTGATGGCCACCGCCGCCGAACTCGCGGGCGCGACTGACGCGCTGCCGTCCGAGGGGCTCGACAGCATCTCGTTCCTGCCCGCGCTCACCGGCAAGGAGCAAGCGGCGCATGATTATCTGTATTGGGAGTTCTACGAACGCGTGCCCAAGCAGGCGGTGCGTTCGGGTAAGTGGAAGGCGATCCGCCAGCCGATGATCACCGGCAAAACCAAGCTCTACAATCTCGAGTCCGACCTTGCCGAGACTACCGACGTATCCGCTGAGCACCCAGAGGTGACCGCGCGCATGAATGCGTATCTGGACGACGCGCACACGCCACATCCGAACTGGAACAGCAAGCCGCGTTGATGGAAGTGCCATGGAGACGATGAAGAAATACTTGCCGTTCATCGCATCGATCCAGTTCATCCTGATTCTTGGATTGGGGTTCCATCTCTATCGATCAACGGTTCGCTCGCACAAGAACGTGCCCTCGATTGTTGATGATATTGCCTATGACTGGGAGATGTGGGAGGAAGAATTGCCGGAAGCGTTTCGGAATCTGCAAAACAATCTCGATTACGCCGTCGCAGAACGAGCGCGGCTTGAGGAGTTCCTGATGCAAGGGGACGCGGAATTTTCGGTGATGCGTCAAACCTATGTGGAAAGATTGTCCGCTCGGTTCAACAACGTCCTGCCCTCGACTGGTATTGATGCACTTGCAAAGGAAACCGATGATCTATCGATCATTTATTACGCCTTGCAGGCCCAATACTGGGAGGTCTACGCCGAACTCGCGGCTACTCGTGATGAATTGTCAGGGACGCCAATGCCGGGGCGTGAGCCTTAAAACTGTGATGCCCTCCGTCGGTAGGGCGGAAGTCTGTCCGACCTTCAGTTGTTCCGCATTTTCGAGTGCGAAAATGGACAGGACCGCGGAAGAGGCGGAGCACGCGGAATTTCGGACGCGTTTTCCGCAGTCCGTGTTCAGCCGCTGCAGGGTGCTACGCCTCCGGCGCGAGTCCGACCCCAACGGGGTCGTTTCATACTAGCCTTGGGTGAGGGAGGAACGACTGAACCCAAGGTTCGCAAACCGAGAAGGCATCGACCGGTCTGGTGCCGGGATCAAGATTGCATCGTTCGGTCCGGTCGAAACGAAGACACGCTTTCGTGTGGGCAAACCTAACTCATGAAAGCGCTATGGCAAGAACGTGCCATACTATGGCAAACTCTTGCCACCTTATGGCAGACCCTTGCCATCCTATGGCAAGATTCTGCCATAATGGAAACCGACGGCGCTACCATCCGCTGCGATTCTTTTTGAATCCCGACGCGGTTTTCGGACTCTTACAAACAGATGCACCTGCACCGCGGCACTACGCCGCGACCGGTCGATTTTTGTCTCGTTCAACGTGAAACTCCACGCTGGTCCCTCCGGCAAATCTATTGACTCAAATGCTCATAAAACCCTAACATTCGAGTCTAACCCTGGAGAAACCACATGAAGAGACTCACTGTATCCTTTGCCGCCCTGCTGGCATTGTTTTGTTTGTTACCGCAGACCCACGCCGCCGAAGTCACCCTAACTGATGGAGTGACCCTGTCGATCGATTCCACCGTTTCCGCCGGTCTCTCGATCCGGACGGAGGACCGCGATGACGGCATCATCGGACGCGCCAACGGCGGCACGTTCAACTCGGTCAACTACGACAACGGCAACTTGAACTACGACGAAGGTGATATCTTTTCTGCGCCGATCAAGCTGACCCAAGAACTCAACATGGATCTGTACGACACCAAGATCTTCGGTCGCTGGACCGCGTTCTATGATTTTGAAATTATGGACGGCGACACCGAACGCACCGAACTCGGCGAGACCGCCGAAAACAACCTCGGTTACGACATCCGCCTGCTCGACCTGTTCGCCACCCACGACTTCGATGTCGGCGGCAAACTGGTGCAAGCCAAGGCCGGTAACATCGTGCTCAACTGGGGTGAAACCTTGTTCATCCAAAACGGCATCAATGAGATTAACCCGATCCGCGTTCCGGCTCTTCGCCTCGCTGGCGCCGAGTTGCGCGAAGGTCTGATCCCGGTGACCGGTGTCGACCTCAACTTCGAAGTGGCCGATGGCCTCTCCGCCGAAGCCTTCTATCTGTTTGAGTTCGACAACACCACCATCGAGCCCGAGGGCACCTTCTTTTCGATCAACGACTTTGCCAGCCCGGGCGGCGACGCCGTGATGCTCGGCTTCGGAGCGATCGACAATCCGGCCGCCATCGGCGCCGGCACCGGACTCGCCGCGCCCGTCGGTGTTGGTGTTCGCCGTGGCCCCGACCGTCACGCTGATGACCAAGGTCAGTTCGGTATCGCGCTGCGTTACCTCGCTGAGGAACTCAACTCGTCCGAGATCGGCCTTTACTGGACGCACCTACACAGCCGTCTGCCGCTGCTCAGCGCGACCACCGCCACTCCAGCTGCCCTCGCCGCTGGTGATTTCGCCTCCGGCGCTGAATACTTCCGCGAATTCCCCGAAGATCTCGACACGTTCGGTATCAGCTTCAACACCGCTGTCGGCGAAACCGCCGTCGCTGGCGAAGTCGCCTACCACGTCGATCGTCCGCTGCAAATCGACGAAGTCGAGCTGCTCTACGCCGCGCTTTCGCCGATCGATCTTGCCTCCGGCAACGCGGTGTTCAGCCGCGGCCAACTCGGCCAAGCCAATTTCGGCGAAGAGATCACCGGTTATCGTGAAAAAGACGTGGTTCAAGTGAGCTTCAATACGTCCAAGTTCCTCGACGGCAACCTTCTCGGTTCGGACTCGTTGCTCGTTCTGGGCGAAGTCGGCGCCACCTATGTTGACGGACTCGAAAGCAAAGATGAACTCCGCTACAACGGCCCCGGCACCGACACCGGTGGCGGCGCGTTCTTCACCGCTGCTGGCATCCAGCCGGAAACCCAGACCGACGGCTTTGCCGATGATTTCAGCTGGGGCTACCGTCTCGTCGCACGCGGCGAGTACAACAACGCCATTGGTTCGGTGAACTTGGCTCCAACGCTCGCGTTCCGCCACGACGTCACCGGCACCACCCCCGGACCCGGCGGCAACTTCGTCGAAGACCGCATGCAAGTGACCGCCGGTGTCGGCGCGACCTTCCAGCAAAACCTGCAAGGCAACGTCAGCTACACCAACTTCTTTGGTGGCGATGAGTTCAACCAGTTGAACGACCGCGACTTTGTCACGATTTCGACTAGCTACTCTTTTTAAGAGCGACCCCTTCCATTAACTAGGAAACACCAATGAAGATGAAGAACTTGTGGCCCGCCGCTTTAGCGGGAACGATTGTAATGCTCATGCCCTTTGCCTTCGGGCAGGGAGTCGGACCGGGACTCACTCCGACGGGAGCGACCCAAGCCGGCAACGGCGGGGACATCCCCGCTTGGACCGGAACCATCCGTGCGGCTCCCACCGACGGGCCCAAGTTCACCATCACCGCCGCGAACGTGGCGCAGTACGCGGATAAATTGTCCGAAGGGCAAAAAGCCATGTTCCAGCGCTATCCCGCGACGTGGAAGATGAACGTTTATCCAACGCACCGTAGCGCCTCGCTGCCGCCACAGATCTACGCCAATACCGCTAAGAACGCGGTCAACGCCCGACTGGTGAATAACGGCAACGGCATCGCCAATGTTCTCCCGGGCGTCGCCTTTCCGCAGCCTAAAAACGGCAACGAAGCGATCTGGAACCACCTGTTCCGCTACCGCGGGGAAAACATGAGCCGCCTCGTCGGCCAGGCCGCGCCCACCGCCAACGGCAAATACACCACGGTCCGCATCCAGGAGAAAGGCTTGTGGCTGTACAACCGCGACAACATGCTCGCAAAGTACCTCCAGTTGGTCACCGCGCCAGCCCGTCTGTCCGGCGACAAACTGCTCGTTTACGAAACGGTCGATCAGTCGGCCAAACCGCGTGACGCGTGGAAGTACAATAAAGGCCTGCGCAAGACCATCCGTGCACCAAACGTCGCGTTCGACTTTCCCGGCACCGCGTCCGACGGACAGCGCACCTCCGACAACCTCGATATGTTCAACGGTTCGCCCGAACGCTACACGTGGACACTCTCCCCGCGTCCGATCGAAATGTATGTCCCCTACAACTCGTTCAACCTTGATAAGAAAAAGGCGAAGGACGTGCTCAAGGCTGGACACATCAATCCCGATCACGCGCGCTATGAACTCCACCGCGTGTGGAAGGTGGACGGCCGCCTGAAGAACGGCGCCAACCATATCTACAGTCGTCGCACCTGCTACCTCGACGAGGACTCCTGGCAGATCGTGCACGTTGACCACTACGATAAGTTCGGCCAGCTCTGGCGGGTCGCTGAGGGTCACACCATCAATTACTTCCAGGTGCCCTTCATCTGGGACACCTTGCAGACCCTCTATGATCTGAAGAATGGCCGGTACCTTGTGTATGGCCTCAACGAAGGCCGTAAGGACCAATTCAACACCCGCATGAACGAAGCCGCCTTCGCTCCGGCGGCCCTCAAGAACGCGCGTTAATCTGCCGCTTGCCACCCAAGAACAGGGCCGGCTCCGTTGGATCATTGATTGATGATCTGACGGGTTCGGCCTTTCTTTTTCCATGACTCGTTCTCCGAATCCACGAATGCTGAGCTGCTTTGTAAGCGGCGCGTTGCTCCTCGGACTTGCCCACGCCCAGCAACCGGCCGCACCTCAGCCCGCTCGGCTCGCCGGGCAAACGCTGCTGCTCGACTATGCCGAAATGGGCGGGCAGACCTGCGCGGTCGGTGACCGCGGAACGATTCTCGTCGACGGCGAACACATGGCCTCGCCGTCACGTAGTTTGCTCACCGGGATCGCTTTGCGTAAGCTCGGCAAGGGCAGGGAAGCGTGGGTGGTGGGGCATGACAAAACGATCCTTCGGCTGGGCAGCTCTGGCAGCGGCAAGGCCAAGAAGCCCGAATGGAAGCTCGAGGCTTATGACACCGGCGAACGCGAGGACATCCCGGTACGCTGGACCCTGCTCGACATCCATTGGTTCGACCGCAAGACGGGCATCGACGTCGTCCAGACCTCTATTGATCCACGGTCGGGCATGATCGTTGGTAGCTACGGCCTGATCATGCGCACCTCGAACGCCGGCAAAACCTGGTCGAACGCGCGCATTACGTGGGATGGCTTTGTCGACGAAAAGGACATTGCCCCAGACGATTTCGAGACGCTACCCGACTCGAACGAAATCCATCTCTACAAACTCCGCCAAGGTCCGGACGGCACGCTGTTTTGTGCCGCCGACGAAGGCAATGTGTTCCGTTCGACCGATGAGGGTAAGACATGGGCGAAGCCGGACACGGGCCAGTTCGGGGCCTTCTACGATGTGCTGCCGGTCGACGATAAAACAATTCTCGCGGTTGGCATTCTCGGCACCATCATCCGTAGCGCCGACGGCGGCAGCAGTTGGCAGAAAGTCGCGACCGAGACGCGCTCGATCCTGCATGCGCTGGTTCGGGCCGATGACGGCACAATCTACGCGCTGGGCGACGGCGGCACGCGACTGAAAAGTACGGATGTGGGCCGCAGCTTCAGCTCCGACAACATCGCCGAACGCGTCGCGATCACCGGTGGGAATCCCGACGCGAAAGACGGCGGGTTCCTGCTCACCGAAAAGGGACTGCGTCCGTGGTAACGTCGATCGCCCGCGTGGTGTTCGCGGCCCGCCCTTTGTTATTGATCCTGTTCCTGCTAGGCACGGTCTTCCTCGGCTGGGCCAGCAGCAAACTGCGCATCGATGCCGGTTTCGAAAAGCTGTTGCCCAAGGATCATCCGTTCATGGATACCTACCGCGACCACCGCGAAATTTTCGGCGGTGCCAACCGAATCCTGGTCGCGGTTCGGGCCACTGACGGTCATCTGTTTTCGCCCGCCTCGATGGTCGCCGCCAAACGCGTGTCCGATCGACTGGGTTCGGTGAACGGTGTCAACGAAGGCACCATGGCCTCGATCTTCACGCCCAACACCCGCTTTTACGAGATCACCCCCGAAGGCTTCGTCGGCGATAAGGTCGTGTTCAGCGGATGCTTTCTCGACTACAAGGAAATCGTCGACGCGATCGAGCAGGGCAACGAACTAAACGAGCAGCAGGCCAAGGCGGTCGCAGCCGACCTGCAAGCAATCCGCGAGAACGTCATCAAATCCGGCCAAGTCGGTCGACTTGTCTCGTCCGATTTTAGTTCGATTTTGGTTCGGGCCAACTTGAACGAGGTCGATCTCGACGGTAAAAAACTCGACCCGCTTGAGGTCGCCGACCAACTCGAGACTGAGATTCGACAGGCCTTCATTGAGGATAACACGGAAATCGATGTGCACATCATCGGCTTTGCCAAGTCGATGGGCGATATCGCCGGCGGGGCCAAAACCGTCGTGTTCTTTTTCTTTATCGCGATCTTGGTCACCCTGTTGCTGGTCTACCTGTTTACTCATAGCCTGCGGCTGACCGTGCTGCCGGTGCTGTGTTCGTTGATCGCGGTGGCCTGGACGATGGGCCTGTTGCCCCTGCTTGGGTTCGGACTCGATCCGATGTCGATGCTGGTGCCCTTCCTGGTGTTCGCGATTGGCGTTTCGCATGGCGTGCAGATGATCAACGCCTTCGCCGAAGAGGCAGAGACGGGACACGACGCGCGCACCTCCGCGCGCAACGCTTTCGAACGCCTGTTCGTGCCCGGCGCAATCGCGTTGGTGAGCGACACCATCGGCTTCCTCACGATCCAGCTGATCCGCATTCCGATCATCCAAGAACTCGCGCTCACCGCCAGCATTGGCGTCGGGGTGATCCTGCTCACCAATTTGTTTCTGCTGCCGCTGCTGCTGTCGTTCGTGAACTTGGACGATCGTTTCGTGAACCGCCGCCACCGCGGCCACGCCCGACTCAATGGCCTGTGGAACTTTTTCACCGGGTTTTCCGGCAAGACCGGCGCCATCATCGCCATCGCCGCCGCCCTCCTGCTCGCCGCACTCGGTTGGATTCAGGGCCAGAAGCTGCAAGTCGGCGACCTCGAACCCGGTGTCCCCGAACTCCGTCAGAGTTCGCGCTACAATCAGGACACCGCCATGATTGTCGATAAGTTCTCGATCGGCGTCGATATTCTCACGATCATTGTCGAGACCGTCGAGAACGCCTGCATCAGCAACGAACTGATGTCCGCCATCGATCAGTACGAGTGGGAACTGTCCAATGTGCCCGGCGTACAGTCGACCCTCTCGCTGCCTAAGGTCGCACGCGTGCTCAACGCCGGAAATTTTCAAGGCAGCCTCAAATGGCGGACGCTCGCCCGCGATCAAAATATTCTGATGGCGTCGCAGCAGTACATCGACACCTCCACCGGGCTGCTCAACCGCCAGGAATGCGACGTCATGTGCATCATGGTGTTCCTCGAGGACCACAAGGCTGAGACGCTGACGCGCGTCACCGACCACGCGCTCGCGCTGGCCGACTCGATGAACCAAACCGATCCCAAACTCACCTTCCGGCTGGCCACCGGCAACGCTGGCGTGATGGCCGCGACCAACGAAGTCGTCAAAGGTGCGCAACTGAAAATCATGCTCTACATTTACGCCGCGATCATCGTGCTGTGCCTGCTCACCTTCCGGTCGGTTCGGGGCATGCTGTGCATTGTCATCCCGCTCAGTGTCGTCTCGATTCTCTGCTACGCGGTGATGAGTTTGCTCGGTATCGGTTTGAAAGTCTCGACCCTGCCGGTGGCCGCGCTGGGGGCCGGGATCGGCGTCGATTACGGCATCTATATTTTCAGCGGGCTGCGGCGCAAGCTGAAGGAAAACGGCGGCGACTTGTCGACCGCTTACCGCGAGACGCTTGGGGTCACCGGAAACGCGGTTCTGGTCACCGGACTCACCCTAGCGATCGGCGTGAGCACTTGGATCTTTTCCGCGCTTAAGTTCCAAGCGGACATGGGCATCCTGCTCACCTTCATGTTTCTCGGCAACATGCTCGGCGCGTTGATTTTGCTGCCGGCGTTGGCGCGCGTTCTGTTTCGCAAGAGCGCAAGCGCAACGGATTCCTAAATATTTGAGCTCTTCGGGGGATTGAAATCGTTTTTCCGATCCGAGTTTTTCAACGGTCTGCTAGGAGTTTGTCGGACTTCCGTTCTCCAACAATGCGCGTTTCTCCCATCATCATCTTGGCATCCCGCTCCAATGGCTGTGTTTCCCACGAATCATTATGCAGGCTAAACAGACTTGTCGCATCCGTGTGAGAAGGCCGTCCCGGACGTGTTATAATCCCTCGTTTTTGAAAGGTATGATGTGATGAAGCTGCTCCATACTGATCACTCTACAAAAAAAGCCCCGCTAATCAGCGAGGCTTTTTCTCAGGCGGGTGAACGTCAGTTCACTTCGGGCGACCGGCGTTGAACACGTCTTGCGGGTTCAGGCGTTTGGAGTGGGCGGTGTCGCCTTTGCCGAGCAGTTCGTCCATTTTGTCACGCAGGACTTGGTAAGCTTTCTCGTGGTTCTCCCGTTGCTTGGCGTAGAATTCTTCGGCAGTACGACCGGTGTTACCACCGCCGCCATTGTAGCGTGAGCGTTGTTCGCGGCGCTTGCGCTCCATTGCCTTTTTCTCTTCGTTGCGTTCTTGGATGGCAATCCTCTCTTCTTCTTTCTCAATGTATTTGTTGAGCGTGCGGAGAGCGTTTTTGTGTTGGGACTCGACCTTGAGGCGAATCAGCTCGGGAGCTTTGAAGATGCGCGGGAAACGGAGTGTCTGCTCATTGCTCCATTCGATTTCGGCACTTCGTAGGGCGCGAGTGAACACGGCCTTTTCCTGACGCACAATCCGGTAGCGCTCTTGCACTTCGGCGTTGGTCATCATGAGGTATTCGTTTTCGCCCTTCAGATTAATGTAGTTCATGATCATGAACGGTCCGCGGGGAGGCTGGGCGAATCCGATGAGCATGGTGCTCATGAGGATCGCAAGGATTGCGGTGGTGGTTTTCATAGGTACTCCGTAAAGGCTCGGTATGCTGCTGTTGTTGTGCTGCTGTTGTGCTGCTGT
>Ga0209186_1002279_pt1 | contig 13729 bp, 14 predicted proteins | sample SidtaG_FD_187426 | JGI IMG/M metagenome (GOLD analysis project Ga0209186, IMG submission 187426) | Marine algal microbial communities from Sidmouth, United Kingdom - Sidmouth_Male2 metaG (SPAdes) (version 2) | ecosystem: Host-associated > Algae > Red algae > Unclassified | place: Sidmouth...
TCGGCCCCCCCCCCACGGCCGCCGCTCCGAATTGATGCCAGTAAGGCAATCGGGCCTGTAGTACATGAAATTTAGTCTAGTACGCGTCTTAGTACACGTCTAGCATGCGCCCCACTTTCCCGACGATACCGATCGGGAGAATGTATCCAGAATCACAACGTTCGGTAAATGCCAACCTTACAAGTAGGGTGGTACACTTTCCCCACGATGTGCACGAAGGGGTGGGATGGTGTCGATCCGACACCATGTTCCGGTGGTTTGGTGTCAGATCTGCACCATCCCAATGCGTGGTGCAACGTATGGGGGAAACCCGTGATCGGAAAGAGTCAGGCCTTTGGAATGCAACCAAATGTAGAGCATGACTATGGACCCACGACGCTCGCAATCCCGAGCCGAGCACTCTGCGCGTGCCAAGTGTGCATACTCCTCAATGCCACACCATCTTTCAGGGCCACGGTGTTGGTCCAACATTCCTTTGCTGGCCGCCAGGGTGGGGCCTGACAGTGGCATGAACGGGTTTTGTGTTGTTCACACAACTCATAATCTCCTCGTGGACACCGTGCCGGCCCAGAACGACACCGACGACACCACCTCAGCCTCACTAATCGCTACCGCGCAACCCCGTCAACGTGCGGCACACCCGTAATCGCTCGCCATGGAGCCAACTGTAAAGAAAGTGGTCGGGATCCAAGGCCAGTACGAACAGGGCGTCGTGGGAAGGGGGGAGTAGGGGTCGTGGTATTTGCGATGCATGCGACGTCGTTGTCGGCTCACAGAGTCGGTGGCGTGGACATCGCCACGTTGTGTCGCGCAGACTGTAGATGGAAGCATGAGACACAATTGGATGGAAAGTGCACAAGTGAATTGAAAAGTCAGCACAGCATTCCGCGATGTGGTGCGCGCACCGCTGGACCACAACGATTATCGGGGGCGCCGTATTTTGGTGGAGCCACTCACATCACGCCATGATTCCGGACTTAACCAACATAACTTGGTGACCTTAACATAATTTAGGTGATCCACTGGCCTAGCTCTAAAATTGGTGGTCTTAGTCGTGCTTTTATTCAAGAAGAGGTCAAGAGCAGGGGTGCGACCTTATGGAAGCAGATTATTTACCGTTGACGCTACCGCGTTGGTGGCTCTCTCGCGCGCGTCATGCACTGCTCGCGGCCATCGTCGTGCGGCTTTGAATGCATGGTGATGGCGTCCACCGTGACCGTGGTTCTTATGCAGGCTGAAACTGGCGGAGGTTGTGCATCTCACCGCTGATTTGCTGAGTGGGTTCGCCCTTTCATCTGATGGCCCTTCCCTCTCGTCGGGTGGGGGGGGGTGTCTGCACTTTTCCTCGCTGCCCCTCCTCCCTCTCCACCAACTCTCCTTTCCTGCTCGTGCGGCTCCGCATTGACGGTGACAGCGGTTGCTGGGGGTGACAGCGAGGGCGCTTTGGCTGCTGCGGCGGTGGGCCCACATACGGGACGCTGCTCCAGTCTCTTGGGCGGCCACCCTTCCTCCGCTCGCCTGCACGCTGTGCAGCACGGCCGTCGCGGTCGCGTGCGGTCGCAGGCCCAGGCGGCGGTGGGCTCTGTCGTGCACCGCCGACAACGCGCGCGTCGGCCGTCTCCTGCCAGCCGTTGCGGGTGATTCCCGTCGTGGCGTGAGCGGTTGGCGGTGTGTTGCTTCGACCGACAGCCCCTGTGCCCGTGTCGTTTGTTTCCTCGTGCTCGTACGTCGACCCCGACTGTGCTGCTGCTCCCGGCTTGGGACGGTTTGTGTCATCCCCTCTGCGTGTGTGGGGTGGTTCCGTCGGATCAGCTGATTGCGCGCCGCGGAGCGACCGTTGTGGACCCCAGTCACCCTGTCGTCGCCGAGCTGTCGCTGCGCTCCTTGCGTCTTGTTGACCTTTGGAGTTGCGATGGGCTCCTCCCAGGCGGATGTGATTGCGTCCATAGAAGCGGAGATGAATGCCGCCCTCTCGTCGGCAGCGACGGGGCAGGCACGCGAACCGGACGGCGACCGTTTCGCCCTGCAGTCGGCGCCGTCCACCGTCGACGGTGGGGGGCTCCCCTTTGACCTGGCGGCGGAAGTCCAAGCGCTAAACGACTCCTCCAAAGAGTTTGATGGGGAAGGCTCCGTGGCCTCCCTGGGTGACTTCATGACCCACGCGTCGCTGGTGCAGCCCGACTCGCTCGCCGGTTTCCCGTCGTTCAAGACGCTCTGTCCAGCGGGCAAAGGTCTCCACCGTGCCCCGGGTGGAGGCGACGGCGCCGCCGGTGGGGGCAGTGGCAGCAGTGGTGGTGGCGGCGGTGGCCGCGTCAGCAGCGGCCGTGGTAGCGGCAGCGGCAGCGGCAGCGGTTGGAGCGCGTCTGACGGGTCGGACGTGACGTCGCCGTCGCCCAAGGCCGCCCGTATTGGCCGCAAAATGGAGCGAACGCGGGGCCCCGCTGGCGTTGTACCAACTACCCGTATCACGGGCGGCGTGGCGCGATCCACCCTATTTGGTGGAGCGGGCGGTGGTGCCCCCGGTGGCGTAATCGACGGCCTGCCCGTCACTGTCGTGGGGGCCGACACCACAGCTCCAGCGCACGCACCGGCGGTGAACGCGCTGGACTGGGGAGACGAGGGTGGTGACGGCGGCGACGCTCGCTTCTCTTCCGAGGCCCTCGACTTGAGCTCCCAAGGCGACGCCTCGTCACCGTCGACCAAGTCGAGCTCCTCGCCCAGCTCATTTGGGTCGTCCGCACGGCGCGGCAAGGTGCTTGCCAAGCTGTTGAGGCCATTCAAGAAGGGTGACGGCGGAGGTGGTGGCCGCGGGAGCCACGTTCCAAGCGGCGGCAGCGGTAAGGACGACGTGTTGAAGCCGCCATCGCTCTGACAAGAGGTCCTCGCGCTTCGCGATGCATGGTCCTATTTCTGCGTGCGCTATGTGTAGGTCAGTTTCCTACTGTCAAATGACGTTTCTGTTTTGCTTCTTGCGCGCACAGACGCGCCCATCAATGGCATACGAACACTGCCGCGGTTTTGCTGATCTGGCGCACACATTCGGATTGTACAACAAACTGTCGCCGGGTCTTCCACACGAGGTCCTTCATGCGTGGCGGTGGTCGCGCTGCACACCCCATCGCTCAAACCTCGACCGCGCGGCGAGTGAGCCGGGAACCGCTCGTACCGGCGACGAGGTCGCCGGCACTATTCACAATGAAAAGCAGATTGGGTCTTTTCTACCATCCTGCAATGAGCTTATCCGTATGACACATGCAGAGGTCCATCTTCGGCTCTGACACACTCACACAAACAACAAAGCAGAGGGACAGCGCAAAGCTCGCAAAAAAGAGGGGGAGACAGGGGACCTCACGCGAGAGCTGCCACCAAGCTCGCTAGCAGGCCGGCAGCAGCAAGCACCTGCAGAGCCCGCACGCCAAAACCACGGGACTGCCGCCTCACATGGAGTCATCGGCAAGGAGGCTCTCCCGCGGAAGCACACGCCTGCGGCGCTTGGGCCCCTTGCCAGACCGGTTCAGCTCAATCCGTTTCTGCCGCAGGAAGGCGGCGTACTCCGAGTCTATCCACAGCCGCTTGGCCATGTGCTCCTTCCGCTCCTTTGACTCGAGTCGCTCCCACGCTGCCGGAGTCAGGCCAAGGTTTCGCTGAATGAGGTACACCTTGTCCTCCTCAGTGTACTCCCGCTTTAGCAGCTTGTAGGCAACCACCCAGTGGCCCGCCCAGTAGAGCAGCTTGGCGGCGGTCAGGGGCAGCCGCGCCAGCTTGAGCGGCAGCAGGTCACTCGGCGTCGGCAAGCGCACGTCCCCAAAGTCCACCTCAATGACGTTGTGGGCCTCCTCCACCGTCGCCACATCCTTACGGGCAATGAGGCGCTTCACCTCCCGCTGGTAGTCCTCACTCTCCCGCACGCGCTCCTGTGCCGAGTAGAAGACGTGCCGCATGTTGAACCAGTGGAAGGCCGTGGCAGCAATGAGGATGCCGGTAATGACCACCCAGACGCTCGCCTGCGGCGCGTACGAGGTCTTAGCAAACTCCATCATGTACCCATACTTCTCCGGGTGCGCCAGGAACTCGTTGTAGGCTCGACGGCGGCCCGGGTCCGTCAGCACTTCGTACGCATTGGCAATCGTCTTGAACTTTTCGGCGGCCTTGGCGTTGCCGGGGTTGACATCGGGGTGGAGAGACGGCGCCAGCCGCCGGTACGCCCGGCGGATTTCAGCTGCCGACGCCGACCGCGTCAGGCCAAGGATCTCGAAACAGTCTGTTGCCTTGCAAAAGACGTCCTCTGCCGACACAGAACACGCCATTGATAGTGCCGCCACTGCCGCACAGGCGCAGGCCGCCGCCATGAGGGGCGCGCGGCCCCGCTGCGGCCGCCTCGAGCAAGCCATGACTGCGGCGGCGGCGCCCAAGTTAGACGGATGGGTAAAGAGCGGCGAGGGAATGACCAGTAGGAGTGGATGACGAAAGGAGAAGCGTGAAGAGAAGGGCAGTGCCCTTGATAAGACAAAAAGGACACGGCGGCGGTGACGCGCCGTGGGGCGCACTGCCGAGTGGTCATGGCACAGCGACCAAGTCCTCTGCGAAGTGTCAGCCATCTACCACGTGGCAGGAATATTTTCACGTCGCGACATTCGATTGTTCGACCATTCACGTTCGAAAGCAAGGGTCCTGGGGAGCGCTGAACCCCTTCTTGAGCAGGATGGCTCGCCCGCCTTCCAAGAGCCGCTGCCGCCTCCGTCGTCGTGGCGTGCGTGTGCGTTGGAATAGTGACCGCGGCCGACGCGCGCGCTGGCGCGGCGCGGCGGGCGGGTGGTGTAGCATGCGACCTCCGTAGGCAGCGGCGTGCTCAACCGCCCGACCAGGCGGCTGCGCGGCCGCCGCCGTGGCGCAGTCATTAGTGGTCTGCGTGACCCGCGTGCGGCGGGCGCCCTCGCGTGGCGTTGCAGACACGACGACGGGCGGGGTGAGATGCAGGTGCAGGCAAAGGACAGTGCACTTGTTGTGTCTGAAAGGCGCCCCGAGCTGCGACCCATCCGAGGCACGCTGCAAGGTCAGCACCGGTGCAGCGGCGGCGCGGAGCGGCATCGTACAAGGGGCAAACGACGGCCGACGGGCTCGCGTTCTGCCCTCTGTATCTCACCCCCGCCGCGCGTCCAGTGAACGTGCCTTTACGCAAAGAGATGAGAGGGTGGCTGTGCATAGTGTCTCCGCCGCGCTAGTGCCATGCGCAACTAGAAAAACCAAGAAAAAAAAAAAGCGGGGACCTACCCGGCCGACGTACCCCCAGGAGCGCCGCCCGCGCCGCGGCCGCCGCAGCGACCTCACCTAAGCGCATCCGCCGAGCATGTTGAGCTGTCCCAACAGCAGCAACGCCTGCTCCCGCACCGGGATAGCCCCATCGTCCGCCGCAATCGCGGCGGCCATGCCCTCCAGCCGCAACTCCCGCTGCGCGTACACAAACGCCACCGTGTCGGGCGTCCACTCCCGCGCGTGCGCGAGGAGGATGCGCAGCAGCAGCAGTCGCACGCGCGGGCCGCCGCCGCCGCTCCAATCCGACCCGTCCCCGGGGGCGCTCGACGTGGACGGCGCGCGGGCGCCCACGGCGCCGCCGGGCGGTCGGCCGCCCGGCGGGTCGGCCGACGGCGGCGCGCCGCCAGTGCCCGCCGCCGTTGCCCACCCCGGGGGGCTCAGCCACTGCGCGAGCAGCCGGATGAGCGTCCGCCGCCCACCGAGCGCCTTGTTGACGACGCGGGAGGTGCACACGAGCGCGCGATACGGTTCGAGCATCGCCTCGGCGTGGCGCAGCTGCAGCCGCGCCATGGCCACAACGATGTGGTTGACCGCGTCGGCCGACGCGAGGCGCGGCTCCACGTGTGCCGCATCCACGTCGAGCCACTCAGCGAGGGAGGAGAGGATGCGCGCCTGCCACCGCGCGAGTGTCGCGGGCGACGCGAGCAGCTGCGTGTACGTGTCGACGCCCGTCGCGGCGGCGAGGGCGGCGCGGGATTTGGGGCCGGCGAGCCCCAACCCCGAATAAATACTGATGCACACGGCTGACAGGTTGACGTCGTTGCTCCGGATGGCCACCTCCAGGTGGGGCACGAGACCAGCGACCGCCGCCGCCTCTTGCCGCTCCGCAGACACGACGCACAAGTCGCAGACGGAGGAGACGACGCAGCGCGCGAGTTCCATCCCCGTCGACGGGCGGCCGAGTTCGTCGACGAGCGTCCGCAGCGCGCCTGCCGCCGCCAGCGCCTCGTGCGTCAGCGGGTCCCGCGACAAGTCCCGCAGACAGTTGAAGAGGGCCTCCCGCGCGGCGGTCGGCAAACTCGGCTGACTCGCCCGCGGGTCGCTGGCAGGAGCCGTCCGCTGCGACAGCGACACGCCGTCCGCTTCCCCGTCTGCACCACGTGCCACCGAAAGGTTGGCCGACAAGGGCGCGTGGGAGGTCGCATCGACGCCCTCTGCCTCACTGGCGGCACGACTGGCGACGCTCACCCAACCGTTGCTCGGCGCCGCCCCGTCCACCGCCGTCCCCTGTTGCAGCGCTGCGATCAGTGGCTCCAACACCCGCGCCGTGGCCATCCGAGCCTTGACCACCGAGTCGGCACGCGCCGCAAACGATTGGAGGAGGCGCGCCAGCGCCACCATCCGCTGCTCATACGAGGACGGAGCGCCGCCGTCGCCGTCACTGTCCACGGTGCCCTGCCCGTCCCCCAGACCCGTGAGCAAGAGCGCCGCGGCCGCTGGCTCGAGCAGCCCGCACCACGCAAAGCGGCGGCAAAAATCCCGCTTGTACCGCCCCAACTCCATGTTGAGCATCCGGTCGATGCCACGCAGCGCCAGCTCCCACCGCTCCCACCGCATTGCCTGTAGCTGCCGTTGCCGAGAGGATAGCGGGTACGTCATCCGTGCCGCCTCGCGAGCGCTGATCGCGTCGACGCCAGTGCCGTCGGCAAAGAGCTCGACGTACACGGTGAAGCCGCGGCACGCGACGAGCATCTGGAGTGTCGACGGCAGCTCGAGGACCACGTCAAGAAGCTGCGCTGCGCGCAGCCGCACGGCGGCGGGCCGCCGCCGGTCACATAGGCGCATGGCAACGGGGAGGAAGCCGGCAAGACACAGGTCCTCCCGCACGTCCCGCACTGGCGGGTAGCCGCTGAGCGCGCCCGACGGGACGGCCCAGGCGGCGCGGACGCCCGGGCTGAGCCGCGACGGCGTGGCGGTTGTGGAAGACGACCCCGCCGCGCGGCCGCTGGCGGGGGGGGTGGCGCCAGCCGCCCCCAACGACAGGGCGGCCGAGCCCGCCCCACCGCCGCCGCCGCCGCCGCCGCCGCCGCCGCCGCCGCCGCCGCCGCCGCCGCCCCCAACTTCCCGTGACCGCACCAGCGGCGGTTGGGTAAACACCGACGAAGGCGTGGCCGAGGGAAAATCGGGTGCCGCCGGCGCCGATGGCGGGGGCGGCCCCCGCGGCCGCGGCCGAAAGTCGCCGCCCCCCACGCCCGGCGCGCCGCCGACGCCATCGGCAGCATCCATCGACCACGGTGTGGACGAGCCGGCCGTCTCAAGCGCCGCGATGAGCTCCTCCCCGCCGAGGCTGGTGCGCCCCGACTTTGGGCTGCACGGTTCGGTCAACGCCGTGGCGACCGCATTCGCCGCCACCTGCCGCACCGCATTGTCCCGCCCGGCGACTGCGGAGCCCCGCCCCCCCGCGTCGGTCACCACCGGGGTGGAGACGGACGGCCCCGGCCCATCGCCGCCCGCCCTGCCCGCGTCGGCGGCAACGCCCAAAGGGATTGACAGGGCGTCCAAACTGCACGTGCGGCGGCGGTGGTGCTCCCCCACGCGGCGGGACAGCGGCCGCTCCCCGCCGCCCCCCGACGAGGAACTGCAGTCCCCCCACACGCCCGACGAGCCGTCGCTGAGCGGGTCGCCGTCGAGGTAGCACCGCCCCGACGGCCGCTCGTCGGTGCAGCTTGTGTAGGCGAGCGCAAGCGCGATATTCAACAATGCAATCGTCCGCCGCTCGTCGGTCGCGTCGGCGCGCTCCAACAGCTCGAGAAGAGGAATGAGACCCGGCTCGTACATCAGCGCCGCACCTTGTTCTGGGTGCTCCCGAAGGATGTGGACGAGTGTGTCGGCGGCGAGCGCCGCCGTCGCGGGTGGTCCGTTGAGCGCGTGCATCGCCGCGCGGGCGCGAGCCCAGTTGGCCCGCTCCGCCGCCGCCCGCGCCCGCTCCGCCGCCGCTTCGGGGTCGTCGCCCATGCCCGCAAACGGGTCAACGTCGGCCGCGCGGGCGCGGTTGGCGCCGAGAAGGGGGCCGTTGTTCGCCTCCCGGTGGCCACTACGGCCGCTCGTCGAGCGGGCACTGCCCGCCAGGTCGCTTCGCGACCGCCGCGTGGTGGGGTGGGCATACGACAGCGGCGTCGACGGGCCGAGGGGTGGAAGGGAGCCGCTGCTCAGGTCGGCCGCGTCGGCGGCAGACGCCACGCCGGCCGCGGCGGGGCTGCTCGAGGAGGGCCGACGGGAGAATTTGCCCCCCGACCGCGGCGCCGCGCGGTTCGCCCGCACCGGCGTTTCGGGCGCTGGGTAGTCGCCGTCAAACGATCGGGGCGGCCGCATCGAGAGGGACACGTCCGCGAGCGCGTCGGCGTCGTCAAAAATGGGTTCGGGCCACGGTGGCGCCGACGCGGGTGCGGAGCTATTTGGCTCCAGCACGACGCCCTCTGACGGGGGTCGGGGGAAGTCAAACGCCATGGCCGCCGCCGCCGACGCGGGGTGCTCGGGCACCTCGTCCAGGTCCAGCGACAGGAGCCGGTTGGAGAGCAGCGACGCCGACGACTGGCCAATCATGGAGGCCAGGTGGTCCCCGTCGGCAGGCCGTAATGGTTCCTGCGACAATGCCGAGTCGGACGGCGGCGCGGTGAACGGGCCATCGTCAAAGTCGCCGAGCATATCGTCAAAGTTGTCATCTTCCTCTCCCTCACAGTAGGCGTCGAGGGATTGGAAGGCCACCGCCGCCATCGCAGCAGCACCACCGCCGCCGCCGCCGCCGTCGCCGTCTGTCGCAGCCGTGGTGGACACCGTCCCGTCGGCGCCGGCAGCAACCGCTTCCAACTCGCCGCTGCGGGTAGACGCGTCGGTGGCGGACAGTCGCACCTTGACTCCGTTGGACGGCTCGGGCAGCAGAGGCGCCGCCGCCGCCAGCCACGAGTGCTCGAGCAGTTCCTGTGCGGTCGCCCGGGAGTGCATATCCTTGTCAAAGCAGCGAAGGAGAAAGTGCGCGGCGTCCGCCGACAGGTCCGACGGCAGCGGAGGCCGGTCGTCCGACACAATTCGGAACAGGGCGGTGATGCCAGACAGGTCCGAATAGGGCGGCAGCCCCGTCAGCAGCTCAATGACCGTCGCGCCAACCGACCAAATGTCCGACGCCGTCGAGAAACCCGACTGGGTGATAATCTCGGGGGCCATCCAATGCGGCGTCCCAGCCACATCCTGCGCTGCAGAGGCGGACGCGGGTTTGTTGGTCGACACGCCAAAGTCGGCGAGCTTGACAAAGGACTCCTTGGTGACGAGGAGGTTGGCGCACTTGATGTCGCGGTGGACGACACCCTGGTCGTGCAGATACATCAGGCCGACCAACACTTGCCTGGCGAAGGCAGCTGCCACCGGCTCGGCAAACACCCGCACCGCGTCTGGCGGCAATGATCGGCGGATGTGGTTGATGACGGCAAAGAGGGAGCCGCCCTCGACGTACTCCATGACAATGTCCAGGTAGTCGTCCGAGGCGTGCACGGCCTCGATATAGTTCACAATGTGCGGGTGCTTCAGGTTCTTGAACAGCTCAATTTCCGACCGCAGCGCCCGCTCCTCGTCAACGGAGAAGCGGCTGGTTGCGACGCGCTTGACCGCCACATGGCGGCCGAGCTGCTGCCACAGGCCCTTGAAGACGGTACCGTAGGCGCCACTGCCAATCTTTTCCAGCAGCGCATAAGTGTTGCCCGTGTCACCCGTGATGATCGTGAGGGCGGCCATCCTCTCCCGCAGGCGGCGGGCCACCGCCCGGCAGCCACCCGGGACGAAACGGCGGGGCGGCCGCAGCCACCGTTCTGACACAGAGGAGACGACCAAGAAGACGATGACATGGGCTGTTGGCGAGGTCAGTACAGTGCGTAATTCTGCATATTGTTCACTCTGAGCACACACGTCATTGATTCCGAAGCAGCGTGGCTCCCATTTTTCCAGTTTCCATCCACTGCGCAGCAGGGCCACTTGTTAAGCATACAGTAACGGCCACCGCTGTGGCAGACGTTGGCGGTTGCTTTTCCCTCCCCCTGCTGAAGGAGGAATGCCTCCTTGGCCCGTGAATCGCCGTTCTTTGCATCGCGCAAAGGCTCGCCCGCTGCTCCGGCATCTTCGACAGCCAGAGGCTGTGCGTCTCTACCAGCGGTCCATCAAGCGCCTGGGCCTGGCTGGGCCGCCCCATTGGTTGTCTCCCCTCGGCCGCGCGTCCCCGTTGCCCGTCTGGGGCTGCGTCTCCTCAGCTGCGGAACGGGTGCCCGGACCATGGGTCTGGCTGGCGCCGTGCGGGATGCGGCGCTCGGCGTCGTCGCCGAGAGTGCCGAGGCGGTTGACGTCAGCGAAGCCAGCTGGGCTACGGGCATCGCCATCGATGGATCTCTCGGGGTGTCTCTAGCATTGGTCGCGCTCTCCCTCGAGTGTGCCCTGTTTGCCGCTGTGGTGCGTTTGCCTGGCTCTGCGCCGATGCTTTCGCATCCCGCGGAAGCACCTGTCTGCCGAGGCTGACGCCGATGTGTGAGACCAGGGGGCATTGGTGTGAACGATGTGTGCAGTCTGGACGCGATGCGCCCTGTGTCGTGACTCGCTTGGGCCTCGGTTATCCCTTCTCGCCTCGACAAGCCACCGGCCCTGCGCGCTGCTGCTTTATGTAGCATGATGACAGGTGTCGGCCGTTCTGGGGCGTGCGGGGGCTGTTTGGCATTCCTAACTTGGCCCTCGGTACTGGTTTCTCAGGTGTTCATTGGCTTTTTCGGTCACCACGTGCTCCGCGGTCTCTGTCCTCTGCCCTTCTCGTTACGCGGTGCTCCCTCGGCGCCTCGGCCGTCCCGTTTTCCTCTACCTTCTTGACACGCACATGCTGGCGTCCATCGCGCGTGCGCCCTCAGATCGTCCAAACGGCTTCAACAGAGCCAGGCACCCACGAGCCGCTATCCCGGTCCTTCACCCTGCTCTTTGCGCTATCGTCTGCCACAGCGGCGCTCACGGCGGTGACCACTCTCTTTTCGGCGACGGCGCTGGCCCAGGCGGCTGCCACGTGTGCCTGCTTGTGTCTCGCACTCACAACGCTGGCGACGCTGCCGGCAGCGGCGGCCATTGTTTTCCCCGAAGCGCACAGGGGACAAGAGAAGACGACGGCCTTTGTCGGGGGTGTCACCGTCGTTGTCGCCGCGATCGCCGCCGTGCGGCACTTTCGTGTGGGGTTGGGCGTCGCGGAGCTGCTCCCCGTCGGCGGTGTCTGGCTTCTCGGCGGGCTCATGGGGGGGGGGGCGGTGCTCCTGGTGGCAGCCGCTGGCAGGGCCCTGCGGGACTTGGGTGGTCGCGGTGGTGCTGCCGTCCTGGCCGTCGCGGTGCTGTCGGGTGGGGGCTTGGCCTTCCTGTGGACGTGGGTTGAACCGTACGTTTCGTTGTCACGCCCTGGTCTCGCTAGCTCCTGTATCCGATGGTGTGACTGCCTTGCTGTTTGTTGGCCGGGTGGCTGTGGTCTTGCCCAAACCTGCTGCAATCACATCGCTGCTCCTGCTCCCCGAAGCACTACTGACAGTATCCACTGCGTACAACTGTCGCCGTACTTTCTTCGTGCTGCTCCGCAACGGTGCTCTGCCTCCACTACCACACCGGTTTGCTTTCTCCACCCACAGGCATTGTCGCTTGATGCTGGGGGTGTACCCATCCACCTGCCCGTTCCCCCGCGTGTTTGATCACAACGCCGTGGCCGTGACGGGCCTCCTCGTCGTCGCCGCGCTCGCTGCCGAGGCGGCCCTACGACTCATGGCGGCTGGCAACGGCGCGCGGGGATATGTGGAGATCCCGTAGGATATGTTGGGGTCTTGTGAGCGGAACTTGACGGGCGCACCTTCGGGAAGTTTTTTGCGCCGTTGGAGGGAGTGCCTCCCCGCAGTTCTGTGACGCACCATGTTTGCTCCATCGTGGGGCTTGGTCGTGTGGGAAGGTGTTTCTTTCATGGAGACCGGCCGTGTCTGCAGTGTTTGCGTGCTTCGGCTGAATCTTCTGTTCTTCCGTGTAACTCTACAATTTGTGCTGGCGTCGTTTTCTTTTTACGTCCTTTGTCTGCATCTCTTTCACCATTGCATTGCTTGTGTCCATGATTACCCCTTTGCCTCCCCCTTCCACGTTATCGCCCATGACACGCGTCATGTGTTGTGGTGTGTTTTCGGTTGAGCTGTAGGCGACTGGGACATCCTGGTTGCGCACTCCCTCTATACGAACGGGACCCTGCCCAGATATCAACGGCAGCGCTGGTGCGTCAGAAACTCTGAAGTGTCCTGGTCAGCAGGCAGAGCGTGTGATCCATGGTTCAGGCCTGGTCGATCGACCTCGATCGAGCATTGGGGTCTCCTTTGTTAGCGAAGCTTCTAGTGTCTACCCCCCCGACCGGATCATATGATCCGGTTCGGATCAAATGATCCGGTTTCTGAGTACCGTTTTTCGGACACTTCCTGCCATCAGTGACTCTTTTTGACCTCAGAAACGGACTCAGCGCAGTCTCTTCTCTCTTGGGACTAGGGTTGGTGAGCACGAGCAATTTTGGCCGGCGTGACGGCGTGACACGCTAAATCACGTTAAATAACGCCCAAACACGCCCTTTTTTCGATCAGCCCGCCCATCACGCCCAAAGTAGCTCCCCCATGAATCGACTCATAGCCCCCCTTCTCGATGGTTTTATGAAATCCAGTCACCACATCGGTTCCATGTTTCGGCCGTCATGCCAGACGGACGCGGCGGCTGCACCTGGTTTCTACTGGCCTCTATTCCGGAGGGGTATGACCATGGGACAGCCCCATGGGTCTGCACGGAACGTACACCATCAGAGGTGACCGTGCCGTCTGGGCGTCGGCATGATGCGCACAATGTGGACATCGTGCCGATGTCATGCATGTATTCGTTCATCTCTCAAGATGGGTGTCCCACACGAAATCCAATGACCTACACCTGTCTGATGCGAGATCCTCCACGAATTATTGAACTTTCAGTTCGGTAGTAATTAAGCACGCCCTAAGCACGCCCCTTGAATGCTGGGCGTGAGGGCGTGACACGCCCTAAATCACGGGTTAAAGCACGCCCCGTGCCGGGGCGTGAGCACGTTTGGGACGTGCTCACCAACCCTACTTGGGACACACGATGACCACCTGTGGAATCCGCAAAGGGACCGAGAAAGGTGTAACAATCGACATTTTCTCTGTTTTCGACGGCTGTTTTCGACGAGTTTCCGAAAACAGTACCAGGGGTGTGTTGGAGGCCTTCCGCACATCGTTGTGATCGTCAGGACGGCGGCTCTTACACCCCTGAGAGCGGTCAGAACCTGGCGTGCAGCCACTAACCAGATACTGTACGGGGGCCACTTGGTCCTTTTGAATTTGTGTGGATGGAAGCGCCCGTAAAGTGAGGATCATTTGATCCTATGTGT
>Ga0209186_1002281_pt1 | contig 13726 bp, 11 predicted proteins | sample SidtaG_FD_187426 | JGI IMG/M metagenome (GOLD analysis project Ga0209186, IMG submission 187426) | Marine algal microbial communities from Sidmouth, United Kingdom - Sidmouth_Male2 metaG (SPAdes) (version 2) | ecosystem: Host-associated > Algae > Red algae > Unclassified | place: Sidmouth...
CGCCCTCCAGTTTTTTGATGTTGAATAAGAGGCCGTTCCGACCGGACATGAAGCGAAGAACTAATCCAGAGGCCAGACCGGTCGGCTTACGCGCTGCTTTTTTCCACTGAAGCGTTACCAACGGCCAGAAATCATAGAACTGACCCCAGCGAGCCAAAATTTTGGCGTTTAGGCCTCTTGTGACAGATGCGCGACCTTGGTCTTTTCTTTGATAAAATCCGACGGATAGCGTATGTTAAAATCTTATGATGGTTTTGCGAATTTCCTTTCTCTGCTTCGCCGCCTTGCTGCTCTCCGGTTGCAGTACGGCGATGCAAAAGCAGTACATTTCAAAGCCGACCAATCGTCGGGCGTTCTTTTCTCCGTTGTTGAACGCCGATCCGTCAACGCCTCTTCAACAACTCGCGGCACCGGTAGCGAAAGCCAGACCACAGCGACCGGTCGAGCGGGTTTATAGTGGCACACCGCTGTCCAGAAGAGTGACTCGTACCGCTGCGAAGCAAGACGCGCTTGCCGATTTTTCCGACGAGATGCACGCCATCCAACTCGATGACACTTGGTCGAAGCGGGACAACTCTCCGGTGATTTGGACCGAGGCGAAAATCGATGGCAACCCGCTGCGTTTCATTGTCGACACGGGATCGGAGATGACCCTGTTCAACGCTACTACCCTACGCGAATACGGCTACAATCCGGTGTCTACCGGCAACGCGATTTTGTTCCCCTTCCTTGGTGGGATCGAAGACGAAAGTCAGGCTACGGTGCGTAATTTTTCCATCGGCTCGCAGGTGTTTGAGCACCGTAATGTGTGGGCGGTGGACATGCCGGAAAGCATTCCCGGCGAAGACATCGGCGGCATCCTCGGCATGGACATGCTGGCCCCCATGGAGGTGTCGATCTCGTTTCCGCACGCCAAGCTGTTCTTTGGTCAAGCGATGGCTGAGGAACTCGAACGCAGCGCCACCATGTACGCCTTTGAGGAGATCCAAGTTCAGCTGGAAGACATGGAAGCGAATGACGGTCACCGCTTGTGGTTGCCCGGACGCATGAACGGCAAGCCCATCCGATTTATGTTGGACACCGGTAGCCGCACCTCCTTTCTCAGTCCCGAAGCGCTCTTGCGCATCGCCGGGATTCGCATCAAAAATCTCCCAGAGCTCGGCAGCCAAACCATGATTCGTTTGGAGAACGGCACTCCCGTGGAAGTGAAGCTTGCTGGCATCGGTATTGACGCCGCCGATTTCTGCGTCGAACGTCTCCCCGATCTCGGTGCGGTTTCCTACGATGGCGTTCTCGGCACCGAGGTGTTGATGAAACTGGATGCGATTCTCAGCCTGCCGCGTGGCAGCTTGTTCGTTCACGATCCAAGCCTCAAAGGGTTGGCCTCCGTTCGGTAGCGAACGCTCGGCGTTGAACCTCGGCTATTACCGTCCCAGATACGACGCTGCCAACTTGCCGAAGGCCTCTACTTCTCGTTCGATCCAGTTCGAATGTTCCCCGAGCGCTGCCGCCATCCACGCGGCCACTTGCGGCGCGGCGGTCAAGGCGGCGGCGGCGTCGAGTAACAACCAGCGCGAACGCCGGGACATGACATCTTCCAAACGTCTGGCGTTTTCCTCAAGCACGGCCCGGCGAACGGAGGCTTCATCGAGCGGGATGGGGTAGGGCGGGGAGATCTCGAGGGCGAGATCCCGGGTGGCGCAGGGGCGTCCGTCGGCAAAGTGGTCGACCGCGTCCTCAGCCATGCGACGGTACGTGGTCCATTTTCCGCCCATGACTGACAGCAAGCCGGGTTCGGTCTCCTCGATCACATGTTTGCGCGAGAGTTTGGCGGTGGAACCTCCCTGCGAAGATCCTTTGGCCACAAGAGGGCGGAGTCCGGCAAATCGGGAACGGACCTCGACCGCCGCGTCCGGCAGGTCGATGTATTTCCGCGCGTGCTCTACCATGTAGTCGACTTCCTCCGGCGTGACCTGCGGTTCGAGTTCGGGCCCGTCCACTGGGATATCGGTGGTGCCGAGCAGGGTGGCGCCGAGCCAGGGAATGAGAAACAACACCCGCCCGTCGCGGGTTTCCGGAACCAGCAAGGCCGTGTCACCGGGAAGTGCGCTGCGCGGTAGAACGAGATGGCTGCCACGGCTATGGCGCACGCGCGCCGGTCGCTCGGCGCGGAAGCGGTCCGCGAAAATGCCGGTGGCGTTGACCACGTGAGTGGCTTCCACCACGAACGATTGGGGCTCCGAACCAACGGCGGTGACGGCGGGGGAGGGAAGGATTTCGGCCCCGCAGACCCGCCCGTTTGGGTCGCGGCGTAGTCGGGCAACCCGGTGGTGGTTGAGCACGGTGCCGCCAGCATTGCGGATGCTGCGAACCAGCGAGACCAGCAGGCGGGCGTCGTCGAACTGACCATCCCACAGCAGGACGCCACCGCGCAGCCCTTCCGGCCGGATGCCGGGAAGCCGTTCGGCGGTCTCGTCTGGACTGAGAATTTTCGAGCCGCCAATGCCCGCTCCGCCCGCGAGACGGTCGTATAGCCACATGCCAAAGCCGAACCATGCCCGCTGCCCCCATTGATATGCGGGGATCACGAGGGGCAGGGGGTGTACGAGTCCGGGGGCGTTCTGCAGTAGGCGCCCGCGCTCGACGAGCGCCTCTCGAACCAAGCTGATATTGCCCTGCCGAAGGTAGCGGACACCACCGTGGATCAGTTTAGTGCTACGCGATGACGTCGCTTGGCCAACGTCCGCCTGTTCGACGAGCAGCACGGAAAATCCGCGGGTGCAGGCATCTAAGGCCACCCCGAGTCCAGTCGCGCCACCGCCGATGACGAGGACATCATAGGAGTTGTCTGTAAATTCCATGGTTGGTTTAGCGTCCGTAGGTCGAAAATATGCCGTTGACCAAAGATAAACATTTTGTATGGACTGTTAACAAGTTGTTAATACTTTGCATGGATCCTGCTTCGATCTGGCCCCTCTCTTATTGATTTTTCCCCTTTCCTGACTACTAACCACACCCAAACTCACATAACCTGGAGAATTCCCTAGAACATGAAAAACATCATTAAAACAGTATGTCTGTTTGCTGTCGCGGGCTCGTTGAGCGCCATGGCCCAAACGGAAATGGCAGATAAGTTCGATTCGGTCGGCGGCGGCAATAGCCTCGGCCTCGCTGGACTCGATCCCGCAGTCTACTTCGGTCTCGACCTCAACGACGGCAACACCGAGAACCTCGGCATCAACCTCGGAATCACCGGCAAAGGTGCCATCAACGAAGGTTCCGAAGTTCTCTTCGGCATCGAAGGTAACTACAAGGAAGACACCCTCGTTCGCGGCGGTGACTCCCAAACTACCACCCAGACGATTGATGCGGATGCTCAGTATAACTATCTCTTCAACGACCCTTGGTATGCCTACGCCAACGTCAAAGGCTTCCACGACTCCATCGCTGAAATCGATTACCGCGTGAACGTCGGACCCGGTCTCGGTTACTACTTCATCAAAGATGCGATCGCTGAATTGGCTGTCGAAGCTGGTCCTGGTTACCAGTTCGAAGATGCCGGTGGCGATAGCCTCAGCGATCCGACCTGGCGTGCCGCACAGCGTTACAGCCGTCAGATCAACGACAAGACCCGCGTCTTCCAAGACCTCGAGTATCTCCCGATTCTTGACGATTGGGGCGACTACACCCTCAACGGTCAAATTGGTCTCGAGACCGAACTCGCCAACGGCTACGGCCTCCGCGTTGCCCTCAAAGGCCTCAACGACTCGACCCCGGCAACTGTCGACGGCATCGAACTTGAAGACACCGACCTGAATCTCCAGGTTGGTCTGCTCAAGTCTCTGTAAGTCGGAAACTTTTTCCGATCATGAAGCGCCGGCCTTGCCGGCGCTTTTTTTATATTCCATTTTCCGGTTTTCAGGCGAAGAGACCACCTCTATGGCCGGTCTCTACATTCATATCCCGTTCTGCATTCGGAAGTGCCTCTATTGTGATTTCTATTTGGAACCGCTGGGCACCGGTCCGATCGCCGAACGGCTGAAGACCCACCAGAAACTTCGCAAGACGCCCTTTTTGGACGCGCTCGCGTCCGAGTTCAGGCTCTTGCCGCAGCTAAAAACGGAATCCGAATCAGGCGCTGAGATGGAGGATTCCGATCACCCGCCGGTCATCCGCACCGTGTACATCGGCGGCGGTACGCCCACCGAACTCGCGCCTGAAGATTTCCTGCGTCTATTCGATGAACTCGCGCTCGCCTTCGATTTCGACGACGTGGTCGAGTTCACCGTTGAGGCCAATCCCGCTACCCTGACTCGCGAGAAAGTGGATCTCATGCTCGAACGCGGCGTCACCCGGATCTCGCTGGGCGTGCAGTCGTTCGACGACGACGTACTCGAGATGCTCGGCCGGATCCACAATGCCGAAGAGGCTCGTGAAACCGTCGTCATGCTACGCAGCGCCGGCGTGGATAATCTCAATCTTGATCTGATCATCAACCTGCCGGGTTCGAGTTTGGCCCAAGTCGATTGGGACCTCGAAAACCTCATCGAACTGTCGCCGCAACACTGCTCCTGCTACGCCCTCGACTGGACGCCCGGCACGCATCTCACCACCTTGCGCGACCAGGGCAAGATGACCGAAATCGACGACGAACTCGCCATCGCGCAGTACCAGCACCTGCGCAAGAAACTGGTCGCCGCCGGTTTCCACCACTACGAGTTGTTCAACTTTGCCCGTCCCGGACACGAGTCGCAGCACAATATCGCCACCTGGCGCGGCGGCGACTATCTCGGCTTCGGCCCCTCTGCTTCCTCGCACTTGGGTGGCACGCGGATGACCAATGTGGCCTCGCTCCGCCTGTACCAAGAACACCTGCTGGCCGGGCGGAGTCCGGTGGTCGAGTCGGAGACCTTGGATGCGAACCGCAAAGCGCGCGAATTATTGATGACCGCATTACGCCAAGTCGATGGCGTGCCGCGCGACTGGTTTCATGACCGGACCGGGTTCGAAGTGGAGGACTTGGTCGGCGATGTGCTTAAGGACCTGGGCGCCAAGGGCTGGATCGGTCAGGACGCCGAACGCGTGTGGATTACGGCGGACGGTATTTACCTGTCCAACCGGATCTTTGAGGCGATCTTGTAGGGTTCCTACTGCGCGCAGCGAGATTTCAGGCTTGGGATTTTCTGCCGCTCTGCCAACCACGAGTTCGATGACTTCCGCCGCAGATTTCCGCCGCCGACATTACCCGCAGGCCAGCGAGGCCGAGTGGGCCGACTGGCGTTGGCAACTCCGGCACCGCATTCACGACCTACCCGGGCTCGAACGCCTGATCGAACTTACCGACGACGAACGCGCCGCCATCCAGCGCCGGCTCGACGCGCCCGGCGGCATGCTCCCGCTTGGACTCACCCCGTACTATGCGCAGCTGCTGCACCCGACCGATCCGACCGACCCGCTGCGCCGGACGATGGTGCCGGCCTTGGACGAGTTCGAGGTGAGTGCCGACGAGTGCGACGACCCGCTCGGCGAAGACGCGCACTCGCCAATGCCCGGACTGGTGCACACCTATCCCGACAAAGTGCTGCTGCTCGCCACCGATTTCTGCGCCGCCTATTGCCGCTACTGCACCCGCGCCCGGATGGTCGGCGGCGGTGAGTTCCTGCCCGACCGCGGCATGTGGCAACGCGCGCTCGACTACATCACCGAACGCCCGGAAATCCGGGACGTGCTGATCTCCGGCGGCGATCCGCTGATCCTGTCCGACGAACGACTCGAATGGTTGCTGTCGCGGCTGCATGCGATTCCGCATATCGAGTTCATCCGCATCGGCACCAAAGTTCCGACCGTGTTGCCTCAACGGATCACCCCTGAATTCTGTCAGATGCTGAAGCAATACCACCCTGTGTTCTTCAGCATCCATTTCATCCACCCCGACGAACTCACCCCCGAGGTCGCCGCCGCCTGCAACCGGCTCGCCAATCACGGCATCGTGTCCGGCGGCCAAACCGTACTGCTCAAAGGCGTCAACGACGATCCGGAAACGATGAAGGCGCTCAATCTCGGACTGTTGAAAATCCGCGTGCGTCCGTACTATCTGCATCAATGCGACCCGATCAAAGGCAGCATGCACTTCCGCACGCCGGTGCAAGCCGGCCTCGATATTCTGCGTTCGTTGACCGGCCACACCACCGGCTACGCCGTGCCGCAGTTCATGATTGACGCCCCCGGCGGCGGCGGAAAAATCCCGATTTCCCCGAACTACGTGAAAGGCAAAGAGGGCGATACCTTGTTACTCGAAAATTTTCGGGGTCAGATCTATAAATATGATGACGCGGGAGGGGAAGGAGAGTAATCAGTGATCAGTCATCAGTGATCAGTGGGGTTCGAACCTGTGGTTCTCTTTGGAGTCCGACCACCCATCCTGGACTCTTTTCCCAGCCGCTTGCTGAGCTTCTAGAAAGCACGTAGGGTAGATACAATACTAGCCGAACCTCGTCCACCGTCGCGACACCTTCCTCCCAAGCTCCTGCCGGACGAGCTGCGGATTTCCGATGCGCGAACAATTAGCCGAAGAAGCCCTGTAACCAAACGAAACTTTACGAGCCTGCATCCATGGTCCCCAATCTCCCAGCGAAGCCACACAAGCCTCTAAGTAAAGAGCAGCAGGCTGCCTTTGAGCGAATGCGCTCCCTCCTGTTGGATCGGAACGGAGCGGACGACCGATACAACGCGATTCAAGAAACGAAGAGTGGTCAAATTATCAGCACCGACTTTGCCCGCTTTCTGGATGACCGCTACGCAAAGGAACCCAAGGCCGGTGGACTGCGCGACTTGGAACCAAGTTGGGACTTGGCGTGGCGCTATGCCCAGAATCGCCTTGAGCGTGAATTGGCGCAACGACGTACAAGGAGGAAGGTTCGTTTTATGGCCGGAGGCTGGGCGGCAGGTAAAACCTTTGCCCTGCGAAATGAGCCGACTATCGTGCCAGATCTCGTGTGGGATGGCACGCTGAGTGATCAGCCATGGGCGGCGGGCATGATCGATGCGGCGCAGGCCAACGGATGGCAGGTGGAGGTCGTCTACGTGTTTCGTGATTTGGAGTTGGCGCTCTACAGTGCGATGGAGCGTAAACGGGAAGAGGGAAGAGGCGTCCCCGTGTTGCAACTTCCAAATATCCATCGGGGCGTGCAAAAGTCGATTCTGGGTCTCACGGCACTGTTTCGGTCCGATCCGAGCGTCTCCTTCATTTATCTCCACAACCTCGGAACTAAAGCCATCCCGGCCCGTCAATCGCCGCAAATCGATTTGATTGACCTTGAAGTCAATGGTGCTCTGCACTACCTTCAGCGACATGAGGAATACTACCAAAAAGCCATCAAAAGCCTCAAAACGGTCTAAGGCAATGGTGAAGCCCAAGGCCAAGAATGACGCGGCCAAAGCGGCAGCAAAGGTTCTTTCCAAAAAGAATGGGTCAAGGAAGGGACGTGCGAAAAAAAGTTCTGCGAAGAAGGTCTCCGCGAAGAAGAGGTCGCCAAGCTACAAAGATATCGGAAATCACGTGGCCACTGTCGCTGCCAAAAGCGCTGCCAAAAGCGCTGCCAAAAGCGAGGCCGTTCTAAAGAAAGAGCGTCTCTCTCTCGGGCTCCAACAGAAACCCGAGAAACCCGAGCAACCCGTCACGCACCCGAAGCGCCTGACGGTGAAGCAACTTCGAACCCGACTGAAAGAAGCTCGTGCTAAGAATAAAGAATTGGCGAAGCAGGGGAAACTGAAGAACCCCACCAAGGCATGGAGTAAGGACAGCGTAGAAAGCCTCTCGAAAGCCCTCTCTGAGAATGAGAAGTAGGCTCCTATTATCCCCGTAGATCATCTCTGAAGAACACACCTGCATGTATGTTCTTTTATTTTCAAGATCATTTATATGACATGCCTTGCGGTGATTGGACATTTTTGTGACGGACCATAGATGGAGGTGTCAGACACAAAGTGTACCGAGGCCATCGCAAACGGCAATGGAGGCGAAGGTAGCGCGAAATTTATCCCGCGTTTGTGCGGCGGGTTTTAACCCGCCGACTCCACATCCGCAAACGCCAAAGCCGCGCCGACACAGGCTTCCAATGCGGGATATTTATTTCTTTCCGCCCCCCAACCACTGGTCACTGATGACTGATGACAGACTAGCGACTACCAACTCCTGCGTCCCCGACCGCTTCCCACTCCCCACGGCCCCCAGCCGCCCACCACTGATTACTGATAACTGATCACTCCCCGCGGCCCCGCCGCCAACCACTGATCACTGATTACTGATTACTGATAAATGAACACCCAACGGCCAACGGGCGCCCTCGCCACCCTAATCGCTCTCCTCGCGCTCGCCGCCATCACCGGCCTCGCGTACATGAATCTGTGGCATGGCAATCTAAACCAAGATGAAGGCTGGTACCTGAACGCGGCCCGCGAGGTCGCCGCCGGGGAGCGGCCGTACCGGGATTTTGCCTACACGCAGGCACCGGTCTTGCCGTTTGTCTACGCGCCGATCACGCCCTTGGTCGAACAACACGGGCTGCTGGCCGGACGGATTTTCACCCAGATCCTCGGGCTGGGTTCGATCTTGTTCGCCGCCCTATTGGCCGCCCGCCTCGCACCCGGACGGCGTCGGAGCGCCTTTGTGTTCTGCCTTGTATTAGCCGGCGTCTGTATTTTTCAAAGTTATTACACGACGGTGGTGAAGACCTACGCGCTGACCGCGTTCTTCCTCACGGGCGGTTGCCTTCTGGCGGCCTGTGCCTCGCGCAAACTCTGGTGGCTGGCGGTGCCGGCCGGCTTTCTGCTCGCGCTCGCCGCCGGCACGCGGATCTCCGCCGGACTGGCCTTGCCGATCATCGGCCTCACGATGTTGGCCCAACGCAAACGAGTGGGCGACGCGGCGTGGTTCTCGTTCGGGATCGGCGGCATTCTCGGACTCGCGCTGGCCTTCCTGCCGGCCTATCTCGCGGCGCCCGAGGGTTTCCGCTTCGGCATTCTCGATTACCACGCCGGACGAACCGCCCCGGATCCGCTGTTGCTAAAAGCCGGTTTTCTATCGCGCCTCGCCCAAGATTATCTGGTGGCGTTCGTCTGCCTCGCCGCCATTTTGTTGGGCTGGCTCTGGCCGTCGGAGGGCAAGACTGGAAAGGCCGGGAAAGGCGCGGAAGGGCAGCCCAGTGGCCGGGCGTGGCTTTGGGGCTTTGGTTTACTGGTGCTGGCGGTTACCGGACTGCATTTGAGTGCGGCCTTTCCCTACGACGACTACCAAGTGATTTTGTATCCGCTGTTTTGCGCCTTGTTGGCACCGGCCTTGGCGCGGGTGCGCGTTGGCTGGTTGTTGCCCTTGGTGTTTCTCGCCTCGGTGGCGGCATCGGGGTCGAGTCCGATCGTTCAGGAATGGTTTATCGAGGGGCGCGACCGCGTGTGGTGGAAGAGCAAGGAGAAGCCGGACATCGTGAAACTGCAAGAGGCCGCCGCGGAAATCCGCGCGCTCGCGGGCAGCGGCGAGGGCGTTCAATTGTTGACCCAGGACGCCTATCTCGCGGTCGAGTCCGGACTCGAACTGCCGCCAGGGCTGGAGATGGGGCCGTTCAGTTATTATCCGGAGATGGAAACCGAACGCGCTTCGGCTCTACATCTGCACAATCGCGAGTCGTTCGCGAACCTGCTCGCCACCAGCAAAGCGCCGGTCGCCGCAATCTCCGGCTACAGCCTGTCGATTGCCTGCCCGCAAGTCGCCGAACTCGAACTCGACGAACAAGCCCGCCTGCAATCGCTGCTGGAACGCCACTACGAGTTTGTCCGGGCCATTCCCTCGTTCGGGCAAGGCCACACGACACTGCGGATCTACCGCAAAAAGTAGTCCGTTCAAAATCGACGGCCTTAACGAATTAGCCATGACAAAGCAGTCTCGCCTGCGTAGCGTGGAGTCCGCCCCATGTCCGAACCCGTTCCATCCCCATCCGACAACTTACCCGGCAGTCCGCTCGAACTGACCATTGTCATCCCGGCCCGCAACGAAGTCGAACGCATCGGCCCGACTCTCGAGTCCTATCTGGCTCACTTCGATCCGGCCTCGACCGAGCTCTTGGTGGTGATCAACAATTCCGACGATGGCACCCTCGAACTGGTTCGGGGTTTCGAGGCGGCGCACGCCAACCTGCGTCATCTCAATTTCCCCGGCGCGATCGGCAAGGGTGGGGCGGTGCACGAAGGCTTCGCCGCCGCACGCGGCAAGTTGCTCGGCTTTGTCGATGCAGATGGCGCCACCCCGCCGGCTGCCTTCGCCGAACTGGTGCAGACTTTGCGCGACGACCCGACGGTGGACTGCGTGATCGCCTCGCGCTGGTTGAGCGCGTCGAAGGTCCTCACCCCGCAGCCGCTTGCGCGCCGCATCGCCTCACGTCTGTTCAATCTCGCGGTGCGCGGGTTGTTCCGTCTGCCGTTCCGGGACACCCAATGCGGGGCCAAACTGTTTCGCGCGGCGGCCTTGCGTCCGCTGCTGCCGCAACTCGCCAACACCGGCTGGCTGTTCGACATCGAACTACTGTTTCTGTTGCGCGCCGCCGGCCACCGTCTGGTCGAACTGCCGACCACCTGGCAGGACGTCGAGGGTTCGCGTTTTTCGATGGGCCGCAATCTCGTGCCAGTGCTGCGCGACATGTTCGCCCTGCGCCGCCGTCTACGCGGATAATTCCGACCCGCCGTTTTTTGAGCGTTTTCCTATTGCAATCCCGTGGCGTTCGGGGAAACACAACGTCCCTGACGGTGGATATAGTTCAGCTGGTTAGAACGCCGGATTGTGATTCCGGAGGTCGCGGGTTCAAGTCCCGTTATCCACCCCATTTTCCCCCTTGTTTTATAGGGAAACCATAGTGCAAACTTCGCACTAAAGAGCATGATCCGGCATGAAAATGTGTCACTTTCTGTCACCGTTCATTTCCAAGGGACTCCGGCCCGCCTATCTCGACGCGTCTTTGTCCCTCACGCGCTTCTCGCGCTGCCGCTTCAAGGAACGATCCATTGCCGTTTTTTCGTCGTGGCAAGGCACGCAGAGACAAGCGAGGTTGGCCGGATCGTTGCCGCCCCCGTTCATCAGCGCGCGCCGGTGGTCGACTTCGAACGGCACCGACACGGCACCGCACAAGACGCAAGCCTTGCCGTCGCGCTTGATGATCCCGGCGCGCATGGAGGAACTGACAGAGCGTTCTGCGGTGCCGCCGGTGTAGTGGATCGCTCCCTTGTTCCCTTCTCGGAAATATTCGGCCAGGCGCTTGGGTTGCGTGCTGGCTTCCAGATCGGGGCCGGTGCCCTTCACGCGCTCGGCGATACTCAAGCGGCGCGTCGGCCCGTTCGGGCGCTTCTTGTGGCGGTGCGGGCCGGTCAGGCGTTCGCGGTGCGGGCTGCGTTGGCCTGCAGGCCTCGAGTACCATCAGCACCAAGAACGCGGCGATCACCAGCGAGGCCGCTAGCACTACGACGTCGGCAGGGGAGACTTTGCGCCGACCGGGCAGCGGTGGCGGTTTCTTGCGGCGCTGAGGTATCGGTGGGGGCTTGCTCATCCGTTCAAGGCATCCGGTATCCGTACTCAATCCGACGTCGGATTGAGAATGCTTCGTTCCAAAGAGGAAGGTGCTTCATTTCGGCACTCCTTAGGTGCGTCCTTTTTTGCGGGACACACTATTGGCGGGTTCGGTCACTTCTCCCACCACTGCGGGCCAAGCCCAAGCCCGGACAAAGCCCCGCTGGCTGGGTAGCTGGAGGTGTGCAATTCTAGATGATCTGATGTCTTCAAGATGAGATGCCAAGCCACCACTTTGCAGCCGGTCAAATCATCTGTTGTCCGGTACCGCTGATAGCTGGTTTTTGATATGTCTAAGCTCTTTGCCTGTATTCTTGCGAAGGATGACGATTCAACTTCACGTGATCCAGCAGGCCACCACTTTACCTCCCGCTTTTCCAACTTGCCGGAAGGATGCTTCACTGCCACCTGCCCTAGAATCATGGGCGGCGATGTCTTGGGTAGCGCTGTCTTGGTGGCTGCTGAAATATCCATCAGGACAGTAGGGCCGGGCTTCCGCCCTCCCTGTTTAGTGAGGTTCGATCGATTGCGGATGTCATCTACAGTTGCCGCTGCCTTGGGCGGGTGAGCGATGTAGAATCTTGCTGAAAGAATCCGCCCCTGCATGTTTGGAATATCTTGATCCAACAAAGATCCAGCGGGCTTTGTAGCTCCCCCTGATGGGTGCGCCATATTCACAAACTCAGAGAGACTGGTGGTGTACTTTGTCACCTTCTTGCCCGCTCCAATTACCGAGACATAATCATGTGTTCCAATTGGAAAAACATCGAGCCGAGTCCGAAAAACTGTGTCGTCCGCCAACTCTCCAGCCAGGCCTTCAATCAGGCAAATATCTGACTTCGCCTTCATGTTCACCCAGATCCTCTTGCCGTAGGTGCCTGTTACGTTTCTGTGGGCTGGGTATTCTATCTGACAGAGGTGCCCTTCAGGAACAGTCTGCATTATCCTGACAATTTGTGGCCTGTGGGCTTCTTGCCGGTTCAGCGACAGCCAGCCTCCAATTTTTTTTGCTTGTGCCATGTCGGCGTGGATTTGCTTCAGCTTGGATATGCTATCTGCGTCGAGAGTATTCAGAGGGATGTTGTATTCCCGTCCTTTCTCGTTTGCAATGACGACCACTCCGTTGCCCACGCCAAGTGGAACGCCGGCGACCGATTGTCCGTCCTTCCGGTTCAATTCTGTTTTTTGAATGTAGCAGGGAAATTTTGTGATCTCGGCGGCATTGCAGACGGCTACGGCGGCGATCAGGAATAGAACGAGCTTCATTGGGCTTTACCTCTCTTTGGTTTGTACGGTTTTGCCCTCAGCCGGGGAGGCATTGCAAACGAAAAAACGGCCCGACCAATGAAGGGCGAGCCGTGAGTTTTGCGAGGGGAGCTTCGGCCTAATTATCGTCGAGCTTCTCCAAAAGCCGGACGATGCTGGTGGCGTGCCATTTGCCGCCTGTGACCGTTTCAATGCCTCTGCTGTTCAACTCTGCAGCGAGCTTGCGAATGGACGTGGAGCCCTTGGCGCGTGCGTCCTCCACTTCGGCGCGGATCGACTCGGCAAAGGCTTGCGCCTTGGCTTTGTTTTGAACCGCGAGAACCTTGCCATGCTTGCCAAGCTTCACCCCGCGCGCCTTTGCAGCGGCGAGAGCTTCCTTGGTCCTCTTGCTGATCGCGTCCGCCTCGAACTCGGCAAAGACGGCCATCATCTGAACTAACATCTTGTTGGCGTGCGGATTGTCCACCGCAACGAAGTCCACGCCGGATTCGATCAGGCCGGATATGAAATGGACGTTGCGCGCCAGCCGGTCGAGCTTGGCGATCACGAGGGTAGCCTTCTCAGCCTTGGCCTTCTTGAGCGCGGCGAGTAGCTGTGGGCGGTTCTTCTTCCGGCCCGATTCAACTTCAATGAACTCGCCGGAAAGCTCCCATTCGCCACCGTTCAAGAACTTGGACACGGCATCTTGTTGGGCTTCGAGGCCGAGCCCGCTCTCACCTTGGCGGGCGGTTGAAACGCGGTAGTATGTGACGACTTTTCCATTCATGTACACAAGTATACGACCGTACACATGTGTACACAAGTGCAAAAGGTGTGATATTTCGGCTTGGCTGGCCTCATGCTTGAAGCAGT
>Ga0209186_1002283_pt1 | contig 13715 bp, 16 predicted proteins | sample SidtaG_FD_187426 | JGI IMG/M metagenome (GOLD analysis project Ga0209186, IMG submission 187426) | Marine algal microbial communities from Sidmouth, United Kingdom - Sidmouth_Male2 metaG (SPAdes) (version 2) | ecosystem: Host-associated > Algae > Red algae > Unclassified | place: Sidmouth...
CCCCCGTCGCGTGGGCCCCACCCTCCAGCCGGAGAGAGGCAAAAAAAAAAATGCACAAGCACCACCGCGACCCCGCGCCAGCCGCCCGCGACCGTCACTGCCACCTGCAGCCACGTGGCGGGATCGTCGGTGGGTGGCGGAGGCGGGAGGTAGCTCCAAAAAGCCAAAAGCCGTACCGGCGGCTCCCCCCTCCCACTGGTGGCAGAACAGTGCGGGTGGGTGGCCGCGCGGCACATCCTCGTCGCCGCCCCCGCCGTATGTGGCGGGGGGGGCACAGGCGGGGTGGAGTGGCGGCGCCGCCAGTCATCGCCGACCCCCCCGCAGATGCACCAAAAACGATAGGTACCCCACCGCGACAACGCCGTCCCCCGTCGCGTGGCCCCCACCCTCCAGCCAAAGAGAGGCAAAAAAGAAAGGCAGAAGCACCACCGCGACCCCGCGCCAGCCGCCCGCGACCGTCACCGCCACCAGCAGCCACGTGGCTGAATCGTCGGTGGGTGGCGGAGGGGGGAGGTAGCTCCAAAAAGCAAAAAGCCGTACCGGCCGCTCCCCCCTCCCACTGGTGGCAGAACAGTGCGGTTGGGTGGCCGCGCGGCACATCCCCGTCGCCGCCCCCGCCGTATGTGGCGGGGGGGGCACAGGCGGGGAGGAGCAGTGCCACCGCCCGTCGCCCCCGACCCCCGCCACAGAGACACCAACAACGCAGGTCCCCCACCCTGGCGGCGCCTTGTCTCGTCGCGCCGCCCACCCCCCCAGCCTAGAAAGAGGTAAAGAAAGACGCAGGACCACCGTCGCGACACCGAGGCACCCGCCCGCCCCCGTCACCGCCACCTGCGGCAATGCCGCCGAGTCGTTGGTGGTGTGGCGGAGGGGGGAGTTAGCTCTAAGAAGCCTGAAACGGCACCAGCGGCTCTCCACTCCCGCTCGTGGCGGCAAACTGCGGGGGGGCGGTCGCCTCACACATCCTCACCGACGCCCCCATCTTGGGACGTCGAGCCGGTTGTGGGCAGGGTCCTGTAGGGCGGCGCCTCTGTCTGCCTCGACAACGAAGTCGTGGGAGGTAAGTTCGTATGTGGATCAGGTAATGTATTTTGAAGTCCAGGGTACTGTTACTCCCAACAAGGTTCCATACTTACTCACTGTATCTGTTACTTACTTCCTTGGACCCGTGACCCCCATCGCTTCGGGCTCTGCTCCCCCAAGCATTGTCCAAGTTCGGTGCCTGCTGTACCGCTGTCCATTGCAGACTCAATTCTGCAATGTCTGTCTCCGTCCAGGTGCATTTGAACCATAGCCTACCTATCCTCGCCCTCGGTACCGCGGACGGATACCGCCCTCTACCCCCATGCTCCGTGTTGATCCCGTCCTCCTCCGCAAGCGCAGTTGCAGAAATTGGACCCACCTCTCCAACGTTGAGCTGCGAGCCAACTGTGGGAGAGTTATTGTATAACAGCCAGCCGACTGCTGGCAGATGCTCACCAACTGCGGCAGTGTCAACCAACAGGGAGGCGTGCAGACGCCTAGCCCATCGCAAACAGTGTCCATCGCTCTCATTATTGAAGGCGAAGCGACAGTGCGCACGTAGCTGCAACGAAGAGGCTGCATCTGGCATGCTGTGCTTGTCGGGCGGCGAGCGAGCACACGCCCAGTTAAGACGGAATCAAACCGGTCTTCCGGGTTCTCGAGTACGTATGAGCTGTCCATTGGTTGCGTTTTCGAACGGCGACGTTCTATTAGCCAATAGATGGTCTGTCAGAGGAGCGCCGCGACAGCCACCCGAACCCGCGCAAGAGCCTGGCATGGCAATTTCTCCCCCATCTCAGAGCCTCTTGCGGGCCTGCCTCTCGTCGCCACTGTTTCGAAGGAAGATTTGCTTCGCGGCTGGGCCACGACACCCAATCGGTGTCTCCACCCCCCCCCCCATGGTGCTGACCGCCGCACGCTTGCCGGCCTCCCTTCCCAGTACCCGCTCGCGCTAGCGCCGCATCCAGCGCCAGTGTGGCTGCCGTCCCATCATCCCTTGTGGATTGCCGTGCCCCCGTGTGACCCCGTCATCTTTTTCCGAGTTTGATTTCCTCCTCTCTCGACCGCCCCAATTGAGGGTCGGTTGATCATCCTCCTTGCTGTCCTTTGGCCAGCACCGACCGTCCCGCGACCGCTGTTGCCGATCAACGCAAAAGTCATGGTAAGATTGTCCAACCGCTCTAGAGCGTTCCTGTGTGCAGTGCACCGTTGTCCGTCTTTTGCTTTCGTATTTTTTTCCCCGTCCGACACTTCCTCTGTCTCATCGCTCGCCGTGGATGTCGACTGGACCTTCTCGCCATCACGTGGCTCCATGGTGTGCTCCAATAAGCGGTCTTGTTTTTGTACCGTCGTCATTTCGTGCGTTTTCCTCTTGTTGGTGCTGGTGTTTCAGTCCCTGTTTTCTCTTTATGCCCTCCCGTCAGGACCACTCCCCACGACGGGCTGTCCATATCTTCTACAAAAGAAATCGAACATCCTTGCTCACGACCTGGGCAGCAGCCGGAGGCCGAAAGCAAAAACTGCGCCCATGTTTGAACGCGATGACGAGTGGCGATATGAACGGGGCTTGCATGCTGAGGGAGTACTGGAACAGCTGGTGCCGGCCTCCTTGGACGCGGGGTGGGGGAGGCTTTCTGATGGGGAGAAGAGTGGGGTGGGCCCGGGGATGAAGAGGGTCGTGGCCATGCACGCGGATGAGTTGCGCCGGCTGTGTTGATTGTCGTACTCGTGCGGTGAACTCTTTGCGCGGCACAACCGAGTCATTGACAGAGCAGTCGAGGAGGCTCATCTGTTTCGTACCCTTGGTGCCTCTTTCTGTGCAGCTGCTCTCTCTTCGCGTTTTCCTCGGTGTGCTCGGCTTGTAACAGCGTGTTGGTGTGCGCATGTGCCGCAGTTTCGCGCGCCTGTTTCTTTTTCTTATATATTTTGTATCTTGATGGCTGTGTCTTTAGATATCCCTATCCCACTTTAATAGCTACCCCAGCATCAAGCCAACAACAGGATTCAATCCCTCCTCCTCCAGGTACTCGTCTGTCCGACTTGTATCTTTGACTTGCGCGACCAACCCGCTCCCGTCCGTCTTTTCTACATATCTGACCTCCTCCGCTTGTTGGGGTGGCGCCACGGGCGCCGCCACCAGGGATGGTTGACTTTTCTGGTACGCAACAACGGTCTTGCCCGCCGCCACTGCCCGACTCAGCGCCCAGGCCTCCATTTAGGCGAGCTCCTTGGCGCGACCGGCTGTTGTCTGCATGGGTCTGTCCTTGTTGCGCCGCAACCGCCCATCTCCTGGCTTCGTTGCCTTCCGCGCTCCCGGCGCCGCAGGCCGACGGTACTGCCCGTTGTCGAGCGCCATGTCAGCAGCCGGCTAAAAGTCCAGCGCCGATTGTCGCAGGAACTGCAGGCACGTCCCCAAACAGGAGTCGGCAGTGCACTGGGCATGGGCGTGGTTAAACCACCCGTGCCAGGCCTCGAGCGCCTGCTAACCGTACTCTCCGAGGAAGCCAAACCGCCGCAGGAACGTAGGCGCGTGGTGAGCCAGCGCGTGAAGCTTCAACGTAATGCTCATCCAAGGAAAGACGTCTTGAAGGGGGGGGCAGAGGCCAAGCGTTCCAGTCTTAAAGGCAGAAATCTCATCTGCAGAGACATCGTGCGCCCCGTTGAGCGTCCTGACAAGTGACGTCCAAGTCGCCCAGGCATTTTCCAGGGCTTAGAGTTTATCAAGCGCGACGCACACGGCCTGTGCCCGCTCGGTGCACAGGCCCGCCGTTCAAATCCACCTCCGTGATAGGCGACCGGGCGCTCCCGTACCTCTTCCAACAGGGCCCGCCCGATGGCCGTGGCCGCTGCAACGGCAGCAGCGCACGCGCTCGCGGCATACGTTTCCTCAATGCCTAGCCGTAACATCACGGCTGCAACACCCGGCGACCAATGGAGAGGGGCCGGCACGATGTGGCATGGGTAAACGTCACATAAGGGGCACCATTCGATGGATAGGTGTTCTGTAGGGGTCCTTGGGATGGGCAGGCTATCGCTTGGCCCCGTCTCGTAAGCCACGCGCGCAGCTCGCAGCTCTTCCCGTGCCCTCAGTCGAGGGGGGGCCATCGACACGGCTTGGATGTCGCCGTGCGTCGCCGCCAGCTTCTCGTTGGCGTCATCGGTCCTAACAATCACGGTGCGCCACGGACAAGGGCAGCGCGATGAGGCATCCTTGTGGCCTAAAAATGCCGACAGGAACGCCATGTCCCCACCTAAAATTAGACGGACGGCGCGCAACGTACCGCCAACCATCAACCCGTTTTCCAACAGTTCTTGCAGGTCGCTGACCCACGGTCCAATCATCGTGTGCAGGTCCTCGTTGGCGTCGCTGACGCACGGCAGCACTGTCAGCAATAACGAGTTGCCCCGCGCCATAAGGCGCTTCTGGTTGGGTGTTGTCAATACCAGCTTGGAGGTGGTAGTCCCGCGACAACCCTTGTCCAGACTGAAGCACACATGTACGTCAGCTGTCTAGTCGCTATGGAGCTCGTAGGGAAGCGTAGGGCACGGTTTAAGGGTCTTCTTGTGGGGCACACGATCCCCGTCATGGTCCCGCACGTAGCGTTCCACAAAGTGGCCACTGGATGACAGCCCATCAAAGAACTTTTGCAGGCCGCCACATCGGCTGACCAGATGGGCACCCCGCTCGTCGGACCACACCCGCCGCCCTGGCGCATCGGTGAGCGCCGCCATGGCCTCCCGGAATACCTCTCGAGAGGCCCAGCCGCCCGACATCCCCCCTCCGGCTTGGCGCAACTGGGACACAGTCGCGGCGCTCAGCTGGTGCCCGACAGAAGACTGGGCCTGCTCTCTAGGAGACAGCCTCAGAAGGCCGCCAGTGGGCACCACTGCCACGCCCGCGCCACGCCGCGCCGAGTCCTGGAGCTTTCTTAGAGGGGCTTGGTGCGTGGAGATGTCAGCTGTCGTCGTGATGCGGATGGCCGCCGTCTCTTCCCGCACGCGACGGCGCATTTGCCGCTCACTCACGGGGCCAATCCCTGCGAACGGCTTGAGTGCGTAGCGGCGGTTGATACCGTTTTTGAAGGCAAAAGAGATTTCGCTCCGGCGTGTAGCTCTCAGGTGGGCTGTGAACAGCGACTCTAGCCAATGCCGAAGCTCCAAAAGTGTCATACCTCCCCAACAGCTCCACCATCATCCGCTCAGTGGACCAACCAGTGTCAACCGGTGGGACACCAACCGCGAGGGAAGCCAGGATGACCCGCTCGTGGCTGGGCACAGAGACTGTCGAGGCGTCGGTCGCAGGACCCGGCGTCCCGCGCAGTTCTGTGTCAACTGTCGGCACGGAGGCGGAAATGGCGGGGGCGAGGTCCAGCGCTGAGCAATCACCAGTCCGTGGAAGTGCCTCGGAGACACCGGAGAGAGTCGTAGGCGCGACTGCGACGCCTCCGACGCGTTTGCGGGCTCCAGCGTCACGCCCAGAATGGTACCCCTGGTCTTGGGCGCGTGCGCTCGGTTTCCCCCGGGGGGTGTCAACAGAGGCTGTCGAACCGGCGAGGTAGGGGGGGTGTTGGTGGGAGGCTGCAGGAGGGGAACTTGGGCCGAAGCCGCAAAACTCAACAGCTGCAATCCCGCTAAGTCCAGTACCTTGTCGGGCTCCGCAGAAGCGGATGCGGCAGTCGCTCCGCCGGCTGGATCACTTGCCGCCACGCGCTGCAAACGCGACTGCCTTTCAGCAGACGACCGGCAGCCACCGCACACGTTTCGGCGCTTTGAAAATGGCGTGGCCAACTCTGCAGAGGCCTCCTCTAGCCCCCAACGGAACGGTAGTGCAGAAGGTCCTGGCTTGTACCGTGCACCGGATGCGAGACCGACCGGATGAAGAATTGACACACACTGTCCGGTAATAGAGGGCCCCCACAGGGGCGCGCGTGGCTGTCGCGGCCGACACCCAACGTAGGTTCCGACAACTACTCCCGTACTGCGGATGTAGCGATGGGAAATGTTCCCGCTTGTCCGAAGCGTGGCGGCGATCGAGCGTACCCGAGAGTCCTCAGGATGCGCGCAGAAAGATTCCAGGTAGCTGCTGACGGCCTTGGTGGGGTACAGGTATGCTTGCGAGCACGGGAGACACACAAAGACGAAGGGCTTCCCTGTGGAGGGGTTGACAATGTCCTTTGTTAAACCAACCAATGCATCCAGAGCGCTGCATCTGCAAAAACAGAGCCGAGAAACACGGGTGGTTATAACCCTCGTTGTGTCAGTATCAGTGTCGCCACGACAGGGTGCGGGGTTGGGGAAAAAATAGATGGCCAACGTAGCAAACGACTCCCCATGCCGTGCCCGTCACGGCGGTATGCTCAGATCCTTCCCCAGCGCGATGCTTTTCTCTGCTTTTTCCGCTCAAAGGTAAACGGTGATCACTTGGCACCCTCATGAACATACCTGGTGTCTGCTCCTCCGGAAACGGACTCCTCCGCGGCCATTACAAGGCTTGTGGAGTGTAGCAGTACACCAATGATGCTCTGGTGCGCCAAACGTGTAGTGTTCGGGAAATCCGGGCCCTTTTCGTAGCGACGGGCGGCGTGGAAGGGAAGCGTCACGGTGCGTCGGCTGTCCTGCATGCCTGCATGCACGGCGGCTGAAGATTTACGACGTACCAGTCCTAAACCTGCGCACCTTACAGAGATAATTTTCAGTTTTTCAAGCCAGCTGACCGCCCTTAACTCGGCGTGGGCAGACGAGCGGTGCTCGTAGTGTGAATCTTTGCACCCCGGCGGGGGATGACCTGCACCGGTCGAGATCCCACCCTCGCGCCAATCACGGGCCGATGATTTGGATGGACCAATCGCATGCGAGAGTCAGCGTCGTGCCACGCCGGAATGGGGGGGAGATTGCATATTGTGCCCCGAGTGTGTGGCTGTGTGTGATTGCGCTGGCGGGCCGTTACCCGTCGGCAGCTTGTGTGCACCTGGCACACCTGAGAGAGGGGGCTGCCTGGGTGGCTTGTTTGGCCGGGTTGGCCCGCATGCATGAGCGTGTGCGGGCATAAGAGGACACCCAGCACAGGCTAGCGGGGGGGTGACTGGCCCGGCAGCCCAGACACCGAGTGCCGCCGCACCCCAAGCAGGGGAGCGTCTGTGAGTCGGTGCAGGGGTGGGCAAACACTGCGTTCTTTGCCCTTTTTCGCCGGTTTTCCCACAATCGCGATTTACGTTGTCGAGCACGACGCGAGCGTCGGGCGCGTGTGCGCGCGTGCCCGCTTCTTCGAGCGGTTTAACGTCGCCCGAGCGTACGCTTTTTCTGGTGTCGCGCGGTGCGAGTTCACGGAGCGTGTTGTGCGAAGCATTTTCATTGGTAAGAAGGGGTGCTTTAATACACTGACGGGTCCGCGCGGGGCCTTGGCCTGTCTGTCGGCGTCTGGCGCGCACTCTTGACCTTTTCCCCGGAATCTGGAGGTCCTTGTGGCCGTAATGGTGGGGCAGCTTCGTCTGCTCCACCCGGGAGGAGGTCTAAACCGTTGACACCGCAGAGGGATCAGGCCCCGGTTTGGTACGTGAGGAATTTCGCTGTGACGGCCGGTTAGTGGCGTGTCGAGTAGGCGCCGTTTACCGAGCCGATCCTGTTCATCCAGTCCATCCCGTTGGTCCTGCCATCGAGTCCGACATGCTCTCCATGATCGTCACGTCTGGCTCGTAGCAATCTGTCGCATGCAAGATGGCGCCGCCTCCGAGCATTTAGTCGGAGCCCATTTTCCTCCACGCCATGGATCAAGACCATATCACGGACCTGCAATCCGACTTTATCCTGAGTATCCGTGCCGTTGAGCGCGACGACGACGGGGAGCTGCGCAAAGGAGAGGAGCTGCGGAACAAGATCGTCGACCTTTACACGCCGTCAATTCTCTTCTGCCAAGAGCTGTTGCGGCACCCAGCGCTGCACCAGGCGTTGTTGACGCTTCTCCTCAAGCGGGAGGTCAGTATGCCGATCGATTCTACCCAACGGAGCGTCATCAATCTTGCACAAGGGCTGTACGTCGACTCCGGTACACTTCGGTCGCCGTACGTCTCGTTCACTACTACAAGCAGACCTTTGCGCTCAATTACGGGGACATGCCGGTGCCTACGTCTACGGGCAGCGGCGGGCGCAGCCGCGCTCGTGGCCGCTCGCCGCGGCCCTCCGCTCAAGCCTCGGAGGGTGGTAGCCAACACGGCGGCGGTGACACCAACAAGGACGATGTACGCGCGAGCCATGGCCACGACGGCCGTGCTCCAGGTGAGGGCGACGCCGGCGCGCCCGGGCTCGGCATCACCGCGAGCTATGGTGACAGGAACAGCCACGTGGCGGCCAAGGCGGCGCGCGACGTGTCCATGAGATTCAAGGACGAGCGCGCAGAGTTCGGGGGCACCAAAGACCAGTGGTGGCCGGATTTTGTCTCAACATACAACCTTGTCTGTCGCGACTACGCGCTCTCCCCCCGATTGAAGCTGCAATTCCTGCACAACCTGCTCACTGGTGCTGCGAAGGTGTTCCTTTTGGACAAGGTCTTGCCAGTGGCTAGTACCTATGAGGACGCAGTCAACCATGTGCACCGGGAGTACCACCCCGTCTTCCAGCAAGAACAGATGAAGAATGATCCTAGCAACCTACGAGTGAGCTACCTTGTGGGCAATGGCATGACCGTCGACTTGGCGCTCGTGGAGGTCTACAAGCGGGTGTCAAGCAGATCAAGCATGGTCCCAGCGGCGTACCAGGGCGAGGAGCACCGCGTCGCCTTCTTGCGCGGCGCAGTCATCGGGTACACATGGACCGCGGAGCCGTTGAGTCGCATCGCCACTCACAACTTGTCCTTCCAGCAGCTGTACGCAGAGCTGTCTTCGTCTTTGTCACTTAGCCGGGAGAATGCGAATGCCGTTGCTCGCGATCGCATTTTATCTGGGTCCGGGTCGGTTGCTGATGAATCGGCGGGCATCACGTTTCAAGGCCAAGGGCGGTACTCGATGCGGAACTATGGCGTAGGTAACCGTGCCGGTGACGTCCAAGGCGCGACGACGGCGCCGCGCTTTGATCCATTTACCATCATGGGCTGTTGCAACTTTGATGACCCGAAGCACACGATCAACAACTGCCCGAAGCCCAAGAACACGCTCATGACCGCTAAGCGCCGAGCTGAGTACCTACTCAAGCGCAAAGAATCCCAAGTGCTTCCTACGGTGAGCAGGGTGTCATGGGAGCTCTCCACGCAGTTCGACGCACACCATGAGCCAGCAGTGACGGCCGCACGGGACGGATCCGAAGGGGCCAATGACGATTTGGCGAGAGGATGCAGCGACGGCGGCAATGTCGGGCAATAGTTCTTCGTGGCCCTGACGGGAAAGCAGGTTGACAGTGAGAGCCATCTCGAGGCCTACGGTGACAGTGGCAGCGCGTGTTTTGTGCCGAGCGACTGAGTAGTCGCCTGCCCCTCAAGCACAGCCTCCCCCCGCCGAGCCCGGATGAAGTCGTTGAGGCCGCCGTGTTCGAGCTGCTGGCCACCACGGTTGACTTCCTTGACGCATGCCTGGACACCGGCGCCCAGCGCACGGTGATTGGCATGCAGAAAGCGGAGGCGTACATTGAGTTCACTGGCGGCACGGGCACCATCAAGAAGGTCGGTTCCAAGACTGTCTACCAGTTCGGGGGCGGCAAGCACAATAGAGTCGGGTGCCTTGACATTCGGGTGCCCATCACCGCCAAGCTCATCATCATCATGGCGGTCGACGTGATCATGCTCAGCGTGCCGTTCCTGCTTGGGCTGGACACGCTTGACCGGTACAAGCCGTACGTCAAAAATGTCACGGACGAGCTGGTTTGCATGAACGAGGGGATCAGCCTCCCCACGATTCGTTCTGATGGACACGTCTACTACAGCTGGGAGTGGAGCCCGGACATCCTGTACACATTTCCAGAGTTGGTGCGCATCCTCCGCCACTTCTTCCATGCGAGCCCCGAGCGACTGTACGCCGTAATGAGGCGCGCGAAGAGCGAAGATGCTGTTCCCGAGACGCTTCAACGACTGAAAGACGTGGCGGCGGCGTGCGATGTATGCCAACGCCTGGCGAAGGAGTCGGGTCGCTTCCGTGCCGCGGTGCCCGAGGGGGACGTGATCTTCAACCGGGTCGTCCTGATCGACCTGGTGTTCCTGGAAGGTCGCGCTGTACTGCATATTGTCGACAAGGACACCCTCTTCAGCGCGGCCACCTTCCTGCGCGACGGGAAATCGACCGCCGCCGTTTGGGACGCGTACATGAGCGTTTGGGTGACCAAGTACGCTGGCTACTCGAACCACATCCACGTCGACGCCGGCACACAACTGCAGTCAGCAGAGTGGAAAACGCTCCTCCATGACGCGGGTGTCGAAGTGTACGACTCGGGATTGGAGAGCCACAAGTCCCTGGGAGCCGGCGAACGCTACCACGCCTACTTGCGTAACTTGTACCACCGGGTGTCAGCAGATCGGCCTGGAATCTATCCTGACATGGCATTGGCGCTCGCTGTCTTCGTAATGAACCAGACGGAAGGGCCCAGCGGCTTTTCACCCATGCTCTTACGTTTTGGCGTGAACCCACCGGTACCTATCAGGCCGGTCGACCTGCCAGGCCACCGCGAGCGGAGCAAGGCCATGGCGGAAGCGCGCCTGGAGATGGTCAAGTGCATCGCAAAGGCACGTCTGGACGCCGCGCTGCGCAACAAGGTGACGAGCGGCGCGATGGTCGACGTACAACCGGGTATAGACGTGCTTGTCTTCCGTGAGGTGCCAGACAAGAAGTGGGAAGGTCCCTACAAGGTCGTCGGCGTGAGTGGAAAGAAGGTATGGCTCGATGAGAGGCAGCGGTTACGAATGTACTCGATCACCAAGGTCAAGGTGTACAACCCGCTGCCGAACATCGAGCCCGCCGCCCCAGTCGTGGCCTCCGCCGAGCGCGAGACGCCGCCAGTCCCGACGGCGCCGGCTGATTACACGCGCGACAAGGGCACAATCGTGGACGGAATCATCGCGGGTGATACCATTGTGCCCAACGTGTATCGCGCCATGGGCCAGCTGCGTGACATGGCGTACCGTGGTGCCCCCGATGCGATGCAAACGCCGGAGGATAAATGTGTGTCGGAGGAGCTCAAGTCAGACGACCCGCGGGCAACATATCCAGAGATGGAAGCGGCATGCCAGTCTGAAGCGGATGGGCTGGTTTCACGTGGCGCATTTCGGCGGCGGCTGCGGGTATCAGTGCCTCTCGATGCCAACGTCCTCGGCGGCCGGATGGTGAAGGTGACAAAGAGGGTCTACACGGCGGACGGATCCGCCAAGGCCCGCTTTGTCGCACAGGGAAACACGGACAAGGCCAAGGCCTTCGTCGTCCACAACCTCTCGGCGTTGCGGCAGAGTTCCACTAAGAGGCTCGTGTCCACTAGCGCCGTGCTCGGGTTCCGTGTCTTTTCCCACGACGTCAACCAGGCGTATCTCCAGAGCAAGGAAAAGCTGTCTCGTGAGATATGTGTACGACCTCGTGCACGGGACGCCAGGTACTTTGGTGTCCATGATGACGCAGTGCTCGAAGTACTACTGCCGCTGTACGGTCTCCCGGACGCGGGAGACTACTAGGACGTTACCGTACTCGACCACGTAAAGAACGAGCTGGGCATGGAACCGCTTGTCGGCCACCCACGTCTCTTCGTCAAGGATGGTGCCAAAGCGCTGCAGGGTTTCCTTGGCAGCTGTGTGGATGATTTCCTCATGGGCGGCGACACGCACTTCCAGACTCTTACCGAGAAAACGCTGCAGCGGTTCGAGTCCAAGCCGCGCATATGGGACAACATGGAGTTCATCGGGGTGTCAATCAAGACCGCACCCGGTCCTCCGCGAGTGCTCTCCATCGACCAGACGGGATACATCGACGCGGCGCGCAAGCTACCGTTAAGCATCAGCTAAGACAAGTTTGTGTCGGTGCGCGCTGCGTTCACGTGGCTGGCACATAGCCGCCCTGACCTGTATTGCGCGATAAACCGTGCCGCGCAGGTGACCACGTCTACATTCCGCGAGGAGCACGTCAAGGTTCTGAACAAGGCCATCAAGCACGCGAACGCAACGAAGACGCTCTCCCATATGTATGCTCCGCTGGAGAAGGAGACGCTACACCTGTGTGTCTATGCTGATTCCTCCTTTGCTTCCAATGACGACCTGTCATCCCAGCTGGGGTACATCGTGCTTTTGTGTGATGGGCACTCGCGTTGTCACGTAATGACGTACTCAAGCAGGAAATCGAGACGTGTCGTCAAGAGCATCATGGCGGTGGAGGTCTACGCCCTCGCAGATGCGTTTGATGCCGCTTTTATCATCAAGCATGACCTCGAGCGAATCTATGATCAGCACCTGCCACTAGTGATGTTGAAAGACTCCAAGCAGATGTTTGATGTGATCACCCGTGCCTCTCACACCACGGAGAAGCGGCTGATGATTGACGTGGCGGCGGCACGCGAGGCCTACAAGCGCTACGAGATCTCCAATGTTGGCCTGGTGCGGTCCGAGCACAACCCTGCGGATGGGCTGACTGAGCTGCAAGTATTTTGCGGCACTGGAAGCTACTCTTCGCATGGGCACGGACGTCAATCCGGTGGAACAGTGGGTCACTCGGAACGAGACGATGGCGGCCTCGGCGATGGAGACCATGACGACGGCGGGACGGACGGATGGGCGCTCGGGTGAGGAAGACCCGGGAGTGTAAATCTTTGCACCCCGGCGAGGGATGACCTGCACCTGTCGAGATCCCACCCTCGCGCCAATCACCGGCCGATGATTTGGATGGTCCAGTCGCATGCGAGATTCAGCGTCGTGCCACGCCGGAACGGGGAGATTGCATATTGTGCCCCGAGTGTGTGGCTGTGTGTGATTGCGCTGGCGGGCCGTTACCCGTCGGCAGCTTGTGTGCACCTGGCACACCTGAGAGAGGGGGCTGCCTGGGTGGCTTGTTTGGCCGGGTTGGCCCGCATGCATGAGCGTGTGCGGGCATAAGAGGACACCCAGCACAGGCTAGCGGGGGGGTGACTGGCCCGGCAGCCCAGACACCGAGTGCCGCCGCACCCCAAGCAGGGGAGCGTCTGTGAGTCGGTGCAGGGGTGGGCAAACACTGCGTTCTTTGCCCTTTCTCGCCGGTTTTCCCACACGCAGTCGTCGACCCGACCAGACAGGTCGACCGGTGCTTACAGCTGTGCTCGCCCCAGTACACATCTGGAAAGTCGTTTGGGTTTGGTTCGGGCTCGGTTCGGTCGTTCGACCCGATGCTTGGAACTTTGGAAAAGTTCGGGTTGAACTTTCCCACCATGACTGTAAACGGCTGTCACAAGTGGCGCTCCACGGGTATCGGGATCACGGCCGTTTTGCATTCGGGGGGCCGCCGCCACCCCACATGGCGCGACGAGCGTGGCTGCGCGCAGCAGGCCCGTGGCAACGATCTTGGCCAGCCGCTGTCGCCCCTGCGCCCACGGTGGGGGGGTGGCGGCTTCCGCTGGCGAAAACCGCCCCAGCCCGGGCGGCCGTGGAGCCACCGCAGCCACCGCCCGCGGGCGCCGCCACCGCCACCGCAACGCCCCGTGCCGCCGTGGTTCCGCCCCGCGTCCGCCGCGCCGACCCCCACCCCCCCGTCTGCCCCGCCCTCCCCCCC
>Ga0209186_1002285_pt1 | contig 13710 bp, 9 predicted proteins | sample SidtaG_FD_187426 | JGI IMG/M metagenome (GOLD analysis project Ga0209186, IMG submission 187426) | Marine algal microbial communities from Sidmouth, United Kingdom - Sidmouth_Male2 metaG (SPAdes) (version 2) | ecosystem: Host-associated > Algae > Red algae > Unclassified | place: Sidmouth, United...
GCGAAATGCAGGTCCTTCAAGGCGGCAAGTTTCTCTATGTGTTCGACGACTTCCTACCGCTCGACGAAAAGGAAGCCGCCCGGGATCCGTTCCGCGATCCGCTGAACGATCTGATCGTGGAATGAAACCACGCACTTCCTGGCACGAGTGCAGCGTCAGTTTGATATTTTTGGATTTAAAATCAAAACTTTGGAGGGCGAGGGGCCTCCCGAGCCGGTGCGGTTGCGGACGACCGCGATTGTAGCAGACGTTGGTTCGGGGCATCCGTCCCGCGATCCGCTGAACGATCTGATCGTGGAATGAAAACCACGCACTTACTGGCACGAGTGCAGCGTCAGTTTGATATTTTTGGATTTAAAATCAAAACCTTGGAGGGCGAGGGGCCTCACGAGCCGGTGCGGTTGCGGACGACCGCGATTGAAGCAGATGTTGGTTCGGGGCATCCGTTCCGCGATCCGCTGAACGATCTGATCGTGGAATGAAAACCACGCACTTACTGGCACCGTGTGCCGAGCCGGTGCGGTTGCGGACGACCGCGATTGAAGCAGACGGTGGTTCGGGGCATCCCTTCGCTTGGGATCAAGCGGGTCCATAAGGGCGAAGTCACGGTCGGGAAAACCAGTTTTCGTCTCATCGAACTGGAACATCTGCTTCGTTGATTCGTATACCGCCTAAAACGGTGCCGCCGTGCCGATCTTGGTATTGATCGTCGCGTCCGAGATCGAACGCCCATCACGCAGCCGGACCGTCCGCCGCGGCTTCCACGGACGCGAGTGGGCCTTGACGATGAGATGGTAGCCGGCGGTCCAGAACAGCAGAATGTCGATCTTGCTGACCAGCCAGTGGAACGGCTTGAGCAAGGAGGAAATCTGATAGGCTTTGCGGTAGGTGCGAAAATCCTCACCTTGATCCAAGGCGGCCGGGTCCGCTCCACCGGCAAAAAAGCTGACGAGGAATTTGAGAATCGTATCGAAGAACTCGGTGAAAAAACGGGAGTAGTTGCGCCGCGAGGTGATGTCGAAGCCGTCTTTGATCACGTCGTAAAGTTCGCCTTGAGTATAGCCCGAACGCGCGAGGCCCTGCACTTCGGCGCTGAACCCGAGCAGGTTGCGGAAGCCACCGGCCAGACCGAGTTTTTTGTAGTTCGGGGCGCAAACGATCAGGATACCATTGGGTTTGAGTACCCGGTGAATTTCCTGAACAAAGGCGTAGTCGTCTTCGACTTTTTCCAGCATGTCCTGCACCACCACCACGTCGACACAATCGTCGCCGAGCGGGATATGCAGGCCTTCCAGCGTAACCACGTTCTCTTCTAGCAACTCTTCCAGAACCGGATCCTCATACGGCGAAACCGAGGTCCACGTGCCACCGGCTCGGCGCAGTTCGCGGCGCAGAGGGGCTGGGGCGTCACCGATATCCAGACACACCGCACCAGACGTCGAACGAACAATCTGCCGGAGGTGTCTCAGGCGGAGGTTCATCAGGATCGACGAATGGAACAGACGGCTATGCCAGTCTGCAGCAGTCTCATGTTGCGCGGTCTCCATCTTAATGTAGGGTATCGCACTTATTAACAGATGAATTCCATTAGCGAAAAGCAAAAAGACACCGTTGGCACACTCCGTATCGAGGTGGATGGACAAGAACCAGAGACCTGCGAGATTCATTCTCCAGCCCGCAATCTCATTGGACCCGCCCAGAATGGTGCCCATATTCTCGGCGCACTGGTGAACAATGATGTGTGCTCCCTCTCCTACCCGCTCACCGTAAATGGTTCGGTCACCTTCCTCACCCCCCACTGCCGGGAGGGCTATCGGATCTATAAACGATCGCTCACCTTTCTACTCGCCAAGGCCGTCCACGAAACGCTGCCCGACGCCGAGTTCTGCGTCGAGAACGTCATCGGCCAGGGCATCTTCTGCACCATCCGGATCGACGGCGTCGACGGTATCGACGGCATCAACGAACAACAACGCAGCGTTCTCGAGCAGGCCATGCAGGGCTATATCGAGGCCGATCTGCCGATCGAACGCGCCCGACTCTCCTTCGCCGAGGCGACCGAGCTGCTCATGTGCGACCGCTGCGACGACAAGCTCAACCTGCTCCGCTACCGCAACCCACCAGCGATCACCCTCTTCCGCTGCGGCGGATACTGGGACCTGTACAACGGCGTGCTCGCCGACCGAACTTCGCGACTCGATGTCTGGGCACTCCACGCCTACCGCAACGGCTTGGTCCTGCAGTTCCCCAAACGACGCGATGGCGAACTGGTACTCGGATCCTTTGCGCCACAGCCGCACCTGCACGATATCTTCGAGACCCACCGCGTTTGGGGCCGCACCGTTGGCGTCAGCTTCCTAGGCGACCTCAATCAGATCGTCGCCGAACGCAAACTCGACGACCTGATTCTCACCAACGAGGCGATGCAGGACCGCCGTCTAGTCGAACTCGCCAACACCATCGCGGCCGAGTGCGACCGGATCAAATGGATCCTCATTGCCGGCCCCTCCTCGTCCGGGAAAACCACCACCTCGCGCCGTCTCGCGGTCCACTTAAAAGTGCACGGACTGCGTCCGGTGACCCTGGAAATGGACAACTACTTTGTGAACCGCGAGGACAACCCAGTCGACGAAAACGGCGACCCCGACTTCGAACACATCGAGGCGATCAACCTGCCACTGCTGCACGAACACCTCGGCAAACTCGCCGCCGGCGAAGCCATCGATTTGCCGCGCTTCAATTTTCGAGAGGGCCGGAGCGAGATGTCTGGCAAAACCCTGCAACTCGAAGACGACCAGATCGTCATTATGGAGGGCATTCACGGACTCAACCCGCGGCTGACCGAAGTGATTCCCGACGAGCAAAAATTCCGCCTCTACATCGGCTGCCTCACCCAACTGTCGGTGGACCGCACCAACCGCATGTCGACCACCGACATGCGCCTGATTCGCCGTCTGATCCGCGACAACCGCGACCGCGGCCACAGCGCCCGCCGCACTCTCCAGCTCTGGCCGGCGGTTCGACGCGGCGAGAAGCGCTGGATTTTCCCGTATCAGGGCGAGGCCGACGCGACCTTCAACAGTTCGCTCGACTACGAACTCGCCGTGTTCAAAAGCGAGGTACGACCGCTGCTGGCGGAGATCAAAGCCTTCCACGCCGAGTACGCCGAGGCGCGCCGTCTGCTCGATCTGCTCGAGATGATTGTTAGCGGACCGAGTTCGGCGGTGCCGTCCACCTCAGTGCTGCGTGAGTTCCTTGGCGGCAGTATCTTCGCCAAAGCCCATTAGCGGGGGTTCGGGATGCGGAATGCGGGGTTCGGGGTTCGGGTTGCGGGTTGCGGGGGTGCGGATTGCGGGATGCGGGGGATGCGGGGTTGCGGGTTGCAAGGAAACGATATGAAAGAATTTGCCCTCACCATCTTGCTCAAAGACGACCCCAAACTGATCGAAGAGTACAAAGAGTATCACCGCAAGGTCTGGCCCGAGGTGGAAGCGTGTATCAAATCGATTGGCATCTCAAAAATGAACATTTACCTGCTCGGGCGGCGCATGTTTATGGTGATGGAAGCACCCGACGACTTTGATCCAGCCACCGGCTTCGCCCAACTCGATGGCATGAGTCCGCGCTACGAGGAATGGCAACGCCGGATGGACGGGTATCAAAAACCCGTTCCTGAAGCCGCAGAAGACGAGCATTGGGCATTGATGGAGCTGATCTACGAACTTGGATAATTCTGCGGAGGTTTAAATTTCAGTTCGACGTGTTTTTGAAATTTGAGATTCGAAATTTGAAATCAACCGGTAGGGTCGCGTTATGAAATCTCTTGCAGAACAACACGTCTGGATCACCGGCGGCGGCACCGGCATCGGTCGTGCCATCGCGCTCGCGCTCGCCCCCGAGGTGGCCAGCATCGTGATCAGCGGACGCAGTCCGGACAGCCTCGCCGAAACCATCCAACTCGCTGCCAAAGACGCTGCCAAAGACGCTGCCAAAGACGCTGGCGAACACGCCGGCAAGCTTCGCGCCGCCCCGCTCGACGTGGCCGACCGGCCCGCAGTGATGTTGGCCGAAGCCGGGATGCCGAAAGTCGACTTGCTGATCAACTGTGCAGGGATGAACACCGCCAAACGCACCATCCACGACATCGACCCCGCCGACTGGGACCGAGTGATGACGGTGAACGCAACCGGCGCCTTCAACACCATCAAAGCCTGCCTGCCGCGCATGCGCGAACACGGCGGCGGTCTCGTGGTCAACATCTCTTCGGTCGCCGGCAAACGCGCGGTGCCGCTCGGCGGCGTCGCCTACAACGCCTCGAAATTCGCGATGACCGCACTTGGCACCAGCGTCACCTTGGAAGAACGCCAGAACGGCATCCGCGTCACCAACATTTATCCCGGCGAGGTCAACACCCCGATTCTCGACCGCCGTCCGGTGCCGGTCAGCGACGAACACAAAGCGAGGATCCTGCAGCCCGAGGATGTCGCCGCCGCGGTGTTGATGGTTGTCCGCCTCCCCCTTCGCGCCCACATTCCCGAACTAGTGATCAAGCCGATCAGCCAGGATTACGCATAGAAGGATTGTCGACGGAGCGTAGGGAACTCAAGCCGCAGCGAACCTCCGGTTCGAGATCCCTCCGTGACTCCGTGTACTCCGTGATAAAACTGATCGGTGGGCGACGGTGCCGACGGGCCAAGGGCACTCAAGCTACATCAAGAAAAACGACAGGCTAGAAGCCTGTCGTTACGAGACCGGCTAGAAGCCGGTCCTACGTTAGCGTTAGCCACTATTAATCGAACTTCGCGCCATCTTTGATCCACTTCTCGAGGATCGCGATTTGCACGTCGGTGAACGGATCGCCTTTGCCTTCGGGGGGCATGAAATCGTCGTCGTCTTTCGGCAGGGTGACGCGGACGTGGACTTCGCTGTCTTCGTACACGCCGTTGACGATCGTTTCACTTTTCTTGATGTGCTCCGGGGTATCGAGGCGCAGCTTGCCTTTTTGTTTTTCCTCGCCGTGGCAGCTATAGCAGCTCTTCTTGAACATCGGCATGATGTGTTCCTTGTAGCTGACCTTCTCGGGAACTTCGGTCGGTCCGGTCGGCTTTTCCACCACTTCGGGCGGGCGTTCGTAGACGACCTTGGGGCCAATGACCGGCTTGTCGCTGCCAAGGTTGATGAAGGTTTCGGGGAGCTTAGCGAACAGCGCCTTGGCACCGTCTTCGGTCGCGGCCGACTGCCAGAGGTAGAGCTTCTTGAGATTTTTCAAGCCGGCAAGTTTCTTCAGACCGTCGTCACCGACTTTGGTGCCGTACAAGTTCAGGTACTCCAGTCCGGCGAGGCCTTTGACGTGGTCGAGGCCGGCGTCGCTGACGGCGGTGTTTTCGAGATGGAGGCGCTTGAGATTTTTGAGTTTGCCGAGCACGCCGAGTTTGCCGTCTTTGACGTCGGTGCCGGCAAGGTTAAGACTGTGGACCAAGCCGCCGAGAGTGCCGAGCTGCTTCAGGTGCTGGTCGGTGACCGGCTTGCCGGCGAGTTTGAAATTCACGTCGAAGTGCTCGTTGTTGATCGCCACTTGCTGGGCCAGAAAGCCGGCTTTCCGCAGAGCGTCAACCGCGCCTTGCTGCTCTTTGGTTGGCGCGGCCGCAAGGAACGCGGGGAGGAGGAGGGATATTAGGCAGCCAAGTAGGCTGTACTTGAGTGGGGACAACAATCTCATAATGGGTCTCGTTTGGTTTCTCGGGAGAACAAGGTTGGCATGCAGCTTTACTTTGGGCGTTTCCACTATCTTAGGTACGAAAGCTAGCGGCGGCTTTTATGCTGGGAATCACAGGAAAATGGCTCGCGTGGCGCACAGCTGTTCTTAGCCGATCCCCTCGGCCTTGAGGATCTCGAAAATCTCGCCGGACTCAATCATCGGTTCGAGTTTTCGGTAGCCGGGGATATGGCGTTCGTTAATGAAGATTTGCGGCACAAAATCCACTTCCGAACCAACGCGGGCGTACATCTCACGGGTGTTTTCCGAGTCGACGAACGCGTCCGCCTCCTTGTCGTAGATGATTTCCTTAGCCTCAAACGGGAAGTCGTTGTCACGCATCCAGTCCATGGTTTTGTGGCAAAGCCCGCAGACTTCGGCGAAATAGACAGTAATAGTAGCCATACCTATGTCTAGCCACACCCACAGCTCATTGGCAACGAATTCCCTCGGCGCAAAAAGGTGGAGAAACGGGTTGTCATCGCGGGCCGTCGGTGCCTAGCGTTGCCGCCCCGTGCCGGAGTGGTGGAACTGGTAGACGCACCAGACTCAAAATCTGGCGAGCTCACGCTCGTGAGGGTTCGAGTCCCTCCTCCGGTACCATTTTCCCATCACAATCCCTTCGGCCAACTAATCCGAGCGATGTACCGTTTAAAGAGGCCATAGACAAATGAAGCGGGGAACCCAATTCATCCTTGCCGGACTGGCCTGCCTGCTGACCCTCATTGTCTGGAAACGGGGCGCGGATGAACCCGTTGAGGGGCTGATCTACAATTGGAAATGTCGCATTGCCGCCAAAGGCAACCTGCCAAGCAAAGACATTATGGTGGTTAAAATCACCGATCGGTGTCTCAACCGCATGCAGGACGTCGGGCGCTGGCCTTGGCCACGGCCCTTGATCGCCGGCATCCTTGAGTATTGCGGCGAGGCGCGGGCGATCGGGGTCGACGTGGTCCTCTCCGAACGCGAAAAGGGAGACCAGATACTCGGCACGCAAATCGGCAGGCTGGGCAACGTGGTCAGTTCGGTGCAGCTCACCGGGGACCAGTTCGATCCCGATCCGCCCCTCGAACTCCTGCGTTCCACCCTACCCAACTGGCCAAGCAATCCAAACACAGCGACGTTTACCTCCGTGGTCCACCCGGTCGACGAGGTCATGAACAACTCCGCGCATATGGGCTACGTCAACTTCTGGCGCGGTACGGTTGACGGTTCGCACCGCCTCAAACTCGCCACCCAAATTGACTCCGGCGCTCCGGGCGACAAGCCTCTATACACCGTTCCCTCGCTCTCCCTCGCCACGTTTATGGTGGCTCAAAATCTGAAGCCGGAAGAGTTTGTGGTCAAGCATGGTTGGCTCAAGGCGGGCACCCACCGGGTCCGGATCGACAGCGAGAGCAATCTTATGCTCAGCTGGAAGGGACGTGAGTTCGACAGTGTTGAGGCGAACACCATCGTCGACTCGATGAACGCCGAACTCCAAGGCACCGCGAGACTGATCCCGCGTGAGGACTTCAAAGACAAAATCGTGTTGATCGGTGCCGATGCCTCCGGGTTGCCCGACCGGGAAGTCACACCGGTCAACCGAGAAATGTCCGGGGTCTACATCCACGCCACCGCCATCGACAACCTGCTAAAGAGCGAGTATTTCCGCCTGCTACCCAAAGCTGGAACAGTCGCACTGATTCTCGCCTTCGCTCTGCTGCCGGCGTTTTTCAGCTACCGAAAACCAGCCATTGTTCTGCTCAGCTACATCCTGTTGGCCGCTGGGATCGTCGCTGTAAGCGTGCTGCTGGCGGTCACCGCCAGATTGATGACGCCAACGATGTTACCGATGCTCGCACTGTCCCTCTCGACCATGCTGATCAGCCTCGTGCAGTGGAGTAAGCAACAGTTGCAACTCGAACGCATGGAAAATCTGGACATTGAAAAGCAACGCTTTACCGACATGCTGGTCCACGACTTAAAGAATACCGTCGCACCGGTCTTGATGTCGGTCGACCTCGTTCGGCGCTCCCCAAAGGGCGAGTTCGCCAGCAAGGACTTCCCATACTACGTCGAACAAACCTACAACCAACTGCTGTTGCAGGTGAACTCCATTCTCGACATCCGGAGGATGGAGGAAGGCCGCTTGCAGATTGACCCAAAACTAGCCAGCCCGCTCAAGTTGGTCCGCGCCATCCGCAAAGAATACGAGGGCGCGTTCGAGCGGATGGAATTGTACATGGATGTCGAGGAAGCCGAGGAACCGCATACCGAACTCCATCTCGACGAAGTGATGTTCCGCCGGGTGCTGGAAAACCTCATCTGGAACGCCATCAAGTACGCCAGCAACGGCACGCCGATCGACGTGTTTTGCGGCATTGTCGGACCGCACTATGAAGTGCGGATCGCCAATAAATGCCGTCCGATCAACGCCGAAAAACTCGACCAGATTTTCGGTCGTTACGTCGTCGGCAACGCCCCGCGTACCATCGGCAACATCACCTCCTCTGGCCTCGGACTGGCGTTTTGCAAGTTGGCCGTGGAAGCCCACAACGGCACGATCGAACTTGCCTCGCCTGTTCCGGGACGGAAAGACGGCTTCCAAGTAGAAATTCGACTGCCTCTGCGCTTGGCCAGCGACCGCCCGAGCTAGGAAGACCAAAAATGTCTTCTGTACAACCAAGTGAAAACGGGGTTTTTCTTTACATCAAGAAGGAGGAAACTAGGCATAAGAGGGAAGGGACCAAACACCTAGAGATTACATAATGAACATTTTGAAATCCGCTTGCTGCGCGTTTGTGACGTCTATATTTCTACTCGTTTCAGCCTACGCAAACACCACTTACATCGTCCAAGAGGGTGATACGGCAAAGACCATTGCGAAAACCTACCTTGGTTCCGAAGACGCCGGCGCCGATCTGCTGGCCCATAACCAGTTGCGCGCCGAAGACGATCTCAAGCCGGGCACAGTTTTGTCGCTTCCAATTGGACTACATAAACGAACCCAGAACCTCGCAGAGATGACCACCGCAGATCTAAGCGCGGCGAAACAGGCGCAGGCAGATGTGTACGCCAAGACCGAGTTCGATGCCCTTGCGAGTACTGCGACTCGGGCTGCTGCGGCAAAACAATCCGGCGACCTTGGACTGGCCCACACCTTGATTGCGGAAATGCCGAGCCTGAGGGAAACCGCGATCGAAGCCGCCAACATCAAAGCCATCGTGCCCGGCCAAGCCAGCATTCTACGATCCAGCGGAACCATTGAAATTTCCTCCAACAACGGCATCACCTGGAACGCCATTGATGCCACCAGTCTGTTGCGCAAAGGCGACCGGATCCGCAGCCAGAAAAACTCAAAAGCCGTGCTCACCTTCCCCAACGGCATTGAAGTCGAGATGGATCCGCTGAGCGCGTTCAAAGTCGTTTCGCTGCACTTCGATAAACGCGATTCCGCCCACGATATCAAACTCCGCCTAGAACTCGGAGAGATCCTTGGCAAAATGAAACCGATGGAACGCAAGAAGCCAATGAAGATCGAAACCGGCCGCGCCTCGATCGCCGTTCGCGGCTCGACCGTACTCGCCGGTACCGGCCCTGGCGGCGGACTTCGCGGTTCGAACTTCGCCGGCAAAATGGACATCGAACTCGACGGCCAAGTCGTGGTGTTCGAACCGGGCGAAGGCGTCGTTGCCAGCCAAGATGGACTCGTCGGCCCCGTCAAACTCCCCGCCGTTCCCGTGCTCGTCGGCCAACATGCGGGCAACTTCACCACCGGTTCGCCGCGGGTGCATTTCGATGTCGACACCCAGAATCCGGACGCCGCGTCACGCCACAAACTGGAAGTCAGCAAAGACGCTCAGTTCACCCAAATCGCCCACAGCCAGATCGCCTACGGCGAACGCCTCGAAACCGGCGCCCTTGACCAAGGCACCTATTTCTATCGCGTTGCCGCGCTCGATGACAACAATCTGCAAGGCCCGCAATTTGCTCAAGGCTCGTTCGAGATTGTCGAAGCGCCTGCGCTACGCGTCGACACCAAAGCACCGCACCGCGAAGCCGGCGGCATGCTCATCGCCGCGAAAGGCGTCACCTATCAAGCCTCAGTCGAAGGGGCTGACGGGGGCCAGATCGAGTGGATCGTGAACGACGAACTCATCGCCACCCCGAACGGTGCGCTGATGCTCGACGAAGACGGATTCTACGAGATGAAAGTATCCTCGTCCGCCGGAGAAGTCGGCGCGGAACGCCTCTCCGTCTACGTCGATGCTAAAGGCCCAGTTATTCGCGTCCACCTCAGCGACCCGTTCGGCAACCCCGCACAAAATGCTACCGTCCGCGGCCTCACGATTCTGGGCGAAGACACCACCGGCGTGGATTCCATCATCGCATCAGTGAACGGCGGACCGTCCGAATCGGTCGGCGACCTTCCGTTGGTCTTGGACGCCTCCGTGGCCAACCGCGTCGAGATTCAAGCCGAAGATTTGTGGGGCAACCGCTCCAGCCGAACGGTGAATGTGCCGGCGGCAAATATCATCGTACCCCGGGTTCAGAAACGTCCGGCGATGCCGACGATCGTCCGCGAACCCGTGACCGTCGCCCGCCCCGCCCCGTCAATACCAGTTCCGTCCACCACCGAACGCCTGTTGGTGCCGGACGTTCGACGCGGCAACTGGTTCCAACGCTTCCTCGGGATCACCCCGAAGGAGAGATTGCAAAGGGACGGCGCGTCTGTTCCCCCGTCTTCGTTCCAAGCGATCCCGGTCCGACAGGAAATGCCGATCGCCAGACCGTCCTTCCGTTCGGTAGAATCCGTTAATGCCTTGCCCTCCGCTCCATCCATGCCGGTTCCGGTCCGTATCGCGCCTCCCGCAACGGCAGCCCAGAGAGTCCTCCTGCCGGAAACGAAAAAGACCCCGTTCCTGAACCGCGTCTTCGGCCAAAGACGCGGCCAAGCCGCTCCGTCCATGCAAGGAACCAGTACCTTGGACCCAGCCGGCACCATGATCGCCGAACCAAGACCGAACGGATGGCAAGTTGAGCCAGCCCGACAATTCGCGCCCAATGGCGTTCCACTCGCCCGCCTCTATTCCGGCGGATTTCCCGGTAGCCCCGTGATCTCCCGCAGCAGCGGCCCCCCGATGAACAGCCAGCCACCGGCCGTTCGTCCGACGAGCAGCAGCGGCATCGTTCCTTCCGGGCCGCCCGTCATTCAGAGCCTGCCGATCCCGCCCGGGTTTGATCGTAGCACGCTTCGCCAAGGTTCCCGCCGCAATGGCTCCATGAGCAGAAATGTCAGTCGTGGTGCGAGTCAGTTGGTCTCCACGAGCACCCCATTATCTCCTCCGGTGGTTCAAAGCCTGCCGATCCCGCCGGGGTTCAAGCCCAGTGGCGCGACCCGATCCACCTACGCCACCTACGCCACCCCGGCCACCTACGCCACCCCAGCCAACCCGAGTCGTCCCGTCTCCGTGGTTCGGCCGGCGGCACCGGCAGCCTACATGCCATCCGTTGCTGTCCCAAGCCTTCCCCCCGCCGCCAAATCCGTTCCGGTGATTCAACCCATGCCCGCACCGCCGGTCATGCCGATTCGGCCGGTGAACGTGTCTTCAGCCCTAGCGAGTCCGCTCCCGCCGGCATCGCGCGGCCTAAAGCCACAAGTCTCCCCGCCCCCGCCAGTGTCCATTCCAACCGCATCGCCGATCAGTGGAGACCCCGCCGCCATCCCCTTCGGCGAACGCGAGATCATTCCTGAACCAGTCGCCGGCAGTGGCAAAACTCTCCTTGAACGCCTGCTCAAAGAATAACGCAGCGCATCAAACCCCGTTCGCCAACGCCGGGTTTCATCCCGGCGTTTTGCTTTTCAAGCAAGTTCCTCCCCCGGCGCCCTTAGTTTGACAGTTGACCTGCCCCACCCCTTGCGTAACTCCGCAAATAGACTTCCCATGAGCGAACCAACCAATCCCGACCACCCGACCGAATCCGACACCGCCATTCCCGAACCGAGCGAGAATGAGTTCCGCACCCAGCGCCTGCGCAACATGGAGCGTCTCAAGGAACTCGGCTACGACACCCCGTTCGGACACGCCTTCCCCAACGACGGCAATCTCGACCAGATCGCCGAGACCTTCGAAGCAGAAAAACCCGTCCGCATCGCCGGACGCCTCGTCGCCAAACGCGAAATGGGCAAAAGCATCTTCGCCCACCTCCAAGACAGCACCGGACGATTCCAGATCTACCTGAAAAAAGACATCGTCGGCGAAGCCGCCTTCGACGCGTTCAAAGTGGTCGACATTGGCGACACGATCGGCGGCGAAGGCACGCTTTTCCTCACCCGCACCGAAGAGAAAACCGCCAATCTCACATCCTGGCACCTGCTCTCCAAAGCCCTACTGCCGTTGCCCGAAAAGCACGCCGGACTCACCGATGTCGAGACCCGCTACCGCAAGCGCTACCTTGACCTGATTGCCAACGAGGACGTTCGCGAGGTGTTCACCCGCCGTTTGCACATCGTTCGGGAAATGCGCAGCTACCTCCAAGAACGCGGCTTCCTCGAAGTGGAAACACCGATGATGCAACTGCGCGCCGGCGGTGCCGCCGCCAAGCCCTTTGTCACCCACTACAAAGCACTCGGCACCGACATGAGCATGCGCATCGCCCCCGAACTGTTCCTCAAGCGTCTGCTGGTCGGCGGCTATAACAAGGTCTTCGAACTCAACAAAAACTTTCGCAACGAAGGACTCAGCCGCAACCACCAGCCCGAGTTCACCATGCTCGAAATCTACGAGGCCTACGGCGACCGCGAGACCATGGCCGAACTCGTGCAAGGCCTCATCCTGCACGTCGCCGACACCGTCATTGGCAGCCGTCAGGTCGGAACGGAGTCACACCCCGTGAATCTCGATAATTTCCGCACCGTTCCCTACAAGGATCTGCTGCGCGAAACCGCTGGCGACGATTACTTCGACCTCGACCTCGCCGGCCAACGCGCCAAAGCCGTCGAACTCGGCTGCCACGTCGACGACGACATGGACGCGACCGACATCGGTCAGGAAATCTTCGAGAAATGCATCGAGGGCACCCTGCTCGACCCGACCTTTGTCATCCGCCTGCCCTACAAGTTGGTCCCGCTCGCCAAGCGCTGCACCGACGACCCCGAACTCGTCGATGTCTACGAACTCATCATCGGCGGCAAAGAAATCTCCCCAGGCTACACCGAACTCAACGACCCGATCGACCAGCGCGCCCGGTTCGAGGAACAAGCCGACGGCGATCCCGAAAAAATCGACGAGGAGTTCCTCAACGCCCTCGAACACGGCATGCCCCCCGCCGGCGGCCTCGGCCTCGGCGTCGACCGTCTCGTCATGCTGCTCACCGGCTGCGATGCCATCCGCGACGTGATCTTCTTCCCGCAATTGAAAGCCAAAGGCTAAACGCCCATTTAAAATTTAAGATCTCAAATTTCAAAGGCCGCTACATCAGTTTGAAATGTAAAATTCCAAGACCTCCACATCCGTCTAAAATTTGAAATCCGAAATTTGAGATTCCATCACCGATCACTGATTACTCCTCAAGGCCGAAGGCCGCCACACATCCGTCTGAAATTTGAGATTCCATCACCGATCACTGATAACCAACCACTGACCACTCCCAAGGCCGCAGGCCGCCCGACAACTGATTACTCCCAAAGGCCGCAGGCCGCCTGACAACTGATCACCGATCACCGATCACTGATTACTCCAAAAGGCCGCAGGCCGCCCACGACTGATCACCAATCACCGATCACTGATTACTCCAAAAGGCCGAAGGCCGCCCACAACTGATCACCGATCACCGATCACTGATTACTGATTACTCCAAAAGGCCGAAGGCCGCCCACCACTGATCACTGTTTACTGATTACTTCCCCTCCCCCCATGCCCTTCCCTCTCTTTCTCGCGTTCCGGTATCTCAAGCCCGAGAAATCCCTCTAC
>Ga0209186_1002295_pt1 | contig 13693 bp, 19 predicted proteins | sample SidtaG_FD_187426 | JGI IMG/M metagenome (GOLD analysis project Ga0209186, IMG submission 187426) | Marine algal microbial communities from Sidmouth, United Kingdom - Sidmouth_Male2 metaG (SPAdes) (version 2) | ecosystem: Host-associated > Algae > Red algae > Unclassified | place: Sidmouth...
CACCGGCCGGGCGGCCGCTCCCCGCGCCCGCCGGCCAAGCGGCGGCGCGGCGCCGCCGCCGCGGCGCGGCCGCGGGCCACCACCCGCATCATTTACGCGGAAGCAGAGGAGAAGGGGGAGGGGGACGCTGTCGGCGCCGGCGGCGAGGGCGACGGCGCCGGCGGCGGCGGCTTTACATCGTCTGACGACAATGGCGGCGGCGGGGGGGGCGACGGGCGGGCGGCTGGCCGACGGCGTCGCGGCGCGGCGGGGGGGGCGGGTGACCGCGCTGCCGGCATCGGCGGTGGCGGCGGCTCCTCACACACATGGCCATGGCAGGAAGAGAAAAACGAGAATCAGTTCTCTGCTTCGTTCAAGCATCGTGTACCAGAGCCAAGCAACTGACACCTGCTCCTACACACGTGCAGATGCAAAGAGCAGAGTAAACAACAGGAATAAGACGTACCCGAGATCTGCAACAGGCCAAACCCGGCGTTGATGATGGCATGCACTCAACAGCGACTCCGACGGATAGCCGCGCTCCACGCAGAAAGATGGGTGCAGGTCAAGAGGGTAGCGTGCATCCGAGGCGCTCGGCTCGTGGGAGACAAGAAAGACAGCCACGTGGTCATTGGGAAGCGCGTTGCTGTGGTGCATGTCAAACTCCAAGTGCACGGTGCAGGTGCCAACTTTCCGCCCCCTGATGAACAGCGAAGTGCTCTCAGGTGGAAGAGTTGGAGCTGGCGACGAATAGCATAGTGCCCGCCGATGACGCCCATCTCCAGACACGCGATTTGCGACACCGGCGGAACCACCAGTAGCACCCACAGCGGCGGCACTGCCACTACCCCTGCCGCCACCACGACCACCTCCACCGCCGTTACCGCCACCGTCACCACCACCGCCACCGCCACCACCTCCACCACCACCGTTCCCCACAAGGCCTCCCCCGTCACCCTCAACTGTCTTCTTTGTCCTCGAGGACCGCGGCTGCCCCGTTTGAACTGGCGCGGGAGCCCGCATCCCTTCGAGGTACCGCTGCAGGATCCAGTCGTACGCGTCGTCGTGTTGGTCGAAGAGCATAAACATGATGAGGCACAGCGTCGTGTTCTTCTGCTGGTTGTACCAGCGCCGGCCTCCCCCGAGCCCCGACCAGTCGCCCCGACCGCACCGCCCGCCCGAGCACTCGCAGAGCCTACATTGGCTCCACTTCCCCCAGCCGACCGCGCAGAAGCACCGCCCGACGAAGCACCACGAGCGCCGTCGGCAACGGCCGTCTGCTCCGGGTTGACGGGGTCAGCGGCGTCCCAGAGGAGCCCGGTGACGGGGTTGCGGGGGAGCGCCACATTGTTGGTGCGGTCGTGCGGCAGAGCCGCAAAAAGCTTGGTCGCCGCTGACTTCAGCCTCTTCCGCGTCGTGGTGTCGCTGTTTGGGCCCAGCCCCGTTCCAAAGACAACGAGGGGAGGCCGACCGACTCGCCGAACGAGGAAGGCGACCGCAAAGTCGTCGGGGCCCTCGATGCTTGCACATCGACAAAAGTGTTGTGCGGCCTCGACGTAGGCCGCGACGCGATGGGGGACGACAGGCTCGGGAGGGGGGGGAAGAACGGGCGGGTCTTCCTCCATTGAGACGACAGCCCGCACCGGCGCCACCCGGAGGCACGACCTGGCAACGTAAGGGAGGGGTGGTGTGGCTCGTCGGGAGTGTTCACGTGGGGGGGGGATGGAAAGGAGGAGAGGGTGCCTCAAAAGAGGAAGGGGCCACGAAGAGTGGGGTGGGTGCACAGAAAGCAAACCAGGCGCACGCGTCGCGGTCGTGACGGCGAGGAAGGGGAGAGCAAAGACAACGCGTGCCGTGGGCGCGCGGTTATGCGAGCACGCCAGAGGCGCAGGCGTTGTGATCGATGGGCATCCATTCCCGAACTGACGAGCCGACCCATCGAAGGATCACCGCAGAGATCGAGCAGACTACGATCGAAGCGCCGTGATGAGTAGATTGAGTGATTGAACAGACGCCATCCGGTGCCAGTGAAGGATGCGAAAGTCTAAAATCACTAAACATGAGATCAACGGATAATGGAGAAGTAGCCTTCTGTGACCCAACCAACCGGCCGATTCCGAAATTCGAACGCGGCCAGTGCCGGGCCGGGTCCGAGGCTGGAGCCTTGAATCAAGGTTGGTATTAGAGACTGTCCTGAACGCTCTTTGAGCACCCAGAGTGCCCTGAGCGCCCCCAAAGCGCCCTTAGTAGCACCCATCAATTAGAACACTAGCCCCCCCTATTTTGAAGGAAGCTGAGGCCGGACTTCATTTCGCGCGAGCGCGGACAATTCAACTTGTGGTGCACCCAGAGGAATCACCGTCTGGTCCCAAGGACTCGCAGATGTACAGTCGGTACCCAATATTATCCGCACACTTTTGGCCGAAAATTCTCATGGCACTCCTGGGTCCCGATGCGGCTCAATGGCACCATTTGCCGGATCCGTCACACAGAATGGCACCAAGTGCCAGGGCAGGGTCGCTATATGAACCCCCCTCTATCAGTCAGAGTGACGACAAAAATGTCAACAAACACCATGGCGGGGTCCCCGAGACGTCCTCTATATGCTGGTGAGCGCACCACGGTCGACGCCTTGCTCGAACAAGGAAAATCCCTCGGCGCCATTGGTACACTTTTGGGCCGTAGCCGAAGCACCGTCGCCTACGCGGCCACGATGGCTCGCCAAGCCGCAGCCAGCCCATCAGTTGACAAGCGTGGTCGTTCTAAGGCGCTGACAGACCGCGAGCTCCGCAGCCTCAAGCGGGTTGTCGGCGCGAGTCGCTTTACTTCCGTCGTCGCCTTGACAGAAACCATCAACGTCACGCGCGCCCAGGCCGGCGGCGGGCCCAACAACGGTCCTGTGTCAACCCTTTACGGTACGGCGAGCCCTCTGGGACATGGTGTGTGCGTCCAGGGTCCCTGCCAAAAAGCCCTTCCTGTCGGCTACAAACATGCAGAAGCGCCTCACTTGGTCTACTGAGCGGCAGGGCTGGAATGCTGAGTGGGCCTCGTTCTTCTTCACGGACGAGAGCTCCTTCCTTGTGCGCCCAAGGGCCGGAGGGCGCGTGTGGCGCCAGACGGGCGAGCGCTTCGAGCCCCACTGCCTGCGTCCGACCCTCAAGAGCGGCCGCCATCAGTGATCGTGTGGGCGGGCCTTTCAACCCGCTGCCGGACACCCCTGCTGCGGGTCGAAGGCTCTATGAACGCGTCCAAGTACGCGGAGGTGCTCACCGATCACGTGGTGCACCAAATATGTGCGGACTACGGGGCGCCTCATGCAGCGTGGCTGAAAGAAGACCTCGCATCCTGTCACGCTGCCAAGGCGTCGAAAGCGGTCAAGCAGCAGCTCGGGCTCCGGGTTTTGCCCTGGGTGGGGCAGAGCCCCGACCTTAATCCTATCGATAACACCTGGGCGGAACTCGAAGGGCGGCTGCGCGCGCGTCCAACGGCGCCCAAGAACAAGGACGAGCTGTTTGCTGGTCTTTCGGAGGAGTGGGATGCCATTCCAGCTTTCTTTTTCCGGCGTCTCGTCGAGTCCATGCCCCGTCGGGTCCGTGATGTGATCGCCGTTGGCGGTGCTAGCACCAAGTACTGACCACACCACGGTGACAAAATCGAGGGTTGCGTCTGATCACAATAGTTCGTCGAAATTGACTTTTCTGGTGTGCGGATAATTATTGGGTACCGACTGTACAGTATGGGTGGGGAGCAGCGCGTGCCGTCTTCATGAAAGAGAGATAAAACGGGCACCGCCTCAGAAAGCCAGCGCGCAGCACAGTTTAACAACGTGCCCCACATCTTTGAAGCGCCTGGAAATTCACCTTTTTTGCCAATATCTTCAACAAAAAGAGGCCTCCTACATTTCATCGAGAGCGCCCCAACAGCGCTTTGAAAAACGGGGGCGTTGGGCGCTCGAGCGCCCAAAGTGTGCCCTTTGAGCCCCCAAAAAGCGCCGGATTTGAGCGGCCCAGGGCGCACTCAACAACCCTACGCATAACCAAGGTTATGTTTTGGAATTCTCAGAAACAGAGAAATTGAAAAGACGACGGATATCCCATTATCCGACCAAAGAGGCCAAAACGTGTTTCAACATTGAATGAACACCTCTGACCAGACTCTTGCTCTGAGTTCGTCCTGATTGAGCAGCAATCGGCAATTGGACGGACCCCAGGGTCCAACACTCGACACCATTCGATCTTGCCGGATTGGTCTGCTGCGCTGGGAACATAGTTCTTGTCGCTAAGACAAGGCCGTGAAAGCTCAGACCACTCGTCCGCCCCCTGGTATTCTTCCAGTATTTTGTGAAAAAAATCACCGAGTGATATTGCAAATCTCCAAAAAATGGCGGTTGCAGAGATAAGAGAGGCAGAGCCGACGACAGGGCGTAGAAATGAAGTCGGATTGGCTGTTCGACAAGCCAAGAGCGACCTATTGGCTGAGAGTTGCCGCCCGTAATCTTGCAAGCCGATCACCGCGTCTTGCAGGAGTCACGCAGAGCCATTGCAACCCTCTATGAGACTTCCTGAGATTTTGGGGCCGCTTGCTTGGGCCTGAAGAGGGCATGGAGAGGGTTCTGAGCCAGACCTGTGATTTCTCATGAGATCAACAAATTTCTTCAGATTTCTTGAGATCCTAATGTGCGTTTCCAGTGAGCAGAGCTGCATTGGGAGACTCTGTAAGGAACTCAGATGATTCGTAGCCTTTCCCTTGGTCCACGTACGCTGTTGAATGATTGCAACCACTCTGGAACCTCCATTGTTTGGAGGTCAGCGATAGATACGGCGGCTTCTCGTCACGGGGCTCTATGTACTGATGCCACGAAACGATCCGTAACCGTGCCTCTTGCATGTGCTCCTTCCCCAAAACTGTATCCGTTCCCATTGAGCGCCGTCAGTCGGGGCGAATCGTCAGCGCGCTACTTCATCTGAGTGATTATTCAATAGGAATCAATCTGGGGTGGCATCACATACGGAAACTATTGGTCTTTTATATGAATACACGGACTTACATACAGGAGCCATATTGTTGTCTGCCTGCCATGCTCTTTCCTGGAGCCTGTTTCGTTGCTGGTGCTAGTGGCCCTGTACTGGGGCAGACTGCGAGGTTTTCTGTAGCCATGGCAGCTGGATCGCTCCAGAAGGCATTGTCAGGTTGCTAAGCACATGGGCCTCGGGCGACAGTGCGAGCGGCTCCAGACAATGATGGGGTCGGACAGTGCAACTGAGTGAGGGGAACCGAGCCTACACGCATAGGTCCTAGCGTGTGTGACTCAGTGGCACTGTGGGGGGGAGGGGGGGGCAGAGCACTGAGAACCTGTGTCTGGGGCTCCTTGGCAGACGTTGCGGGAGACGTAGGCTGGGCCAAACAGGCATACCTGCGCACACGGCCTCACCGCGCTGTCGTCACTGTACTGAAAATGGCTGCGTGTGCGGCCGTGCTCAACGGCGGCCGCCACCCAACCTCTGCGTGTACGACGGCGCCTTGGGCGGCCGCCGCACATCAAGATCCAGGGAGGAGGCCGCGGAGGGGCACTAGGGCCCACGACGGCGGCCACAGCAGACCAACAACACGCTCTGCTCCCGGTGGAGGCGCAGAGGGGCTCGGTGGCGGCCGCGACGCAGCCATGGCATCCGCGACGGCACTCTGCGGCGGTTCTTCCAGTCGACGGTGGGGGTCGCCGCCGGCCAACATCAACTTCTGCCGCCGCTGTCAAGCGCAAGCAATGCGGTGGCCGCCGCTCAGCCATCCCCATCCACCCCATTGGTGCCTCCAACCTCTGAGAACGCGGTACCACCCCCGGATCCACGGCCGACGCCCGCACCATCCCCGGAGCCGGCCTCGCCAGCTCCATCGCTGGCGCCAGCCGGAACGCCTGCCCCTCCCACCTCTTCCGCCGCACCAACCCCAACAGCCGCACCGCCTCCGGCTGCCGCGCGGCCGCCGCCGGCGCCCTCACCATCGGCGGCGCCACAACCTACGCTGACCCCGCACACCTCGTCCGCTGCACCAACCCCAACAGCCGCACTGCTGTAGTGGATCCTGATCTCAAAGCCGACGGGGTATAGCCCCGTCGGAAAGCCCAGCACCGGATGCGGAGCGGAGCAAAGCAGAAACAACACAGACGACTGGATCAAAGAACGCGGAGCGCACCAGAACGACAGAAGTAATGCAAACGCAATGCTGATTTATTCGAAGACGCAAGATGACCCAAAAATGTACACTCATATACTCTCGGAAGCAAGACGCAGGACATGAACAATCCCGACCCCCGGACGCCACCATGGGGGGACCGGTACCCAACGGGCCACGGTCTCAGGCCCGGGCCTCCGGTGGCCCCTGCCCAGCATCCTCGACTACCCTTCCACTGGAAGAGGACCCACGTCCGTCTCGGGGCGGAAGGAGAAAAGTCACCAAGACTTCCCAGATCTCAGGATTTACGCAAGATCAGTGCCTCAGGACTTAACCCAAGATTTCTCATTTTTTCCGGATAGAGTTCCGGTGGGATTTTATCCCTGGTCGATATCTGATCTGGGCCCGGCTTACGCTCGGATTGAGGAAGCTTCCACAAGCTTCCCGGTCCCTCCAGAGGGCCCGGACTAGGGAAGAAGCGTGTCTCCCTCGGCAGTGTCAGGTCCCTCCAGGGGGACCCGATCGGGTGCTCATCACCCCACGCCCCCCTAGAGGGGTCGTTTCGTGTGTGGCCCTCGGGATCCCTGGACACCCGCCCAAGGGGGGGGTTCACACGCTACCCCCCTAGGGGGGTGTTACGTGGTTGTTCTCGACCCGTCCCCGGCTCATTCCGGGGCCCGTGTCACCCCTGACAGGGGTTTTCCCCCGCATATCCCCCAACTCAGGGCCCGCGTCTCGCGGGACCGGGAGCGGTGTCTCGCCACCCCCACAGGCCACGGGGGGGCACCATCTCCCCATGACTCATTCTCAGTGCGCCCCTGGGGGCCCGCGCCGGGACGCCCGCTCAGGGCGTTGGACTCACAATTTCACCGAGCCGAGTGAGTCTCGGAAATGCCCCATAAGGCGGTGACCGCTAGCGGTGTCCGGGGGTGCCGGGTCTCTCGACGGCACTCGTGTCGTCACCCGGGAGAGACGTCCCCAGTCGGAAGCGACCAGGGTCTCGCCGCAACCCGAGGTGGACGTTTACCCCACCCTAGGGTGGGGCCTCTTCATCTTCCCCGCTTCCCCGCCTCTCGAGGCGGAATGGCTTCGGCCGACGCTCCTGACGCTGCGGCCGCCATGGCGGGCGGTCTTGAAGCTGAGGGGACGGGCGCCATTCTGGGCCCCGAAGAAAACATCGAAGACATTGTTCTCCCTAACCCTCTCGCGGCCTCTCGGCTGACACCACCTGTTGTCGAAGAAAAGTATGGGCGTTACTCTTGGACCCCCCTGGGGGGGTCTCTGGTCGAACAGCGCTTTTCCGCAGTCGACAGCCGCCGGATGGTCTCCATCTGAACCACCATCCGGGGTATGTATGGTCCCCTTTACGCCGTCCCCGAGGGGAAGGTGTCGGACTTTCCCTTCCTCTGCAGTCGGGAGGAATGGCTGGTCTGCCAGGTTCTTAGGCACTTGGCGGTACGCGAGCTCCCTCCCGAGGTGGGGGACAATCCCCACTTTTATTGGGAGTATTAGCCGGGGTCTCCCCCTAAGTTGGGAGAGGAGGACCGCGGATATTATGTGCCGAGGGCCATGGGAGAATGGACCATCGCACCGCCTTTGGTCTAATCACGCTGCCTGAGCAGCGTGAGGTGCGCGACGTACCTGTGGTACGTCGCCAGGGGAAATACCCTACAACACTAGTGTGGTGGGAGCTGGTTGAGGTGCCCCGCGGCCTGGCCGCGCGGGTGCCTCAGATGGTGGCGCTCCAGGGTAGCCCGCTCATGGGGGAGTCCCTATGCGGTCCCTACCACCTGATGTTGGCGACCCTACGGGCCGCCGAGGTGGCGGATGTCTTTGTGCGGAGTATCCGCCACCATGGGCAGTGTTCGTGCAGCATCCGATGGGGAGCCGGGGGTGCCGGCGACGGCGAACCCCGGTCCCATGGTGCTTTTATTATCAGACGGTAAAGGGGCGGGGTCGATCGACCGAGCGATCATAAAGATCGAATAACCACCAAATTAGAGACGATAAAAAGAAAGGACAGATATACAAGACGGAAGTAACCTCCCAAAGGGCGAGCCAGAAGTCAGTTCAATCCTCCAAATGAATACTGACCAGTCAGGGGGGCTACCGGGACCAATATCCAAATATTAAGGAGATATGCTACGAGCACCACTGTGCCGACGCCATGTCGCGTCTCCCGCCGCTGGCGCCGGATCGGTCCGTCATCCAGAAAGAAGTTCCCTGTCTTGCTCTGGATGAATCTTCCTGCGGCTGGGTTGCGCCGAACAACGGGGTGCTGGACAAGAAACAACCATTCACGCTTGCGCGCATGCTTGCCGCGCAGAAGGATGACCAGCGGTACCAAGATCTACGGGATAAGATGGACCAGAATGCGCACTTCGGCTTTTTGAAGACTAAGGAGGGTCTCCTTGTGCGCGTCGCCGCGCTGGACGGTGCTATCCAAGTTTATGTCCCGTTCATCCTGCGCCCGGACCTCCTCCGGCCGGAACACGACGTCGTGCGCGCCGGTCATCCTGGTGTCAATCGGATGTATGCCTCCAATAGGCGGCACGCCTACTGGGAGTCCATGGCCGCGGACATGAATGACTGAGTGGCCAGCTGTGCGCCTTGTGCCCGAAGCAGGATCGAACCAAGGCGACGCACGGCGGTGCTCAAGTTGTTCCCGGCGAGGGATCCCTTCGCGATCCTGTCCATGGACCTCCTGGGACTACTGACAGAGAAAACGGCACGGAACGTCTTCCTCCTGATCATCGTCGACCGGTTCTCGAAGCTGGTACTATGATAAGACACCCAGCCAACCCCACCCAGTTGGAGAGAAGGCGATCCAGACCGTGTCGTCGGGTATTCCTGTAGGGGAATACCCACCCCGGAAGAAAACCCTGAAGAGCACACACGAACGGCGTCGACCGGGGGAAGGCGCCCCGAGCGACAAACACGAGTTGTGTGACCGGCAGTTTACTTACCCGAGTCGAAGGCCTCGAGGCGACACTCACGCCTCGCCCAGTTATCCTCTCCAGACCCCGTCCGCCCGCCTCCAACCTTCCGGACAGACCCCCTCAAACACCCTCAGAGAACCCTCAGAAGCCCTCCCCTCAGGGCCCATGGGGCCAGCCTCAGGGGAGGACAGTCGAAGCTTCGGACACCGCCTTGCGTTGCGGCGGGGGAAGGGTGCTACGTGACACCCTCGTGGCGCTCTGGTGTCGGGCGCGTGGTTAAATGCTGGTCATTATTCCCAGTCGGGTTTACGAAAAATTCGGACCTTAACTGGGGGTCTGTACCGGGATTTCCTAGTCCAAGAGAAGTCTCGAGATCACGGTTGTGGTTTGTGCGCCACGGGGTGATCACAAGTGGATCGCCACGGGAGCGACTCGAAGTATGCGCTAGTAGGACATGTTACTCTCGCGAGGGCCCGGGGCCATTTTGGCATGACCGGTTCCGACCGGCTGAGGTCGCGAATCCACGTTTCCTCTCGTGCCTGGGAAGGATCTGGTTCCCCGAGTGTGGGGGCCAGGTGTCCGGCCGACACAGTTCCCCCTTCTAAAGTGGTCGCATGCCCAGGGCTACGGGGGCCGGCCTGAGGGTCACGGGCGGGCCAAGACGACTAACTGGGATCCCGCACAGTGTGGGGCCGGGGTGCTGCCCCAGCCAGAGCCAGTAGCGGCCGCCCCGGGTCGTGGGGGTCTCGCCGGGGCCAAGGGGGAATGAGCCGCCTCCGCGTGGACGACACGAAGGCGTGTCAGGGGGGCCGTGTGGCTTGTATGGGCCACACAATCCGTGGGGAGGGACGCCGGGTAGGGCGCCCATCCGAGGCCGGCGTCACGCGCGCTCCGCTGGCGGGTTAAACCAGGGAGGCGGGCGGAGCGACGCCGCAGGAGGCGACGGTGCGCCCCTGCCAAAGTACAGGGGCCCATATAAGCGAGGCAGTTGGTGGCGACGGAGGACGCGACGGGGCGGGCACTTACTACCGGCCGCCACCATACCCCCCCCCGAGTCTCTACTCTCGGGCCCCCTCCCCCCTTTCCATAGTCTGCCCCGAGTCAAGACTCTGACGAGGCGGCCATGTTATCTTCGCGGTCGATGGGGGCGACGCCGCCGGAGGAGACGGCGGCCCCAAGTGCGGGACGCGTAGCGCGGCCTGAGAAGACGGTGGCCCCAAGTGCGGGGCGCGTCCCGTCGGCGTCGGGCGGGACGCCGGCCAGGTTTAATCGTTGCCCCGCAGCAGCGGGGGTCCGCACCGGCACCGGGACGCCGACGACGGGTACGGTCAAGTCCGGCAGCCCGTCGGCGCCAACCGCTAGGACCAGCGGGGCGACCGCCAGTACGGGCGCCGCCAAGTCAAGGGGCTCCACGGCGGCCACCCCCCGGGCGCGCGGGGCGGCCGCGTCGGCTCCTAATACGCCGACGGGCGCCACCAAGTCAAGCGGCGCGGCTTCGGCGGCGGCCCGCCGGAAGGCGGTCCGTCGGTCGCGCCCAGCTGGTGGCGCGACCCAGAGGCGGGAGTCATCGTCCGCGGGTAGTCGGGCGACGCAACCGCCGCCGGCCTTGCGTCTTTCAAAGTCAACGACGAGGTCGGCGACGGCGTCCCGCGCGTCATGTGCGGCGGGGCGGTCGGCCGACGCGGGCGCGGCGGCCCCCGCAACGGCGGCCGCCCAAGTGCCGTTGTCGCCCAGCAGGCCGAGGACTCCACCGCCGGCCGCGGCGGCGGCAGCGGTGACAACTGCCGACGGGGAGGAGGAACCTATGGAGCAAGACTCCCCCGCCCCGGTTCCGCGACATGTGCGCGCCCCGGAAGTGGACGAGGCCGGGCCCGCGGGGGCGGAGTCCGGGGCGCTTGTCCAGTGGACGCCCCCCCACGCCCCTATTCAGTTGGGGGAGTGTCGTCTGCGGGCCCTGTACGAGGCCATCCCGGGGCCGAAGCAGGGCCCGGAATGGCAGCGGTGGTTGACGCGTCACCCCGTGCAGTACGAACTACCTGCAGGTGTGACGACCGACCTCCCCGCATTACTAGCGGCGGCGGACGCTCCATGGGTGGAGCGCGTGGCGTCACGCGAGTCCGACGTGATGGACTGGGTGACGGCGGATGACATCCCGCCCGTCGTCGCATGGGAGCGGGCGTGCTGCTCCCCCCCGTACTTGGGGGAGAGGGACCCCCACTTCCACCACCAGGACGCCCGCACCGAGCGCCGCGCGCGGGAGGCGTCGCGCATACTGGTGATTGCTGCTCAAGTTAAGAGCACCCAGATCCACGTCTGCGCGCGGAGGGAATTCCACGTCCCGACGCCGACGTGGTGGTCGGCGTTGGAGGTGGACCACGGATTTCCCGCGAAGGTGGTCGGCGTCCTGGCCTTCTTCGGCACGACGCTTCGTCGGGGGTAGTCCACCCCGGCGGCGGCCATCCTAGCTACACAGTGGGTGCTGGATGTGGCGGGGGTACGGCATGCCTCCGCCCAGACTCACAGGTACCTGTGGCATCTGTCCGCCGGTTTGTTGGATTGCCTCGTAGGGCTGCACCTCGAGAAATTGGCGGAGGGGGCGGACCAGGAGGCGCTCGCGTACCTCAGCGAGTTGGTTGACCTCCACCACTCGCTCGACTGGGAGGCCGCTGGTCCGTATCTCGCCAGCCGAGTTGGTGGGGAGGACGACGAGGAGACTCGGGCGTTCGTGCACTGTGACAAACGCCTCGCCCATGGTCTTATCGGCCTCCGAAAGGGTCTGGACGACACGTCCTACCCCTACGCTACGCGGGTGGCGTCGACTTTTGCGCCTCCGAGGTCGGGATAGAGACCCGCGGGGGCAGTATCCCCGCATCAGCGCAAGCGCGCTGGTGGCGCGGCGGAGCGCCCCCCTGCTCGTGGGAGCGCCGTGCGGCGGCCCACCCGGGCGGGGCCGTCCCGCGTGGGTTTGGCTTCTCGGCCGACGTTTTCCCGGCCTGGGGTGCCTTACTGCCCGGCACTAGGGGCGCGGCAGAGCCTCAGATGGGGGTATGCCACCGGCCAGTGTGCGCGGGCATTAGCGACCACCTACCCAACTGCGACGGGGACGCTTCGAGCTCTCCACGGGGAGGCAATAGTCGCCTCCTTGGTTTACACCTTGGCTTGGGTCACTCGGGGCGCCGGAGCCCTACTACGGGGGTCCCCGTCGCCTCTCTCGGCGGCGGCTGACCCTTTCCTGGTAGACACTACCCCCGGGGCCATCGGGCACCAGATGGCCTCGCGGTTGGAGGGACACGGCCGGTGGTGCCGGCGTCCGCGGCACCGGCGGCCGGCGGGAGCTCCACTGGATCCCCGTATGCCGGGGAGCCCCCCGCAGCCGCTTCACCCTACTGTGGGGGCGGCTGTTCCTACTCCGCCGGGGGCACTCCGGCGGAGGGGCACGCCTCGTCAGCCGGGGGATACCCATCGGCCGAGGCGGGGCCGAGTAGGGCCCCGCGCTCGACGTGGGGGCCGCCCCCCACAGGCCGGGGGCCGGCGCATGAGTACCCGTTTGATCCCTCGGACCGTGATCATTACGGGGGACATGCCCGTGACGATATCACGCCGTCGCCGGACCGGGGTTAGTGGCCCGTGCCCGTGGAAAGGCTCCGGGTCTTTCTGGACACCTCCCCGCCCCTAGTTGGGTCCGCCGATCTCCTCGAGTAGCGAGGGGACGGTCCGTTTTTTGTTTTTGCGTGAAGGGCCCCGGAGTTCGGGGCTTTTGCCGTGGGTTTCTATTCGGAGCTTGGCCGTGGGTTGTTGCCTCCGTCTGGGGAGTGTATGGGTACCCTGTACTATACGTTAGTTGCTTGTTACCCTTCGTCGCGCCGTGAGTCGGTGTTGCTGGCAGTATTCGCGAACCTTCACGGCGGGGAGGTCCTCCACATAGTTCCAGGAGTCCTCCCGGGGTCCATTCCCGAACCATCGCACCTTGAGCGAGCGGCGCTCATGTTCGTCGTAGCCCTGACCGACGAAGTGGTCGAAGACATCATCAATCGGTTTACTAGCCCATGAGGAAAGGGAGAGGACCTGCCACGCGGCCAAGGACCGCGCCCAGGCAGGGTCCCCCTCTGACGGTTCCGGGGCCAGGGTGGCGTGCTTCCCTTTAATGGTGCGCATCCCATCGTCTCTTTCGATGCTGAGCCGATACCTGTCCTTCTAAAGGATCTGGTACGGTCCCAGATGTCGCATGAAACGTCGTGTCACCCCAGCCCACAGAAACAGATAGGGACACCTGCCCAGCTGAGGGAACCCACCCGCACACCCTTGCTCTACTCTCGTCCGGTGACACGGTCACCTAGGAAAACACCCGAAGGCGCAAAGAGGGAGGAAGGAGGTGAGAACGCAGTTATTTTTTTGTGGGGAAGCCGGGCCACGGGCGCCCCGCTGTCCCCTTAAGCTATCCGAGCAAGCGGGCCCAGACGGCCCCGAATCCCACACAGTAGCCTCCCCATGGGGAGATCTGGGGATCCATACCAGTGGACCCCCCTACTGTCAAGCAGATACATCAAGCAAGAAACACTCACATGCAAACGACCCACAATCAATCAAGATATCAGTCAGCAAGGAAA
>Ga0209186_1002298_pt1 | contig 13682 bp, 11 predicted proteins | sample SidtaG_FD_187426 | JGI IMG/M metagenome (GOLD analysis project Ga0209186, IMG submission 187426) | Marine algal microbial communities from Sidmouth, United Kingdom - Sidmouth_Male2 metaG (SPAdes) (version 2) | ecosystem: Host-associated > Algae > Red algae > Unclassified | place: Sidmouth...
AAATAGAGGGAAAAAGAAAACCTTTGCTTCACAACTCTGCATGGTCACCGACACCTACGCTCCCAGTAAGCTCACTCGTCTGATGCAGACCAGCACCGCACGGTGTGCTCCAAAGAGGGCACCTGAGCCCAGAACTGCCGCAAGCACCAGCTCGGCAATACCCACCCCATCGCTCATGGCTTGCCGGCCAAGCCCAGGTCGGAGAAAAGCGACCGCGAAGAAGACAGGCACCACGACGGTGACACACGAGGGCCGGCACGACGTCGGTTGGCGGGCGGCAGTGGGTGGGCGGCGGTGCGTGGCGGAACGCGTCGCGAGGCCGTGCCCGGCCAGCAGTATTTGAACAGCCGCCTGGCACTGCTGCGGACTGATGGGGTGACGAGCCCCCCCCCCCCGAGTCGGGCACGCTGATGGGGGTGCACCAGCACCACGCCCCCGTCCCCCCAATCGGGCACGCTGATGGGGGTGCAGCCGCCACCGGCCCCCCGCTTCCGATGGCTGGTCCGCCCAAAGAGCGCAACCGGTCCCCACAGCGCCGTGACGCAGTGAAAGTGAAATCAGGCCCACTCGGGAGACACTACGCATGCCACCTGATTGGTGCGTCCACGACTCTTGTTCGGCCTCGCGCGACGAGGTGTCATGGCGCTTGACCAAATCCGGCTGTGCGATCGAACGATGCCACACGTAGCGACGATCGCGGTCGTCCTTGGGCTTCGTTTGGCTTCGTTACGTCCATGACAGCGCTCAGATTCATGTCAAACTTCTCGACACAGTCGCGAACGGGCGCTCGGGATCCGCATATCGGCCTTCTATGTGGAGAACGCGCCGGCATTCGCGAACGCTTCCGTACCCCCCGCCTGTTATCCGGTTGGACTTATCCCAATCTTCTAAATCGTTTCTGGTGCCTTTGTGGACAGATCCGTCTCGCTGACGTTGTCGGTGATCACTCAGGCTGCATTTTTCCACATATAGGGCCACGTGGGGCCACGTGGGACACGTGGGCCCATATTTTGTGGATGCGGAACGTTGTTGGTACCGCTCTTATGGGATGTTTGTGGGATCCTTGACCGGAAATGGTCGCTGTAAGGGGACGGATACGGCGTCGGATGTGCGCGGGATCCCACAAACGATCCCACCGACCTGCAACTTCGTGGGATGTTTGGGCAAAGATCCCACAAGAACGGAAGGCTTCGTGCGATGTCGAAACTGCCCCGACGGGTGCCCAGACGCAGTTTTTTGACAGCCCTGTGGGAGGCGCCCTTAAGGCACCCGCGCCCCCCCAACACAACCGTGTGGGCCTGTCGTGCCCGTGTAGCCCAGTCCACCTCGGCACCGACCCGCCCCCATCCCGTGCGTTCTTTTTCTTTGTTCCCGGCCGTGCCCTCTCCCTCCCCCCTTCCACACCCACCTCGCACCTACGAGCTTCGTACCCTCCACAGTGGCGAAAAAAATAATGCAAAGCGCAAGCGAGCTCCTTCCAAAAAGCTCCTCGAGGTCACCTCACCGACATGGAGAGGACAGCCTCCTCAACAATAGACAAATGCACTCGATGGGTGTCACAGACAAGCGTGCCTCACCCAATTCCACGTAAATCTCCAGCATATCCACGAGATGGCCAATAATCGATCCGGCTAAAACTCTCTAAACTGCGGGAGTGGCGGCCAGAGGGCTCATTTGTCTGGCGACCTCGACCGGATGGCGTTGTGTATGTACTTAGAGCATGTCACACAGCGAAGCCAGTTCGGGCCAGGGTATTTGCATGAACGTGCCTGCAATACAGAAATTTAATGTGTCCTACAGCTATTTAGTCTTGTCTGAAGCAATTCTTCATAAATAGCTGACTCAGGAGTTGTGATGCAAGCGGGCACTCTGCTGTGCTTGCGCTGTAAGCATGGGGCTGTCGGAACGCTTCCGTTGTTCTATTGCCCTCTCGACTGCTGCGGCAGTGTATCATCGCCATGGTGGGCGCCGCCACCACCACCACCACGTCCCCATCGCCGACCGAGGGTACTGTCGGCCCTCCTTTTGCTCGTGATGGGACCCACAGGGATAAATTTGAGGCTCTTCGCCGCGACGTACGTGGTGGATGAGCTCGTCTAGTTATCTGGCTGTTGCTGCATCTGCTGTTTTCCTTTGGCCGGTTGTCTTCCTCGTGCATGTTGACCTGCGGGGCAGGCAGCTCGTGCATTGTGGCATGCCTTTTGCATAGCCCCTCATTCGAGGGATATTCCCTGCCTCCCTTTTGCCGCCTTCTCACACCCCTTACCGTACTTTTTTTCCATTCGATCTGCACCGCTTCTTGACCCTGTTGTCATGCTCTTTCCCCCCCGTTCACCCGCATTTCCATCTCACTGCTTCCATGCATTGCATCTACTGTTGTGTCCACACCACCCCCATATTCAGCTGAATGCTGATCTCCCTGTCGTTCCTGGTACACCCAGCGCCTGGCTCGACGATGCCTGCCTCTGGCGTCACCTGCGCGCGCGCGACTATGCCGTGCCCGCTGCGGTGGCGGCCGTGCGTGAGACGTACGCGTGGCGACAGTCATTTGGCGTGGACGGGCTCATGGCGGCAGTTTCCGCGGCCGCGCCTGCCGCTTCGACGGGTGCGTCGCCCGCGAGCGACGACGCCAACGTGCAGCTAGTGCATGCTGTCTCGGAGTCTGGCAAGCAGTTTGTGCGCGGTGCTTGTGCGGCTCGCCGTCCTATCCTCGTCATGCGGCCTGGCCGGGGCGTCGTTGAATTCAAGGACAGCCCTGCCAACATTTTGCAGCTGGTGTATAGCCTGGAGCGGGCGGTGGCGGCCATGCCGTCTGGCGTTGAGAAACTTTCCCTCCTCATTGACTTTGTGGGCTACTCGCGGCATGTGTCGCCGTCGTTTGCCATGCAGAGGACGACCCTGACCATCCTCCAGCACCATTACCCTGAGCGCCTCGGCCTGGCGGTAATGTGGGCAGCACCGCGGCTGTTTCACTTGGCTTTCAAGGTCATCCGCCCGTTTATCGACCCCGTTACGGCGGGGAAAATTGTGTTTTTGTACCCTGATGTCGCAGCGGACGCGGCACGGATGGCCGCCCTGTTCGACGAGGGTGCGTTGCTGACCGACTTCGGAGGGTCGGACGGGTGGGTGTACAGCAGCTCTGCCTATTTTGGGGTCGCGGGTGGGGGGGGCGTGCTGCCCATGCACATGCGGTCTGGGGCGGCGCAAGTCGGGGAGTAGTGTGTCATAAGGACACTCGGAGTGGTGTGGGTCGAAAGGCCATTTTTTGCTCATGTCGTGCGGTGGGACGCAGGGGCATGCGATTTGCCTGGTTCTCACGGGGAAAGGCTCCCATGTATTTACCCTTGCTGCCTTCTCTCTTCCGTGTCCGTTCACTTCTCAGCCGTCACCCCCACCTTCTTGGCCCTCGCAGGCAGCGCCCCACACGTCGCGTCGGCCAGGCCGTCTAGCAGCGCGCCGACGCCATCGGCAGCGGCTACCGCCGCCCGCCCGTCAGAGTCGGTGACAAGCGCCGCCAGAAAGCCTGTCGCGGCAGCCAGCAGCACCCGTCTGCGCTTGTCGCTGCGACCAATGTCAGCCGTCGCCACAGTCGTTGCGGTGGAGGAGGCAAGAGACGCGGATGACGGCCGCGTACCGTTGTTCCAGTCGGCAGGGGAGGGGGGGTCCGTCACGACGGATGCGTCCTCCTTGTCTCCACTCTCCCCGGCTGCGGCGGTGCCCACACTCCCGTGCCACAAGCCTGACTTGTGCGTGCACAAGCGCAGGGCCCCCACGGCGAGGCCACCTACCCCTGCTGCTTGCCGCACAGCCACCGCGGTGGCAGAAGCCGCGACGACAGAGTCGGCCGCCGCGCCCGCCGTAGCCGCGTCGCCGTGGATTACTACAGCCGTCGCCAGGCGGAGGGTGCGGGCAAGTAAGTGCACGGGGTCGACGTCAAAGTGCGGGAGGCGAGGATGTGGCGTGGCTGCGGGTGGGGGCGGAGGACTATGCGCCGGCACGACGGAGGGAGCGGACTTGCCCAATTCCCCATCGACTGGGCTGGCATGCCCAGTCCGACCTGCTGGCAAAGGGGACGTCGACAGGGCCCCGCTGGCGGCTGCACACACCGGTTCTGCAGCTGGCATGTCTGCAGCGAGTCCGCCCTTGGACGTCCGCCGGCGCGTCAGGCTCTTACCCCGCCGCCGGCGCGGCTTGACCACAGGTGCCGAGGCTTCCACGCCACTGACACCATCACCGCTCTTGCCGGCTCGGGCGCTCAGGCGCCCACGCGACGACGAGGCCGTGCTCGGTCGGCTACCGCCGGAACGCTCGCAGTCGGCGGAGCCATCCGTAGCGACGCTATCGACTCCCCCCGTGAGCGCTGTAACAAGCGTGCGGCCGGCCGCGACAATGCGGGTGACGGCGGCAGTGGCGTGGAGGCCCCCGAGTACGGCAGTTATGACGCGGTCACCCGCCTGCCCGGCGGCGGTGGCAGCCTCGCACAAGCTGACCAGCACGGTCAGGCCGTCGACGGCCACTTGCAGCTCGGTACCCCGCGACGCTAACGCACCGTAGACGGCGGCAGCAACGCCCTCGACGGCCTCGCCGCGTTCGCGGGGCGTCAAGCACTGGAGCGGTAGGCCCGCTCCTCCGCCGTCGTCGCTCTTTGCAGCGTTAACCGCTGCACGCAACAGAGCAACCCCCCCTCGGTCAATGCGCGCGGCTGCGCCCCCCGCCCCCCCACCTCCTCCGGCATGGCGGCGCATACCGAGCAACGCCACCGCCAACACTGCTTCAGCGTCATCCCACACGCGGCGGCTGGACCGCGCGGCAGCGACGAGGATGGCGAGTGCGTCGGCGGTAGCAGCGGCTGAGGCGCCGACGACGGAAGCGGCCGTGTCAACAACCGTGTAAACGCCGCCGATGGAGAGCAGCATGGCAGTCGCATCCCGGCCGGCGGGGGGGGGCGCTATGGATCTGCCGGCAGGGCATACCGGCGCAATGACCCCGGCGAGCGCGGCCAGCAGACGCACCGCCGCCGCTATGTCGCCGTTCGCGCGCTCCTCTACGGCGTCCAAGTGGCCGCGCATGGCGCCGACGAGGCCCTCAACGGAGGAAGTGATCGTCGGAGTCTCAGCGGAGGTGCGGGTTGCGGGCTGCGACGGAGGTGCCGTCGTCGAGAGGCCAGGTGTGTAGGTGCTTATGGGAGCGAGGGGTGGCATAGCCAACGACGGTGGCTCCGTCGTAAGCTTGCGGCTGCTTGACGACGCTGCGGCGGCGATGACCGACTCCAGAGGTGGGGGTCGCGCCGGTGTCTGCAATGGCGGCGAGACGGTCCGGGGTGAGGACGCAAGCGCGGATGGCGGGTGGGCTGCCACCGTCGGTGCCTTGGCAAAGGGCGGAGCAAGGCCTGACTGGTGCCGATCCACAGCGAGGACAGCCTCCGTGTGGTCCTCGGTCAGTTCCCGGCCGTCCGCGATCGTGACATTAGCAGGAGCTCCGCCCCGGCCGACGGGGGGCTGTTCACTAGAAGTGGTGGCCGTGTCGCCACTTGTCCGTGACGCCACGCCCCCGCTACTTGGTGCGAGCGCCGATGTCATGGCTCGCGCGCCGCCGCGGTGTGACGGCGCGCCTCCGATCCACCGCGCCGGGTCCCGCTCGTCCACCTCCACGGGGGGCAGGCCGTGAGCGCGCCTCGCCGCCTCCAGAGACGTTGCCTCACCTCCTGACGCTGTAGGCACCGCCAACGCGGCGGTCGATGACGATGCACCCCCCACGCCCGCATGCGACGGCGGCGGTGACGATGCATCGCCATCCGAGAGAGACGGGCGCAACGCACGCCCGCCCACAGCCGCACTCGCCCCCCGCACCTCCCTCCCCGACGGCGAGCTCGCCGATCGCGGTGCCGACTCGCGCGTCACCGCTGCTCGCTCCGGTGGGGACGGTGATCGCCGGCGGCTGCGGCGGCGACGGCCACGCCGCCTCTCCCCACGGCCGCCGCCACCCTCCTCCCGCGGGGGCGACCGCTCGTCCGACCGCCGTAGCCGGCGGCGGCGCAACAACGAGAGGCTGCGGAAACTCCCAGACGCGCCGGGTGTGGCCTCTGAGGCGTTGGCATCGCGGCCGCCCGCGGTGGTGGCCGCAGCGTTGGAGGGGGGGGAGTGAGGGGGGGGCGCGGGGGGGGAGATGGGGGGTCCCTCAACGTCGTGCCACCGCAAGCGGCTGCGGGCCGCGGCGAGCGGCGACCGTGGTGGACTGTTCGACGGGAAGGCGGCAGTATCAAGCGGCGAAGTGGGTAGCGGGTGCATCGTGTCTGGTGACGGCGGCGGTGGGTCAGAAGCGTGCACACCGTGTGGCACCGCCGGGACAGCCATCGTCACTGGGGCAGGGGATACGAGCGGTGGTGGTGGATGCGGCCGCGGTGGGGGCGGAGATGACGCAGGCGACGATGCGACTTCGACTTCTCTCGACGGCGCCTCCGAGGCCGGGTCCGCCGCCGCCGGCGCTACCACTGTCGGCAGCGGAACCGACAAGGGAGTCGCCGCGTCGATCGCTGCCATCTCCTCTGCCAGGCCAGGTGCCGCCCGTGGGGGAGCTGCCGCCAGCGGGCGAGGCAACGCCACCCCTCGCAGCGACGTCGGGGGTGTACTGGGCGGCGTCACAGGCGGCGACGGCAGGGCCTCCTCCCACAGTGCGCCGGCGGTGACGCCAGCCCACACCGACCGACGCGCGGCGGTCGCCGACCGCGGGGCGTGGAGGTAGGGGGGGGGCGTCGCCGTCCGCAGGAGGGGCCCCGCGAAGGCTGGGGGCGAGCGCGCGGCGTGCGCGTGTGCTCCATCGTCGACGGACAGCAGGGGAGGGAGGCCAACCAACTCATGCGCGGGGGCGGAGGGTTGGAGCGCCGACGGTGGCGCTGCCGCCGCGTCGGCCTGGACGGCCTCCGCTGCGTCGTGCAGCGTCGGCGCTGGAACGATCGTCTCGTTGGCGAGCGCCGGCGTGGGGGATGTCAACTCGATTGCCCCGCGGTCGTCAGGCAGCGTAGAACACCCGGCAGCCTTGGCGGGCGGTGCCGGTGGCGTCTGTGCTGCGCGTCGGGGAGGGAGCGCCGAGCCCGTCCGCAGGTGCTGATCAATAGCAGCGGCAAACGGCGGCGGCGACAGTAGCGCAGGCGACGACGTTGGGTGCGGTGGTGGTACAGTGGCCACGGCGGTGGCGGCAGCCCGTGGTGGTGTCAGAGGGAGCGGCAAGGGCGCGTCGAAGGACGATTCGGCAGCATTCCCCTGTTTCCTCGCCGGCGCCCCGTCTGCCGCCGCCACCCCGCCGTTGTCGCTCCCTGTCACGGGCATGGATACCACCCCCTTTGGCACGGAGCTTGCCCGCGCCGGCTCCCCCCCTTCGTCACTCGCCGGCCCTGGTGGTGCCGCTTCCTCAACACGCCGCCCCGTGCCGCCCGAAGCCGTTGGTTTTCGCGGCGGTGACTCATCCTGCGACGGAGGCGGGTCACCGCCCGCCCGTCCCACCTCGTCGCCGTACGGTGGCGGGTCGCCTTGAGGCGCCGCAACCTCACGGACCTCACCAGACGAATCCTTGCCAAGCTTGTCTCCACCAGCGCTTTCAGCAACGAGTCCGCCGCTGCTGTCGCCGCCGCCGCTGCCGCCTCCGCCGTCACCGCCGCTGCTGCTTCCGCCTCCAACGTCGCCGCCGCCGCTGCTGCCGCCCGCTGAGGGACTACCCCTGTTGTCGCAGATGAATCCTGCACCGGTCACCCCGGCGGCCGCAGCTGCACCATCAGCTGATGCGCTACGGGCTGGCCCGCGCCGGCCGCCGCCGCTGCCCAACCGGCGAAGGAAGCGGCTCGCGCCGCGGCTGCAGCGCCCAAGGTGGTCGCGGGCGTGCGTGACCCCATGAGAGGGGGCGCTCGGCGGTGTCCCGGCAGGGGCAGAGGCTGTCACGGTGGCGGCGGCGGCGGAAGCGGCTTCAGTCGCAGCGGCGAAGGTGGCTGCGGCAAATGCGCCGCTCGCGGATACCCCAGAGAAAGAGGTGTCGCGACGCCCTCTGTGGCGGCGGGCCTTGTTCGAGCCGGTGGGGGCATCCGCACCCTTCGTAGCGGACACCGCCGCCGAAGAGTGTGTCCGCTCAAGGTCTTCAGTCCCTGCCGGGCGACCAGAAGTCGCCGCTGCTGCCGCCCGCGAGGACGATTCATGTCCACCCTTCGCTGTGGGATGGCCAGTCGCCGTCACCGGTGCCACGGCCAGTGGCATCCACTCATTGCTCCCCGTCGCCACGGGAAGACCGACAGCCGAAGCGGCCGCCCAGTCCGCCACCGCTCGCGAGCCCCGGTCGCTCCCGACTAGGGCGGCGGCGGCACCTATCGCGTTCCCCTCCGGCGCGACGGCGGGAGCTTGGTCCACCCCCACCGCCGGTCCCCAATCCGTCCTTCCGCCACTTGCGCCGTAACGTGTCGCCACTGTCGGTGGCGTAGTCGTGGCGGAAGCGGAACGCAACGCGCCCGACGCGCCGCGCTTGGCAGTGGCCGTATAAGATGGGCCAACAGATGCAGGTGGCCATGCCTCTCCCCCGGGCCTGGGGTGCCCGCGCTCCCGCCGAAGATGCCGTCGGGGAAGCCAACCCATGGCGGCAAGGGGTGGATAGTGGGGGCAAGGCAATAGGGGATCTTTCTCAACCCGCGCAGCACGCACACTTCCAGTACGTCACCAACCTGCTCACCGGGTCGGTGCCACGCCCACTCCGCCCTTGGGTGGAGCGTTCACCCTTTTCAGGACAGAGAGGTACGCGGTCCGCCAGCGCGGTAATCGGCGGCAGTCAACGACCGCGGTGACCGGCGGGTAGAGGACACGCACGGTACAGGGTGCCCACGGCGCCCGCGCCCGGAACGTAGCCGGAAAACGCGTCGCCCACCGCGTGGCCTGGCGCGCCTGTCAGGCATTGGGGGGCCGGCGTCGCTCCCCAGAGTGGCCCGCGTCGCTACGGTACTGCACCAATGCCGTCAAGGGCGGGATGACCGGCGTGTGTGCAGGCCGCAGGTCCGCGGCGCCGCGGTGCGACGCCGCGCGGTGGTTTTACTCGGCAAACAGCGAACCGTGGCAGCTGTCACTGACTGGGAGGAACGTCAAGAGGGGGTCGATTCCCATTCAGAAGTGCCGTTGGCCATCACACGATTCGCGGCAGTCGCCGGCGGCCTAAACTTGCGGATCCAGTCTGACCGAGCTGTCCAGCAACAGTGGACGAGCACTTCGCTGAACCGACGGAGGCAGCGCTGTCTCAATGAGGTTTGATGGGGCGCCACGCTGACTGATCGAAATGCCAACCAACAGTGCACGGACGGCTTTCGTCGGCATGGCAACATGGCAGACACTGCGTGGGCGGGCTGAGAAGGCGACGTTCGAGGAGGACAAATCTGGGCCCTCGCTGAAGCTTGCCGAGAGAGGGCAGGGCTTTGCGTCGAGCATCACCTGGCATTTGCCGTCTTTATGGAGGCTTCCTTGGACGACGATACGTTGACGTGCGTGGCCCCCGAACGCACGCAGGCGCGTTCCTTGTTCTTGACATGCGACCTGCCGTTCGCCATCGGTAACGATTTGGCGCGAAAGTGTGGCGCGCCGCAACCCGTCCCTCAGTACGGAAAATGTTATCGACAGGGGTGCTACCCAACTGGATTCTGTACTACAGCCGCAAAACTGCGGGGAGAGTAGCACCACTGTGAACTACCCTGGTGCAGGACGTCTCAGCCAATCAAACATCTCTAAGTGAATGCAAGTTCAGTACAGAAAACTTCTTCTCAATGGATGTTGTCGGTGGACTGACTGCAAGGGCACACGGCCTCCAGCGGCCAGCTCGGCCAGGGCTCGCCGGCCGGGGCCCTACCTGCCTGGCCGCCGCTGTTTCGGTTTCGCCACCGACGCTGCCATTCTCGTGCTACCGCGTCTGACGTCGTCGGCTCGGTGCTGTCCGCTACTCGCGTGACGTGTGCGCTCTTCCCCCACCGTGCCCGCCCTTTCATAGCAACTTCAGCTGTCCCACCTCCCGCTCGCTTTGTCCCTTTTCACCACCGTGAACTGCTTGTGGCCGCCTTCTCTGTCGCCGGTTGCGCACACCCGTCCCCGTCGCACACCGTGGCGTCGCGCGCTGGCTTTGATTTGTATGTGCGCGCCACGAACTCCGTGCGCGGACGAGTCAGCGGCGGTGCACGATCGCACGCGCCGGAAGGCGCGAGTTAGACAGCCATGGTACGTTTGAGTTTGCTGTCTGTTGCTTGTTTCACCGCTCACTGCTTGTTTTCCTGCGCTTCTTGATTGTGCACTCCGTCTCTTTCGGTACATATCATCCAGTGCTGTCTTTGTATCGTGTCTGCTAACTCTGCCAACGCTTATGGTACGTCGTGTTTGCCGCTTCGGCTGCTGTTGCGCCTCATCTGTCGTATTGCTTCGTTCTCGGGCTGCTTGCCTTCTCTTCTGATCTTACTAGGCGGGCATGGGCGGTGGCGGGATGAAGAACATTGGTGGCAGTACCGATCAGTTCTATCGCTACAAGATGCCTGGTCTCCAGCGCAAGGTGTGTGGCCGCGGCAACGGCATTAAGACGCAGCTCGTCAACTGCGCGATGGTGGCCCGTGCGCTCCACCGCCCTGCGGGCTACGTGTGCAAGTTCTTTGGGTGCGAGCTCGGGGCACAGACAAAGATTGACGACAACACGTCGATGTACATCGTGAACGGGGCGCATGAGCTGGATGTTCTCGAGGAAATCCTGGCCCGTTTCGTGCGCATGTTCGTGCTCTGCTCGAACTGTGACCTGCCGGAAACGGACCTTACGGTCGACCGCAAGGGCACAATCAAGCAGGTGTGCAAGGCCTGTGGCTGCAACGCCATGGTGGACATGACCCACAAGCTGTGTACCTACATCGCCAACAACCCGCCCGACGGCACGGCGGCCGCCAAGGCCAAGGGCCGCAAGAAGGAGTCGCAGAAAGAGCGCCGGCTGCGCAAGGCCCGCGAGGCGGAAGAGGAGGACGCCGCGGCGTCAAAGTCCAAGAGCCGCAAGGATGAAACGCCCGAGGAACGTGCCGCGCGGAAGGCGCGCAAGGCAGCGCGGAAGGCGGCCGCCGCCCAGTCGCACGACGGTTCTGGGGATGGTGATGATGACAACGACGAGGCTAACGTGACGGGGGAGCTTCCAACCGTGGAGGGCATGACGCTGGACGATGCAGCGCCGGCGGGCAGTGTGGACCCCGATGAGCTGGAGTGGAGCGTCGACACGTCCGCTGCCGCCCAGGAGGCGCGTATGCGTGAGCTGGGAAGCGCGGCGGCGATATTGGAGAGCGGTAAGACTGAGACTACGGCTAACGGGAACCATGTCGAAGTCCCAGCGCCCCCTGCGGCACCCGCTGTGCCAGCCCTGGAGGTGAAGCAGATGGAGTCGGTGCCAGAGCCTGTGTCCCAGCCGGGACCAGTTCCGGTTGCAGAGGTCATCAAGGCGGTGGAAGACGGTCCTCGCAAGGAACTCGCCACGTTTGTTTCTGTCGAGGCGGACCCCTTGGCGGTTGGCGCCAAGGCGCTTGAGATCTACAGCCAAGATCCTGCTGCAGCCGTGTCGTCGGTGTTGGCGGTGATGGTGACCCCGGAGTACCCGACTGCCACTCAAGACGTGGCACGAGCTGTGCCCGTGCTGCAAAGCATCGGTGCGCCTCTTCCGACGACTGCGCAGCTGGCTGCTTGCAAGTTCATGGACGAGCTGGCCGACTCGGGCGCCGCCGAGGCGGTACCGCACGTGCTAAAGGCGTTTTACGACGACGACCTGGTGGAGGAGGAGGCCATGATTGGGTGGTCGGTTGCGTCCAAGAACGCCAAGGCCCGTGATGCCGCGTCGCCGTTCATTGAGTGGCTGGAGAACGCCGAGGAGGAAAGCGACTAGCCGGTGGTGTGTTCGCTGTGTGCAGCAGGACTGGACTGTCGCCGCTGCTGCAAATCGTTTCGCGTACCTGTCCAACTGCAGCCCTTGTGTTGGGCATTGGTTCGTGCGTGTTGTGTTGATTGCGTGTTAGTTGTGTGGTTGATGTCTGTCGGGAGTCGTTTTATTGGTGGCTGTCCTTTGTCTACTCCGCGGTGTCGCCGTTTCGTTTGCTCGATCGGCCTCCTTGTTGCGTGATACACTCAGTACTCGCGGCAGGACGCTCTGGTGCTCATTTGCTTGTCGTTTAGCTGCTTGTCTTCGCGTTTATACATTCAAGTAATAGTTCTCCCTGCCAACGGAAGTGACACGTTCTATCGCTCTATCATGGACACCTTCACGCACCGGTCCGTCGGGAATGGCACCAAGGGCCCCAGCAAGCCTGCCACCAAAGGCGCTAGGCTTGGACGTCGAAATGAGCGACCACAAGCGCTTCGTCATCGTCGTCACATGGAAGACCAGCATTCAGGCCATCACGGGCGTCAGCACTTGCCCGGCTGTCGACGTTGCTCAGGTTTTACCCGGCGTAGTTTCTCACCGACGGTGCGTCGCACGTTGGCGCAGAGGAAGTCACAAAGGTCTGTGCGGTAGTGCCACAAACAGCGGGCTCACGTCGGAGGATATCCCGCCATTGTTCGACGCGCCCGCCGACGCACCGGCGCCAGGAGCGACCAGTACGTACTATATACAGCTGCCGCGCAAACCGGTGGGAAGCAGTCGCTCGCATAGCTGCAGAGGGCGAGGCCACAGCCAACTCAGCGACTCCATGGAGCGCCGATATAGAGCAAGACGGCAACGATACCCGCGGCAAGGAGAAGAGGTGGCCAACGGTATCCCAGTGAATGTGTGCGGGGCGGGGGCAGAGCATACGGCACAAAGAACCGCACAGCTGCTCCCTTAAAACAAAGCGCAAAGCGCACAGCTGCTCCCTTCGGCTGCCCCCTTCAGCCGATACACGAGAAGCCCCAGCGACACAGAGCACCCGTGGTACCCTCGCGTGGGGCGCCACGCCGGGCAGTGCAGGCAGGCCGCATCACGCGCAACCGCAGAGTAACGCTGGCCTACCCGCAACGCAGAACCGGCGGACTTGGGACAGACCGCAGCAGGCGCTGCTTCAGGCGACGTGCTAACGGAATTCAGCATCTCCGCGGGCAAGTCTCCATGATGACCCCCGCTCGAGGCCAGTGATGCTCCACAGCCGTACTGTTGTGCGCAGGCTTCCGCCTTGCGCAGTGACCGCGCCAGGCGCCGTCAGCATCCTGTTTCCCGCCTGTGAAGATGAGGTCGAAGGCTGGTGCGCTCTCCCCCTCCCAGAAGTCCTTTTTCAGCGACAGACATTGCCTGCCTCCTCCACGGTCTGGCGAGGGCCCGGGCCCTCGCCAGACCGTGGAGGAGGCAGACTCCCGGCCGGGAGTCCTCATCGACGTCGAGCACTCTGCTCCCTCATAGCATCAGTGGGTCTTCGCCCCAGATCGGGAACTGTATCCAAATTTATCAGAACATAGTTGTTACACGCCAGCGTGGAACAATTTATTTCAGACACACAAGACAAAACAGTCAACGATTTGGGTTGGTGAACATCAAGGATTGACCGCACTGTCGAGAAAGCTTTCTACAGTGCGACCCCTCACTTGCCCCAGGGTAGACCAAAGAGGTGGCCCTCCTAAAAGTGTCCGGGGCCATATTGCCAAACGGATCTTGGCCCACGTAAATAGGTTGGAGGAGACAGGCTGGCGGTG
>Ga0209186_1002300_pt1 | contig 13675 bp, 3 predicted proteins | sample SidtaG_FD_187426 | JGI IMG/M metagenome (GOLD analysis project Ga0209186, IMG submission 187426) | Marine algal microbial communities from Sidmouth, United Kingdom - Sidmouth_Male2 metaG (SPAdes) (version 2) | ecosystem: Host-associated > Algae > Red algae > Unclassified | place: Sidmouth, United...
CCGGGGTTGCTGTTGCCGTTGGCGTTGGTGCCGGCGTTGCGGTCGGCGTTGCCGTCGGCGCCGCAACCCCGGCCATCAGCACCCGAGTGGGCACACTGTTGTTGCTGGCGTCGCCGTCACCATCGGGGTCCCTGTCCACACCATCTTGTGAGGTGTCGGTCACTCCCTGACCTCCGGGCGAGGTGCCTGAGGCGGTGGCGCTGTTGTCGTATTCGCCGCCGGTAAGACCGACGGTGACTTCGACGTCAATGCCAATGGTGCATGACTCGCCGGGAACCAGTGAGTCAGACCCGCTGAGCAGTCCCGTATTCGAATCACCGTTGAAGCCGGAGCCGGTGGTGCAGGCACCCGCAAGGATCGATGTCCCTGTGAGTTCCCAGGCCTCGGCGGTGGCGTAAGTGGTTTGGAGGGAGTCGTCGACCTGCACATTGTTGAGCAGGACGTCGCCGCTGTTTACGACCACGAGGCCATAGGACACCGCATAGGTGGAGCCACTGATCAGTTCCGGACCTTCGATCACCCGCTTGCTCAGCGCGATCAACGGATTGGTCGGGAACTCGACCGGCGTTGGGTCGCTGTTGTTCAGTGGATCGTTGTCACCGTCGGGATCGGCGTCGGTGCCGTCCTGGCTGGTGTCGGTGACATCCTCGCCAGCCGGGCTGGTGCCGTTGGCGGTGGCGGTGTTGTCATACGGGCCGGGGACACCGGCCGGTGTGACGTCCACGTCAATGCTGACCACACAGGTGTCAGCGATTGCCATCGTGTCAGTTCCGGCCAGGGTGCCGATGTCGGCGGATCCGTCGTAGGTGGTTGCAGCGGTGCAGACACCACTGTCAACTCGCACGTCGGTGACCGCAAACCCGGTGCTTCCGAAGGTTGCTCCGAGGTCATCATCGACCTGAACGTCGGCCAGTGAGACGTTGCCAGAGTTGGCGACGACCAGACCGTAGGTCAGGCTCCAGGTTCCGTCGTTGTTGTTGACCGGACCAGCGGTGATGTCCTTGCTCAGCGAGATCTGCGGATCTTCGGTGAACCACGCAGGAGTCTCCAGGTTGTTGGCACCAGCCCCCAACAAGTCAGGGTCGGGGTCCGCGCCGTCCTGGGACTGGTCAGTCACCTCGGTGCCTCCCGGGCTGGTGCCCGAAGCAAGTGCGGTGTTGTTGTACGGACCGAGGTCCGCACCGGGGGTGATGACCACATCGATGACGATGGTGCACGAGTCGTTCACCTGCATCGTGTCGGTGCCGGCCAGCGTGCCAATGTCGGCGCTGCCGTCATAGGTGCTGGAAGCGGTGCAGTCACCCGCAGTCACTGCAACCGAAGTGAAGGACCAACCAGCAGCACCGGCGTAGGTCAGCTCCAGATCATCGTCAACCTGCACTCCGCTGAGCGAAACGTCGCCAACGTTCTGCACAAGCAGCGTGTACTGCAGGTCATAGGTACCATCACTGTTGCTGGTGGGACCAGCAGTGATGTCCTTGGCCAGCGCAATCTTCGGATCTTCACCAAAGCTCACCCGGGTTGGATCGCTGTCGTTGCCCGGATCGCCGTTGCCATCAGGATCGACGTCAGCTCCGTCCTGGGAGACGTCAGTGACATCGGTACCAGCCGGGCTCACACCCGAGGCCGTGGCCGTATTGTCATAGGGCCCAAAGTTGGAGCCCGGCGTCACCACCAGGTCAATCACGATGGTGCACGAATCGTTCACCTGCATGGTGTCGGTACCGGCCAGTGTTCCCGTGTCGGCGCTGCCGTCATAGGTGCTGGAAGCGGTGCAGGCTCCGTCGGTCACCGACACTGCGGTCACCAGGAATCCGGTAGCTCCGGCGAAGGTTGCTTCGAGGTCATCGTCAACCTGTGCCCCGCTGAGGTTCACGTTGCCGATGTTCTGGACAACCAGCGTGTACTGGAGATCGAAGGTCCCGTCAAAGTTGCTGGTTGGACCAGCAGTGATGTCCTTGGCCAGCGCAATCTTCGGATCTTCACCGAAGCTCACCGGGGTTGGATCGCTGTCGTCATTGGGATCGCCGTCGCCATCAGCGTCAACGTCGGCTCCATCCTGGGAGATGTCGTCAACCTCTGCGCCGCCAGGGCTGGTGCCCGAAGCCGTCGCCGAGTTGTCATGGGGCCCAAAGTCCGAGCCTGGCGTCACCACCAGGTCAATCACGATGGTGCAGTCCTCACCCACACTCAAGGTGTCGGTGCCGGCCAGCGTTCCAACGTCGGTCGAGCCATCAAAGGTTGTTGAGGCATCACAGGTCCCATCGGTGACCGCAACCGCGTTCACCGTGAAGCCGGTGGCTCCGGCAAAGGTTGCGGCCAGATCGTCATCAACCTGCACGCCACTCAGCGAAACATCGCCGGTGTTCTGGACAACCAGCGTGTACTGGAGGTCGAACGTGCCGTCCTGATTGCTGGTCGGACCAGCGGTGATGTCCTTGGCGAGACCAATCTCTGGATTCTCGTCAAAGCTCACCGCCTCGTTGGCTTCGTCAGCCACACCAGCGCCTGCGGGGCTGGTGCCGGAGGCGCCAGCGGTGTTGTCATAGGGACCAAAGACCGCACCTGGCGTTACCACCAGGTCGATCTCGATGGTGCAGCTGTCACCAATTTGCATGGTGTCGGCGCCATCGAGGGTGCCAATGTCGGCGATGCCGTCGTAGGTGGCCGAGGCCGTGCAGTCACCTGCAGTCACCGCAACTGAACCCAGGGTCCAGCCCGTCGCGCTCTGGAAGGTGAGGCCCAGATCGTCGTCAACCTGCACGCCGTTGAGCTGCACGTCGCCGGTGTTGGTGACCACCATTGAGTACTGCAGGTCAAAGGAGCCGTCCAGATTGCTGATTGGACCAGCAGTGATGTCCTTGGTCAGCGAGAGCTCAGGGTTCTCATCAAAGCTCACCGGGGTTGGGTCGTTGTTGTTGGTCGGGTCGCCGTCCATGTCGGTGTCGGGGTTGTTGCCGTCCTGGCTGATGTCCTCAACGCCTTCACCGGCCGGGCTCGTGCCCGAAGCGGTGGCGGTGTTGTTGTATGGACCAGGGTCGGCGCCCGGAATCACGGTCACGGCAATTTCGATGGTGCAGGCATCGCCCACCGCCATCGTGTCGGTGCCGGCCAGCAAGCCAGTGTCGGCCGCTCCGTCATAGGAACCCGAAGCGGTGCAGGCCCCAGCGGTAACCGCCAGCCCGTCCATGCTCCAGGAGGTGGCACCGGTGAAGGTTGCCGCCAGATCATCAACCACCTGGGTGTTGAACAAGGTGATGTCACCGGTGTTGGTGGCCACCAGGCCGTAGGTGAAGCTGTAGGAGCCGTCACCATTGTTCACCGTGTCGGTGATGATGTCCTTGGAGAGGGAAATCTCCGGGTTCTCTTCAACGGTCAGCGGGGTTGGATCGCTGTTGTTGGAGGGGTCGTTGTCACCGTCGGGATCGGCGTCGTCGCCATCCTGGCCGATGTCTTCAACGCCTTCACCGGCCGGGCTGGTGCCCGAGGCGGTGGCGGTGTTGTCATAGCTGCCCAGGAATGCTCCCGGTTCGAAGGTGACGTCAATTTCGATACTGCAGGTATCGGCAACCGCCATCGAGTCGGTACCGGCAAGAGTTCCGATCTCGAGTCCACCGTCGTAGGTGGTGGAGGCGGTGCAGGCACCAGCGGACACTCGCACGTCGGTGACGGCCCAGCTGACGGCCATGGCGAGGGTTGCTGCCATGTCATCGTCGACCTGGACGTTGAACAGGATGACGTTGCCGGAGTTGGCCACGTCGAGTCGGTAGGTCACGTTGTAGGTGCCGTCCTGGTTACTGCTTGCGGCGCCGATGATCGTCTTGTTCAGACTGATCTGGGGCTCTTCGGTGAACCAGGCTGGGGTTGGGTCGCTGTTGTCGCCACCGCTGCCGCTGGCGTCGGGATCAGGATCTGATCCGTCCTGACTGACATCGCTGACCCCTTCGCCGCCGGGGGAGGTACCCGATGCTTCAGCGCTGTTGTTGTACGGACCAAGGTCCGCACCGGGGGTCACCAGGGCTTCAATGTCGATGGTGCAGCTGTCGCCCACCGCCATGGTGTCGGTTCCGGTCAGCAGATTGATGTCGGTGTCACCGGTGTAGGCCGCATTGGCCGAGCAGGGATCGCCAATCGCAGTCGTGGTTCGAACAACCGACCAGGAGGTGGCCGTGGCAAAGGTGAGCGCCATGTCGTCAGTGACCTGGGCGTTGTTCAGCGGAACGTCGCCGGTGTTGGAGGCGACCAGGCGGTAGGTGAGTGAGTACGTGCCGTCCTGATTGTTCACCACCGCGGGCGGTTCGATGATGTCCTTGGCCAGCGAGATCTCCGGGTTCTCCGGGTACTCGTTATTTACGTCGTCGGCATCGTTGACGCCCTGACCGCCCGGCGAGGTGCCTTCGGCCAGTACATCGTTGGTGTAGGTGCCGAGCGTGGTGCCCGGGGTCACGGTCACCACCAACTCCACAGAGCAGGACTGGCCCACCACGAGGGAGTCGGTTCCGGCCAGCAGACCTTGATCGGCTGAGCCGTCGAAGGTGCTGTTGGCGCTGCATGGACCGGCGGTCACGATGACGGCGCCGGGATCGACGTCAAACCCAATGGCGGCCGCAAAGGTTGCGGTGAGGTCATCGGTGAGTTGCACGTTGTTGAGCGGAACATCGCCCACGTTGGTGGTGGTGATCCCGTAGGTGATGTCGTAGGTGCCATCGCTGTTGTTGACGATTCCCGGAGGATCGATGATGTCCTTGACCACATCGATGGCTGGGTTCTCTTCAACAGCTTCGTCGGTGCTGTCCATATCGTCGACGCCTTCACCGCCGGGCGAGGTGCCCGAGGTTCCGGCGGCGTTGACGTAGTCGCCCAACGCTCCGTTCGGATCGAAGGTCACCACGATGTCTGTGGTGCAGCTTTCCAGCACGGCGAGACCATCGGTCCCGGCCAGCAGGTTCATGTCCGCGGAGCCATCAAAGGCGGCGTTGGCCGTGCACAAGCCGGCGCTGACCGAGCTTGTTGCCGACCAGCTCGCCACCGTGGCGAACGCTGCGGCCAGATCGTCAGTGACCTGGACGCCGCTGAGTGGAACGTCGCCGGTATTGGTCGCGGTGATCTGGTAGGCCATCGTGAAGATTCCCGTGCCGTCATTGACCGGGGGTGCAAGCACCGTCTTGACAATGTCGATAACAGGATTCTCCACCACGGTCACATCAGCGTCGGCTTCGTCGCTGACGCCTTCGCCACCCGGCGAGGTGGCTTCGACCGAAGCCGCGTTGGTGTACTCACCAAGGTTGGCCCCGGGTTCGAAGGTGACGTCGACGGTGATCGTGCAGGTGCTGCCGATCGTGAGCGAGTCGGTGCCCATCAAGAGTTCGACGTCAACCAGACCGTCGAAGGCCGGGTTCACTGTGCACGTGTCAAGCGCATCGAGTCCGGTTCCGGTCACACTCCAGCTGACCGCAGTGGCGTAGGTGAATGCCAGCGGGTCCTGGACCTGCACGTTGTTGAGGACGATGTCACCGGTGTTGGTGATCACCATCTCCCACTGCATGTCGAAGCTCCCGTCGTTGTTGGAGGTTGGTTCCACCGAAACCGCCTTGACGATGTCGATGGCTGGATTCTCAACCAGCGTGACGTCGGCTGGATCGTCATCAGCCACTCCTTCACCGCTGGGCGAAGCACCCGAGCTGGCGGCGGAGTTGCTGTGGGGACCAAGGTCCCCAGCGGTCACGACCACCTGGACGTTGACGCCACAGATGGCGCCCACCGGAAGGGTGTCGGTTCCGCTGAGCAGGTTGATGTCTCCGGCCGCGGTCCCGGTGTAGGCCGCATTGGTCGAGCATGGCAGCGCCGTTGAAGTGGTTGCGCTGACCAATGCGGTGCCAAAGACGGCCTCGAGGCCATCGGTCAGCTGCACGTTGAGCAGATCCACATCGCCGGTGTTCTCCATGGTGATCAGGTAGTCCACGGTGTGGGTGCCATCGCCATTGTTGACTGGCGGACCGACCACAGACTTCAGAACCTCCATGCTCGGGTTCTCCCCGAACGTGGTGGTTGCGTCGTCAGTGTCACCCGCGGCGTTTCCGCCTGGTGAGGTACCGGAGACGCTGGCTGTGTTGGTGTAATCGGTGTCGATGCCAACCGAGTCGGGGTTGCTGTCCTGAACCGAGACCGTCACCGTGATGACGATTTGGCAGGTGCCGAGGACCGGCAGGGTGTCGGTGCCGACCAGCAACAACGCGTCGGTCACTCCGTCATAGGTCGTACTCGAGGTGCACGGTGCGGTGCTGGTTTGCGTTGCTGCAACCAGCGCCGGACCAAAGACCACATCCAAACCGTCCCAGACCTGCACGTTGTGCATCTCGACGTCGCCGTTGTTGACAATGTCCAACGTGTACTCGAGGTCGTAGGTGCCGTCCTGGTTGTTGGTCGGACCGGCGGTGATGTTCTTGTCGATCCCGAGACTCGGGTTCTCATTGAACTCCGCATCCGCGGTGTCCGAATCAGTAACGCCTTCACCACCAGGGCTCGTTCCTGAACCATCGGCGGTGTTGGCGAAATTGGTGGCCAGGGCTGCCGCGTCGGCCGAACCGTCAACCAGGACCACCACGTCAATGACGATGCTGCACGAACCGTTGACCGGAATGGTGTCGGAACCGACCAGCAGGTTGGTCGCCGGAGCCAGGCCGGTGTAGCCCGCATCAACAGTGCATGGAGCAAGAGTGGTCGCCGTTGCGCTTTGGAGTGCTGCGCCAAAGACCGCCTCGAGACCATCGGTCACCTGCACGTTCAACAGATCCACATCGCCATCATTGATGGCGTCGATCGTGTACTGAATGTCCCAGGTGCCGTCCTGATTGTTGGTCGGTCCGGCCGTGATCCCCTTGATCACATCAATGCTCGGCGACTCCTCGAGGATGGTGCTGTCGTCGTCGCTGTCGCTGACACCTTCACCGCCGGGGCTCGTAGCCGAACCGTCTGCGGTGTTGGTCAGCGTGGTGTCGAGCGCCGCTGGCGATGCCGATGTCGAGTCAACCGTGACGGTGATCGAGACAACAATCTGGCAGCTCTCGTCCACCGCCACGGTGTCGGTACCCACCAGGAGGTTGACCCCAGGGGCAACACCGGTGTACGCCGGATCGGCGGTACACGGGGTGCCGGTGGTCTGAACCGCACTCACGATGGCGCCGGGGAACACCGCATCCAGACCGTCGGTGACCTGCACGTTGAGCAGGTCCACGTCGCCATCGTTGATGACGTCGATGGTGTACTCCAGGTCATAGGTGCCGTCACCATTGTTGGTGGGGCCATCGGTGAGGGTCTTGACCACGTCGATGCTGGGCGTCTCAGTGAACTGGGTGGTGTCGATGTCGCTGTCACCCACGCCTTCACCGGCGGGGCTGGTGCCCGAGCCGGCAGCGGTGTTGGTGTAGTCGGTATCAACCGCCGCCGCATCCGGATTGGTGGAATCCACCGTGACCGTGACCTGAATCACGATTTGGCAGCTCGCACCAACCGGAACGGTGTCGGTGCCGGTCAGAAGATCAGTATTGGGCGCAATACCGGTGTAGCTGCCGTTGGCGATACACGGTGCCTGAGTTGCCTGCGCACCGGTGACCAGTGCGTTGCCAAACACGACATCCAGACCGTCAGTGACCTGCACGTTCAGCAAATCCACATCGCCGTCATTGATGACGTCAATCGTGTATTCAAGCGAGTAGGTGCCGTCCTGATTGTTGGTGGGGCCATCGGTGACGGTCTTGATGACATCCATGCTCGGCGTTTCTTTGAGAAGCGTGCTCTCGTCGTCGCTGTCGCTGACACCCTGACCCGATGGTGCGGTACCTGATCCGTCAGCGGTGTTGGTGAAGGTCGTGTCCACCGCGGCGGCGTCCGGATTGGTCGAATCGACCGTGACGGTGGCGCTGACGATGATCTGGCAGCTTCCGCCAACCGGAATGACGTCGGTTCCGACCAAAAGGTCAGTGTTGGGCGCGACGCCGGTGTATCCGGCGTTCTCCGTGCATGGCGTTCCGGTCGTGGCGGTGCCGCTCACCAGAGCGGCGCCAAAGACGGCGTCAAGGCCATCTGCCACCTGGACCGAATCAAGCGGCACATCACCGTCGTTGATGACGTCGATGGTGTACTCAAGGTCATAGGTGCCGTCACCATTGTTGGTGGGGCCGGCACTGAGGGTCTTGGTGATGTCAATGCTCGGGTTCTCCGGCAGCTGGGTGGTATCGGTGTCGGCATCGCTGACGCTTTCGCCCGATGGACTGCTGCCCGAACCGTCGGCGGTGTTGGTGTAGTCGGTGTTGACTGAGGCTGCTCCGGCAACGGCGTCATCGACCGTTACGGTCGCGGTGATCAGAATCGTGCACGCCCCGCCAATCGGAATCGTGTCGGTTCCCGCCAGCAGGTCGGTGTTGGCTCCGGCGCCGGTGTAACCGGCGTTGGCCGTGCAGGTGCCGGCGGTAACCGATGCCGTCGCTCCAACCAGCCCCGCCCCAAAGACCGCTTCGACGCCGTCGGTTGTCTGCACGTTTCGCAGCTCGACATTGCCGTCATTGATGACCTGTATCTCGTAGCTCACCGTGTAGGTGCCATCAAGGTTGTTGACCGCCCCGGGGGGATCCAGCACGGTCTTGATCACGTCGATGCTTGGATCTTCGGTGAATTGGGTGGTTGCGGATCCGCTGTCGCCGGCGGGCGTACCACCCGGGCCCGAACCTGAACCGCTGGCACTGTTGGTGTAATCGGTGTCAATTGCCGCTGAGTCTGGATTGGTGGAGTCGACAGTCACCGTCACGGTGATGATCACCTGACAGCTTCCGCCAACCGGGACGGTGTCGGTCCCAACCAGCAGGTTCGTGTTGGGAGTTACCCCGGTGTAGGCCGCATCGGCGGTGCACGGATCATTTGTGGTCTGGCTGCCACTGACCAGAGCGGCACCGAACACGGCGTCGAGACCGTCACTGATCTGGACGTTCTCCAGCTCCACGTCGCCCGTGTTGACCAGGTCAATCGTGTACTGCAGGTCATAGGTGCCGTCGCCGTTGTTGGTTGGGCCGCCACTGACGGCCTTGTCCACGGTCATGGACGGGTTTTCCGCCAAGGTCACCGTCGAGCCGTCGGTGACGCCATCGGGAATCTCGTCTGAGGTTGCCGTGGCGGTATTGGTCGTTTCGCCGAGCGAAGCGGGTGCCGCATCGTCAGTGTCGACGGTGACCTTCACGGTGATGGAAATCACACAGGTCTCGCCGGGCGCAAGCGTGTCGAGTCCAACCAGAAGATCGGTATTGGTGATGCCGTCGTAGATACTGCTGCCACTGCATGGACCACTGAGGACCGAGTTGGATGCCGAGACGATTGCGCCGGCTCCGAACACGGTGGCCAAACCATCACTGACCTGAACGTTTGTGTTGTCGGTGAGGAAGCAGGCATCGCTTCCGTCATTGAGACAGTCCGGGACCGAGGCCGGATTGGCGACCTCGATCTCGTAGGTGACGTTGTAGGTGCCGTCGCCGTTGTTGACGGGCATGCCGGCGGTCTTGGCAATGTCAAGACGGGTCTCTTCGCGAGCGGGCTCAACCTCAGCAACGGAGGAATCGCCACCGTTGCGGTCCGTGACTCCGGCCGTGTTGACCAGATTGGACGGCGGCGTCGTCACATCTGCTGCGGCGATGACCTGGGTGTAGGTGATCGTGATGTTGCCACCCACGTCCAGACCACGGACGCCACCCGAAGGTGCTTCGGCCGCGCCGGATGCGCTGTAGGGCTGCGAGCAGTCAATGGGGCTTGACATGGGGCTGGCAACGCTGGCGTTGCAAGTCATCGCTCCCTGATCGAGACCCGAGTTGGCGCCGGGCGTGTGGACGATCGAGGTGATGGTCTTTGGACCGGCACCGGGGAGGGAATCGGTGATGGTGACCGTGTCACCCTGGGTCATGGGGTCGGGCCCGGTGTTGGTAACCGACACCGTCCAGGTGACCGTGTCACCAACCAGTGCGGAGGTGGGGGTCACAGACTTTTCAACATCGAGGTTGTAGTCGCACATGACCCATTGGAGGTCGATGAGGCCGTCAGCGCCATCGCTGGTTGCGCCTTCGCCTCGGTCACCGGGCCCACCCGCTGACGCGAGTGCGGAGCTGACCAGGGTCGGGACGCTGCCCAGTCCGTCGACGGCCGTGCCGCTGATGAACGATGAGCCACCACCGCCACCAGACCCACCGACCGAGGAGTTGTCGGTCACCGCCCGGGTTCCACCGCTGCCGTTCACGGTGGTACCGGCACCGCCGCCGCCGCCGAAGTAGCCGCCGCCACCGCCGCCAGCGCCGTCAATGGAATTGGGAGCGTTGGGACCAGCGTCGCCGCCAGTGCGGCCCGCGCCTGGCTGACCGTTGAGCGAGGCGTCAAGCGGGTTGGTGCCAAAGGTCCCGGGCGCCGCCGTGCCGCCACCGGCACCCGGCGGGAGGAACGGGAAGGTGTTGCCGTCACGGCCCTGCTTGCCGTCCTGGCCAGCGGCTGCGGTACCGATACCCGCAGGCACACCGGCGTCGCCGCCTTGCATCTCGTTGTGGTGGCCACCGCCGGATCCGCCGCCGCCGCCCATGACGAGGGCTTCGATACCGGCGATGCTCAGCTGGGTGTAACCGCCACCGCCGGCGCCACTGTGGAAGGTGCCGCTGGGCCCCTGACCACCGGCGCCACCGCCGTTGATGCCACCAACATTCTGGGCCTGGTTGGAGCCACCACCGCCGCCACCGACGGTGCCGGCGTAGCTCTGACCGGCAGCCACCGGAACCGAGATGGTTGCGTCGGCGCCGTAGCCGGCCACGTGCACCCCCGGAACCGGGTTGTTCGGATCCGAGCTCGTGGCGTAATTGGAGCCACCACCGGCGCCGACACCTCGAGCGATCACGCGGCACACCCCGGGCGGAATGGTGCCAGCCAGGGTGCCCCCACCAGTCGTTTGAGTGGCTGCGGCTGCGGCTGGCGCGGGATCTGCGCCTGCGGGGTCAAGACCCGGACCGACGATGAAGGCCGTCGTGACCACCATTGCCATGGCCGCCACCACCGCTACCGGTCGTTTCCAGTAGTTCTGGCTATGTCTCATCTGCGAGACCTCCCTGTCGTGTGTTCATGCAGCTGCGCTGGCATTCGGTTTCCATACGAGAGCCCCGTCGGACGCCAGGGAGACTTCCCAAGGGCTCTTGCCCCCGATTGGCCGGAACCGAGCCAGACGACCCATTGATTCAGCACCAACGCGACGTGTTGGGCGTTTGAGTAGTCACCAAAGGCGTACTGACCGCCAACGAGACGCTCGCTCGGACACCCCGCGACCCACTTCGCAGGCCCAACGACTCACTCACGTGAGAGTTGAGGCCGGTCGGGAAGCTGCACATCAACCTCAGGTCGATGGGCTGCATGGCCCACGTTTCCTGGCTTCGCCGAGAAGTCATGAGTTTCGGGTGGCGCCGAAACGTTGCGATTGCACCCGTCGGAGCGGTTCAAGGCGCACCATTGGGCGGCTCACATCCCCATCGCTCAAGCCGATGGAGCACCATGAAGGTCGGGGTCGGGAAAGTGTGGGTCGGGCTGGCGGCGACAACGACGTGCATCGTTGCTGCAATCACTTCTCTCTCCGGATTCATTTCTGGCGGGCCAACCCCTCGATTCGACGGCACGCTGGCCTCTGAGTCTGACTACGAGGTGCAGAACTTTGGAGACTTCTGCTTCGAACCGGATGTCTTCAACGTCAGCGGCGAAACGAAGACGTTCACCATCCAGCTGCAGATCGGCGACGAATTCTCCGAACCGCATCACGACACGCTCGATGACGGCGAAAGAAGCCATCTCCATCTCTTTGCCGGATACTGGTCCCCCGGAGCAGAGCAGCTGCGACTCGTCCACCTGGCTGACACCCAACCGTGCGCCTTGTTGGTCTTCGACCGCACGTGAGCCCGGGACGGCACCGGTAAACGCAGCCAACTACATTGGGTTGACCGGCTCGTGCTGACGCCCATGACCGGTTCCTGGGCTGAACAGTCCCAATCCAAGTGACTCTGGTGGGAAGCGTGCGCGACAATGGCATGCTGGATAGCTGCCAGTTCTAGCTGTGGGAGAGCGAATGAGCTTTAAAGCCGGTGACAAAGTTGTGTACCCCCATCATGGGGCAGCCATCGTCAAGAAGAAGGAAAAGCGCGAAGCGTTTGGTCGTAAGACCGAGTACCTGATTCTTGAAATGGCCCACGGGGAGATGACTCTGTCTGTGCCAGTCGACAAGGTGGATGAGGTCGGCATGCGCTGGCCCATCAGCACCGAGGACGTCGAAGACCTCTTTGAGGTACTTCGCCGTCGGGACGTGCGAGAGCCAGCCAACTGGAGCCGTCGTTTCAAGAACCACCAGGAGAAGCTGAAGTCCGGTGACGTGTACCAGGTGGCCGAGGTTGTTCGTAACCTTGCCCTCCGTGACAAGGAAAAGGGACTGTCGGCCGGTGAGAAGTCACTGTTCACCAAAGCACAGAGCATCCTGGTCAGCGAACTGAGCTTCGCACTCAACGTCAGCGAAGACGAAGCACTTGAGAAGGTTGACGCCACGCTCGTCGACTGACGAGCAGGTACTGCCATGATCCACGCGGTCTTCGACGTACTCGGTCGCCGCGATATTGAAGAATCGGCCGACTGGTCGGAACGGTTCAACAGCCATCAGGAGAAACTTCGCTCCGGTGAGCTTCTTCGCATTGCCGAAGTCGTGCGGGATCTCTCTTTGCGTGAGCGAGCCACCGGGCTCAGTGTCGGCGAGAAGAAACTCTTTGGCGTGGCGCACGGCGTACTGCTGCGCGAGGTCGGCTCCGAGTTGGGGTTGAGTGACGTGGAGGCGTTCGATCGCGTTCATGAAACCCTGCAAGCCCCGGCGGGCACCTAGAACAATGTTGGCGATCCGGACATAACCCAGTCGCTTCCGTCATTCGGTCCGCTAGCCTTGGGTCCTGAAATGCCACGGGCTGTGGCGCAGCTTGGTAGCGCACCTGTTTTGGGAACAGGGGGTCGATGGTTCAAATCCATTCAGCCCGACAGAACAAAGAAATCGGCAGAGAACCCACGATCCACGGATCGTGGTTCTTTCGCTTTTGTGGGTCAGGCGCCGCCACGTGGTGGCGTCGAAGAATTCGCCCGCTTCGGCTTCGGGCCCGCAAACAGAGCGTTCTCCCCCAAAGCATCCTGGCATCCGCCAGACCACATCGGGCAATGGGACAATGGCGCGATGATCTGCCTTGTAACCCTGGTGGTCGAGGACTACGACGCGGCCATCGAATTCTTTGTCAACGCGCTGGGGTTCACCTTGACCGAAGACAGTCCGTCAACAACCAATGCCGGTGAGCCCAAACGGTGGGTCGTTGTCCACCCTCCCGGCGCCGGCGATGGCACCGGACTGCTGCTGGCCAAAGCAAACTCTGATGGTCAAAAGGCGGCGATCGGCAATCAGACCGGGGGCCGCGTTGGCTTTTTCCTTCGAGCCAACGACTTTGCATCCCGATACCAGCGCATGTTGGATCACGGTGTCGTCTTCCTGGAGAAGCCGCGATCGGAGCCCTACGGCATGGTGGTGGTCTTCCGGGACATCGCAGGCAACTCCTGGGACCTGCTTGGGCCCGCATCTGACCCACTGCCGCACCCG
>Ga0209186_1002301_pt1 | contig 13674 bp, 10 predicted proteins | sample SidtaG_FD_187426 | JGI IMG/M metagenome (GOLD analysis project Ga0209186, IMG submission 187426) | Marine algal microbial communities from Sidmouth, United Kingdom - Sidmouth_Male2 metaG (SPAdes) (version 2) | ecosystem: Host-associated > Algae > Red algae > Unclassified | place: Sidmouth...
GCGCCGCACAACGTAGAGAAAATTCATGAATTTTCTCTACGTTGTATACACATACGCGAGAACGCAAGCCGGAGGCATTACGCTACGGTTGTTACGTGTATTATTTTCTCGAAAAAATATTATATTTTACAATACAATAAATCGCACGAAAACCATCGCGCCAATTAATTTTTTTCCCTTCCTCATACGTGCGTCCATAGTAGGAAATACCGACTTCGTAAATGCGAACTTTGGGAATACGCGAGATTTTGGCAGTCACTTCCGGCTCGAATCCAAAGCGTTTTTCTTTGAGACTGAGACCTTGTACCATCTTGGTGTTGAACAACTTATAACAAGTCTCCATATCGGTCAAGTTGAGATTGGTAAACATATTGGAGAGGAAAGTCAGAAATTTATTGCCTATCGAATGCCAGAAAAATAAAATACGATGCGGATTGCCACCCATAAAGCGCGAACCATACACCACATCCGCAAAACCATTTAGAATAGGTTTCAATAAAATATTGTATTCTTCAGGGTCGTACTCCAAATCAGCATCTTGAATGATGAGATAATCGCCCGTCGCATGTGCAATACCTGTATGCAAAGCTGCCCCTTTCCCTTGATTAACTTCGTGGCTGTAAAATTGCATATTGGTGTCAGGATGGTCACTAATGTATTGATTGATAACGCTTTCGGAATCATCGGAGGAAGCATCATTGACTAGAATCAATTCTTTCTCGATATCATTGATGAGCTGTACAGCGCGAACTTTGTCCAGAATTTTGTGGATAGTACGCGCTTCATTGTACACCGGAATGACGATAGATAATTTATAAATCTGCATTGGCGCGAAATTACGGATTTTCTTGGAACTCGTCGAATGGACTGCAAAAGAGGGTGCAGGACAAATCTTTAATGTTGTAAAAAAAACTTATTTAAATGAGTGTCCTGTAATGACTGCTTTAGCTGTCAAGTGCTTTTTGATTTTAATTTTTTATTAATTTAAAATCAATAATTTACAAGATTTTTTTACTACTCACTTGACAGCTAAAGCAGTCATTACAGGGCTTTGCGTCAGACTCATTTCAATGTAAAATTAAAGATTTGTCCTGCACCCGCAAAAGAAACACCTCACAAGAAAAACTCCTGTGAGGTGCTGCTTTTAGGTAGATATTATCCATTTCTATTCTTTATCAAACGTAAATCCGCGCTCCTCTGCCAATTCTCGAATCGCTTTAAGCATCACTTTATCTAAAGTTAGTACTTCGGCATTTTCTTTTTGTTTTTCGGCTTTAAATTCGCGGCGTTTTTTATCTAATTCGTTGATTTTCGATTGAATTTCTTTGCGTTTTGCGCTTTTTTCTTCGATGTAAGTTTTGCGCTCCTCATCACTCATTTTTTTCATTTCGTCGGGCAATTGTTCTTCTTCTAATTCCACGATAATCTCTGCATCTTCTTCTACGGCGTCCACCAAATCCCAACTGGTATTTTTGTACTGTTTTTTCGATTTGGAGACAGCACGTTCGGCAAGGTTAGAATTGCTGTATGAAAAAGCATTAGCATCTTGTGCGCTTTGGCGCAGTGTGTTTGCGCTACCCAAACTACCATAACCGACATAGGTTTTATTGAGTGATTTATTCAATTCTATAATCTCGTCATCGTAGGGCGTAGGGATGTGTACAACTTTGTCGTTATGGTTGATATTCATGTACTTACCGTTGGTGCAGTCTGCTCCGTCGCGCCATTGTGTGGCTATACCTTTTTCATAATCTCCACAGAAAATGGTGTTGACAGTGATGCGTTTTTCGTTGGCAGCTACACAGGCGTCTTTATAATCGACTGTACCTTGTGTGTAAGGTTCATTTCCGGCGATAATGATGATTCTGAAATCGTCGAGGCTTTCGCTCCATTTGAGGTCATTGACAGAGGTGAGGATGACCTGACCGCAGTATTCGTCGCCACCGCTAGTGGTGAGCTCAAAGAGTTTTTCGGAGACGGCATCAAGGTCGGTAGTCATTGGCACGATTTGCTTGATGAAGCCGTCGCGCTCAGCGAGTTTGCTATTGCCATACTCGTATAGGGCGATGTCGATGTCGGGCGATTCGCCATTTTTCTTGCTGTCGGCGAGTTCGTTGACCATTTTCCAGAGTTGGGATTTGGCTTGGTCGATTAAGCCGTCCATGCTGTTGCTAGTATCAAGCAAGAGGGCAATTTGGATGCGGTTGGCCTCAGCATTTGAATTGGTGAGGTTGCGGGTCATTGGAGTGGTTGTCGCTGTATTTGTCTGATTTACAGAGGTTTCAGCTTGGTTTTTTCCATCTACTTCTACGGTGTAAGACATTTTAGCAGTATAACGTGTAGTACTGTCATTCGTACAGGAAGTGTGAAATACCAAGGTGGCGAGTGTCAAAATTTTAAATATGTTCATGGTCAAATTGATTGTGTTATTGTAAAATTGGGCACTACGGTAAAAACTGTGGGTCGGAAAATATTGAGTTTTGATTTCGCCCGAAAATTCGCCTAAACACGGCTGACATTTTGCAAATGGCAGACGAGTTTAGACAAATTTTCGGGCAGATTTTGAGTTAAGTTTATTTACCCACAATTTTCGCCGTAGTGCCTAAAATCGTTAGTTGTGTTTTTTGTATTTCATTTTACAATATTATAATTTTAAATTATTTTTAAATAAATAAAAAACAACAATTAACTCATAAATAACTTTTTAATAAGAAAATTATAACAGTTTGATTAACGATGAATAATGAATCACAAATAATGAATAAATTTTGAGTGCATTTTACCTGTCACAAAAAACAAATATAAATTTCAATTTATTTATAATTCAATATTTACCATTATCATTACAAAGATGTATTTAAGAGAGAAGTTGGTGTATGCCAATGTGTTAAGAATGTCCTAAAAACGTGTTAATTCGTCTAAAATATTTGCTTTCATATGATAAAAAAATGAACCTTTGGTGCGTCTTTTCGATGAAAGTCTTGTCTTTTAGAAAAATACTTCTTCCCCTAAAGAAGTATAAACTTTTCAAATTGAAATCATTTTAAGTTGATTCCCGAACTAATTAACTCCCGAAGTCGTTTGTTGTAGCAAAATGAATGATTTGCGTTAATTGTACATGCCATTTCAATTGCGATGTATTGATAAAAACCCTGTAAATCTACTGAGACATGGCGGTTGAAACCGCCTGTACGGTATAATCCACACAATATGAGATATATGTTACTTTTGTTGTTGTTTGCCACCACAACAACATTCGCCCAAGATGCCTTGTCCCTTCAAAAAAACGTACAAATAATCCGCATAGAAGAAGCTCCAAAAATAGACGGCTCACTTGACGATGCCATTTGGCAGACTACCCCTATCGCTACCGATTTTATGCAGAGAAATCCCGACCCCGGCGCACCTGCCACGAATGAGACAGAAATACAAATGCTCTACGATGACTCCGCCATATATATAGGTGCGAAAATGTACGATGCCGCCCCCGACAGCATCCGGCGTGGACTGGCAGGGCGCGACCAAATCGGCGATGCGTCTTATATTGGAATTTTTATTGATGCGTATCGTAGCGGTCTGAATGGCGAGAGCTTTATCGTGACGACTGCGGGGGTGCAGTTTGACGCGAAATATTCGCAAAACGGCGAGGACGAAAATTGGAGTGCCGTCTGGAAAAGTAATGTGCAATTTACAGATGAAGGCTGGACGGCAGAGATGCGAATTCCTTTTGCTGCTTTGCGTTTTCCGAAAAAAGATGTGCAAGACTGGTGGGTCAATTTCCAACGTCGTGACCGCAGAATTGGTGAAGAAACTTGGTGGAAACACGTTGACCCTGAAATCAATGGCTTCTTCAATCAGTTTGGCGATTTGGAGGGCATGAAGAATATTGACTCGCCAATGCGTTTGTTTTTATACCCTTTCGTCACAACAAATACGCAGCATTTTCCATACAATGAAGAAGGTGTAAATAACTGGAATCCAAGCTTTAGCGCAGGTATGGATATCAAATACGGTATCAATGACGCCTTTACATTGGACATGACTTTGATACCGGATTTCGGGCAAGCGGCTTCGGATGACCAAATACTGAACTTGCAGGTTTTTGAGGTGCAGTTCAATGAAAATCGGCAGTTTTTTACAGAGGGAACGGAGCTATTCAGCAAAGGCGATTTGTTTTACTCGCGTAGAATCGGGGGTACGCCGAACAAATATTATGACTTGATAGATGAGGCAGACGCATCGGGCGAAACCATCGTTTCTAACCCTCAAACGGTGCAATTACTCAATTCTACAAAGATTTCGGGACGCACAAAAAGCGGCTTGGGTATCGGTGTCCTCAATTCGGTGACTGCACCTACAACAGCGATGCTCGAAGATACCGAAGGCATCCGCCGCGAGGTCGAGACTAACCCTTTAACGAATTATAATGTGTTGGTTTTTGACCAAAATTTAAAAAATAATTCATTCGTAAGTCTTGTGAATACCAACGTCTGGCGAGCAGGTGGTGACGATAATTATGAGGCGAACGTGACAGGCGGTTTGTTTAGTATTTCCAATAAAGAAAATACTTATGCGATAGATGGTGGTGCGGCTTTGAGTCAGAAATATTTCACGAATTTCGAAAATCCTGAATTCGGTTTTCAAACTGCGCTTGGTCTCCGAAAAACAAGTGGCAATTTTAATTTCGGCATCGAACACACTATTGTTTCTGACCAATATGACCATAATGATTTAGGCTTTTTGCGACGCAATAATACGCATAATGTAGAGGGGTTTGCGGTGTATAATATTTTTAAGCCATTCGGCAAATTTCTCAATATGAGTTTTGGCAGCGAGGTGTCTTATCAGCGATTATATAAGCCTTCGGCGTACAGGCGTTTTTCGATTAATCCGCAGTTTGAAGCCACGCTCAAAAACTTTATGTCATTCGGCGGATGGCTATGGACAGCTCCTTTTGGCTCACATGATTATGACGATACACGTACTGATAACGAACGCTATTATGATATGCCCGGCTTTTTTGGTGGCGGTGGTTATTTTAGTACTGACCAACGTAAGAAAGTCTATCTGCAAACCAGTTTTGGAGGGGGTACGGTATTTGAAAAAGACCGTTGGTTCTACCGCTTCGGGCTGCGTCCGTTTTTTATTATTTCGGACAAATGGCGCATGGATTACAACTTCAATTATCGACACGGAAATTATGACACCGGCTACGTAGAAAATTGGACAGATGACGACATCATTTTCGGAAGACGAAATATTGACAATTATGAAAATGTACTGAACGCCAGCTATATTTTCACCAATCGAATGGGGCTCACGCTACGTGCGCGACACAACTGGACGAAGGTGGTTTATCAAAAATATCACCTGCTCGACCAAGACGGCAACCTCGCCCCAACGACCTATGAAGGTATCGACGATGAGGGCGTTTTATACAATAATACCAGCTTCAATGCCGTCAATCTTGACCTTATATATAACTGGGAATTTACGCCGGGTAGTCGTTTGATTGTGGTTTGGAAAAATAATATTATTAAGGCGGATAATGATACAGATATTTCGTTTTTTAGGAATTTTGGCGATACGATAACAGGCGACCAGTCGAATTTCTTTTCTGTGAAATTATTGTACTTTTTGGATTATTTGTCGCTGAAGAAGGCGTGATTCGTTTATTCGTTACTCGAATCTTGGAAACATCACAGAAGTATAAATTCACTCATTCACTCATTCAAAATTAGATATTGTACGCAAAAATAAAATTGTGGTTGCTCATACTCGCCGGATTGTATCTTGTGGTCTGTGTGATTTTGTATTTTTTACAGGAAAAACTACTATTTCATCCGACAAAATTACCACCCGATTACAAGTTTTATTTTGATATTCCATTTGAAGAAATCAATCTGAACACAACGGATAATATCAAGCTAAATTTACTGCATTTCAAATCTACGGACGCCAAGGGAGCAGTCTTATTTTTACATGGAAATGGCGGTGCAATTCACGATTGGGGACAGGGTGCAGGTTTGTATGTTCAAAATAATTACGATGTATTATACCTTGATTATCGTGAATATGGAAAAAGTGGCGGTAAGATTAAAAGTGAGTCGCAACTGGTGAGTGATACACAATTGGCATATGATTATTTGAGGGAATATTTCCCTGAAAATCAAATCATTGTATCAGGCACATCTATGGGAACGGGTATGGCTACGCAGGTCGCTGCACAAAATTCACCCGCTAAATTACTGCTCAATTCGCCGTATTTCAGTTTGAAATCATTGGTAAGAGAGAAAGTAAAAATCATTCCGAACACCATTATCAAGTATAAATTTGATACGGCTTTTCATTTGGAAAAAGTAAAATGCCCCATTGTCATTTTTCATGGAAATGTGGACACCTTAATTCCGATTAAACATTCACAAAAATTAAAGGCAAAATATCCTGAAATAGAATTGAATACGCTGAATAATTCCGCGCATAACGACATTACGCTCCATCGAAATTATATTAAACGTATGAATGAAATTCTATAATGGCTAAATTGGCACTGCACGAACTGGAAGTGTCGCGCTACATTTGAGCTGACAGCCGGACTCGAACCGACTCCTCATGATTACAAGTCAAGTGCAATACCTGTTATGCTATGTCAGCTTCGTGGCAAATTCCAAAATCCAAGTACCAAATTCCAACAAAATAAGACGTGAAACACGGCTAAACTGGAATTTGGAATTTACCATAAGTAGCGATGGAGAGATTCGAACTCCCGATCTACTCCGTGTAAAAGAGCCGCGTTAAACCACTACGCTACATCGCTATTTTTAGTGTTGTTGTGTTTTTGTATTATTGTGTTATCGTATTTTTTTTCGTACAAAATACAGTAACACAAAAACACGATAACACCAAACAAGAGCAAGTACAGGGAATCGAACCTTGATCTTCTGGGTGGAAGCCAGATATAATGAGCCATTATACGACACTTGCTGGTTGAGCAAATTCCAAAATCCAAGTACCAAATTCCAACAAAACAGACGTGAAACACGCTTAAATTGGAATTTGGATTTTGGGATTTGGAATTTACCATTTAGGGTAGAATCGAGATTCGAACTCTGGTCTTTCCGGTCACAACGGAATATTTTGCCTATTAAACTAATTCTACCATGTCGGGTTACGAGTTGCAAGAACGCACAAATAATAACTCGTTACTCGCCAACTCGCTACTCCTTGTAATCACGCAGGGAATCGAACCCCGATCTGGAGGTTCGTAGCCTCCTGTTCTATCCAATTGAACTACATGATTATGTCGGTTACGGGTTTCGAGTTAGCGAGTTATTGCAAACGTACACGCTCCATCAACTCGTAACTCGAAACTCGCCTAGTCTAAGCGGTTGGATTCGAACCAACACCCACTACAGTCCAAGTGTAGTGCTCTCCCGTTAAGCTACGCCTAGATAAATTCCAAAATCCAAGCATCAAATTCCAACAAATACTATGCAGAAAAGGCGTCTAAATTGGAATTTGGATTTTGTGATTTGGTGCTTGTATCTTTGTGGAAGTTATGGGAATCGAACCCATCACACGTTGCTTGCAAAGCAACATCGCCTGCCTTGGACATGTACTCCCATGTTTATTGAAAATTCCAAATCCCAAATCCCAAAATCCAATTTGAACGTGATAATTTTTGGAATTTGAAAGCCTAGCAGTTTACGAAAAATGAAGATGAAAAAGAGGAAGTATTTTTCGTAGCTGCTTTCCAACAACTACGAAAACTTTTAACGAGTTGTTAGAATGGATATGTGCCTCGACGGGCTGACACGACCGTATGCACCGTACAGCCATGTCCGGGATTACAGAGAACCGGGCTATGCCCTTCTTTGGCGGCAAAGAAGGCATGGTGAATGATAATATGTTGTGTCGTGTATGTCATTATAATTGTGAAATATAATTTCAATATTAAATACGCCCTAAACAATGTTTTGAAATGAAAATTAGTTCCATTGGAAATAAGGAAAAATAAACAATTATTTTTAATTATCTGATAGTCAAATACTTATAAGGTAAAAAAATATCGAACAATATCGTTTTTAGCATATTTGCCAAACTCAAATTAAACCTTTGCAATCACTTGCCGTCCAATCATCGTACATCACGACAATTGTTGAGACTCGCACCAAAAAAACGTTAACGAAATATTTTTTAAACAATTTATTTATAACAAAAATGAAAAGTATAAAATTTTTGGCTGCCTTATTTGCCGCAGTTTTGATGACCATCCCCACATTCGCACAACGCGGTGACAAAGCCCATAAAGGATTTCGCGGACAAGGCATGATGCACGTCCTTGACCTCACGCCCGAACAAGAAGCAAAAGCTAAATCTATCGCAGAAGCTTATCGCCCAAAATTTGAAGACCTCAGAAATCAAGAAGCAGACAGAGCAATAGTCCGCGAAAAAATGAAGCAACTTCGCGCCGAGCAGGAAACCGAATTCAAAAAGATATTGACTACAGACCAAGTTGCGAAATTGGACACGCACAAAGCCGAGCGAAAAGCGCAAAAAGAGGCATTTAAAGAAAAAGTAAAAAACGTCGATAAATCTGCCATGAAGGATGAAATGAAGACGTATAAAGACAAGAATATCAAGCCGATACTCTTGGAGCAACGCAAAAAACTCGAACCACAAATCAGCGCCTCCGACCAAGTCGAAATCAAAGAATTGCGTATAGCAATGAAAGCCGCAAAAAAGGAAATCAAAGCCGTAAAAGATAAATACAAAGGTACTTCTGACGGTATGCCGAAAGGCAGTCGTAAAGACAAAGCAGCGCACAGCGAAATCCAAAGTATCAAAGATAAATACGCCGAAAAATACGAGGCTGCACAAGCTCTCGCCGATAAATATGATACTCAAATCATGGCTTTATACAACGAAATTGAAAGCGAGAGAACGCAGTGGGAGGAAGACATGAAAGGCATCAAAGACGAATATTTTGGTGACATCAGAGAGGAATTTGGCAAGCACCACCACAAAGGAAAAGGCGGCGAAAAAGCCGGACGTAAAGGAAAAGGCGACCACGAAGGAAGAGCACACAAAGGAAAAAGAGGACACCACAGAGGTGACAAGGACAAGGTGGCTTTCTTGCTAATGGATGTCAATAAAGCAGAGAAAAAAGCCAATCGCAAAGGCAAAAGAGCGCAAGGCATTAAGGTTTTCCCTAATCCATCAGCTACTACTAATACATTGCAATACACTGTCAATCAGGCAGGTAATGTGAGAATTGAATTGCACGATAGAAGCGGTAATGTAGTTCGTACCATCACTGATTCGTATAAAACCTCAGGTGATTATACAGAAACTATCAATCTCAGCGGACTAAACGGTATCGTATATTACTACGTGATTACAGATACAGAGGGGACGCGTTCGCAGAAGTTTATGGTTAGAAAATAAATGACTTATTAATACTAATGTCTTCGCCAAATTGAGAATTGAGAATGTATAATTGAGAATTAATTTAAAATTATAATTTGTAATGCACTCAAAGTGATATTTCTATGAATATTTAAATAAAATAATTATCAACTCTCAATTATCAATTTTTCATTTGGCGAACATATTGTAATACGTACATAGTTTCAATAGGAAGCCGTAAGAGGAGATTACTCTTACGGCTTTTTTATTTTCAAGCATTAAACATTTTCGTCAGAAAGTACAATTCAAAACCCGTATAAAAGGCATAAGTGAGGAAAAAAGGCAGGACAAATAAATGGCTTGCAGGTTGATACTGATAATAATAAAACAGAACGAATATGAGTGAGCTGATGATTTTGAGGAAATTAGAAAACAAACCAACTCTAAAATTAAGCATCGGATTATTGCGCTGCCTGACCAACCACGCCATCCCGTAAATCAAGACGCACAAGAAAGCAAAAAAACCTATGCTCCACCAAGAAAAATGCTGATAGTTAGAAATTTGTGGAACTTGCAAAACAGCCAACATAATTCCCACCACCAGTACCGAAAAACCCGTTAATTGTAAAAAGAAAGCACTTGGCTTCATTGTAGAATTGTTATTATTGTTTCATGGTTCGATTGTTTCGTTGTTTTAGCCGAAAAAATAAAAAGATGACAATGAGACAATTCAGCAATTGAACAGTGAAGCCATGTAACAATAAAACCATATACCTCATTTCTGCTCGGACATCAGTTGGCGAATGACCAAAAAGAGTGCTAAAAAAACGCCCAAAAGAGCCATCCCCGCAGTGCAGTACGGCTGTGGCGTCTCAAAAATATTATCCAATTTTCTACCGGCAAATACAAACAAAAATATGGTCGCTGCCATTTGAAATGCCATGCCGGCATATTTCATGAAGCGGAATTGATTATTCGGCTGCTTCTTCTTCGGTGGAGGTGGTACTTGCGACATATTCAGTATCTTGATTGATGATTTCGCAGGCACCATTGAAAGCGGCACCCGGTTCTATATCGAGGCTGCCTGTCGTGATTTTGCCGTGGAGGGCGGCGGTGCGGCTCAGTTTGAGCTTCTGTTCAGCACGAATATCGCCTTCGATAGTGCCTTCGATAACTGCATTTTGGCAATTAATTTCACCTTCCACATAGCCGCTTGGTCCCACCACGAGTTTTGCCTGACAGTCGATATTGCCCGTCACCCTGCCATCTATCCGAATATCGCTTTGAGAGGTGATATTACCGTTGATGACCGTGCCTTTGACGAGATTATTGCGAGCATGACCCGCGCCTCCGCCGTTCAAGCTAATGCCGTTTTTATTTTCTTTATTTCCAAACATGGTTTATGAGTTGACGAATTGACGAGTTGATGAGTTGACGAGTTATTGTCCGAATATTTTACAACAACTCGTCAACTCATCAACTCGTCAACTCATAAAAATCAAAAGTCAATGAAGTCGCTTGGGTTCACGGGTTTGCCGTTTTGCCAAAGCTCAAAGTGCAGATGTGGTCCGTCGGACATTTCGCCTGTATTGCCAATAATAGCAATCGCCTCACCTGCACTGACAAAACTACCAACTTTTTTCAACAATACCGAATTATGTTTATAAAAAGAAACCAAGTTGTGTTCGTGCTGTATCGCTATCACATTTCCGGTGTCCATTGTTTCATCCGAAGATATGACAGTTCCACTTAATATGCTCTGTACGGGCGTGTTACGTGGTGCAGTGATGTCGATACCGTAGTGTTTTTTCTCCGAATCAAACACCGCAGTTACCCGTCCGTTTGAGATAGGCGGAGCGATGTATTTTCGCGCCATGCCGTTGTGATTAGTTGTCACCAAAACGGGCTTGACAGGCTTCGTATTGACCTTCGGTTCGGGTACTTCTTCCGACGCGTCGTCTATCAGGTCATCCGTAATTTTTTCTTCCGGTGCTTCCTCTTGTACAGCTACCTCTTGCTCAACATTTTCTCCATATCTCTTACGAAGCTCAATATCTTCTGTGATAGACGTTACGGGCTTGATGTCCGCTTGCTCCGTCTCTACATATTCGCCCGGACCAAATTCGTAATCACCACTCAACCAGCGTTCTCGCGAAGCAATGACCGCACTCTGAGCGTGCATCATCGACTCCAGCGTATCTATTTTCGATTGGAGTGCCATCACCTCTCGCGGGTTGATATAATCACCCGGCAAAGTACGTCGCAAAGGCGTAAAAGCCAACAACAACCAGCCTATCAAAAACGCCCCCAACAGCACCGCACCAATCGCCAGATACGCATTGAGGCGCGTGAGCCGATATGAAGTCACTTCCTCGAAAGTGTCATCATTCATAACCACAAGACGGTATTTGTCCTGCAAATTATTATTAGAAGAATATAAATCGTCAGACATAATAATGCGATAATGCTTAAATGCTTAAATGCGACAATGTTTTTTATGTGATATTTTTTTAACGAAATAATAACGCGCACACTCCCCTACCCCACATATCTTTCGTGTTCTTTTTCGTTATACAAAAGTAACGCAAATTTTGTGATTTATTAGAATATTTCGTATCGTATTTTATTCAAACTTAATATTAGCATACGGCAGATACAAATATGAAGTGGAAATGTCTTTTATCAATCCATTTAATGGTAAAACTGAAACCTATCGTCGTACTTATAGCTTTGAGGTAGGAGAACGCTGCTATGAATAAATCCGCGTACATCCGCAAAATCCGTTTCATCTGCGTTCCCACCATTTTCCACAAAATCAAAACATTTGGTTCTTCCCGGACTTTTACGGAACTACCTCAATTTCAGTACCTCCCAAGTGATAGAAAACAAATGCCGTATAAAAGTTCATAATTTGTTGTTTTTGAGTGAAATACAACATATTAACTCATATCTAACATCGTGCTTGTGGCTCAGGAGATTCTGAAATAAATTCAGAAAGACGGTTTGGTTTAAAGGTTTCAGATTGAAGTTCCGCCAAAATTCGAGATGAACCAAACATCTTTACAACGATAATTCGTATTTTTGCGTTTCAATTGGAAATTAGACAAGAGAGGTGAGACGAAAGAGGTGAGCAATCAAACGCGAGATTATTTTTAGATTTATTTAATTAAAAACTAATAATTTAAATAAAATAAAAATTCAAATAAATCATTAAATTATCTGCATGAAAAAAGAAAAAACCCGCGTCCTACCGCTCTTATCTCTTGTGTCTCGTCTCGCATCTCACATTTTTACTTGAAATTGTATAATATTTGTCCTAAATTTCTGTTAAAATAGAATGGTTCAAGTTCCTGATAAAATTATTGGCTTGAAAAATCTTCAAAAATAAATTCCAACTTCTAATTCAAGTGGAATTTGGTACTTGGAATTTGGAATTTTCAGGAAAACTACGGACTAACAACTAAATAAAGATGTCAAATAAAATTAACATACTTTTCGCATTGATTTTTAGCCTTTTATTCATTGGCTGTGCGACTCAAAAGGATGCCGAAGCCGAACTCAAAGGCATGAAGAAAGCCATAAAAAACCTCAATGCCCGCTTCAATGGCTTGCACAATTCACGCGAATTGCTCAAAGAAAATCAGATGGCTACCCAAGCCTCACGCCGCGACAATTACAATCAAGTACTTGCGCTATACGATGAAGAGGCTGCCGACGGTGCAGGCGGTGGCGCACAACTCGACCCCGTGATTGAGAAGGCATCTGTCGTGGTTTCGCTATATCGTCAGAGTAAATGGACGGATGATGCGTACATGCAAATTGGTATGGGCGAATACTATAAGGGCAACCTTGACGAAGCCGCGCAAACATTCAATTATATCATCAATAATTTTGACCCGAAACTTTTGGTTCGCAACCGCGCCGAAGCCCTCAAACGCAGTAAAGACAAAAAAGACCGCAAGAAAGGACGCGATATGCTCAACGACCTCAAACCGGAAAGAAAAGATTACAAAACCCGCCAACGCGATGCAATGGTGTGGTTGGCGCGTACTTTGGTCAGTCAGGAAAAATTTGGGGAAGCTGACCTTTTGATTGAGCAAATTGAAGGCATCGACGACCTTTCCAAACGACTCACACGCGACCTCACGCTCGTAAAGTCTTATTACCAGTTGCGTCAGAAAAACTATGCTGCCGCGATACCTGCCTTACAGAATGGTTTGAAATTGACCAAAAACAAAAAAAGAAAAACACGCCTCACTTACATTC
>Ga0209186_1002303_pt1 | contig 13672 bp, 12 predicted proteins | sample SidtaG_FD_187426 | JGI IMG/M metagenome (GOLD analysis project Ga0209186, IMG submission 187426) | Marine algal microbial communities from Sidmouth, United Kingdom - Sidmouth_Male2 metaG (SPAdes) (version 2) | ecosystem: Host-associated > Algae > Red algae > Unclassified | place: Sidmouth...
CGCGGAATTTCCGCCCATGGGGAAGGGGCCTTCTCGACCACGTCGCCGCCGACCGCGAACCAGATCAGAAAGATCACCAGTTCCATCGCCAGCATAAATATGAAATCGACCCAGCCACTGATGGTCACGCTAAGCGGAATGGTCTCGCGCGGAAAGTTGACCTTTTTTACCAAGTTGGCGTTCCCCGTGACGCACAACATGCCGTTGTTGATGCACACCGCAGTGAACTGCCAAGCGAACACGCCAACAATGATTGACTCCGGCCGCCCGTAGCCCTTGGCCACAAGTTGGGTCATGAATACGACGTAGATCAGCGCCAGAATCAGCGGCGAAATCAGCGTCCAGGCAAAGCCCAGCGCCGAACCTTTGTAACGGCTCTTGAGTTCGCGCGAGACGAGGTTGCGAATCAGTTCGCGGTGCGTCGTGAGCAGGGACCACATGATCGGTTCAGCGGTCCCCGTGGGGAACGGCCGCGGCGGCGGTGGTCAGGAATTTAGCATGCTTCATCAGCCCGAGAGATGGAGGGAAACGGGTTCGGTTTCAACACCTTCCTGCAACAGAGTGCTTCGTTCCGGTTTGCGCCGCACGCTGTTTTTTCGCGACAAGGCAACCGTTCCCATTCATGGTTCGGTAGTGAAGGTGGTTACAAAGGACTCGGTTTTCGACAAGATCCGTGCTGGCGATTCGGCGGCGCTGGCAGCCTGGTTTGAGCAGGAGGTCGATGCTCTCTATCTCTCGGTCTGTCCGCACGTCGGATTCGACGCGGGCCGCGCCGAGGACGTGGTGCTCCAGACCTTCGAGGACGGCCTGTCTCTGATGATGACCGCCGACCGGACCACTCCTTGGGATGCGGCACGTCTGCGCGCTTTTTCGCTCGAACCGCCGGGCGGCGATGGTCGAAGCTTTGCAGCGTCAGCAGGCGGTTCTCTTTCAGCGCACGCTGGAACCCGAAGTCCGGCTTCATTCCGCCTCAAAAAAGTTGCCGTTGTGGGTGCCGCTTGGTTTCCTGGCGTTCGCGCTTCTGGGCGCTGGTATGACTTGGATGCTTCGGTCGCAAGCGAAGGATGTGACCGCCTTGAAGCGGTCGATCCTGCCTCTCATGGTGGACAAGATGCATGCAAAGCGAACTGCCAGACAGGCGGCTGGGCGATATCGAGGAAGCCTAAATGTGAGACACCTTCCGCCGCCGAAGGCGAATGACCCGTGGTCCTCGAGTCTTCCTGGATTCAGCTACTTTCCGGCGCGGCTTACGCCGTTTGTGGCTGCGAAAACCGAATATCAGCGTTTGCAGAAAACCGTGAGTGCACAGTCCTTCCAAGGCTATGAACAATCATTCCAAAGGCTTGTCGTCCACTAGTTCGCGGCAATGAGCAATGTCTATCAAACCATCCAGAGAACGTATTATCCCGGCGAGGAAGAACTCTTCAAACGGTACTCGGAGGACCTCAGAAAAATCGATAATTCAGACATTGGCGCGTTCGAAGAAATCCAGGCCACGCTCGAGTCCGAACTCGACGCCACCTTGGCGGAAGAAGTCGCGAGCATGGCGGCGCGGATCCGCGAACTGGAGGTGATTTGGGGGACCGAGCAAACTCCCTGAGTTCTGCCGGAATGTTTCGTTGGTAGTAGACCGGCGCGTTACCCGTGGCCGGACTTACCCTGTGAATTGAGCTTCTGCGACAGGAGGATGTTCTTCTGATATTTGCTTTGAACCAAGTCGACCACGACCAGTGCAGCTAGCACAAAGTAGAAGGTCGGCTTGCTCATCGCGGTGATCTGATGGCCGAAGATTTTAAGATGCGAACCGCCGGCGGAGACCAGCATCACGCCGACGAGGAACAGCACGAACAAGCCGAGCACCTGGTACATGCGGTTTTTCTCGAGGAACTGGGTAACTCTCGTTGCGAGCACGATCATCAGGATGCCGCCGATGATAATGGCGGTGGCCATCAGGCTGATCTCAAGGGTTCCGAGCGCGTTGTCGGCGGCCGCGGCCACTTGGTCGACGACGCCGCCGGCATCTGCATGGTCGGCACCGTGTGCACCGGCTTTCTCGGCAGGTTTGACGATTTGAATGGCGGCGAGGATCGAGTCGAAGGAGAACACCAAGTTCATAAACACGATCAAGGCGATGATCTTGCCCGGTGAGGTCGGCTCGCGGTTGTCGTGGCCGAGGTCGATGTGGGTGAGCATGTGGAAAATCTCTTTGACGGCAGTATAGAGAATGAACCCGCCGCCGATGAGTTCGACGATGCTGGCGAACTTCAAGTGTCCTTCGATTACGCTACCTACCTGAACATCGACGCGCCAGTCTTGGAACCATTTGTACAGTCCGACGATGACGAGCAGCAGGACGATGCGCAGGATGACCGCGATAGCGATGCCGATAGTCCGAACCCGCGCTTGATCCTTTTCGGGGGCGCGGCGCGACTCGAGGGAAATGTAGAGGAGGTTGTCGAAGCCGAGAACGGCTTGGATCAGGATGAGCATCAACAACGTGAAGGCGGCTTCTAAAATCATGGCGGTGTGATGGGGGGAATTTGCGTGGGGTCCAAGTCAAAAATGGCTTCTCTTGAGTCAGCCTTCCTCTTCTTTGGCCGCAAAACGCCGGTTTGCAAATGACGCAAGGCCGGAGCCTGCCGGAAAGTCACCCCACTCGGAGGCTATCTATCTAAAACCAATGCCAGCGCGGCCATTCTGGAATGCGGTCGCTTTGCAACCCGGCGTGGTCGTTCAGGTAGGAACAGACGGTCTCCAGCGGCGCGCGTTGGTACGGCGAGAGAAAGCGGCTGAAGTCCGCCCAGCGGATCAAACTACATTCGGCCCTCGCACCGGCTTTTTCGGGTGAATAGGCGATTTCAATGGTCCAATGGCAGCGGTAGAAAGCGGTGCGGGCGCGGGCCACCCTCTCCATTGGGATCGCCGATATCTGGCCACCAATGGCGTTCCAGATTTCGATGCGCTGTGGCCAGATCGAGAGCGTTCCTGAATAGGCTGGACGACCGGCAATTCGATAAACCATCCGGAACCGGAACTGTGGTTCTTGCTCCACCTTCGTTTCAGGTGGGGCGTACGGGTTTGAATGCTCAGGCGTCATCGTCTTCCGTTCGACCACGGCGCTATTGAATGCGCTGAATTTTAATTTCATCGAAACGGGCCGAACCGGTCGCCTTGCCGTTTACCCCGACCGTCAACACGATTTTGTACTGTTCGAGATCGTGGGTGCGGAAGTTCATCTTGATGGTTTGCCAGTCTGTGGTGCCGGTGATCGAGGTGGTTTCCGCGATCGCCTGCAATGTGTTGTCATAATCCCAGATGATCACTGCGGCCCCGCCGGCGTTGGGGTTCTGCCCTTTGACACCGTTGGTTTTGATCCGGACGCTCAGTTGGTAGGAAGTTTGCGGTTCGAGGTCGATCCGCTGGATGGCGCGTCCGAACTGCTGCGGTTTGAGGGCTGAGATCTCGAGGCAGCGGCGGCCGGCGGCCTTCGGGTCGGTGACCACGCTGATCTTGCGATCGTCTTTTTTGCCCCGTAATTCCCATTTCTTTGGCGCGCCCTTCTGTCGTTCTTCGAACGAGGCGTTCTGCACAAGATTTTCGCCGAGATACAATGGCGTGGGTTTGGGCTTGGGTTTTGGTTGTGGTTTAGACGCCGGTTTGGGCTTTGGAGGGGGCGTCTGTGCGGTGGTCGGTGCAGCGGGCTGGGGCTTGTCGGGTGCGAACACGACGGCGGCCAGTCCGCCGGCGACGATCAACAAACCTAGGGCGCCAACAATCCACCAGACCGCGGGTGGAAGTCCCTGGCGTATTGCCGGCGTGTTGCGGGCGGCGTTCGCGGAGGCGCGGGTCTCGGCTTTGATGGACTCGGACACGCGACGGAGGTCGGTGAGCAACGAGGCGTAGGTCGGGTAGCGATCGGCGGGATCGAGTGCCATCATGCGTTCGACGGCGGCGGCGAGTTTTTGCGGCACGGCTGGGTTCTCCGAACGCAGCGGGCCGCAGGATTCGGTTGCACCCGCGCGGACATTGGCGAGGGTCTCTTTACGGGTCTCGCCTTTGAACGGCGGCTCGCCAGTGAGGCAGTGACGCATCATCGCGCCCAAGCTGTACTGGTCGGACAGCGGTGTTTCGCCTTTGCGGTTCAGGCGTTCGGGGGCGATGTAGTAGGGGCTACCCCAGAGACGTTCGGTGGGGTCGACTTCTTGGCGGAAGCGGGCGAGTCCGAAATCAACGAGCTTGGCTTGGTCGCCGGCGGCGAGCAAGACGTTGCCGGGTTTGATGTCGGAGTGGGTGAGTCCGATGTCGGCGGCGTTTTCTAGGGCGTCGGCAAGTTGGGTGCCGATCCGCGCCACTAGGGCGGGTTCGAGAATGTTCCGTTCGGCGAGAAGATCCTTCAAGTTGGGGCCGTCGATAAACTCCATGACGATGTACACCCCATGCGCGTTGTCCTCGAAGGAGTAGATCAGCGCGATATTCGGATGTTTGAGGCTGGCCGCACTCTTGGCTTCCTGCAGCAGTTTTTCGAAGTCGATTCCCTCGTCGAGTTTGTCGGCGCGCACGGATTTGATGGCGACTTCGCGTTTCAGTTTGAGGTCGGTGCCACGAAAGACGACGCCCATACCGCCCTGGCCGAGCGGGCCATGGATGATAAAGTGGTCGACTTGTCCCGGAACTTCGACGTTGCCATCACAAGATGGACAGGCCACCCGTTCGAACGGAGCCAACTCGCTGGCGTCGAGTTCTGTGCCGCAGTGCGGGCATGGAAACGGTCCGATGGTATCGATCCGGATGGTTTCCGATGCCATCAGCGGGCCTCAAGTGGGTTAGTCGGGGTGGGGTTCTTGGCTTGGTTACAGAGCTGCGCTTGCTGGCTCGGACACGGCTGGGTGCCCCGCAACCGTCTCTGGTTGTTCCGGTTCGTCTGTCTTCGCGTTGATCGCGAGATTGCAGAGTTCGGTGATGACCAGCGGGGATGCGAGTGTGTGAAATGTTTGGGTGCCGCGTTTTTCCCGGATGACAAGGTTTCCTTCGCGAAGTTTGCGGAGGTGCTTGGAGACATTAGCCTGAGAGGTTTGCAACAATGTTTGGAGTTCGCCGACATTGCGTTCTCCTTTCATCAGACTCTGCAGGATCAGCAAGCGGTTTCTATCTCCGAGGAGAGAAAACAATTCCGTGAGATATGTGACATCTTCCTCAATTTGTAATTCTTGCATAACCTCCTACAGTCACGTTCGATTATTTCATTTAACTTCAGTTATATCCTGATGGTTTTCGCAACGAATTGTCGAGGTTGAAATGGAATTAAGACTACAATAGTGTAGGGATTAGCTGGGTGGGCGGAGAACACCAAGCACGCTAGTATAGCCGTGAATGTGGGTGGCATCGCCGACCGGACCGATTTCCCCGTTGCAAAAACAGCCGGTGACAGGGACTGGGCCGAGGTGTTCGCGGATGAGGTCGCTGTCGTGGTTGGAGGTGCGGTACAGGTATTCTCCGCGTCCGAGACAGGAAAAGAGAAGTAACCCGATATTGTGCTGCGGCCCCTTGTAGCTGGTCAGCAACATGTCGAGATCATCATGCGACGCTTCGCCATCGCGGAGATGGAAGCGGACCAACTGGCCTTCTTGCAACGCACCACCAACGACGATCGATCCGGTTTCGTAGTCGACTCCGACCAAGTTGCGGATGAGGAATTCGCCGTGTTGCGGTTCGGGATTGAAGGGGTCGAGCGAGAGGCCGATGAACAGGTGGGTTTTCGCGCGGCGCTGGTCCGCTTCGCTGGCCACACCCATAGCAGCGCTCAGCCATTCGAGCGCGGGTTTGTCATTGATCTCGATGATGGTGTTTTGGTGGCAGGCGGTGATGGTAGCGGGTGGGCCGATCGGGCGACAGCCTTGTGCGACGATGACATCGAGGCCGATCTCGCCGGTCATCGAGAGGAGGACGGCACCTTGGTCGAAAATGTGTCGGTCGAGGATCAGCCGGTTGCCTTTTGCGTCGCCGGACCCGCTGGCGAGTCCGCCGAATTTTTGGCTGTCCGGAAACACGTAGTCGAGTCCTTCGAGGAGCCGGTCCATGTTCGGCGTAAATGGGTCGGCGAGCAGGAGAAAGTGGGGCGCTTGTGCGGAGGCTTCCTTGTACCCGAGGCGTTCGCGCCAGACGTGGGGTGCGGCATCGGAGTCTGGCAGCTCCTTCAGGTCGAGATAGATGGGTTTCAAGTGGACGTTCGGCAGGTGCCCGGCCGTGATGGAGATGGCCGGACCTTGTTCGATCTCGCGCGCGTCGCCGATCACACCGGAGGCGGTGCATCCGATTTGCAGTCCATCGGGAAACTGTTGGTCCAGAAGTTCGAGGACGGTGGCGTAGGATCGGTGGTGGGCGGCGGAGATAAACAAGACGAGCAAATGAGGCACTCGGCCCTCGAGTCCGACGTTGATCGCGGACGCAAGTTCCTCGACGGCTTTCCGCGGGTCGGCGGCAGTTGAAATGGCGGATGCCCAATGCATGTCAGTTATTACCCCGTTGACGAAAAAGTTCAACTCGCCCTGGTGAGATCACGATGTTGCGACTTGTCAGGATGTGACCGTCTGTTCTTGTGAGGTTCTGTCGTGGTAAGCGGTCGGTTCTTTTAATTCCATCGCTTGTCCCTTGGGCTGGCAGATCTTACGTGCGCAGGTTTTATAAAGCGAAGTGGCGAATGTAGTGGAGGAAGTTCAGCGAGTACGGCAAAGTAACCCCATGAAAGAAGAGAATGTTTTGTGGAAAGGGAATCCCTCGCAGCTCACGAATTTTTGGGTGTACATCATTTGCGTGGCACTTGTGATCGGTTCGATCATTACCGCGGTTTGGGCGTGGCCGGCCTTGTTCGGCATCATCATTCCGGTACTGTTCGCGGCGGTGACCTTCTTGCGCACCCGTTGCCGGATCTACGAACTCACCTCGGAGCGTTTGCGCATGTACGAGGGCGTGCTCAATCAGGAGATCGGTGAGGTCGAACTGTACCGGGTGAAAGATTCGGCAATTCTTAAGCCCTTTTGGCTGCGCATGGTTGGCCTCGGAACTTTGGTGCTCGACACCTCGGATCGGTCCCATCCGACGGTCGAGATCCAGGCGGTGCGGAAAATCGAGAACGTTCGGGAAATCGTCCGCGACCGGGTTGAGGCGTTGCGCGATCAGAAGCGCGTTCGGGAAATCGACTTTGAAGGTGGTGGCGCCGAAGATTTCGACGGTGACTTTGAGGGATAGCGTTCGTTGGCTCGGCGGTTCCATAAGCATGAATTTACGCGGTGCCGATCATTTTGAAGAGCATGGCAGGCACCGCACATCCCCTGAACTTGCCACCATGAAAAAGAAATTATTTTTGATCATTTTGTTTCTTCTGGCCTCGGTAATTGGCGTGAAATTTGTCCAGTCACAGCGTCTCCACAATAGGGTCGACGCTACACTGGAGTCCTTAGGCCCACCTTTCAACAGGTTCAGGGCAAGTCCATTACCCGGCGGCGGTTGTTTTCTTATTCAAAAGAGATTCGGAGTTGGGAAATTGAGCCAGAATGAGTCCCACGTCCTAAGGAAAGAGTTGTTGAGTAATTTTTCTAAGGAGAGGGTCGAAAACATAATCGGTTCAACGAAAAGGATCTCGCCTTCCAAGGACTTTTTGCGCGAGCTATAGCGTTTGTTGACAACGCTCAGTAGGAGCTCGTTCAGCGAATTCCTGACCCTTGTTTCCCAGTTTGTAGACTCGGATTAAAAGCAGCATGCCTGATGTCAGGAAAATGATCTGACTGCTGATTTCATGAGGAGCATCTATTCTTGCTCTAAGCTCTGTGGTTTGTTGCCGGACTTTTTCAGTTCCGAACTGATACGTCGCTCGACCTTCTTCACATCTTCGGCTGGCGGCAGAACCTCCGGACGGATGCCCCGCTCAAGCAAGGTCTTTCGAACGGCTTGGTTGTTGGTGACGTGCTCTCCAGAAATGGCAGCCTCAGATCCCATCTCGTTTTCACGCGCATTGTGAATCGTGATCTCGGTAGCAAAGTCTTTGGCTTTTAAGATGATGGTTGGAGCAAAGTCCGCGAGTGGCCGCTTCGCCGGCACTTTCCATCTCGATTTCATCTTCTGGGTCGTTTTGCCGAACAAGGCCTTGTCGCCTTTGCTGCGGATGATGCCGAAGTTTCTATTTTCTCCGGTTTGTTCATAGATCACGGTGGAAAGCTCTTTTTCTGTTTGTGTCAGTTTGTTCCGGGCTTGAACGCGTTCGGTTTCCAAGAGCCGCTGTTCGATGAGTTCGGCCTTTCGAGTTTGAATGGCGAAGTACGTTTGTGCAAAAGCGATCTCCTCCTTTCGCGGGTCACCGTTTTGGGCGATTAGATAGCAGGCGTAGCGAGTGAGCATTAGGTCGGCGATTTCGCGCTGTGTTCCTGAGCCGATCTGGACCATTTTCCTGACGTCAGGAAAATGGTCGGTGGGGCCATGGCCCGAGATGGTACAGGCGGTTTTGGCCTTGGTAATGACGGCTTGGAAGTTCTCCCACTTGCCATAGCCCAAAAGGTGTTGCACATCCCTTGCGAGCCAAAATTCTACTCCGGACTCGGTCTCCTGTGCATGGGATTCGAAGGTCTCGGTGAGCGCGATGATCATTTCTTTTTTCATGGTTGATCTCCGTAAAAATCCCAACCGGCATGGAATACCGGTTGGGGTATGCGATTAGACTGAGTCAATAGTGCTGTTCGATAGAACCTCCGGGTTCGATGGTTGTGGTTAGGGGTTGAAAATCTTGAACGCCAAGCCGCGCGTGCATTGGCCGGCTGCAGGCTGTGATTTCTCGACCAGCAATGGATTGGGCTTGGCGGAAACTTTTCGCGGCGCCTTCCACGAACTTTTGAAGTACGGGCGGACCATGGTGTTGAAATAGGTGACCTTCTTATCGCTCTGGTTGAACTCATCGTACACCCGCGCCGGGACGCCGCTGACTAGCAAGCGCTTACCGTCCTCCAGAGTCAGCAGGAACTCGGACCGATGGTCGTCATAGTCGTAGGATTGGATGCTGTCGCCGGGAAGCGGGGCGACCCGGCCAGATTTCCGGTCCTCGGTGGCAAAGGCGGAGGAGAGGGTGAAGGCGAGGGCGAGCAGAACGAGGTGGAACGTGATGGTGGGTTTCATGGGTGAGTCCTTTTGGGTTTGATTTGCCAAAAGAACATCGCAAGCGCCGTGCCAACTTGGTCGCCAGAAATCGCCAATATTCCGTAAGTTGCTGGAATAAAGGAAGTTGAGAAAATTCGCTATTTTTTGCAGTGCCAAAAATTACAACCTAGGTTGTAGCGAATTACAACCTAGGTTGTAATTGTAGCGTGGACACCAAGGCGGGGCGGGCGGAGAAAAACAGGCCGATTTTTGTCCAAACCTCCGCCGATATTCTCAAGTATGGGGAAACGATTTCGACCTGACCTTTCTGAGGCCACGGCCCCTCGCTGGTCCAAGCCTACTGGCCGGTTCGTCGCCAAAAGTGAAGTAGTACCGTTTTCCAGGCGGTATCGTCTCGCCAGCCTTCCAGGCGGTATCGTCTCGCCAGCCTTCTTGGCTGGCGAGCACTGCCCCTCTGGAGAGGGGCCGCCCGACACCCCTTTCGAAAGGGGTGTCACCTCATCGATGGAAACGACAAGTGCCCCGCGCTGCTTCTTCGCCTGAATACTGGTAACGGTCCACGAACGAACTACCGCCCACCCTCGGTCGTCGTTGTTTCCAGATTCCAAAGTTTCCTGAACTCATCGCTGTGTTCGAGCAACTCGTCTACCGTCCCGCGCGCCTCGACCCGGCCCTCTTTTAACACGATGATTTCGTTGGCGCGGCGCAACACCGGACGGCGATGCGACACGGCGAGACAGGTGCGTTCGCCGGACGCGAACAAGCGCTGCCACATTGCCGCCTCGGTCTCCACGTCGAGGGCGCTCGACAGGTCATCGAACACCAGTAACTCGCTCTCGGTATTGAACATGCGGGCAGCAGCAGTGCGCAGATTTTGACCGCCGGAAAGTTTGACGCCGCGCGGGCCGATGAGCGTGTCGACACCGTCCTCCAGCGAGGTGACGTCGGGTTCCATGACCGCGAGGCGCATCACCGAACCGAGTCGGGCGTTCTCCACCTCCGGACCGAACTCAACATTGTGACGCAGCGTGTCGCTGAACAGACGTGGCACTTGCGGCGTGTATGAACAACGCGGCGGCACCAAAAAGCCGGCGGGATCGTCGATCGCTTGATCGTTCCAGAATAGCTCGCCGGACTCGCGTTCGATTAGGCCGAGCAGGGCGCGCAGCAGCGTGGTTTTGCCACTGCCGATGCGCCCGGTGATGACCACGAGTTCACCGCGGCGCAAATCGAGGTCGATGTCGATCACGCCGGCATTCGTTTCGGGGTGGTGATAGTTCAGACCCCGAACTCGGCAAGATTTCAGCGCTTCGATTTTTCTGTCCGAATTCGATGAAGCGCTGACTTCGCGGTCCACGGCACCAATGCTGGGCCGAACCACCTCGGGGAACTCGCCGTCTAGGTATAGTGGGCCTGCCGCGCCGAGTTGGTCCTCGGCGCCGGCCATGATCGTGCGCAGGCGGCCACTCGACACGGCGGTGCGGCGGTGTTGCGTGAGCAAGCGGCCGACCAAGCCCATCGACCGAGTGAGCGGTCCCATGTAGGCGAGGAACAGGGCGAAATCGCCAACCGAAAAGCTGCCTTCGCGTAGACCGCGTCCGACCATCACCAGCACGATGCCGATGCCGATGCGCACCATGTTGCGGTGTACCGATTGCAGAACTTCGACGAACACGGCGTCCTTCACGGCAGCTTGGCGGCGGGTTTCATTGAGTTCCCAAAAGTGGCCGATCATCGAACGCTCGGCTCCAGCGACCTTGATCGCTTGGACCGAGTCGAAACTCTCCGCGATGAACGAAGCCACCGCCGCGGACGCTTTGCGGGTGGCGCTACGGTAGGCTTTGATGCGCCGGGTGAGCGCGGCGGTGAGCCAGATGACGAAGAGAATGGGAATCATCAGAACCGCGGTCGCGAGCGGCGCGACGGCGACCAGAATGCTGAGCGCAACCACGGCGTAGAGGAGCGAGCCGGTGCTGAAAATCACTTGTTCGACGTAGAGGACGGCGCCACGAACATCGCCGCGGAATCTGTCGAGCGTTTCGCCGGAGGTGCTGGGCAAGCGGCGCGTGCCGGGTCCTTTTACAAGCCGTTCGAGCATGTTGCGGCGGAGCAGGGCGCAACTGGTGAGCTCCTGTTCGAACCAGGTCCAATGGCCGCCGAGGAAGACGGCGAGTTTGGCGGCGGCGAACACAACAAAGGCGGCGAGCAGCGTGGTGCGATTGAAGCCGACCGTGGCGACCGGGGCACCAGTCGTTCCTTCAAGGCTGTCGAAATATAGTTTGATGATCCAGCCGGTGGCGATCGGAATAAGTCCGTCGATCGACCAGATGAACATGTTGGTCAGCGTCAGCACTGGGCGCCAGCGGAGCAGATCCCAGACGAGTCGGAGCGTCGGATTTTTCAATCCGTGTTTCGGTTCGTCTGCTTCGGTAGACGTGGGACGTGGGTGCGTGGCGCTCATGCGAGGGCCTCCTCGAGACCTTGGTCGAGCAGGGCGTGGAAGCGGGAGGTGGGGTCAGCGGCCAAGGTTTTGCGCGGGCCGTGTTCGAGAACGCGGCCCGCGTCGAGAACGAGGATGTCGTCAACGCCCCGAACCGTGTCCAGCCGGTGCGCAATAATGACGACGGTTCGGCCTTCGAGCAGCACATCAATGGCGTGTTGCAGCAGGCGTTCGGTGTGCGGGTCGAGGCGCGAGGAAGGTTCGTCAAGTAGCACCACGCTGGGTTCGCGCAGGAACACGCGAGCGAGCGCGAGCAGCTGCGACTCACCGGCGGAGAGCTGCATCCCCGAACCGAGCAGGGGCGTGTCGATCCCTTGCGGAAATTTGCCGACCCAGTCGCGCAGGCCGAGGGTGTCGAGCACCGACCACACGCGTTCGTCGGAGATGGTCGCGTCGAAAAAAGTGAGGTTGTCGCGGACGCTCGCTTGGAACAGGCGCACGTCCTGGGTGACCATGGCGACGTGCTGGCGGAGCGAGTCGACCGGGATGTCGCGCAGGTCGCGTCCGTCGAGATGGAGGCTACCGCTTTGTGGGTCGAACAGGCGGCAGAGCAAACGGATGAGCGTGGTTTTGCCGCTGCCGGTTCGGCCGAGCAGACCGAGGGAAGTGCCGGGGCGGACGTGGACGTTGACGCCACGCAGGACAGGGGTGCCGGGTTCGTATTCGAAGTGGACGTTTCGTAGTTCGAGGGAGGGCGGAGGGGGAAGGGTGAATGGTGAATTGGGAACGGGGAATTGTGAATGGGTGTCGGCTTGCGTCGGCGGCAGGTCTGGACCGGTGCCATCTTGCATCGCGCTTTGGGTTTGGCGAAGTTCGTCGACGCGGCCAATGGCGGCGAAGGCTTTTTGCAGGTCTTGGATTTGGTGGGTGATGCGTTGGATCGGCATGCGCAACATGCGCGTGTAGGTGTAGAACAGGAACACGGTGCCGAGCGTGATGGCGCCGCGTAGGAACAGCCAGCCGCCGATGGCGAGAGCGAGGATTTCGGCGGTGGCGAACAGGAAGGTGACCAGCGCCATAACGACGGTGCGTAGCATCCAAGCGATCCGCGAGATGCGGTAGAAGGTTCGGTTGCCGCGGTAGAAGCTGTCCATCACGTAGTCGCCGCCGCGGTTGGCGCGAATGTCCTCGAGGCCGGCGAGGCGTTCTTCGATCATGCCGAACAGGGCGGCACTTTGTTTTCGGTGCTCGAAAATCTGCTTCACGCCGAGCATCCGGCATTGGCTGACCACGAACATGGAGAGGCCGGCGAACAGCGCGAGAATGCCGCCGGCGACGAGGTGTTCGCGCAGCAGCATGACCACCACACCGATGGTGAGCAGGATGCCGCTAGCGAGTTGCAGAAACAGTTTGGAGAAGAAGGTGGAGAGCGCGGTGACGTCGCCGTCGATGCGTTCGACCATGCCGCCGGGCGTTTGTTCGGCGTGGAAATCGAGGTCGAGCGACAGCGCGTGGGCGGCGAGGTCTTGGCGCATGCGGTTGGTGGCGCGCCAGCCCAAGTCCGAACCCAGCCAGGTGCCGATGGCCGAGAAAACCTGGGTGCCGATGCCGAACACTAAGAACAGTCCGGCGAGTTGGAGCAGTCGCGTGTCCGTGGCGCCGGCGCGGGCCGCGTCGATAAACAGCTGGAGGATCTTCGGCGCGAACAACTGGAACGCGACCATCGCGAACAAACAGAGTCCGAGCCAGGCCACGCGCCGAGCATGCGGCAGCATGTAGCGCTTGAGCATGCGGGTGACTTGTTCGAGGCGGACGGTTTCCATCGGGCGGTTCGGCCCTTGCGTCTACGTGGGTTCGGCGGGAATCGAAAGAACAACCGTGTGTGGTTCTGCTCTAAAGGCTGTCGTCATGCCGCCTTCGGCCGTTTTTCGAGTAATCAGTAATCAGTGGTCAGTCATCAGTGGGATCGAGCCTTCGGCTCGGGAAGTGATTCTGGCCCTTCGGGCGGTCGCGCCATTTGAAAAAAGAAGGGCATCAACGGTAGCGAGGTTGATGCCGGAGGGCGTATCCGCCGCCGAGCGGCCTACTATG
>Ga0209186_1002305_pt1 | contig 13662 bp, 21 predicted proteins | sample SidtaG_FD_187426 | JGI IMG/M metagenome (GOLD analysis project Ga0209186, IMG submission 187426) | Marine algal microbial communities from Sidmouth, United Kingdom - Sidmouth_Male2 metaG (SPAdes) (version 2) | ecosystem: Host-associated > Algae > Red algae > Unclassified | place: Sidmouth...
GGCGCGTCTACGCACACCCTCGTGGTCCCACGAGACGTGCGGCCGCGCCTCCCCAATACGTACCTTCGCTCACCCAACCATGTCACCCGCCCCGCGACGATACCGTAACACCCTCGCGGTGTCCGTCGCCCTCTTCCTCCTCCCTCCCCACGACCAGCAGCCCCTCCTTGCCCCACCGCGTGGCGCTCGTCGCCTCCTCTATCTGTTGGCCCACGCGGGCACTCACACCGCGACGAGCCGCCTCCCTCCTCCGCCGTGTTGCGCCTGTCGCTTCCGCCGCCAGTTTCCTCACGCGGGCTCCTTTTCCCACAGAGCACCCGGCGTCTACCGTACTCCTCCGCGTCCGCCCCCGCGCTCTTCACCGCGATGTCCGACGAGTAGATGATGTACCGCACCGCTGTGGGCCCCCTACCCGTGTTGACCGACCCGTAGACGTGGGCGCCGCCGAGGGCGCGCGAGCAAGCGCCCGGACGTAACCGAGACGCTTTCCCACGCGACGCTGCGAGGGCTCGACCCGGCCCGCCCCGCCAACCCGTTCGCGAAGCAGATTACCGCGATGCCCCACGCCCGCATCCCGTCCTTGGACTACCGCGCCCCGTCGATCTCCGTGGTGCGGCATGGCCGCAAGGTGGGCTACCGCCAGTTGTACGTCGTGTTTCTGGACTACCCACCGGCGGACCCGCCGTTGGTGCCGACGTTCAAGTACATCTTGACGTCGCCGGCCTACATCGAGAAGGACGACTTGGAAGGCCCCATGACGGCCCAGTTGACGAAGGCCCGTAAACACCGGGGCGGGCTCGCCGGTCACCTTGTGGGCTGGCACAGAGAGGAGTACTCGAGCTGCGCGTTGGCGACCCGCTCGCGCTTCTACATGCCGACTCTCGCGTGGTGGCCTGGGGTAGAGGTGCCCTACGGGTGTATGGCGGAATTCCTGTGGGTCCACGCGTACGCCGCGGACGACCTCCACGCAGGACGAAGTACCCCGTGGGCCATCTTACGTAGCGCGTGGGCCCTCGGGGCAGAGCTCGCCCTCCTCGACGCCTTCCGTAACCGCCGGGTGTTGTGGAGCTTCCGCCCGCGGTTTATCGACTGTATCCGGTCCTTGGGGACGGCGCACATATGCTCCGGCGCCGACGACCGCAACGGGAAAACGACTGCAACCCTCGAGGAGTTTCTGGACCTCGAAGACGAGCTCTCGGACACGGAGGCGCTCCTCCAGAGCCTCCGGGCCCGCAGCGTCGACCGTCGTGACCGCGAGGGTTGGGTTTGGGCAGACCTTGAGGCGGGCGACGGCGGGACGCGCGTCTTGATCGCCACGGATCTTCGCCCATTACATTTTCCGTACACCAAGAACACCCTCGAGGCCCGCGGATACGGCCGCGACCGCGGGGGTTGGGCCGCCGCCGTGTCCGCCGCCCGGGAGCTCCGCTACCCCCGGGGTGGATCCACCCCGCTATCTTCCTCTGTACTGAACGCCACCGCGGGATCATCTACCGCGTGGCCCTCGCCGCCTGTGGCGTAGACCTTCCCGTGGCCGGGAATCCCCCGGGGGAGCCACAATGTCGCCTTCGCCCCCGTGGAGCACCGCGACATCCCGGCCGCGGCCTTTAATCAGCTCGACCACGTACCGTCGGATCGTGTCCCCCAGGAATTGGCGCGGGCGGCTGCTTGTGACTCCAGGAAACTCCGCGGTGATACCACGGGGACCTTGATGGCCGGATTATGCCACACCGTGGTATCTCTTGGCGACGTGATCGGCCAGTGGGCCCGCGAAAACCCCGGGGTTCTGCCCCACCAATTCGAGATGCTCCTTCAACTAGTGGGTCGACGGGGAATCCATGAAGCCTGTTTCCACGAGACCGGCATAGCCGCCGGGCAGGCGGACCGCCGTCAATAGCACCAGCGCGACCGCGACGGGTACAACGAGGAGCCGCCGCCACAGGGCTCGCGCAGTCTCCTCGGCCACGGGTGGGGTGGGTCGGCGTCGGGGTAGCGCTGAGTCGGGACAGCGGGGGAACGGACCACGCCAGGGGGAGGAGATTGCCCCACGGGAGCAGTAGTAGTAGCTCGAGTGTAGGGGGTGTAGTCGCGTCGACGGTGCCAGCCGACGTGTCAGGGACCAATAAACGACGCGCGGGTCGTTTGCGTATCACCCGCGAGCGCTACCCCTGCTGCTCAGCCCGCATCCCCGCCCGATCCCGCCTGGACAGCCACAGCCGCCCCCATTCATACGGGTCGATCATCACATCCACAAATCCCAGCCACGTCCACGATGCCCGACCGCCTCGGTCCGACAACCTGGCCATAAGGCGGGTCGCTGCGTTGCCGCACGGCGGTGAAGGTCCCTACCGCAGCCACGTGGCCCCCAATGAAACACGTGTCGTTGGCCGAAATTTCGCCACGATTCGAGACTTTACAACCACGTGACCCCGCGGAAAGGGTTTTCCCTTTAGGCGCGGAAGTTGACGACCGCCCCCGTTTCTCGACCGTGTAAGCCCACGCGGCGCATAAAATGGTGCGCCCCGCGGACGTCGAACCGACTGGCCAAATCGAGGGTGTCCTCATCGGGGTAGCAGCCCCTCCAGCGGGTCCGCAGGCGCAATGTTCCGTGGTCGGAAACCTCGTGCCCCACGAGAGCCTCCCAGGAGAACTCCTTGCCCGTGTGCTGGGGGCCCTTGGGTACCACGACGCCTCGGGGTACGCCAAGGTTTTGGATAAGCTTTTTCGGGTCCCCAAGCGGATCCGCCGCGGCCGTCACGTGGTCGCTCTTTACCGTCTCCGGGTATCCGCCGATATCCAAGGAGAACGTGCCTTTCCGGCGGGATAGCACCTTGTGGGGTCCAGCCGCGTGGGTGCGGAGCTTGTGCTTGGTCCTCGCGTGACCCTCAACGAACATCAAGCTCTTAGCCTGCATATCCTTGTTCACGGGCTTCATGCGGGCGTCTTTGCTTCGCTTCAACCGCCGTTCTGCCCTCGAGAAGGACCACCTCACCTTATGAATGAGGTCTCGCAGCCGCGCGCTGATGGCCTCGCGGACACCCCGAGGGCTACCGTCCTTCTCCTCTGGTGCTGGGATACCGAGCATGCGCTCCACAGAGAGGCTCCGTACCCGCTCGGGCGTAATGAACTCGAGTGGCGCTACCCCTGTGCTCTGGTGCGGCCGACTGTTGTAGGCCAGCGTCAGCATCGAGAAAAGGTCCTACCATCGGTCTTGATGATCTTAGACGTAAGTCCGCAGTTGCCCCACGATAGTCCGGTTGTAGCTCTCCAATTGGCCGGTCGTCTGCAGGTGATACGTCGTGGAGTACTGGTTGGTGATCACGAGTAGCGAGCAGGCCCCTTAGAACAACGTGGAGCGGAACTGGGGGCCATTGCCGGACAACATTGTCGACGGGGGTCCGTACGCCGCCACCCCATGATCGAAAAGGGCCGCCGCGATGGCTTTCGCGTCAATCCGCTGAAGAGGTATGGCCCGCGCTATCTTGGAGAAGCGATCCACGATGACCAGCAGGTGTTCATTCCCTGTCTTGGTACGGGGAAGGGGACCGAGCCAGTCCATACACCAATCCGTCAGCGGTTCCGTCGGGGGGAATGTCATGAGGTTGTTCGTCTTCCGTCGTTTACCGACGCTGTTCCGCGCACAGTGCACACAGTTGGCCACAAAGACGTAGACGTCCACCAACATAGATTCCCAACAAAACCACCGTCGCATCGACCTGTACATCTTGTTGACCCCCGGATGCCCGGCTTGCGGGGGGTAGTGCCCCCGTGTCATTACCCCCTAGCGCACGTGGGTCGGCATGTTGATTTGCGCGGCTCCGTCCAACGGTGCCGTGCGGACCAAGAGGTTGTTCGGAACCTCGCGAAACCAGAGATTGTCGTTGCCATCCATGGCCGCCCGGAGCTTCCTGCACCGGCCATCCTCTCGCTGCCCCTCGAGGAACTCCGCAAGCTTCAGGAGGGGCAACTCCCCTCCCTCCGTCTGCGGCGGCAACTGCCACGCTGCCGAAGTTTTGGGTGGGGCCAGACAGGGTACCGCGTCCGGTATCGGCCCGTGGTCCCCCGCGGGTGCCTAGATACGCGAAATCGTGTCTGCCGCGTGGTGTGATGCACCCGGTCGCGTCTGCACCACGTAGTCTAATTCCTTCAAGCGTAACCGCCACCTCGCCAGCCTCCCGTAGGCCCTTTCCGTATGTAGCATCCACTTGAGCGCCGCGTGGTCCGTGCGAGCCGTGAAGCGAGTACTTTCGATGAAGGGGCGGAGGAGAAGATACGCCCTTACCACCGCGAGGCACTCCCGCTCCGTACTGCTGTAGTTCCGCTCCACCGCATTGAGGGAGCTAAACCGGTAGCCCACGGGCTGCGTGATTTCTTCGGGCTGTTCATGTTGTACGACCGCGCCGACCTGCCCCGCGCTTGTGTCGGTGTCCAACGTGTAAGCACCGCGCGGCCGCGGATGAGCGCCTCCGTGAGCCGCCTCTTGAGCTCCTGGAACGCCCCCAACGCCTCGTCCGACGGGACACCCCACCGATAGGGCCTCTTGAAACTTGTCATCGCGGCCAACGGGCGTGACACTTGGGCGTAGTCCTTGACGAACTTCCGATAGAGATTGCACATCCCGACGAAGCTGCGTAGGTCCTTCTTGCATCGCGCGGGGGGTGCATCTTTCAGGCCGCGGACATTTTTGTCCTGCACCTTCAGTTGGCCCCGGCCCATGAGATGGCCCATGTACTCCACTGCCTCTTGGAAATAATGGCACTTCTTGGCGATGAGGGAGACACCCGCGCATCGAAGCGCCGCGAAAACTTCCCGTAGGTGTTCCACGAGCTCTCCCGCCGACTGCGAGAAGACAATGATGTCGTCTAGGTACACGTGGCAGCTCTACCACTTGAGTCCCCCGAGGAGCATATAGATGGCCCCTTGGAAGGTCTCCGCGGCATCCGATTGCCCGACGAGGTGACGAATGTAGCGGGAGACCCCTTGTGAGAGATTAAGGTCTTTTTGTCGCGATCCTCGTCCGCCACAGGGATCTGCCAATACCCCGAGTTGCGATCCAGAGTGGAGAACACCTTGGCGTTGCCGCGGAAGTCGATGCAGTCGTCCATACGGGGCCACAGACACACGTGCCGTACTACCACCTCGCTGAGCTGCCGACAATCCTCGCAAAATCGCATCGTCCTGTCGGGCTTGGGGACCAGGACCACGGGGAAGGCCCACTCCGCGCTCGAGAGCTCGATGACCCTGAGGTCCCGCTGTCCTTGCACCTCCTTGGCAGTGACGTCCCGCGAAGCATGGCGTTCCCGATATGGTTGGGCCCGACGCGGACGTTCCCCGGAGGTCACCTAGATCCTGTGCGGTGTGTCGTCGTCCTTCCAGAGCTGTCTAATGCATAGAGTCTTGTACTCCTCAAGGCGGTCGTCCACGTCACCACGCATCGTGTCGGGGACTCTTTCTCAGTGGATCTCCGGCATAGGATGCATCCTTTCAGGCGGGAGAGGCGGAGGTTGTCCCCCGTCGATCCCTTAATCGGCTCGGTGGCCCGTGTTAACCTCGTGGACGGTCTTGTCGAGGGTTCCCCCCCGGATCGTTATGACCGCCCCCGGTTCCCCTTCATCCGCGACGACGTGGAGCGGCCCATTGTAGGCCGTCGCGGTACCGACGACGTACCCGTTGGTCAGATGGACCGGCATGTCCTCGTTGTTCGGGAGGTAGAGGGACCGCCGGGTGTTGGGGGAGAACTCCACGACGGCGTTGCGCAAAAGCACTTTTCGTCGGCTCACTTGGACCGGGCGTTCCCGCACTAGGTGGACCCCTTGACGGTGCAGCACACTTGGACAGCCTGGATGCAACGCGGGCCCACGGTCATCCCTTTCCGAAGCCGGATAGCACCGATCTGAGTCTTCGGCTTGCGCCCTCGTTGTGAGGGCGCGGGTCGCGTAATTCCCGTCCAACTTCGCACGGCCACCGTGGAGGTGCCATCGTCCCACTTGATGGTCTGCATATTGGGGGAGATGGTGTTCACCAGGAGTTGTGAGGATACCGTTTTCTGTCCCTAATGGGATACGGATACGCTGCGTTCCACCGTCTCCAGATAAAGAAAATTCTCAACTCTCAAGATCAGGATCAGATTGTATCCTCACCAAGCCGAATTATGAAGCGGAAAATGTTCATATTCGGATACTGCTATCGTATCCGAATGAAATGGCTTGTATTCCGATCGATGACCTAACTACTGTAACAGGAGCCACACTTCGATAGCAGAACAGTAGTGAGCTACTACTTGAGAGCTGTACTTATTTTCAAAGTCCCGACTGCCCCCGCACGGGCGGCTCCACGAAGCATGCAATAGGATACGATAGTCGTTCTGTGCTGTCGTTACAGAGGTTTAACACAACGTCGACGGATCTTAACGATACCACGGCTATCGCCGACTCACTCAAGTACGCTGCTGGCATCCGGCGCTGTGCGGCCCCTTTGTGGCCGGTGCTGGTGTGTACCTGCGGTTGCTCACCCCCTCAAGGCTTCTTGCGGCCGGTGCTCTCCTCTGCTCGCTGCAAGCAACACACGGATAGCCTTGGCGCTGCTATCGCAAGTCCACCAAAAGCCGGCGCTTGCGCCGTCTCAGACCGCCCGCCCTGTGACTTTCGGACGCAAACCTCGGTCTCGGAGCCTTCGGACACACTTTCAAAGACAATAAACGCGCGTGCGATGGCGGAGGTGTGAAAGGCGCCTGTGGCGGTCGGCGGGGCCTCTTTTTGCAAACTTTCCACGAGACGGCGACTGCAGGGGGGCCGGCGGAGTACGGAAATCTGGCTACAGCCGTGCGCGTCATCCTGCCGACACCTCAAAACACCTCCACGGCTTTGGAAGGCGAGGTCGCTGAGGCGTGAAAGCTTGCGCCGTCGTTTTCCGACACCGCATTCTTTCCTGAGGTAAACGTGATGACTGTGGCCCGGGGGTGGCTAGGGGCGGGCAAGTATTCCTCAGTCGTTGGCGGCAACCCGCCCCAGCTCAAGAACGGCACGGCGGCTCGGGGGTGCCTGGTGACAGGATGGCAGTGGCGGGGAGCGTCGCAGCACCCGTGTCGAATGATAATGCGCCGGGGCTGGCGGAGGTCGCGGACGTGTGGCAGCAGGGGCCGGCCGTCGGCGGCGCCCCGACGCCGCCCAAGGTCAAATAGGCGGCGAGGGAGGGAGTAGCGGCGGCGGTGGGTCATCTGGGGGTCGCTGATGGCGTCGCTTCGCGAACAGGCTCTGTGACTCCGCGAATATTGGGCGTAACTCAGCATCGACGAGCACGAAATATTCAGTACGTACTAGGAGCCGCAAGACGAACGATGCGTTTTCTTTCACGTGTCTCACCCATGTCGCCGTTCTCGCATCAACTGCATTGCTGCTTGCGGTACCAAAATGGGCTAGCAACACCACGAGAGGTACGCACCCGCTGACAGGTTCCTGACTAAGAGGTTTCCGTCGCTACCTGGATCCTCATCGTAATAGATTACTCACAACAGAAGTCACCACTCTCCGCTATCATTCCGTGTTCTCCGTGACCGTGACCTTTCCGAAAATCGTCTCCAAACATGGGAGACCCCATGCCAATCGGATATACTCGAAAATAATATATCGCCAGAGAATACGATATAATCTTCCGCTTGCGCTGTCTGGAGGATTATTATAAGCTCGGACAGAAAAGCACACTCAGATCCGAACATGTGGTCGAGACCCATATTTCAGATTATTATGGATATGATGCCTGGTCATATTGCTCTGGGATTTATCCGTGACAACCCCTGATACAATAACGAGCGGCGCATTGTCGAAATCCCCGCACACATCCAGAAAGACGGCGGTCACGGGATCGCCAGCGGCCAAGATCTGGCCAGGTTCACTGGCGCGGACATCACTCGCGACGGAAAAGACATCGGGATGCGCACCCGTCCCATCTGCACGTCGAGACGATGTTCCCGTGGTGCATGCGCCGCCGCCTACCTCAAAATATCTTCAGTGCGGACCACGTGGCTCGGTGACACGGGAGGGCGCAGTGAAGGATGCGTCCAAGGCACTGGCAGTTTTCGTCTCGGAAGGGGCGTCGGAGGCGTCTGTGAGTTCTGGAGGAGCGCCGGCCACCGAGACGATGGTGGAGGTCGGAATGTCGGCCGCTGAATCGACACAATCGCATGGCTCAGCCTTTAGGCGGTATACTTTTCGTCCGGATGCAACAACCGGACTCTGGTCTCTTTTCGACCTTGCGACGGCTGTTTTCTCCTTAACGAAGCGCGCGGCACTGTCTGGTCGTCCTTCCGGCTTCATCCAGGCCCACTACATTGAAACGTTAATCGGCGATGATCACGCCGATACGTGACGCGCCTCTGCCGCTGGCTGTAGCCAGCGCGTGCCACCCTCCCGCGCGCCGATGCACCGTGCCCCGGGTGCTGATTCAGGACGGCCTCTGTCGCTGTTGGCGCTAGACTCCTGCTCTGAGTCTCCCCTGTTGCCAAACGGTGGGCAGCAAAAGACGTCGGTGGCGATCCGTGGGGGAATCATGGGCCCGCAAGTGTCTCTGAGTCGTCCCCTTGGATCGTCGCTTGGTGCCGCGGCTGTCCGGCCGCGCTTACCTGATGTGTTTCTTTCTCTCTCGTATTCATCAGCTGGAGACTTCGCTGGATCTCCTGCGGAGGAAAGCCCGTCTCACCGTGTAGCACGGGCCCCGGTACGAACCCCAGACGGCTCGCGGAAGACCGCAGAACACACCGAGGAGGTGAAGCGTGTGATGCCATCTAGGGCGCGTTTACAGGGACGTCGAGGGCCACGCACGAGACTACGACTCAGGGGGTGCGCGGGGTCATCAGCACCCGACCAAAACCCAGTAACAGCCATGAAACGGACAAAGGAGACACGCGTCTCCTCGATCTAGGATCTCTGGTGGGACCTGGAAGCTGGTGGAAGCTTCAGAAATCCTAGCTCAAGCCGGACCGAAATCAGTTCTCGGCCAGGGATAACATCCCGCCGGAATTCTATCCGGGAATTATGAAAGCACTGGGGATAGTTCCTGAGATACTTGTCTTGTGTATATCATGTGCTAGGATGTAGGTAGTCTGCGTGACTTGCCTGTCTCCGCCCCGAGACGGGCGGTGGTCCCCTTCCAGTAGAAGGGCTGTCGAGAAAGCTGGGAAAAAGCCGGTACAGGCCTCATCCCGAAACCGTCGCCCGTTGAGGACAGGTCCCCCCATGGTCGCTCTCGGGAGTCGGGATTGTCCATATCATTTTTTGTTGCTTCTGAGCGTTTTTGAGAGCATGTTGTGGGGTCCTCCTGCATCTTTGAGTATGTGAAAGTGGCTTTCGCGTTATTTTAGGAGTTTTGGTGCGCTCCGCACCCCGTGATTCAGGCGTTTGTGTTGTTTACCCTTTGCTCCGCTGCGCCCCCTGCGATGGGACGCCCGACGGGGCCCTACCCCAGAGGCTTTGAGGGCATTGACCATTACTGTTGGGGACACCCCCTGTCAGAGGTGACACGGCTACCGGCATGAGCCGTGGACGGGTCGCGAACACTCGCGTAGCACCCCCCTAAAGGTATGGCGTGGAACACCCTCTTTGGGCGGGTGGCCAAGGAGCCCGAGTGCCACACGATCAACGGCCCCTCTAGAGGGGCGCAGGGGGATGAGTACGGGATCGGGCCCCCCTGAAGGGGTTTGACACAGCCGAGGGAGACACGCGTCCTCCCAAATCCGGTCCCTCTGGAGGGACTGGGAAGCTTGGGCGAGCTTCCGCAATCCGCGCGTGAGCGGTACCGAGATCTGAGCTCGACCAGGGATAAAGTCCCACCGGAATTCTATCCGGGAAAATTGAAACTTCTTGGGGTACGTCCTGACGTATTGATCTTGGCTGAGTCCTGAGGTCTGCGAAGTCTTGGTGACTCTTCTTCTTCCGACCCGAGACGAATGGGAGTGCTGTTCAAGGGAGAAGATAGTCGGGGGTGCTGGGAAGGGGCCACTGGAGGCCCGTGCCTGAGCCCATGGCCCGTTGGGCACCTGTGCCCTCATGGTGGCGTCTGGGGCTCGGGATTGTGAACATTTTGTGTCTTGTTTCTGAGAGTATATGAGTGTGCGCTTTGGGGTCCTCCTGTGTCCTCGAATAATTCAGCGTTACGTTTGCTTTATTTCCGTCATTTTGGTGCACTCCGCGCCCTATGATCCAGACGTTTGTGTTGTTCATCCTTTGCACCGCTCCACATCCCGTGCTGGGCGTTCCGACGGGGCGATTCCCCATGTCCTTTGAGGGCAGCATCCACTAAATTTGGTGGATCGGCTTGGGACAGGGTCAAGCCCGTCCCGATCAGTAGCGCAGACCGTGTTGTCATTCTCTTACGGTGGAAAAAGGCCTCGCGCGTTATGGAGAGCATGAGGGGGGTACAGTCCCGCAGCCGGGGCGCGGGCTCCTCTCCACGAGGCATTCTTGACGGCGTTTGTGAGGACTCAGGGCTACGTGGCCTTTTGGGGGACCCTCCTCATGTGGAGGGTCACGCGCGCGTGTCGATGAGAGTGTGTCGCACGGCGAGCACTTGGGGAGGGGACTGAGAGGAGTTCCCGTTCCCCTCTTTTTGCGACCGCCACGAGGGGTCGATAGCTAGTATCCCCTGGAGTGCCGGGGCTTCATGAGGGGTGGGATCAAGCAGTCTTGTCCCAAGAACAAGGGCCGTATGACGGTCAGGCTCGGCGGGCTAGGCCCGTGGGTCTACTCCATACACCCCCGGACGTCAGTGGGGTTGGGGCTCCGAGAAATGCCCTGGAAGAAAACGCCTTTTCGGCAGCTCTTCGAGATTCGTTGGATGTTTTTATTAGCTCGTGACATGAACGCCTTTCTTTCTTGGAGAAAGCCCTCGGGGCCTCCCGACGGTCAAGTCGCCGTCTTCCCCGACTGAGCTCCTGCTTCTCGGATGGGGAGTACTCCGGCGGAAATGGGAAACGTCATGTCCCCCGACGTGCGACAGTACGCGCCCTTGGGCACGAGCTCGAGGGAAACCCTCGGCGTCGACTCCCCAAGATGATCATCCCTGCGGCTGATCGCTACGTAGGGATTCTGAGTCGCGTCTCGTACGATTTGGCGAATACGGACGTCCGGTATGACTGGACGAAGGCGCACAGCGTTGGCCGTTTAGGTAAGGACGTCTCGGCCACCTTTGGTTAAAACGCAGAGTGCGGTGGGACGCCAGACGTAGGCGTCTTCGAGTGTCTGAACCTTTTCGTGAAAGAGGGTAATGAAAATGATGTTTCAAAGTCGAGACCCCTACATCTCCTTCCAGAGTTCGCCAAGGGTGACCGCAAACGGGCATTGTACACCATCATTCCCGTCCCTCCAAGGAGGACGGAATGGAAAGATCAATTACGATGTGGAAGTCGTCAACTGGCTCCTCCACAAATATGCGGACGAGCAGTCGCTAATCGACCAAGAAGGTTTGCTTCACGGGGCCTCCCAGGAGGATGATGAAACAGAAAATAATATTCAAGTACGCCTTAGGGGGCTACGTCGCCTCTGTGGGTATATTCACACAGAGAGGCAGATGAAGAGCCGCTATATGCAGGGGCTCGGTTGGGAAATTCGCACAGATGTGCGCAAACACAATACTGGCAGTATGCCGATGGACATTCTGATGCAGTACGCCCAAAGGGAAAGTGATGTCCGTCGTGGACTTCACGAGGAATAGCCGGCCGAAGAGGCCCGAAATGCGGAGGCCCGTCGAGAGCGTCGAGCCGCGCGGCCTGCACCGCAGAAGTATGTTACTGCGGCGGTTACAGTCCCAACTAAGGTGGGGGAAGTCCCTCCGGGTCCTTCTGCACGGATTGAAGACCGCTTTGGGCGACCGAAGAACTGCAACTGCCTCGCTTGTAACATGCGAGGTCATTCATTCCGCGAGCGTCCCCGCCTCGACGCAGCTCCCAAGGCCCTGTTGAACAACTCCTACAAGGAGCATACGGCGGAGCGTCCTTAAGGGGACCAGCGCCGTCCTAAGAAGGCAGTAGCAGCCGTAGGCTCGAGAATGGGCCCGCCTTGGTCATCCTCGAGTGACAATCCACCCGCAGGGTTGGAAGACGAAGAAATGGTCGAAGAGGACGAGTCCTCCTCGGAGAAGGAGTAACGGGGGCGGTGGTCCCGCCTCCCCCAAAAACTTTAAGGAAAACACAAAGGTACAAGTCCTCCCGACGAGCCGGGAAGAACTGGAAAAGTCGCCACGGTGGGTATCCCAAGGAAATCCTCCTGAGGGCACGGCATGTGTTCTCATGCCTTCCGCTAGCAATAAGCTAGTCGTCAGATTATGCCTAACGGAAGTGTTCCACCTTTCCAACCATGCCATCCTGGACATAAGCACTTCTTGGACATCACCCTGCTTCAGAGAGGGCCAGCTGAGATGTGAACGGAATCAAAAGGATTTCGTTTTTTCTCACTTTTCCGCACCAATATGTCCACAGAAACGAGAAAACATACAAGAGGCAGGTAGCATGCTTGTGGACCGGATATGAGGCAAATAGCCTGCGTGCTGTTCAGTTTTTGAGCTCCCGCCTGGGCTTCTCACGCGCTGTTGGAGAGTATTCTGCCTGCCATGTGCCCCTGCGTTACGGACTTGAATTTCCTCTCCGACATCAAAATAGCATGCTTTGAGACAAAGACTTGCTCATCAGGAGGGGGCTACCGAAACGTAATTTCTAATAACTACGGCTTTTAGCCTCCCCCATCCTCGATCTCCCAAGGAGAGAAGGTGACTCCATCGTTGATGTAGGCGTCAGCTATGAAGAGCTGGGTTGTTGCTTATAGCAACAGCAACACAATGGGGAATATCACCCTATCCGCTTCTATAGCCGTTCTTATCTCCCTGCGAAGAAGAACTACTTCGCCACCGAGATAGAGGCGCTTGAAGTCGTCTGGGCTGTGGCCTACTTGCGGTCATACCTCGAGAGGGTAGACTATCTTCTCTGGTGTGATCACAGGACCCTACAATCGGTTTTCACCAGCATGAGTCCGAACGCGCGGATAGGCCGCTGGCGCCTCAGGTTATCGGAGTACACTTATGAGATCCGTCGCCGAATCGGTAATGCAAGGTGCAACACGCTGCGCTCGCCTCTGCTTTGACGATCGAAGCGAAAATCGGCCTTGATCGCTCAAAGGGGGGGGACTTCTCCTCAAGGAGTCGTTCTTGGCGCTCCGTGCTGGCACCGGTGGTCGCTCGATGAAAACTCCGTGCAAACACGCAACAGCCCCCTAGGGGGGTAGCGTGGGACAACCCCCTTGGGGGGGTGTCCTCGGAGCCCAAGGGCCACACATGAAACGACCCCTCTGGAACACCCGATCGGGCCCCCCTGGGGGGGTCTGGCACACGCAAGGGAGGCACACGTCATCCCGAATCCGGGCTCTCTGGGGGGACCGGGAAGCTTGAGGAAGCTTCCGCAATCCGAGCGTAAGCCGGACCGAGATAGGATCTCGACCAGGGATAAAATCCCACCGGAATTCTATCCGGGGAAATTGAAAAATCTTGGGATAAGTTCCGAGGTATTGGTTTTGGGTAAATCCTGAAATCTGGGAAGTCTTAGTGACTTTCTTTCTTCCGCCCGAGACGGGCGGGGGTCCCCTTCCAGTGGAAGGGCTGTCAGGGATGCTGGGCAGGGGCCAC
>Ga0209186_1002306_pt1 | contig 13660 bp, 17 predicted proteins | sample SidtaG_FD_187426 | JGI IMG/M metagenome (GOLD analysis project Ga0209186, IMG submission 187426) | Marine algal microbial communities from Sidmouth, United Kingdom - Sidmouth_Male2 metaG (SPAdes) (version 2) | ecosystem: Host-associated > Algae > Red algae > Unclassified | place: Sidmouth...
CCCCCCCGCCCCCCCCCGCCTTCCCACCGGCTCCGTAAAGCTCTTCTGGGGGTGCTTCCCGGTGCTGCTAAAAACCGCTCGCCGCCCACCCACATGCCGCCCCCCGACTCCTGCGCACCCCCCGCCTAGCCTCAGCCCGTACCTACATGAGTAGACAAAAATGAAGGCCAGCACAATAGAAGAAAAGCTCAGAATCGCGGTGAAATCAGCGTAGGAAAACCAGAAGAGAGAGGGGAGCACAAATGTCTAAGGTGCACCCAGTTAGTTCTTGCTCGTAGTATGCAGACGACCACACCGTCCACTGAAGCACAGCAATAAGAAGAACACATGAATAAATGACGGTACAAGAACAATTCGGACAAACGGCACGAACGTACAGTTCTTGAAAAATGTTGGCATTGGGTTCGGTATTGCGCGCATGCTGGCACTCGTCGGGGCCGTGGACACCCGCGTCACGGCCTCGCCCATCGTGGTGGCGACCCCCGACGCGAAGGTGGCACTAGTGGCGTCGAGGCCCGCGCTGGCGACCGCGCCCGTCATGCTGACGAAGGCCACCAGGTGGCAGCCGTGTGTGTGTCTTTGGCGCCAGGAAAAGCGGCAGAGCCCATGTTGGCGATGACGCCGCCCAAGAGGGGAGGGGGGGGGGGGGGGGATGCGTCTCGCCGACCCACATCGCGGGGCGCACCGCCCTGGTGGGCGCCTCGCGCCCGTCGTCGTGCCTTTTGTCTTTCCGATCGTGTTTGAAGGGGGGCGTCATCGGAAGGAGCGACCGTGACTGTCGGTGGACACGCCTGACTGAGTCAAATGCTGAATTCTCCCCCCGTTGGCTTGACAGCCTTCAGACTGGGAACGAGTCAGCCAGGTGCGTAATCGTAGAGCACCTTCATCCACCAGACCGCGGCACAAGAGTTGATCCCCGGTAAACCCAATGAGTCACCGGCGAAAAATGCCAAATTGAAAACTAGAATGACAACCGGAGATGCGATGCAACGAAGAGAAACAGAACCGGTCACGCTCTCGCGGGCCCACCACCACTGCTACGAGCAACCTGTACCGGCCGAACCTTGCCGGAACACTTTTCACAGTGCTCCGCGAGGATTAGGCCGGCCGACGGCGCCTTATAACAGACTGGACATACCCAACACGTCTCACAAGGACACCCCGTCCAACTCCCACCCCCCCGTCGAACACGCGTACGACAGACGCGGCAGGGGTTGTTTGCACGAGAAACCACCTTCTCCGCGGCCTGCACCTCACGGGCAGCCCTCTTTGCCTTCATATCTGCAGCGGCTCGGGCCCGCACGGCCGCGCGCCGAGCCGCAGCGGCCTTCTCCGCCGCGTCCTTGTCCAGCAGCGACAGTGGCGAGTGTAAAATGTTGCGCTCCACCACGGCTTTGCCCCTTACCGCCCGCTTGTTGACGTCAGCAGCACGCTCGGTGGCCTGGCGAATGACCACCGCCGCCGCATTGCATGCGTTGTCGTGGATGGACTCTCAGAAGGGCCCCCGACCTAGCGCCAAGCTGGTCCGCGCAAACATCACAGCCGAGTTGAAAGGCCAAAGCCCCAGCCGTCGAAAAGCACCCGTTATGGCAGTAGGGGTGAAGGCGTGCCGCTCGGCCCAGTAGGCGCTGTGTAGAAGCGTGTCACGGGCCGACGTGCCCGTCATCACGGCGTCCATGTTGCCATGCTCGCTGCGCGAGACGGTGATGCTTTTCTGGTTGGCAAAAGGCGCCTTATCCAACGGCTGGTTGATGCGGGAGCTGTTGGGAGGCAAGTAGAACAGGAAGCAGCCCTTGTTCAGCGCCGCTTGGATGGTTGCGACCTGCATGTGGCACCCTAACGGTCCCCAAAGAGCAGAGCCTGGCGACCGGGGTTGCGCACCGTCCACTCAGCCGCAAAGTGGTCCGCCACGGAGCGGAACGTCACAGCATTAAGGTAGCCAGTATCAGTCCAACTAAAAAAGAGAGGCGAGGCAGAGCGGGTGGTGGTGGGGGCTTTCTCAATGGAAAAGTTGATCGGTGCGGACGTATCATCCCCAAACTTGGCCTCGGGCACATACACGCTGAACAACACGGTGCCACTCGCTGCTACAAAGGTGAGCAGGGAAGCCAGCGTGTTGTGGCGTGTAGAAACCGCATTGGCCCGGTCCTTGTAGACCGCCTCGACGCGGTGTGTCGTCAGGCGGCCTCCTCGCTGGACGACGCGGGTCTCGTCGTAGTTGAAGACGGCGTCAGGTAAGAAGGAGTGCTCGGTGAGGAACAACTCAAGCTCCCCGCGGAAGGCCTGGACGTCACAGAGCACCTGAGGACCAGCGCGCTTGTCGGCCAACGCCTTGCAGGCACGTAGGATGAGTATCTGTCGATGTGCCCCCACTCACCGCTGCACCCAGTCCAAAGACAGCCCCTTACCCCAGTGAGTCCGGACCAAGTCGGCTATCTGCCGCGTCGACATGAGCAGGTTGTTGATACTAAAAGCTTGGACGACCCCCACCAGCGTCGCGTCCTGCTGGGCGGTCAGGGCGCTGTTGCCATGGACGTGGCCGGAGTCCGTCCCGTGGCGGTGGTAGGCTCTCTTCAGGGCCTCCGTACCGACATTGGACTCAGCAGCCACAGCAAATGCGGCCTTTTCGAGGTTCGGGTAGTCGGAGAGGACCTCCTGGAGGCGCGGTACGGCGTCAATCGGCTTCATGGTGGGTAGGGGGGGCGTTTGTGGCGCGGCGGTGCAACACCGAGCGGGAAAACCGGAGATCGCCAAGTGGCATTTTAATTTTCAAATTGGCATTTTTCGGGGGTGACTCGATGTTGCCTCTACGTGCTGGACGCTGGTGGGTTCTGGAAGGCCGGAGACGCCGGTCCTAGAATGATGTGCGAAAACAAATCTGGAGAATACGTGCTGAACGCTGGTGGCTTCTGGCGGTCCCGGAACGAGCGACACAGATTGATGTGTAACAACGCGTCCTGACCGGCCCTGGCACGCTCCGAAACGACGGCGACACACCCGAATTCCTTCTGTCCGCGTCACTGGTAGCCTGCTTCAGCAGGGGCTACACGCGCACAAATCTGGACCGTTTTGCCTGGTACACCACACCAGGGACAGCACAAGGAACTTTTAGCCCACGTTCTGGACCCCCCGCCCCCCAGATGACGTGCGCTCGGCCCCCCGCGCTCGGCCTCAAATCCAGTTCACCTCCGAATTGACGGCAGTAAGGAAATCGGGCCTGTACAGCCGTTCTCCCAAAAATCCCGCACTGCAACAGTTTCAAAAGTGTTCCAAATCGGCCCCTGTGGGGTCGTAGAGGCCGATTTGGAACTCTTTTGCAACAGTTAGAGTGTGGGATTTTTGGGAGAACGGCTGTAGTACAGTGCCTTCTCCTTATATCGTCCACCCTGATTCACATGAATCCGCCGGATTGAATTTTAGAGTTGCTTGTATCCGGTTCGCTGAAGAGATTTGGGCTCTTCAGACTATTCTGCGGCGGCTCGGCATTCGAGATTATCTTTCAGTCTGGTCGCGCGCGATTGGACAGGGAAGGACGTTTTCACGATCGAAAATGACGGTCTCGCAGCGTGCGCCACTGCCGCGGTACCTAATTCACCATCAGAGTGCCGCAACTGTCACGCGCCGGCTCATCCTGTCCTCACATTGCCTAATCTAGAGCCGATCCGTCCCCCACCACCTGGCCCCACACCACCAAATTGAGAACTTTCAGAGCACGGACGAGGACCAAACCGAGTGCTCTTATTGGCACGAGCCATGCCGGCCCGACGCCGACAGGCTTCATTTTGTGTTTTCTGCCCCCCGCCCCCTCCCCACCCTCACCGCCGCCGCCACGCATGTGTATTGCTCTGTGCCGTACTCGGAACGCGCCGTTTTTCCCATTGTCGCCTTACTGTGACCATTTGTACAACTTTTGCGGCTTGCAATCGAGTTGTTGCGGAGGTAACCCATTTTCGGTCCTCTGGCCCTGCTCGTGCCTGTCGTCGCGCCTCACTTGCTGCCGCCTGAATCTTCGTCGCCGTACGGTTCGGCCGCATTCCATTTTTTCAGTTCTGTCTTTCTATGTCCTGCTTTTCCTCGAGGTTCTCATTTTTTTTCAAGGACTGCTGCTTTTCCAAACGAGCCCCCCGTCTGGCTATCCCTCCTCTTTGTTTTGAGTTTGGTGGCACAGCAACGGCTCCGACGCCCTCGTGTTTCGGGCGCTCTTGACTGCCGCAGTTACTCTGTATTTAGTACTCGTGCATTGATGGTGTGCGCCGCGGTTCGTTTGCCGTGCTGCGTACCCTGCTCACGTGGGCTTCTTCGACACTGCCGCTACCTCTTTTCTTGTGTATCTCTCTCCCCCCCAGCACTTCAACACTGGTCCCCATGCCGCTTTCCTATTGATAAAGCTGCTTCTACTTCCGAGTACGCTCTCTTCCATGCTATCGTCCGTGGGTTGTGTGTTGAACCTCTGCGTAGTGCCGGCCTTTCTGCTCTAATTCCCGTCGGTGCCCTCACTAGGAAGAGCGCGTTCCCTGTTTGTGATTGTATTCGTGTCTACTGCCTTTTTCCAGCGCTGTGCGGCACATTGGCTTTGACCTCCGTCACCAGTCGTGACTCAGCGAGACTGCTTTCTATCTGTACAGTGTCCTTTCATCGTTGACGTCGGATTTCTCTGTGTGCTGCTCCATTGGTGGCTATGTGCCTGGTTCCTCGGAATGCGGGTCTGGTGGCGTACATGGTACCACAGGACACAACCAGTTGCTCCGCGTCTCGTATGGGTGCAATGAACAGGCGACCAGCTGCCGAGTGTGCGGGTCTGCCGGTGCACGTGGGCGGGTGCCTGTGGCAGTGGGCGGGCAGGTGTGCATCTGTAGCTCGCATGTGCCGGTGGGTGGACCGGGACGGGGCATGCGTGGGTGGCTTTCTCGGGTAGGTGGGGCGTGACGAAAATCCGTTCCATGTGCCTTTGGATACGCGCTGCTGCTCACACAATACTGGAGGAGGTCGTTCAACGTTCGGGCTTCCTGATGATAGTGCCGAGCGCGAGGAAGCCAGAGGCTTGTGCTACTGAGAAACACGTCCTCGGGACAACAGAAAATGACCAATCTACTTCCATTTACACACCAGAAGCACCAATGGAAGAGACAGCGAGAAATCAAGCGAATAGAGGAAATCCTACAGCAGCTCGATCACAGAAAAGTAGTACTCGGTCTCGGGAAGTGCCACCTTCTCAGTTGAGTTGCACTCCCCATCTCGCACTTGCACCAACCAGCTATGCACTCGCTCTGCACAGTCCACCCGGGCAGCCAAATTCGGGGGACGTCCAGCCGACACAATAACATCGTCATCTTCCCCTACCAAGCGGTCCGCTGCACCCGGCGCTTCATTGTCGCCACCGCCCGACGGTTCAGCATCCAACATCGCCCCGGGGATGTTGCTCAGGAGAGCGGCCATGTCCGCCGACGCCCCGCCCGACGTATCGTTGACGGTCGTATCAGCCGCGGGGTCATTTAGCGCTACCACTTCCATGGGCACAGTCGTGGTACCCGCGGCCCCTACCCGACGCTGCGCTGATGCCGCCCGGCCCGCGCTTTAAACGCCGTCAGCGGTGAGCTCTGTGGTGGCCCCAGCGCTCGTGCGCAAAAGTCCACCGCCTGAGTGCATGGCAAGCTGCCACCGTCTGCTGCAGAATCTCAGTCCGGCATCCGCTTATTGGAACAAATGAAACCCCTGTTCAATGGTTGGTGCAGCGACGTCACCCCCGCAGGTAAGAACACAGAAATAACACCCGCCAGGCGCATAAGCTTCCCGTGGGCGCTGCAATTGTCTAGCACCAGCGCCTACGGCCCGCTGGACCTGGTAGTTATCGCCGGGTATCAGAAGAGTGTAATCCATTTCTCAAACAGAAAGCTGACCATCCACGCAATGGACTGGGCCTTGCATATGCTGCGCTCCTCAGGAGTACCGTAGGAAAAGCACACGGGGACCGTCGACTTGCCAATGAAGAATGATCGAAGAATGTGGCAGCCCATAGCGTTACAGGAAACAGCAAAAATTATCCGCTCATTATTCTTCATACCCTTGGTCCCGCGTGTGGCTCTGACGGACTCTTGAGGTGACAGGTAGGTGCCATTCGGCAGGCAATGGTACATGAATCCAGACTCGTCCTCGCTGTACACGTTGCGTGGATGAAATGCCGACAGCTGCGCTCCTACGCGCTCCATTTCTGCAGCCACCGCCTCCTTGTCCACCGACCCAGCCTCCCCGTGAAGACGCGCTAATCCCGCAAACCCGCTGCGTTCCAGCCACCACTTCACCCACCCGGTGCTCCCAGCGAAATGTGTCACGCCCATGCTGCCAGCTAACTCTTTGGCGCGCCTTTTCAGGATACCAAACGTCAGCAGTAGACGCAGCTCGCGTAGGCGGGTTTCCTAGGAGCTCAAGGCCGAATCTAGTGCGGGGAACCGCCCCGGCTTCAGCCTTGCCCATCCTGCCATGTGCTTGTTGCCCTCTATGGCACGAAGTAGAGCTGCCCTGCTCTTCCAGTTGCTTCTGCAGGTCTTGACGATGACGACCCATTTGGCTGCCACCGCGAAAAAGCATGCGAAAGGTGCCGCGAGGCCGTGAAAAATCAACGTCGTGGTCGCCAAGGAGATGATCTTCCGGGTTCGTAGGGAGGAGGCGTCTCGCTCCCTTGCGCAAGGCCGGGTCTGGAGCACTCGGTCTACCTGTTGAGAAAAGGTGACCGAAAGAACAGGCAGTGTCATCAGTAGGTTTGGTGCCAATGAATCGTGACATGGAGAGAGAGAAAGCAGAGAGGGAACCAGAGCTCCTAGGTTAGACATGCCCCGCAGCAAAAGCCGCTGTGGACATGACACACACAATCTCTTCCACACCAAAACAATCTGTGCTCGCCGGCAATTGCCGAGGCCTACCTGGAGAGTCTGGAGCGTGCGATTCCGGTCCACCAGCTGCTCCCTCCGTCATGCTGATACCTCGTGCGTCCTGCGCACCATCACCACCTCCACCTGCGTCACGCAACGCACGACAGAGGATTGCAGTACCGGACCACCAAGGTACAGGCAACCAAAAAGGCACTGGCACACGCAAAGAAGTTGAACAGGGTTGCTCCTTGCAGCCAGAAGCACGCTCGTGAGAAAAGATCTCAGCATTTACAGGCATTTCTCGTGTGAAGATCATTTGAGAAGCCATAAACATACCGAGTCGGACACCTGTTGTCGGCGCATCATCTCCTGCAGAATGAGTCGAGGGGGAAGACAATACATTCGTGTCGGCGGACCGTGGTGAGGGTAGAGCTATCACGCTACCGTGTGTGGCCGGTGGAAGCCGACGGCGGTGCGTCGCTGTGCCGCGAGACGCCCGTAGGGACAACGGCTGGCGACAGACTGCCACACACTGGTAAATTCTCTCGTCAGCGCCTCGTCAATTGACCGGAAGATCTCCAGAAGCCATGGGTTTTAAAAAGCATATGGCGCCTCAATTTGATTACGAGCGCGCATGTGATCTAGACCAACTTCGGTTTTGTTTCGCGTATGTCTCTTGTATCCGTGGACGTTATAACGAAAACGCACTGTACATGAAAATTGCTCTAGTACGTGTCTTAGTACATGTCTAGTACAGTGTGTATTCGACTGTGCGATGCGGGGCCACCAGTAGCCTGCTTCGAATTCACATTTAGATCATCATCTGGGCTGTGTCACTGCAAGAATGGGCGCAACACAACCGCACTTTCACGACAACTACGGGATCGCCCGGTTGTGGTCTTTTCGCTACTTGCACCGACTCGAAGCCGACGAGCTGCAAGCAACAGGTGCCAAGGCCTACAGAGACGGTGGTTGCCAACAGCACCATCAAACAAACGACAGGAAAAGAACAGAACTTCAGCTACGCTAGTCTTCGTCCTCTCCTGCGAGAACCATATCGACCTCCTCAGCGATGGTGCTCACGTCATCCTCGACAACAAACCACCTCTCCACCGCACGGCCTCTCTCTTCCTCCGACACCCCCATACAGTCGTCAGCCAAACCAGTGCTCGCCAACAGAGAGACCACCTCTGACACGTCCGTATGGACGCTGTAAGCTACAGGTTGGACACCATGCAGCTGTCGTGGCACCTCGGCATCGGCCTCGACTGGCAGCACCTCCGCCGACAGCCAGCAGTTGGAAATCTGCACAGGCGTGATCTGCTACCACTCCTCTTTCACGATGCGGGCAGCATCCAGCAGGTGAACCGGACCGCCCTGGTAGAGTCCTCCACCCCTAGGAACTCGAGGGTTAGGGTCACCAGATGCAATCAGTCGATCTAGGTTAGCGGATACGCGTCCCAAGTACCGCGTCTTGTAACGGCCCTTGGTTGCTGCAATGATTCCCTTGTCTAGGGGCTGGTAGCTCGTGGTAGTGTTAGGCGGCAGCTTGGTGATGGTTACTTGAGGATGCCCAATCTCGGAATGGCAGCTGAGGTTGACGAGGATGAGAAACACGTGACTGGCCGTCTGCGTCCGCAGGCCAGGCACAAAAACCTCGAAGAACCATCTCTTGAAAACATGGCCGTCCGTCCAGGCCGAGCGCTGCGAAAATTAGGGAAGCGCACACCGGTTTCGTGCGCCATTGAAGCACATGGGGTTGGCCGCCTTTCCAATCATTGTGATTGGAAGCTTGTGGGATCCGGTAGCGTTGCATCAAAGCGTTAGAGTGACTCGGTCTTTACTCCACATAGCCTTGCTACCCCTCGCGACACCTCGGTCCAATCGGGACACGTACGACCTGGAAGGAAGACAACGGTAAAGAAGACCCGTTTAGTCGACATTGTAGATCAAGTCCGGGGCAACTCCGGCTAACTGCTCCCTAATGCGTGACATGAGCCAGGCCGCCTCCTCCACAGCGGCTGATGAACCCGCCCCGTGAAGCACAACGTTCACGTAGTCGTGCCGGCGGGCCCGGTTCTGTAAGAACCCATTGGATGCGGAGAAGGTCGTCAAGTTGAGGTCGTCCGCAATTTGAAGCGCCTTGGTCCGCAGAACTGACAGGGAGATCGGCATGCGCTTCCGGGTTCGATAACGGACTGCTGACACCCATTCAGCAAGACGGCTGTCCACCTCGAGAAAGGCACTGCCCCGAAACCGTAACGGACGACTCACGAGCACCCTCGACAAGACGGGCCCGCAGAGCGACCCGGTCTCGGTAGGCGCTCTTGATCGCCGTCCAAGAGTAATCCTCGGCCAGTTGGGAGCGAATCCAAGCCCAAAACTTCCCCGCCGCCTTCCACGCCGCGATCTGGAGCTCGGTCCCGAGAGGTAGCCCTTTCCTCATACGATGACCGTCTGGGTGTCGACGCCCAGACGCGCTCCCCCGAGCCGGTGAAGACAGGATGGCGCTGGCAGTCACGCTAGCGACCTTGGCAGCCGCGCGGGTGTCCTCGGAATGTTGATCAGCAGCCACCGGATTCCGCTGAGCAAAAGACGCTTCAGCGGCGGCAGCCGCTGCATCGACCGCTGATGGAAGAGCCATGGCAGAGGTTGTGGTCACGAGGCTTGTCACGCGACTGCACCACAGCGGCGATCTTGTTTGTCGCGACTAGGAGACCCCGCCAACACGACTGGGGAAATTGATGATCGGTGGGGGGGACAGGGCCGCGGGCAAGCAGGTGGTAGTTTGATGGTGGGGGGCTGGTGCGCGGTGCGGTGGCGACGGAGGATGTCTCACTGCATGACAACGGGGGCACATGCTTTGTGTCTGGGTCACCAGTCCCATTGAATGTCGTCACTGCAGTAAATTTAATTGCAGTAAGGACCGGCCCGTTAATACGACCCGGTCGTATAAACGAGCGCGCTAGTATCGAATACACAATGGATGCGGCCCACTTCGCCGACGATTTTTGGCCGGCAACGTTTGTCAAAAGTTTTCTTGTGAGGGAGACAGGGTTGCGTTGGTTTGGTGAATCATTGGTTGGATCAATGAATCAGGTATAATTCAACTTTTGAACCGAACCAAACATAAACGGACTTATTGAACTTAAGGATCCTGAGCCTCCACCGATTTAGATTTTCTCGTGGCTGTCACGCGTACACCTCGCACAAGAGCCACGCGTCACACCGCCTTGGGTCCGGCGCGGCTCTGGTTCGTTGCCGACCATCCACTCTACATACTGGATGACCAAAGAACTACGTATGTCCGACAGTATGCCACTAGCATGCGGTCGCTTGTCAACTGCAAAGGATGGCGGCAGAAGCTGTGCTCAGTCTGGAGCGTCGAACGCTGAAGGATGTGCTACGCTGCAGGTCTGCGCGACATTGCTCAGGAAGGCAATGATGCGGGTGGGGACGGGGGCGGACGGAGGTTGGGGAGGTTAGGGCGTGTCCAGCAATGGAGTCAACCGCCCAAAACTCCAACCGTGGCTAAACGTGGCACCGTTTGGCCAACCGGGCATTGGTGGCTAGGTCGAGCTCCAAAACTAGGGTGTGACGGTCCAAAAATAGCCCTTCCTCATATATTGTAGGCTTCTAATCGGTCTCATGCAGGGCCCGCGCGATCGCTTAGTTTTGGAGCTTCAACGGCAGCGAAACGGCACCGAGGTCCAAACAGGCCCGTTTGGCGGCGCTCCAAAAAGCTCCGCCAAAACATGGTTCCGAACGTGGCGATCCAACGCCAATATGATGCGTGACCCGTGGCATGCAGACACCATGGAGTGAGACACCTTCAACCGATTCTTCGGCGCGGAGGACCGGCCGGCCACAACACTGACGCCGATGTCTGATATACCGGGGATAGCCTTGCCCGAGCCCAAACTTGAGATATGACGCGCCTAGTTTTGGCTTGGCGGTTGGAGAGCCAGTAGAAGCGCCACACGTTGTGCACACGTGGCCGCTGGGTTGGGCGGTTGGCTCCATTGCTGGATACGCCCTCAGAGTCAAAGAGAGTGCATGCGGCCGCAGAGGCTGCAAATGCGGCAGCCCGTCTCGCGCATGAGCAAGCCACCCGGCGTGCAGCGGAGGACGACCTCGGTGTCTGGTGGAAGGTGCACTGGCAAGCCGAGAACTACAGCACAGTCCCGGCCGTGTAATATTTAATATAATATAAATACAGAACGTGCCATGTTACATTCTACCAGAATCATCGAGCGTTCTTGTGAATCGGGTAGAATTCGGTTCAGGTTTAGGAAACCAAACCAAACGCTGACAACCCTGGAGGGAGACGTTTGTGGATGTTATGGTTTGGGTCAGCCCAGCACGAAAACGCTCGCAGAACCGTGGTGCGGCTCGCAAGATTTTGCGTCCGCCAACAAGCTTTGAACCAGGAAACCGGGGCAAAAGAGCATTAATTGTCGCTATGGCTTTGAGACTGCTGCGCTGGAGTAAAAGCCCCATGCTCTTGTGCGTGGGGCCTGTCGAGGGGACGTGGCAACATGTCTTTCTGCGCATGCCCAATGGTACGGTACGGGTGGTTGACGTTCGAGTTGTGCGACGCAGAGTGGGTCAGTAGGGGGGGGAAGCGTGATGTGCGCACCTGGCAGTACGCGTGGTGGGCAAGCGCCGTGACAATTGGGCAGGACTCTGTCGGGTTTCTTCTTTTGGTGGAGGCGACATGTTATGACGGCCCCATCTCATTCTCCTGCTCTGTTCCATTGTACCATGTCTTGGTGGCTTTGTACTGCCTATTCATACATACCCGCCACCCCCCTTGCTGACCCCCCTCTGCGGCCCCCCAGCTGGTGATGTGCGGGATGAACGGTGCCGGGCGGCCGGCCGGCAACGCCGGTGACAGCACCGGCGAGCGCGTGGCCACCATGAACTACACCAACCATTGCAGCAACGAGTCGCTCCACTGTTGGGCCCAGAACAGGGACCGCGTCATCAACACGGACACCCCCCAGGCGCCCGCCGGCAGCGACTGGTGGGCGACGCTCGAGGGCACCAACACGCACGTGGCGGCGCACCACTGGTCAGCCACCGACGGCGCCACCGGCCCCTGCGTCGGCACCGTCGGCAACCACACGGTCGGCATGGCCGTCCACGCGTCGGCGCTGGTCCGCGACGCCGGCGCTGCGACGCACAGCGGGACGGCGCGGCCGGCCACCCATTTGCTCATGCGACGGGCCCGCAGTCCCGGGCGGCGCCGACACGGCGGCCGGCAACGGGACGTCGGCCGTCGCCCGGTCGCCAGTGCCGACCGACGCGGACGGGAGGTCGATGGGGGCGACGCGCGCGACCGCCGCGGTCGTGCGCGCGGCGTGTGCGCGTCCACTTCGGCGGCGCCACCGTCGACGCCCGCGCCGGCGCCCGCGCCGACGCCCGCGGCAACGTCCCAGCCGACGGCCGCCGCGGACCGCCGCCGCGCACACGGCGCGGCCGGGGCGACGCGCGCAGCGGCGCAGGGTGTGTCGGGGTGGCGCCCGGGGGGACGCCCGCCGCCAAGCCGTCTCGCGCAGCGGTGGCCTCGGCAACGGCAGGGCCGCCGGTGGGCGCGCTGGCGGCCGGTGGGCCCGGCGGCTGGCCGCGGGTTTCCGCGCAGCGGCCCTGGGGAACCGGGGGCTGGCCTCTGCGCAACGGCCGCACGGAGCCGGGCGAGCGCCCCGATAAGCCGGCAGGCCCGCGTCCCAACCCTACAAGAAACAAACCCGCGATATCGCGGGTTTTGGACCCAAAAGCGCGGGTTGACCCGACCCTTCAGTGCGACCCGACTCACAGTGGCGCTTCACGGCTAGTGGACTGACAGGGTGCCACAAAGTCGCGGGTCAGCGAAGCGAGATCCCCAGTCTTCATCCAATTCCACGACGCCAGGGCCGCGCAGCCAACTATGGCTGCTTGCGCAGGCCGACCGAGAGTGGTCAACAGGAAGCGGCGGCGTTGTCGCTCCACGGTTTTGGCGGTATCCTGTGACCTTCCTGTCTCACGAAAAATAGTTACAGAAATTCGGGACGTAGACACTCTGTTGGTGTCAATTTCATGATGGCCCCGTTGGCGGACGGGGTGTAGGTGCCAATCTCTGGTGAACCTTCACCCCGCCGGCCAGAGATAAAAGGAGCACCTGAAGAGGCTTTCCCGCGCCGCATCAATACGTTGCATGCTGCGTTGCCAGTGGTCAGTGAACCACCGTCCCGCGAGAGCTGCAATCAAAGAAATTTGCGCATGTTGATTGGATTCTCGCCGATGGCTTACCCGTCTTTCCTTGGGCGAGAAGCCGACGACCTGTCTATATAGTCGGTGCCCATGCTCTGCGACGACGGCGTTGCTCGGCTCGCGCATCCCGCGGCAGCGTGCGGCCCCGTCTAGTGCTTCCTGCTCAAAGACGCAGCGTCATCGTCCCCCCTAGACGTTACCGCCTGTTGCGTCCCGAGCTCCCACTCCCACACCCCGCATCCCCCTCAGTCCCGTGCTCCTCCCCCCCCGCATCCTATTCTCCACGTCCAGTCCGTGTGCGGACACAACATGCCTTCTGACACTGGCCGTCTTTGCCACTGCAATGAATCTACGGCGGACGGCGAAGAGCCTCCCTGTATGGTGTCCAGGCGGACCTCGTTTTTGCATCAGCAATTCAAAAGACGTCGGTTGTCAACAGGTAGTGTCATCAGCGGTGGCCGTGCCGGTGGCCCCGCTGGAGATTGCACCGGCACGGACGGGGCAGGGTCTCGGGCTGCTCCGCCTGGGGGCCTTGACGCGGG
>Ga0209186_1002309_pt1 | contig 13648 bp, 18 predicted proteins | sample SidtaG_FD_187426 | JGI IMG/M metagenome (GOLD analysis project Ga0209186, IMG submission 187426) | Marine algal microbial communities from Sidmouth, United Kingdom - Sidmouth_Male2 metaG (SPAdes) (version 2) | ecosystem: Host-associated > Algae > Red algae > Unclassified | place: Sidmouth...
TCACTTTACCCCCGACGTACTTCCACCCCCCCCCGCGCGTCAATGGGGAGGTGCTCGATCTGCCATTACCTGGGCCCCCCCGACGGGCCTCAACACGATGAGCGTACGTGCCCACTCCGTGATGCTCAGTGCAGGAGGTCACTGCGCGAAGACCACCCACTGTACGAGCCGGGCCAATGCATCAAGGCAGTTTGCATCCACAAGGCGTCTTGCACTTCCTGTGGTAAGACTGGTAACCTTGTCGGGACGCAGACCCTCAACCCCGCGCGCTTCAAGATCAACAACAAGGGCCTCGTCGTCCGGAAGCAGAACCGGGCCCCGCTGACTACCGACAACTTCATGTGCTGCCTCATGACGGATGCTGCGATCACCAACCTGGTGACAAACATGCAGAGCGAGGCGGCTGCCAAGGCCATCGACGCCCACGAGCGCCGTGTTTCAACCACTCGGCTTTTGGACAATGTCAACGCCAGTGGCGTGGATTTGGACGAAACAATCCGTCTTTTGGAGCACAAGGGCACCAAAGCGGCCCTGCTCAGCGACAAAAACAGGAAGTACTTTTGAATTTATCCGAGAGGGCTCACTTGGGTGCAATTGAGGCCTCCCGCATCGCCGCCGAGGCCGCGGAGAGCAGCCTGGACGAGCAGTCGAGCGGCGATGAGGGAAAGGATGAGACCGCTGGGGAGAATTCGGCGGCACCCAAGGACGCGCGTGACAATGAGAAGATGAAGCTGAAGGCTGTCTCAGCCATTGAGAAAGCGCGCAAGAACCGAAGGCTCGTTACGCGCAGGCCATCTCCCTGGGACGTTCCCACAGCCGGGCGCTGGGGCCGGGCCAGCCCCGCATGGACAAGGGAACTGCCGCAGATAGGCGCAGTTCAGCGGCGGCTTCGGGGTCTGGGGTCGATGGTGTCATCGACAGAGATGGCACCGCCTCCCGAGTCCATCGTTTTGCGTGGCCGGCTGGCGCGCGCGGGGCATTCGCTACCCCCCTGCCTGCCTTTTTCTGCCCTACCTTTGCGGCGAATCCGCCCGCTAAGATTGCGCACGTGATGCTTGAGAACATGTGCCAGTGTCCGATGGGCGACGTTGACGAAGAACTGGGGAGAATGATCATCAAGGGTGCTGTGGAGAGCCACGTGCGTGGCTACACGCTTTCGAGTGGGACGCTTTCGGGCCGCTCAGGTCTCTGAGTGGCTGTGCGCTGCAATTCCTGGCACGATGCAGGCGTCAACGTTGACCCCAATGGCGCGGGCGGTGGCCACAGTCGTCGATCGTGCGGCTGCCGCTGCGGCGACGGCGGCTGGAATAAAGAACCCAGAACAGCGCCCGCCGGAGCCTGTTCTGGGCGGGGAGGGTGCGTGACCAGAGGGACCTCAATCGTGCTTGTCTAGATGTAGCAGCGCACTCGTGGTGTGCCGTGTGTGGGTGACAATGCCAGTCAAGTCGCCATAGGCCGTTGTGCACGACAGCTTGTTCTGACGCCCCCGTCGCAGAGACCCCCGTAAACAAAATGGGACAGACAAATCTTCCTGTTATGAGCTCGAGGACGCCGGCGCCGGGGAGCGGGAGGGGAGGCCGAGGCGCGCGTTGCGCCGTTTCCGCCGCCTCGCGGCCACTGTTGAGCGCTGCCGACGCGCAATTGTCATCCTCGCCAACATCTACCTCGTGGCAGGCGCACGCCTTGTCCGACGCTACTGGCGTGGGAGACGCTGCCCCTGCCGCCAACGTTGCACTGGCCGCGCGCCTGTCCGGCCGCTCCAGTGACAAAGCGGTCGCCGCCGTCGCGTCGGCCGTGCACGACCCCCGCTCGGCGAGCACCGCACCGCCCACGGGCCTCCGACGCCCACACCCACCGCGCGCCCCAAGGCGGCGACACGGGAAAGCGGTATGGGGTGGCGTCGCCGCCGACACCGGCTCATGTTAGACCGACGCGGTTCGCAGGGCGCCGTCGGCGCCGAACGCGGCGGGGTAGTCGCCAACCACACCGGGGCAGTGGACGTCGACAGCCACGGCGGGCACGAGGTCTGCGGCGGGAGGTCGGACGTACGGCGACAAGGGCGAGCGACGAGATGGCTTGCGTCGTGAATACTGCTGCGCTGTCGTACATATGGAATGGCGCACAGTCGTCGTCGTCCCCCAGGGGCGCACTATCTCGTTCCAGAGCGGCCGACGCGCCGTCGGTGTCCACGACAGCCGGCGCGCCGTTCACTTCCACGACGAACGGCACGTCGCCGCCGTCCACAGCGGACGGCGTGCCACCCTCACCCCCCCCCCGCCCACTTCCGCCGAACGCGCAGCTGCTGCTGCAACCGGCGGCGGTGGGGCGAATGGGATGCCGCCAGCACATCCGCCCACCTCCGCGCCGACAAGGGACGCGCTCACCCCGCCGCCCGAGCCGCATCAGCCGCGCGTCCGGCCGGCGGCGCCAGCTACATGGCAGTCTGCGCCGCCACGTCGGCCGTGCACGACCTGCGCTTGGAGAGGACCGTGCCGCTCACGGGCGGCCGACGCCCACGCCCGTCGCCCGCACCACTGCGGCGACACGGGCAGGCGGGTGCGCGTGCCGACACCGCCAGTGCCACCAGCATTCCTGGCTTCGGGAACGAACGCCGGCGTGGCGGCGGCCGCCTCCATCTTGCGGGTGACGGCGGCAGCGCTTTCGGCGGCGCCGAGATTCTGTTTCACGGCCTTTCTTGGAAGCGTTGTCGCCGGCGGTCCGGGCGGGGCGCCGACGGTGGGGGGAAGGCATAGAGGCCGCCGCAGGCCTCGCATAGCGATTGGGGACGCGACGATTGTCCACCCCCCGGGCGTGCCACCTTAACTAGTGGCGACGGGAAAAAGCTCGAGCCTGATGGACAGGTAGGCACGCGTTGAGAGGACGGCGCGCCGGGCTTCGACACTGCCGCCGTCCGCTGCAGCGTCCTCATCGGAGCCAATGAAAACGCTCAGGAGGTCCTCCGACTGAGTGGTGCGCCACTTCTTTAGCTGCATTGCGGCCGTGTTGCCGTACCGCACGTTGCCGGTGGGGGGGGGGGCTCTGGGGTGGAGACAGACCAGCGGGAGGATAGCGCGCCACGGGAGGGTCGAAAACAAGAATGGAAAAGAGGCGGCGTTGCATACGATGGAGGAATACACGACTGACGCCTGCACTTCCCCCACAGCGGCAAGAGTCCCCCCACCGCCACCACCGTGGTATCCAGCTCCGCCGCCGCCGCCGCCGCAGCCACCGCCGCCACCGCTGCCGCCGCATCCGACGTCATCTCCGCTGCCGCAGTCGCCGCTCCGGGGAGGCAAAACGAAGCCGCGGACTGTCGCGAAGCCGAGCTCCTCAGCACGGCTACAAAGAGAATCTCTGCTCAGCACGCGGCAGCACGACGGTGGCCGCCATCAGGCCACATGTTTTATGCCCGTGAAGCGGATGGGTGGAAGCACAGCGGCAGCAACGACACCCCCGAAAAAGTGGGCCGTCTTTTACGTGGGTGCGGCCACACCGACAAGCCGGCGACTCGGAAGGTCCCGTGCGCGGACACCGCCGCCGCGCGTGGCAGCGTCGATCTCTGTGCTGTAGGCGCTGCGCAGCGGCGGCGGCAGAGTCAGAGCCACTCGTCACGTACCGTCTTGGACATCTGTGACGATGGCAACCGTCTCCTCTCCCATTCACATGCACAGTCAGAGCAACGGGGCTCATGACGCCGAGCGAATGGTCAGAGCGGCTGCCTCTTCATTTTGCGACTGAGGTGACAAGACAGACTTCGCGGCGATTTGCGGATGTCATGACACTCCCGGTCCAGCAAGCAACGGTGTCGATGCTGTCAGCCTGTGCAGAAGGATTCGCTGGAATCACAAGAGGGCTCTAGATTTTCCAGAAACGGATCAGTCGAATCCAGGTCCCTGTGGCAGGGCGTTGCAGGACCAGAGGGAGGCACCGCTGAGGCGGAATCCGCAAGTCTGAGATCTGTGGACCTCGATCGCCGCTGACGGGTGGTTCTGGGAATCGATCTCACGCACCCGCCCCAGCAGTCTCAGCCGGAGAGGCTCACCCAGACGGGAAGCCGACTGCTCCCAGATGCCTGGCAGCAAAGGCCTCAGTTTACCGACGGACATGCGTGGTGGAAAGGTGCCGGCCGGGCAGGACATAGGCGGCAGCCAGGACGACGTCCGTCAGTGTGCACCCTTCCAGGACGGGCACGGAAGCATGGTACCCCTACGGTCTGGACTCGTCGACTGGCGAATGCGCGGAGGAGGAGCCTGCCATTGAAGTTATCTCCCTCATCACACCACCCGACTCCCCCGCACCTGATGATGCTGATGTAGGCCCGACGCCTCCCGCGGTCGCCCAACCCTCTATTCCCCCTCCACGCCCACTGACAAATGCCGTGGTCGCACGGCCCCCTCCACGTGACATTGCCCCACTTTTGCCGATCTACCTCCCGTCTCATTCTTCGGACGAGGACCCGTCCTAAGACCCCTCCCCCTCCCGCGGTCGCCGCCGCAGCAGTCGCGGGGATCGCGCCCGGGTGGCCGTCGCAGACCCCGAGTGCAACCTTTGCCCGGGGTTTTCGAGAACCGGGGGAGTTCTTCCCTCCACTCTTCTAGGGCCATTCGAGAGACGCAGCACGCTGGGGAAGGGCAACAAGCACCTCTGGGTGCACGAGGTGTCCGCCCTGTGGGCGCCTGAGGTTCACCGAGACCCCGACACAAAGGCGATGGTGGCGTGCACAAGGCGTACGTGCGAGGGCAGCGGCTGCGGTGCAGCGAGTGCTCGCGCTTCGGGGCAACGGTTGGGTGCTATTTGCCCTCCTGGGACGAGGTCTTTTACTACTTGTGCGTCATGGCTGGAGGTTGCCACTTCTTCAAGGAGCAGCACGTCATCTTGTGCAAGCGGCGCAAGGACCAAGCCGCCATCTCAGAATTTATTGCCAAGATGGGGAGCATCGCGGACGCAGCGGCCGCTGCGGTGACCAGGAGAGAGGCCGTCACGGCAGCCAGCGCTGGCGACCCCGATGCCGGGAAGGACGCTCCGCACTCGGATGTCACAGGGCTCCGCCGAGGGGAGACTGAGGCAATCGTGTGTCGCGACGCGAGGATCTCCTCGTGCCCCCCGACTGGAAAGGACGTCACGGTGGCTCTGCGGACTGGACGTGAGCTTGGACGAGGGGAGCGACTCATCTTGGGGGACCGACCGATGCGTGTGCCCGAAAATGCGCTGGAGTGTGTTTTTTCCCGGCTGTCTGCAGCTATCAAGGCCCCCCCATCCATCGGCTCCTCTCTCAAGAAATTTAGGAATGATGGCCAGGCCTCACCTCGCCGGTCGCCTTTCATGCTGGTCCGAAACCTCAAGCAAACGCATGCGTTTCAACGGGGGGACCTGCGGCTGTCTTTACCGGTGGTTCCGCCGTCGTACACACACACGGTTGCGGCTTCATCTTTGCCGCCGACCTCGCCTCGGACGGCGCGCTCAGTCGGAAGGGGCGAGGCGCTTGATGTTCCGGGCGGACCCGGGTGGTGTTCGGAAACCTGGGCGGGGGGGGGAGGGGCGGGGTGGCTAGGTACGAGCCGTGTGTCGTCTAGCGGTCCTGCTGGGTGCGCGGCTAGTGCCATGTTTGGCGAGAGGTCACCACATGATGGAGGCCGCATGTCCAGCATGTTGGCTGCTGTGTCGGCTGCTGCCGCCCTTGAGGCCCCGATATATCCACCAGACCGCGGCGGCACACTTGCGAAAGAGAGCGGCGATGCCACGCCCCACCTCGGCACAAACACGGCGGGTTCCCGCTCTCTCTCACTCGGCAGCTCGCCGCAGGGACGACCGGTGGACTGCGACGGCAGCGAAAGCGGTTCCGACGACAAGATTGAGCTTTTCAACGTCTTGTACTCCGTCAGCGCGTCCAAGGCGCTGGCAGCTCTGACATATTCTGCTGCTGCTTTGGCGGCCCCAGCAAGTTCGACAACACCGAGGTCGAAGGCGGGCGTTCCTGTCGTTGGCAAAGTTCTGCCATCGCTAACGACCGCCGCGGCTGCTGAGGCGGTGACTGTCGGGAATGTACGCGGCATTGGTGGCAAGACGGCACCATGCGCGAAACCAACCACTGTTGTCGCAGCTACTTCGAATGCCGGGGGTGGCGCGCGGGCTCTTTCTCATGCAGACTCGTCGGCGGAGGGCAGTGTGAGGGACAAGGCGGCGGTTTCAAAGTTTTTCAAGATCAACACTGTCCGCGCCGCCGCTCCCACGGGCCCATCACTACCGCGTGTAGCATCAACCGGAGACGTGACGGCGGAGGTCGCAGCGGCGGAGGCGCGCACAACCTCGTCTGGAGGCGGCACGTCGGCGTCGGCCGCCCCGCTACCGGCCGTTGCTTTGTCGGTCGCCCCGCGGCTTGTGGCGCCACGGGCTTTGGCTCGGCCGAAAGCAGCTAGCTTTCATATACCGTCGAGCCTGAAACGTGACGACCAGAACGTCGCGGCCCCGGCATTTCGGCCGAACGCACGAGTGGCAGCAGCGGGGCGGACCGCGTAGCTGTGGCTGACATTCCGGATGCGGGCCGGACGCACAAGTCTGTATCGGGCGCGGCGGATGCGGTGCTGCTGACCGTCGCGCCGGCGGCGGCGACGCGCACTTTGGTTTTGCGGGCCGCCAGCGCTGCCATCCTGGACACGGCCGCGCAGAGCCCCATCGTCGGTCGCGCCGCCGCCGCCACCGCCGCCGCCGCCGCCACCGCCGCAACTTCTTCTTCTCGCGACGCGGTCGACGGCGCGTCGGATGTGGGTGTTGCGGCGGTGGAGCCATCGGCTACTATGGGTAGCGGAGGGACGCGCAAAACGCGCGGCCTACAGCCGTCTGGTGCCCAGAATCAAGTAGTTTGGCCGGGGGATAATCGATCGGGGGCTGCACATGCTGAGCGTGCACCGTGGCTACCCGCCTTTCGTGTGATCGGAAAGCCTCCCCGTGGGCGTTGAGTCAGAGGCCTCTGCTTGTTTTCTCTGAATCGGGTTTGTGCTGTACGTTTTTCCGCGCTACAGACATGCTTTCTCCGAAGCACCCGCTCCACTTTCTCACATCGGCAATACAAAAGGACGGCACCGACAGCAGCAGGTCCATCGTCAGTGTGTTTGACAGCAAGAGCAACAGCGAAACCAGCACGCACCAGCCACATTACAAAGCAACGGCGGCGGTTTTTTCCGTCTGCCGCTGCTGCTCCAGCGCATGTGGCTGGGACGCGCAGGCACAACGGCAACAGTGACCCCACGCCCTGTGCTGGACATCTCGGGGCTCGATCGAGGGCATCCAGTCCACACACATAAGTTGCTGCCCGTTCTATCCGCGGAGACGGTCAGCAGGCACCCGTGCAGGCAGCAACGCCGTACATTCAAGTCCGTGTCCTAAATTCTGCGCGATGGAATATATTGACCTGTTCAAGAAAGTGAGGGGCCACTAGCAGCGAATGTACACTTTAGAGGCGTTTCAAGTGGTTTCGATGCACTGAATGACAACTTCAAGGGCTTCCGTCATACCCAACGCTGCAAACGGCCAGTGCCGGCTGTCTGGCGCGCCTTTTATTTCTGGAATGCTCTTCACTTCATCTCGTTCTGCGTGCAAGTTGACAGCGTTCGCAGCCGATCCGACATCTCCAACACGGCCAGCGACTGAGCACGTTGGCGCTTGCAGGTGGCGGTTGTGAGATCCAATCGACCTGGTCTATTACCGGAAAGGCCCGCAGAAGGCCCCAACCGACGATCGCCAATGTATCGGACGGTACAGCCACTGTGGTCATCGTGCGACGCCGCTGTCCCCTCTTGAGAGGAGCCCGGCCATCCATGGTACGTTGGCGAATGTGCCCGTGACCGGATACGACTGACTATGCGTGTCGGGCAGTCTCCTGTGTACGTGGGCTGGCATGCATGCTTTGCTGTCCCCTCCTGGTTGTCACAGTCGTTCTTGTCTAACCCCTCTTTTTGCGCGCTCCTCTTTCGCTTTAGTTTTTGCCTTTGCATGCTCGCCTCGTTTACAACCGCAGATTTTGACGACTGCATCCCGGGGTTGCACACGATGATCGTGACGAAGAGCATCACGGAGAACCGGCCTGTGCCATCTCAAGTATATATCTATCGCTGGGCTACGCCTCAACGCCTCCGAAGCGTTCTTCTCGTTAGCCATTTGGATCCGGCACGAGCGCTGCGGCGGCGGGGGCTGCTTCCGCGCTTTAGGCTTCATACGTGACTACGCGGGATGCGTCTGCGGTCGTTAACGACGCCCCCCCGAGGGTAGGAGAATAGCTATTTGTATGAGGAGGTGCCTTTTCTAGCCGTCTGTGGCCCGCTCAGTGCCACTGAGGCGCCGGAGGGTGGGCCAAGCACTCGAGGAGCTCATCAATACGACCATGAACAGAGAAACAGAGAATGTAGCGCGCCGGTGCACGAAAGCCCTTTTCTTAGACTCGTTGAGGACCATCTTATCATCGTGTAAAAACGATGTGGCCTTCGTAAAGACAAGCCCCCTAAACGGACAGTGGTGAACCAGACGCTGTCATTTCATGCACCAAACTCCATGACAGATGGCGGTGGAGACGGCGAGATCAGGCGTGCTCTGCGCATGAGTGCTCTGAGATTCAGTGGCGTACGCGGACCGGAAGAAGCCCCTGCAGGCGGAGGGGAGGCAGGCAAGTACACGAGCAGCCTGAACTCACCACGCATGTGGAGCGGGCCCCAATGGCGAATTGCGGTTCGCTTCGAACTGCGTGCACTGGGAAGCCAATGGACTGCTGCCGCCGCCCCTTATCCGCGGCCTACGCATTACGACATCAGAGTACAACTGTTTGCACACATGTCGTAAGAGCAGATGTTTGTTTACCGTGTGACTCAATCCCCCTCAATGAGTACGTTCCAGCACACAAGCGAAGATGACAACGACTCGCTTAGAACGACACACCATAAGACGCTAACGTACATCACGTCCCCTCCGTTGACAGAAGAAAACAAGTACTTGGTCTATTCATGTTGATACCGCATCTGCTGCCGGGTCATTGCCACCACTTCGCTGCCTCTGCCGGAAAATAAAAAGAAAAATGGCACAGGGCACCAACGACGATCCTATGACACCATTTCAGATCGCAGATCGTGAAGACACGCGTATCTATGACGTACATGCCGCCCCGCGGCCTTCAATCTACTGCTCTCACCCGGCCGTAGCTTCTTGGCGCTTGCTGACCGTCATTGTGGCACACAGATAGGTGTACACAAGGCATCGATTCTCGCTGATACTGTTCCCACAACTTGCGTCTCGACAATGACAACGGCGACACTATCGGTGAGACGGGAGGCGCGCAGCAACGAGGATGACCATGTCGGTGGGTCGGGTGGCGGGTGGGCACGACGGAGACCACGTCGGGGGGTCAGGTGGCGGGTGGGCACGACGACGAGCACGACGGTCAGTAGGGTGGCGTGTGGGCACGACGGCGACAGCGTCGGTGGATCGGGTGGCGGGTTGGCACAACGGCGAGCACGTCGGTCGGTAGGGTGGCGGGTGGACACGACGGCGACATCGTCGGTGGATCGGGTGGCGGGTTGGCACAATGGCAAGCGCGTGGGTGGATAGGGTGGCGGGTGGGCACAACGGAGAGCACGTCGGTGGATGGGGTGGCGGGTTGGCACAACGGCGAGCACGTCGGTGGGTAGGGTGGCGGGTGGGCACAATGGCGAGCCCGTCGGTACGTAGGGTGGCGGGTGGGCAGAACGGCGAGCACGTCTGTGGATCGGGTGGCGGGTTCGCACAACGGCGAGCACGTCGGTGGATAGGGTGTCGGGTTGGCACAACGGCGAGCACGTCGGTGGATTGGGTGGCGGGTGGGCACGACGGCGAGCACGTCGGTGGATCGGGTGGCGGGTGGGCACAACGGCGAGTCTGTCGGTGGATAGGGTGTCGGGTTGGCACGACGGCGACCACGTCGGGGGGTTAGGTGGCGGGTGGGCACAACGGCGAGCACGTCTGTGGGTAGGGTGGCGGGTAGGAACGAGGGAGATCACGTCGGTAGGTAGGGTGGCGGGTGGGCACGACGGCGAGCACGCGAGCACGTTGGTGGGTCAGGTGGCGGGTACGGGTCTGGTGGGTGACACAGGCTGACGGGGCGCAGTCTTGCTCACGAACGAGAGGACAGCATTCGTGATCATCGGTGCAAAATGCATGCGGTGAGATTGAGATGATAATTTTTCCCAGGGAGGCAAACACGACGCGACACAACGAGGTCATAAATCGGCCCAATGCAAGATAGGAATGTGCTTTTACGACTCTTGGGCACTGAGTTCGCATCAAACCGACTTTTGCGTGATGTAGCACCCTTTGAAAGACAGTGTTCGTTTCTGAAGGACCTGAAACGAGACATGACAACCTCCTCTTGTCGGGAAAGCCTTGCTTGCATGACAAGAAGTGTTGTAACCGTCCATCGTGACAGGAGGCAGAATGCTTCATGCTCTGTTTACTTCATTTGCAGGTTTTCTGTTCATTGAAGTACATCCAAATCGCTCCCCTTCTCTGCAAAGGTGGGCCACTTTGTTTGTAACGCGGTTCATGCGTAAAGCAAAGACAAGTGCTGCGTTCATGACGTTTCACACTGCAGCCCATTCTCTGTTGGCCAACAGGCTCTTTCTGGCGCCTGCCCCACACAACAAACTCTTGGCCTCGTGTCCTGCGCTGCAGATGGCATGACGCGACACCTGGAAGTGAGATTGTGCGCAAGCCTCCTGCAATACCTCGCGGCACCATGCCTGTGAGCTGGGTGGCCCCCGAAGCGCCGCCGGCGCTGTCTGACCAGTGGAAGCACCCGCCGACCTCGCACCGGGTGATCGCACCAGATGCCGCCAGGTGATCCCTGCACTTGTGGGTGGGCACACAAGCGCCACCCGAATGGTTCCGCCAATCGGAGCCGCTCACCGGCTCAGATCGGATCATCGGCCAATTGGGGCCGCTGACCGGCTCAGCTTGGGTGGTCGAGCCGCGACCACAGGCGAATCATGATGTGTGGGAAGCACCGCCCGCGCTTCCGCCTCAGTCGGGACCCTGTGCGGCTCACGTACGGTGATGGCCCGCCCGCCTCCAATCAGGTAGTCGCACCCATTGCCGCCAGGCAACCCTCGCGATTGTGGGCTCGCGCACATGCACCGTCCGTGGGTCGGCTTCAGACAATGGCAGCCCCTTACCGGCTCAGATCGGGTGACCGGCCGCCACCTCCGACGAATCACGACTTGTCGTGTACAGTCGGGCGCCACCGGTGTGGACGGCCAAGTGGAAACCGTTGCGCATGCTGTTCCACGCTCCCTTGTCGCCAGCCTCGCCACTGCGGGTGTCGCTGCGTTTGCGGCGTCCCGCCACCATGTTCTCCGAGGTGACCCGACGACATGTCCTCGGCTTGCTGAATGAGGACTACTCGCCGGAGGTGGTACGCGGCATCATGGGGTGCTCCAAGCGGTCTATGCGGCGGTGGATGAAGAACCTTCGAGACAACGGGACGGTTTGGCGGAACCAAGTGCTCCAGAACTCCCACGGGGACACCGCTGTGCGCAACCCGGCACTCACCCACGCCATCATGCTGCTGTTGCAGCGCGAGCCGGCCGCGTTCCTGAAAAACCACTCCGACTTGTTGGTCGCCCTTAGCATCGACTACCCCTCCAGCGACCACCGCTACGTCAGCGCAGCCACAGTCTACCGCGTGCTGCGCGCCAACAACATCACGAGGAAGCGGGTGGAGCGCCTCCACTCGGAGCGGTCGGAGGAGTCGCAGAGGGCACTTGCAGTGGCGATCAACGCCATCCCAATGCGGTGCCTGATATCCGTCGATGAGACTCACACGGCAGGATCGGATATGTACCGATCGTATGGCCGCAGCGTCAAAGGGGTTCCCTGTCGTTTGCTCGACCGCGACACCCGGCCGGTACCAAGCACAAGCACAATGATGGCGGTGTCGCTGTCTCACGATGTTCTCTGGAGCACGACGGTCATCCTGGGCGGTGCACAGACGTCTGATGACTAGCGTTTGTTCTGACACTATCTTCGAGACCAGATGAACACATACGTGCCCGGATTGCCTTGGGAGCTTCAACCAGACGCATGCGTTATCATGTATGACAACGCCGGCATCCACGACGCGGCAGGCGATGCATTTATGCATGCCAACGGTATGTATTTTGTGCGGCTTCCTGCCTAGTTCCCCAACCTGCAGCCTATCGAAGGAGTCTTCAACTAGCTGAAGCTAAATGTGCGCGACCTCGTTTACCTTAACCACAGGTACATGACCAAGCCGATGCGCCTGATGGCGACTGCCAAAGCACTGCTGACGCATGCGCAAGTCGCTGGCCAGTTTGTCCGTGTTTCAAACAATATTGCCGCGCTGCTATGATGGGGGTGTGCTTCACTGGCATTTCTTGAAAGAAGTTCGACAAAAGGCTGCTGTCGTTCCTTTCTCGAGCAACACAGTGGTCCAATTTTAGCGCCTTCTGCAACCAACGCGCCTCACCTGGTCACCCGCTGGTCCATCTCTCACCACTGCACCGAGCAACTCGCTTCTGCTCTGCGACGGGCGTTTCCGACACCTTCGCCGTTGCGCAGCCGTCACTCTTGTCCTACTGTGATACTACCGCCGCAAGTGCTGCCAAAGAATACTCCGATTGGGAAAGAGAAAGCGCCGCAGATGGCGGTTTTGGAGTCCATACCGGCCGTGGCGCCCTCAACTACGACCGTCCCTCACGGTGCGTTGTTCGCGGCCGCGGCTTCCCGCCCTCGGCTTCCCGCCCACACCGCTAGCAGCCACCACCGCCCGTGCTGTCCATCCGGCCGCCTCGCGCCCCGCCGTCCACGTCCACACCTCGAACGCCGACGGCTGACACAGGGACGGCCAACGCCGCGTCCCTCCACCCACTCGTCCCCACCGCCAGCTCGTGGCCTCGCCCCCCGTCGCCAGAAGCTTATGAATCTGCCGATTTTCGGTCCACTCCGATATACTCAACATTGGCACTTTTTGAAGCAGATAAGAGTTTTGACGCAAAGTCTTGAGTACGGATAGGATATATATCCGAAACCAAGAAACGTAGGATATGAATAAGAATAGGGATTCTATTCAGAATATATCAGATTCTGCAACCACTATGTCAGAGAGGAAGTACCTGGGATGGTGATTTCCAAGAAATAACGAAGAGCGGGGTGTGATGGAATCTGTCAACGTGACCTCTGCGAGACCATGTCACGCTCGCGAGAGCGAATGCCAGGAAAGATGTGGAAGCATCACTGCCCATCTCGCTACTTTGGTTAACCTTTATGGCTGAGAAGAGTTCTGAGTCGTACAGGCCGCCCGTCAGCTGCCGCGCGCGACAAAAGACGAAAAATCGCCCACTTTTCCAATCACCTTCGCCATCGACGACGTGCCCTGAGGCCCAGTCTTGACGACGGGCTCTCAGCGTGCACGCACGCGTGTCAACCATTGAGAGTGCTGCGTTCCAATCACGGCTGATTCATTTCTACAAATCTGCTTCACATGGCAGTTCCGCACGCGAAGTACTTACTGCTCAAAACAGGCCCCTTTGGGACGATTGGGGTCAGGACGTGAGCGTGTGCGAGATTTTTCGGAATATCTCGCACACGAACACACATGTCGAGGCCGACCCAA
>Ga0209186_1002310_pt1 | contig 13644 bp, 17 predicted proteins | sample SidtaG_FD_187426 | JGI IMG/M metagenome (GOLD analysis project Ga0209186, IMG submission 187426) | Marine algal microbial communities from Sidmouth, United Kingdom - Sidmouth_Male2 metaG (SPAdes) (version 2) | ecosystem: Host-associated > Algae > Red algae > Unclassified | place: Sidmouth...
ATGCTTTGGGGTCATCGTGCGTGTTCGAATAAATCATCGTTGCGTTTGCGTTGCTTCCGTCGTTTTTGTGCGCTTCGCGCCCAGTGATCCCGGCGTTCGCGTTGTGACTCTGGCGTAGCGATCCGCATCCTGTGCTGGGTTTTCTGACGGGGTTATACCCCGTTGGCTTTGAGGGCAGGATCCACTACAGACAGGTCTAAATGACGAGGCGCCCGGATCACACCGGAGAACCAAGCGGTGAAAAACAGCGCGCGGCTCGAGCTACGAGCCGCGTCTTGAGCACGCCGATGGGCGGAAGCAGAACTCGGCGCCCGAAACGGGGAGGTCAACACCACGGTGCTCTCGTCGAACTTTTCCTCCATGGCATGTTCCGCCTCGTGAGATACCTCGATGAGTTTATCAAGGTACTCCTCCGAGCTCGCCTCCTGGGCAAAGGGAACCGACGATTCCTGGGCCATACGCCGCGACAGGAGGACGGGCTCTGGCCAAGCGCGACTCAAACGCCCGAATTTGTTGGCAGCCACCTCGAAGGTCCTCATCTGGTGGACCGGGAACAGGAGCGCGCAACAGTAAAACGCGCGTGGAAGTCGTAGAACGGCCGTCCGAAACAAAACAACTTGTTGGCATGCGCCAGGACCTCGTACGCGTGTCGCACCTCGCCGTGATTGCCATAATTTGCGTTCCCATTCAGCTTTGCCACGACGGCGTCGACGTGGTCCTCGGGCACGTCATTGAGGACGTCAATGAACCCCGGCGGGGTGCCCCAATGGCCTTTTTCAATGCAAACCAACGCCATACGGCGGTTGTTGGTCGCCGAGTCCATCAAGGCGTCGTCACTCATGACGGGGACGCCGTCCCGTGTCCCAAGGGACGGCGGGCTGATGTACGTGGGCCGAAAGAGCGATGGCCCCGCTTCCTCGATGAGCGGAAGCTCGGCCGCCTGGTCCTCCGCCCCATCGGGATACGCCGCAGGTATGCCGCCGCCGCGCATGTCGCGGCCATTGTCGGCCGAAGACCCTTCTTGACGCCACACCGATACAACACTCGCCGCTGGCCCGGCGCGCCCCGCGAGGCCCCCCGCGCCATTGGCACCGCTACCCGCCGCGCCGGCCGCGTCGGCCATCTGGACGTCGCTACCGCCGCCCGCCATCGTGGCCTTGTACTTGCCTTCGGCACCCGGTGTCGAGCGCCAGACCCGCGCCAACGCCCGCTCCCCCCAACCACCAGCCCACCACGCTCCCCCCCTCCCGACCCAGGGTCAGTGGTACAAGCCGGGCTCCCGAATCCTCGGAGGCTATGAGCCCGACCCTGTTCCCCCGCCCACCGCGGGCGGTAGCGCAACGACCCCCACCCGCAAAGGGCAAGGCCGTGACAGCCTTGCCTCGCAACGGACGGGGAACGGCAGACGGAGGACCCAGAGGTCAACAAGTGCGCAAGCGGAGGCCACCGCAACCTGCCCGACTGGGCTACTCAACCCAGACGCCGAATGGAATGGGGAACCGGACGGGCTCTCGTCGTGCCCAGCACCCCGGTATATATACCGTGTGGCGAGCCCAGAGGCCCGCCGTGTCGCCCCCGCCTGTGCCCCTTGAGGCACGCAGGCACAAGGCCCCCACCCCTGTAGGGGCCTATCCGACGCCTGCACGGCCGCTGGCGCCCCTTGGGTGCCCAGAGGCTGCCTGTGCCCGCTCCCTGGCCCTCCGGCTCGCATCGGCCATTCTGGGCCGCTCGCGACCGTTCGCGCCGCGGGCTCCATTGCCCCGCCTCGCACGAAAGTGTCAGAGGTCTCCCCGAGCACCTTTGCAGGCGCCGGCAAAAGGCTTAACGCCCTCAAGTCCGTTCGCACGTCTTTACGAGACACGTTGATTGGTTGCCACTTGTGGCGTTCGTGGTGGCGGATCAGTCAATCCGCGCCCACTCGCCGGGACGGCTCGAATCTCATTACAGAAGTACGTGGCATATCTCCTTAATATTGGGAGATTGGGCCCGGTAGCCCCCCGGACTGGTCAGGATTGAAGTGGGGGGCTGAACTGACTTGTGGCTTGGCCTTTGGGAGGCTGCTTCCGGCTTGTATATCTGTCCTTTTTGTCATCGTCTCTATGTTGTTGGTTCTTCGATCTTTCTGATCGTTTGATCGATCGACCCCTCCTCTTTACCGTCTGATAACAAAAGCACGATGAGAGCGGGGCTCGCCGTCGTTGGCAACCCCGGATCCCCATCGGTTGTTGCACGAACGAAGACTCTTCTTCCTCTCCTCGTGGGCGTCAGCTCTCGCTCTTCGTGCGTCTAAGGTCGGTCGCTACTTACTGGTTAATTAACCAATGTCATTAATATCACAGGCATGTACGGCCGCATACGGCAATGGGTGTGCAGCAACATGGCGCGCACGTAGCAGCTGCTTGAAAAGAAAGCAGTTCGGGAAAGGCGACGGGGAGGCGCTCGAAGCGGCGTGTGTCGGTGACAAGCGGTCCGTGACAGATCTGTGTCCGTCGAGGTGGCGAAACCGCTCCTCGCGTGAGCCCTCAATCTGTCGTCCAGCGCTCGTCGCCGGCATCAACAAAATGCGTGTATTCAGATACAGGGAGTTCTGACAGGCGGCCGAAACCGCGCTTTCGACAACCTAGGTTCCGATTTCTTTGTTGGGCCTGGAAATGGGCCTTCGTACCATGCACACACACGAACTCGGATGCTGAGGAGGATTCCTGTCCAATCTTTATCTCCAAAATAGTTAACGACTTGCTGTTGTCGCTTCCCAAGAAGCGCTCACAGCCAATCGTTAACTCAAGTGAGTTAACGACTGGCCACGAAGGCCCCGTTCATTGCAGCCCAATAATCCAGATTGAAAAGTCAAACAGAATGTTTCACAACGTTCTGAGACCGTATCCGGCTCCGACCCTTCCTCAGTTGACTGTACGGCATGGATTGCCAAAATAAATGAGATGATCAGCTTTCTTTCATTTTCTCGTGTGACTTTATCCTTTTTTCGTACCATTTTCTCTGTGCCTTGTTGCTTTAATTCCATCTCTTTTTCTCAAGGTCCCAACCAATGATATGTATGCACATTCATCTTTGCCTGCGACCATCCGCGATACCTGTGCCATGCCGCCACTGCCCTTGTCACGAACATATCCCGTCGGGGGGGGGCAAGACTCTGCTTTCGAACGCCGTCTTCTCCACTCCGACGAGCAGGCGGCTGTGCGGGCGGCCGTGGGGTTGCCGTCGCCGTCGCCCGCCGAAGAGCAGGCGGCAGTGCCGCTGTCGCCGCTCGTTGACGAGCCGGAGGCGCGGGCGCCCGTTCCCGTGCCGCTCTCGCTGACCGCGGACATGTCGGCGTCCAGCGGTCGGGGGGAGCAGCCGTAGGGTACCCCGTCGCTCGTTTACGCGCGGCAGTCGCCCCCCGCCGCCCTGGACGCGACTGTGCGGGACGAGGACGGCAAGTGTGTACAGATGGACGTTGTGTTGGAGGACGAGGTGGAGGATGTCGTGATTGGGGAGTTGTTTTTCCACGGCGAAGATATGGAGGTGGAGCAGGAGGTGTGACCCTGTCCTTTCTGTGTTCCGTTTTTTTCTGGCTTATTGCTGGCATCCTGTCTACTTCTATGTCATCACGCATTCTTTGTGTTCCGCTCGTTTTTCTCCATTTCTCGTGTCTGGTACAGGGCCGCGCCAGGTCCTCCCCTACGCCTCCGCCCCGTGAGGAAACCAGCGGGCCATCGTGGACCCCAACCACCTGACGAGGTGGTGCGCCGGGGGTCGCGAGCGGCTCGTTCCCCCCACCTACAGTACCCCGTTTATGAACGGACAAACAGAAAAAGGTCACCGAGCGAGTTCGATCAATCTATCGATTAGTCATCTCGCCATTCATGTAAATGCTCTGTTCCCCTCTTTCAGAATGGCGGAAGAACGCTACCGCCCGCCCACGCGGAGACGCAAACATTGGAAGAAGATTTGTGTTGTACCTCTGCCCCAATTGGCCGACCAGACCCCTCGTTTGACCTTTCGAAATATTTGGCCGGATATGTAGTAGCCCCTCTTTTTGTCATCACGGCCGTATTCAAAGTCTCAACCATGTGTGTGCATGGTACGAGGGCCTGGAAATGGGCTACATTTGTGGCCTACCCCCGGAACAAGTGCGGGGCCAAACTGTACTCCTAATCAAAATAATTTTGCAGCCCGAACGGAAGGGGCAGCCAAATGCCTGCCTACTCGCTGTAGCAGCAGAGAGGCTGCTATATTCCGGCATAACCGGAGGCAGATTGTCTAATATTTTGGACATTGAGTGACCGGATTTGGCTTAGTTGGCAGACCGATTGGGCCCGTGGCTTAGTGGTCAAGTTACCAGACTGCATTGCGGGAAGTCGCGTGCTCGAGTGGCTACCCTTCGATATCTACCTTTTTGAGAACTTCTTGGCTGCTGACAGTAGCTGGTGCTTATTTTTTCACACTCGCGACTTAAGCCGAGACCAACGGGCACTCCCACGTGGCCAACAAATGGCGTGGCTGGACTGAAGGATCTCGTGTGGTCGCTGATTGGAAAAGCACGCAGCAGGCATCGTCAGAACTTTTGACATGCCGAACGGGATTCGCTCCTGTTCACCCTCCCTCTCTCAAGCAAATGCCTGAACAGGAGCGGCTCCCGTTCAAGCCACGTTCGACGTGCACGGACGTAGTCACGATTTTACATTGGTTTTAAAGCATGAGGGCTTCGTCTTCGTCAGTGTTGGAGTGTTAAGGATCCATGCAGTTCGTACGCCTGCGACCTGCATGTATTGAGGCCCGCCACAGGGCGCGCCGTTGCCACACCTCCATTATCCGTACGTCCTGTTATTCCTCCTGACTTTGGACGGTCCCAGTGGCGGACGCTACGGCGCTTCTGTCAATTGAACTTTGTTGTGGTGCTGAAGGGGCATGTGGCGCCTGGACGAGGAATCTGAGTACAGCGGTAAAAAAGAAGGAAACACGGGTGCTCAGCACACCCGCTCGAAGCGGGTGAAAAGCCTCAGGCACTAACATGCCGTCGCAAGAAACGCAGAGACAAAGAAGGCAAGACTCTCTTGTATCTGCGCCCACCGGCAGTCACAAACCGGGTGTCACGCCCCGGGGACACGCACGACACACCTCTCGTTAGCCATCCTCCTCCAACACAACAGTTGAGGCCGCTACGCGCGCCGCGTCTACACGGGCCTGCTCTAGACTCACACGACGCGCGGCGGCTCCACGACAGCGCCGACGACGCACGGGCGCCTCCTCCTCGTTCTGGACGAACAACTCGTCTCCATGGCTATCTTCCGCGCCGCTTTCCTGGCTCGGTTGTGGCGGGGCATCCGACTATGTTGCAGGGCCCCCGAGGCCCTCGTCAGCGCCGCCCCCTGAAGCAGCAGGAATCTACCCAGCGCCGCCTACACCGACCGGGTTGGCCGAACGCCCTCCCACACGGCCGGCATGGCTCGTCGCCATTCCCGGAGCCTGTGGTACAGGGCTGCGACCGGGGTCCGCACTATGCGGGTTTGCTCCATCCAACAGACGCAAGCCGTTTCTGGAAAGCGCGCCCTGTACCTCAAGCAGTCAGATGAGCACGGTCCGCTCTTGCACCTCCACTAAGCGCGGTGGCCCAAGTTGAGCGCAGGCGTGACCACAGCGGCTGTAGCCGCTGCTTCGGCAGCAGCACCGGATTCTCCCGAAACAGAGAGCTTTTAGTCCCAAGACGCGCCCGCTGCAAGCGGCCCCGCAAGCGCCCCCGCCGCAGCGGCCGCTGTCAATGCGGCCACTACCTCCTATTAGCTGTCAGTCTCAGGATGCACGACGAAGCGCATCTTGAGATGCTGGCGCACTTTTATGACAATCAAAGCCACGTTCTGCAGACAGCAGGTGAGAACCCGAGCCCCCCCGGGCGTTGGACCCGTCTTGGTCGAGCGGTAGAGAACATGAAACGATTAAAACAGAGTTCGCAGAAAGCACAGCAGCACCGCACGCGGCACTGCCTCAGTAATAAACGCGTCGTCCCAGAGCATGTCGCGCGCCTCTCCAAGCGAGACAACATCCTCGTACTTCGTTTGGGTACCGTGCATGCTGCTCAGCTTGCCGCGGTTCTTTACCTCGTTCACGTACGTAAAAAAAGTCGGAAACGGCCTTGTTGCCAATGCACCGGTAGAAGTGGGAGACTGCACGATGCAGGTATCTGTAGGCCATCGTCTTACGCCTCCTGAGAGCAACGGCTGCGGGTTCCGTGTCCTCGTCGGCGGAGGACGCAACCACGGCGCGCACAGAAAGGCGCCACTTAGTCTTCAGCTGTCGCACAGCTTCGCGAGCGTCAACCGACATTCGCCTCATGAACCAGTCACGAAGGAAAAAGCTGCCTGTCCGCATAGACCGGTACAGGTTTCTCGTGCACGTCGGGCTGACGAATCAGTCCTGCAAGCACTGCTGCACCGCCTCCTGCCCCTCGCATGAATGGGTCGCCAATAAGCGAATACAGAAGGAAGCGCAAAGGATAGAGGAGAGCGCCTTAGTGTGGAGGCGACTTCAGTGGCTGTTTGTTGGAACACTCATCTCCATTCCCTTAATGGTAGTCGTGGTGACCGCGAGTGGTCAATCAGACATTTGTGACTCACACACCCCCGCACACTCAGGTGTCGCTATATTTGACTGGAGCACTCTTATCGCATCCTGAAGCTCCATATCCCCCTCACTTGTGGGAAGCGCCCCCGGACTTGTGCGAGAACGGGGTTCAGTGGGAGCGGGTGCCGCCGCTTTCTCCCCGAACTTATAAAAACCGCTCCCCACATCGGCGCTCAGCTTCATCAGCGCTTTCCGCAGCACGACCATCGATCTACATGGCCAAATGGTAGCTAAGAAGAGAAAAGTCGTCCACCTTCTTGACGACCATACGGAAGTTGTTCTTATGACTGGCTTACTTAAATAAATAGCACTGTGATGAAGTCGATAGATACACTCGGATATACTCAGATTCCGGAAAAACAAGCCCGATTATGCATACTCTTATCTGAAGGGCACCGCCACTTTAATGGCTCTGAAGCGGATACACGAAAGTACAACGACTCACCACGCGTCAAACGAAGGCATCTCACTACCAGAGGTAACTTGACTCGCCAGGCGGCTCGGAACGCTCGAAGCCGGCACAAGACAGGCAGTAATACGTTAGACACATACTGGATAGCAGTGAGCCAACTTAGGGCACATCGTCGACGGCGAAAGTGATGGGCAAACTGGGCGAGTTTTCTTCTTCTGTCCCTCACGGCAGCTGACGGGCGGCCTGTAAGACTCAGAACACCTCTCAGCCATGAAGGTTCACCAAGGTAGCGATATTGGCAATTAATCTTGCGCATCTTGCCTGGCAATCTCTGTCGCGCGCGTGTCATGGGCCCCCATACGTCGCGTTTACACGTTTCACCACAACCCGCTCCTCGTTATTTCATGGCAATCAGCATCGCAAGTACTTTCCATGTGACGTAGTTGTTGCAGAATGTGATATATTTTGAGTATAATCTCAATTCTTCTTCATATTCTACATTTTTTGGTTTCGGACATATATCCTGTTGAGCATTGGTCAGCAGTTCCATGTCACTCAACGCTTTGGCGTGATGTCACATTGCATCATGTTCTGTACTTTGTCATTGTACTTGATGTTATCGAATGTACTTGACTTTGAAGGCACCCTGTATAGATTGAGCTTCGGGAGATTAGCGGGGTGCATGGTCGGGATTTTGAGGGGCTGTGAGCGTGTGTTCTCGTGGCCCGTGCGCCCTCCGCCCGCGCAATTGCGTGGTGTGTGCATGCATGCAGGGAGTGGGGCTGTCTGCGGGTGCTGAGAGCGCGGGGGCGCGTGAGTCTTATTAGGCTGCCCCCTTACGGCTCGCGCCACCTCTATGATAGAACTTTAACGCACCCACCCACTGTACTGCCCGCTTCACAGGTTATGGGCCCAGTTGTCGCTGGTGGTCACCGTCCTTCTCTCCTTCGGTCTCTAGGGGGACAGCGTTGTTCGGATCGCGGTGTGTTCCGACGCTGGAAGGGCGGGTACAGCCTCGAACGTCGACAGGGTGGTACCTGTCGGTGCCACGGTCGTCAACATGTCGGCCCACGGCCGCTTTGGCGGCCCGCGGGTTTCACAGATGGACGACGACTACAAAGTGTGGGCGGCGTATCAACGTGCGCAGTTCAAGAGGAGAAGCTGTGGAAGGCGGTCGTGACGGACCGTCCTTCTTCTGGGTCGGACGACAAGAAGGCCGACCCGGTGGTCAAGGAGTGGGACGCCATGATTGAGGCGGCTCTTGCGACGATCCAGATGACGGTCAAGCCCGTGCACCTCAACACGGTGACGTCGGTCGACACGGCTGAGGAGGCGTGGAACGCGCTCAAGGGCATGTTTGAGGCGCGGGACAACGCTCAGCTGCTTCGGCTCATGGAAGAGCTGAGCAGCTTGAAGAAGGGCGACGACGAGAACATCATCAAGTTCGCGTCGCGCGCCAAGATGATCCGGGACGAGCTGGCCATGCTCGGCAACCCGGTGGACGACAACACGCTCGCGCTGCGTGTCTTGTCGGGGCTTCTTTCCGAGTACGGGATGCTCAGGACTGTCCTCGAGAACAAGGACGTCAAGCTGGTCATGTCGGACGTGACAGCTAAGCTGCTTCAACTCGAGCAGCCGAACATTGCTGGGGGCTCGTCGAAGCCAGCTGGTGGTGTCAAGTCGCAAGCATTCACGGTGGCGGCGCCAAAGAAGTCTTTTGAAAAGAAGTCGGTCGTGTGCTACTACCGCGACAAGAAGAGGCACATGAAGCGTGAATGCTACAGGCAGGAGGCTGAAGAGTCCAAGGGAAAAAGCAAGCCCGGTCGCGGCGGCCGTGATGGCGGCCATGGGGGCGGGCCCCAGGCGGGGGCTGCTCTGGCCTATACTGCTTCGGTAGGTCAAACCGGCTCCAGTAAGGAACACGGGAGCACCAGCGGGTCGTGGACCTGGGTGCTTGATTCGGGGGCGACCAACCACATGGCCGCCGGCGACAAAGGCTTCACCGTCCAGGCGGCGGGGAGCGGGGCCAAGGTCACCTTGGCCAATGGTCACAAAGTCCCCATCAAGGGGCACGGCCACGTCTCTATGGACGTTGGCAAGGGCAACACCAAGGCGCGCATGGTCCTAGCAGAGGCCAGCCTCATGCCCGACCTGACCAGCAACCTGCTGTCTGTTCGGGCGATCGACCGCAACAGTGGTGCGGTGGTGTTTGTCGGGGACGCACGCTGCATCCTCAGCGACGGGAATGCTGTTCGTGCGAGCGGAGTGCCCAACAAGGCGTCGGTAGTCGGAAGGGTCAACGACCGGGAGCAGTATGTGCTCAAGGTGATGCCCGTGAAGGCTTCGGCGAACGCGGCGTCCACCCGCATCGACGGGGAGGCGGAGCTTTGGCGTCGCCGGTTCAACCACGTGGGGTTTGAGAACCTCAAGCGGGCCACCAAGATGATCGACGGGATGGAGTCGTCGGTGGCAAATGCCGAGCGTGTGGTCGGCACTGTGTGTGTGCCGTGCGTCGATGGAAAGATGGTGCAGGCACCGCATCTGCGGTCTTCCACCAAGACCACCAAGTGCGAGCTGGTCCACACCGACATGGGTCGGCCACTGACGGAGTCACTGGGTGGCTCGATCTACTTCATCACTGCGCTAGAGGACAGCACTGGCTTCATCACGGAGACGCCCAGAAAGACCAAGGGGATGGCGACAGAAGTGCTCAAGACGCGCATCAAGGAGCTTCAGACGATGACGGGTGTCAAAGTCAAGCGTGTCCGTCACGACGGTGCCAAGGAGTACCTCACCCATGACCTCAAGGCATGGTACGAGGACAAAGGAATCACCTCGGAGATGACGGCGCCGTACAAGGCGCAGCAGAATGGAAAGGAAGAGCGGGTCAACCGCACGCTGATGGAGCGCGTGCGTGCTGCACTAATCGATTTCGGGGCGGAGGAGGAGCTGTGGGCTGAGGCCCTGGCCTTTGTCGTCCATGTGCTCAACCGTTCGCCGAAAGCGGGGCTTGATGTGACGCCGCTGGAAGTGCTGACGGGACGACGCCCTAACGTGGCGGGATTCCGCTTCTGGAGGAGTCGCGCCTGGGCGCTCAAACCCAAGAAGCACCAGCGCAAGCTGGAGCCGAGGACCGACGTGGGCCGTGTTGTCTGCTGCACGGTTGGTGGCAAGGCCTACTGCATCCTCGAGGACGGGAGCAACAGAAACTTCGAGCCTCGGGACGTCCTGATGAAAGAGAAGCCGAAGAAGTCCAGGACTTCGCCCGTCGGTTCAAGCGCTGGTCCCCAGCTGACGCTGACTGAGGACAGCGACAACAACGGCGCCATGGACGGGGCAGTGGACATGATCGATGCCAAAGAAGATGGCGGGGAGAAGCATCGTCCTGAAGAAGACTCCGAGCGCGACAGCGGCGGCGATCCTGACGACCTCGCGGACGACAGCGACGATGAGGAAGGTCAGGGTGATACTGCTTCCATGCACCCGGTCGGTCACTCTGCCGCGGAAATGGACAGTGCCGCTCCGGGACCTCATCGCTCTACACGCCGGCCAGCCCCTAAGGTAACCTGGTGGCAGAAGGACCCCAAGGCGTACCTGGCCAGCAGTGCCGAGTCGGCGGCCAAGGATGGCTGGGACTTGACCGAGCCGCCAGCGAACGAGAAGGAGGCGCGTGCCCGTCCTGACTGTCCGTTGCGGCAGAAGGCCATCAACGACGAGGTAGTGGCGCACAAGCATCTTGGAACCTGATCCAAGCCCAAGGCGAGCAACAAGAAGAAAAAGATGGTAAAGTCCCGCTTCGTGTTCGAAATCAAGCACGATGCAGAGGAAAAGTTGACGCGCTACAAGGCGCGGCTTGTGGCCCAGGGATTTAGCCAAGTTCCGGGGCGGGACATCGATGAGACATGGGCACCTGTTCCACATGCGGCAACCACGCGTGCAATCTTCGCCGTGGCGGCCGCCAATGACTGGGAGATTCACCATGTCGACGTTAAAACAGCCTTCCTGAACGCAAAGATGGACAAGGAAAAGTACATCAAGCTGCCAGATGGTGTCGACGACGGGGACTCGGGGGAGATTTGCCGGCTGAACCTGGCCCTGTGCGGGACAAAGCAGGCGGGACATTTTTGGGGCATGGAGCTGGACACGTAGCTCAAGGAGATTGGCGCCTCTCGTTCATCCGTGGACCCGTGCGTCTACGAGTGAAATCGCCCTGTACACGGACGCGTCTTCATCCTAGTCTACGTTGACGACCTTATCGTTGCGGGCAAGAGCCTGGCGGGTGATAAGGCCATCATGTCGGCAGTGTCGGGAAAGTTCGACGTGCGCGACATGGCGGAGGTAAAGGACTTCATTGGCATCAAGGTCAAGCGGGACCGCAAGGCCAGCACGATTACTCTGAGCAACCCGGGTCACACTGCGGCGCTGCTCCAGGCGTTCGGCATGGAGATGGCGACACCCAACAAGACCACCATGGCGTCGGGGGTGAAGCTCGCGAAGACGGGGAAGGACCTGCTGCCGGCGGGCGCCCGCTACGCGGCGCCAGTAGGCTCCCTGCTCTACTTGTCGACGATGACGCGGCCAGACATTTCGTTTGCAGTCGGCGTGCTGTCCCGCTTCATGTCTTGCCCCGAGCAAGATAACATGCGCGCGGCCAAGGGTGTGCTGCGCTACCTTCGCGGCACAACACGTCTCGGGGTGGCGTACGGTAGCAGCGATCCAATGCAGGGGTATGTCGACGTTGACTGGGCGGGCGACGTTGACGGCCGTCGGTCTACTACGGGATTCATCTGCACCGTCAACGGTGCTTCCATTGCGTGGGCGAGCAACCGACATTCTACTGCGGCAACGTCCATTGCCGAGGCCGAGTACGTGGCGGCCGCTATGGCTACGAAGGAGGCCCTATGGCTCCGCACGCTGCTGGGGGTGCTTGGCGTCGATGGCCAAGCCGTGCCGATGGGGGAGGACATTCAGTCGTGCCTTGCACTGATATACAACCCCGAGGCGACGGGCCGCACCAAGCACGTGGACGTCGCCTACCACATGGTGCGTGACTACCAGACGCTCAAGGACGTAGCTTTCTACTTTCTCCTCAGCGCGAAAAGGCCGGCTGACGGACTCACCAAGCCTCTACCGTCGCCCGCCTTCACGGCGTTCCGCGACGAGATCGGTGTCGGCCCCGCCTTGGTCGGCGCCGACACGGCGCAGTGGTAGCGGCCCGAGAGCGGCAGGCCCGAGTTGCCGTAGTCGAGTTTGCGTCGCGGCGGATGCGACCTTCCGACGCGGTACTGCTATGGGCTCGGTCGGGTCGGGGCAATTCCGCCTAAGTCGGATCAAGAAAACCGACCTTCCACCGCGGTACTACTATGGGCTCGGTCGGGTCGGGGCGACTTTTCCTGAGTCGGATCAAGAAAACCGACCTTCCATCGCAGTACTACTACGGGCTCGGTCGGGTCGGGGCGATGTTGCTTAAGTCGGATCACGAAAACCGACCTTCCATCGCGGTACTACTATGGCCGCAGTCGGGTCGGATCGGGTCGGTGGCATCACAAATCGGATTGGTCATCACAACATCTGATGTGACGCATGCAATTGGGGGGAGTGTTGAGCATTGCTCAGCAATTAGGGCTTCCATTGTCATGGACAGCTTGATGGGGATGCAGTCCCGCGATCAGGGCACGGGCTACTCGGCGCGAGGCATCTGCCACGGAGCTGGTGAGGGCTCAGGGCCGGGTGGCCTCTTGGGGGACTCTTCTCCTGTGGGCGGTCGCGAGCGCGTGTCCACGAAAGTGCGTGGCACGGAGAGCGACGGAGGAGGGGACGGAAGAGAATTCCTGTTCCCCCCTCCTTTTACGACCGACATGAGAGGTCGAGACGGAGGCTCCCCCGGAGTTGCGGAGCTTCCTGGGGGTCGGGAACAAACAGTCCCGACCCAATCACAGGGGCCGTATGACTGTCAGGACCGGCGGGATAGGCCCGTGGGTTTACCCGATACACACACGCAGGTCAGTGGGGTTGGGGCTCCGAGAGGGGCCCAAGAGAATGTTGCTTTCTAGGAGCCCCTATGAGACTCGTGGGAAGCTTTTAGCATCCCGTTATATGAACGGCTCTTCTTCTTAGAGACAGCCCTCGGGGCCTCCCGACGGTCAAAGAGCCGTCGTCGACGACTGAGCTCCTCCTCTTCGAATGGCGAGTACTCCGGCGGCGCCAAGGGTCTTCTTGTCCCCCGACGTGCAGTAGCACGCGCCCTGCGGCGCGAGCTAGAAGGAAACACTCTTCGTCGGCTCCCCGAGAAGATCATCCGAGTGGATGATCGCGAAGCAGGGATTACGGACTTCGTATCGCACGCATTGTGAAGTGCGGATGTCTGGTATGACCGGACGATGGCAGGTGGCCTACGCCTTCTTCGTAGGGACGTCTCTGTAGTGGAACCTGCCCTCAAAGCTGACGGGGTATAACCCCGTCAGAAAACCCAGCACAGGATGCGGATCGCTACGCCCGAGTCACAACGCGAACGCCGGGATCACTGGGCGCGAAGCGCACAAAAACGACGGAAGCAACGCAAACGCAACGATGATTTATTCGAACACGCACGATGACCCCAAAGCATACTCTCA
>Ga0209186_1002312_pt1 | contig 13636 bp, 12 predicted proteins | sample SidtaG_FD_187426 | JGI IMG/M metagenome (GOLD analysis project Ga0209186, IMG submission 187426) | Marine algal microbial communities from Sidmouth, United Kingdom - Sidmouth_Male2 metaG (SPAdes) (version 2) | ecosystem: Host-associated > Algae > Red algae > Unclassified | place: Sidmouth...
AAGATCCCACCCAGCACCGACAGCGCCACCTGTCCGAACCGGGGCGTGACACGTCATTCGCGTCACCCGGTGTACCAACGACCTCCGGGCCAGCCAAGGGGCGTGGGCTGGGACGCGTAATGCGACAGGACGCGCGGAGGCGAACGGCCCGACGGCGGGCAGCCGCAGACAGGGGGGGTGCCGGCGAGGTCAGGGGGAGCCAAGGGGACCGCGACGGGGGCGGATGCGCGCTTGGACGTGGTCGGCCAGCTCCCGCGACACGGCGAAGGCGCGTTTAGAGTAGCCGGCGGCCGCAAAGAAGTCCGTCGTCGGACAATACTCGGCTTCACGGTCTTCGGGGGCGAGGAGCAAGTCCTGCAGGTTGGCCGCCAAGGCAGGGTTGGAGGCCTGCGACTGCAAGACGGTGTAGCGTATGAAGAATATCAGGAAGAGCTGGTGCACGGCGGTGCGGGTAAAAATAAGCTCGTTCAGAAGTTGCCAGGCCGACAGCTGCCCGTCAAGGCGGTCCGTCTCCACGTCGAGGAGCCGGCTGTGGAGCACTTGCGTCCATGCGCACGCGCTGCAAACCGTGCCCGCGTCTTCGACCACCGGGGGCGGCGAAGAAGCGAATGCTTCCGTCCACCTAGAGTCGTTGTGGACGCGGAACGACCGCGGGAAGCGGTCGCTGAACTCTTCGGGGCGGGAGGAGGGAAGGGAAAGCCCCAAATATGGACGCGCCGGTGCAGCTCCCGCCGCTCCCCGGCGCGAGTACAGTGGGAGGGTGGGTGCCCCCCCGGGAGCCGGGAGCGACCGGCGGCGGCGTCGTAGCCGTCAGCGAAGGAGGCCCCCGACGCGTTGTCGTCGGCGGGGTTCCAATCGACTTCGTCGGCGTCGTCCTCGTCCGCGTCCTCGTCGTCAACGGAGAAGACCGCTTGACGAGCGTCCCCGGGCGGGCTTCGCCGGGGCGCCTGTCCGCCGCTGCCCCCACCAGGGGGCAGGTCGCCGGGTGGAGGAGGGGGGGGGGGGTTCGCACCGCTGCCGCCACCGCTGCCGCCTCCGGCGACTGCGGCCGCCGCCGCTGCCGCCGCGGGTGCCGCCGCGGCTGCTGCCGCCGCCGCCGCCGCAGTCCCGTCTCCGTCGTTGCTTCCCGCACACCGTCTGGTGTTGGGGAGCTTTCCATCAGCAACTCCCAAAGGCCCAGAAACTCGGACCTCGGCAAGGGGGGAGCACCACCAAAGGACAGAACACAAGCTCCACCACAGGACACAGTTCACCGATACCCTGAAAGGGCCGGAGAGGGACGGAGTAGAAACCCCCGTACCACCGCCCCCCGAAGAGGGCCGCGTTGGCATAAGCTCCACCATCGGGCCGCAACCCAGATACTGTCAGTCCAGGAATACGAGGCCCCCAGACGTCTTCCGAGCACAGAGAGCGCGAGAAAGGTGTGCGAAAGACGACGGACGTGCCTACCAAGCGGAGAGGGAGCAAGAGAGAGCGGCGGGTCTTTAAGTGCGGCTCGCGGCACGCGAAGAGGCCCGCCACGTCCTCTCCTCTCCCTCCGGCATGCAGCGCCCGTGTCAGTCGTTTCGCCACCCCCCGAGGCCCGACACTGTCGTGCATTCGGCACGACACGGTCGGGTCACTCGCTCGCCGCAATCGAGCAGACGGATTACAAGTTACACGGAGAAGGCAAGCAATAATAAAACATAGTATGATAGAAACAGCTGTAGTCAAGTAGAGATGCGTATGCATGTAATGCTTTGGATTGGACAGTGTCAGAGGAACAACGCGTTCCACCAGAATGGCCAGAGTCAGGGGCGATCTCCCGTTTGGCTCTGGGTCTGACGCAGTATCAGAGGGGGCCATTAACCCCCATTTGAAGAGCTATCCAGCCTCTGTATCTACGCCCTCCCCAAGATGACCCGCGCCGGAAAGCCAACCGCGACTGCACGCATCACCCTTCGCCTGCCTGCCACCAGGAACTCCCATTCCCTCTTTCCCTATCCTTGCTTAAACCACCCCCACCTCTGCGTCCCTTTTTTCCGCGCTGCCCCTTTTTAGCGCCGCTGCCCCCTCCCCCAACCGTGCTAAAAAGATCACTACCGCTACTCCCCCGCCCACCGCGCTGCGTCCCCCACCTACCGCTTCCTCTGCCGATGGCCGGTACCTCCCCTCATGTTGCTACTTGCCCCCAGCGCCGTTACAAGCCCCACAGGCGACCACATAAAGCCAGTCGGGAAGGTCAGGATCTAGTGTACTTTCCATGCAGCAACCAACAAGCGTACAACTCCGGATAAATTTTGAACCACGATTTGACCAAGCGTGTTCGCGAATCTGGGTACCAGCGCCTTGGTATATGGCTGCCGCAACCATTTTTCTGACATGGCCAGGTGCATTTTGGCTTTTCCCGTGTTGTCGATCCGCGCGAAAGCATTTTCGGAGCGCCTGTGACCTAGTACGATGCGGCAGGGTTTATTTACTATAACTGATAATGTGGTGTTCACGCAACTGTTAAACGACGCTGCTGTTTAGCCATGCTGTGTGTGTGCCGGCCGGCTCATCTTTAGCTAGCTCCTTTGTTGTATTGTTTTATGAACCGCATCCAGACTGTCGGTAGTTTCATCCCATACCAGTTACTGCAAAAACAACTAATTCCAACGTTATCATAGCTTTTCGACAGACAATGAGAGGACCCTTGCCCTCTGAGGTTGCTTGGATGCGACCGAAAGTCACAGACGCACGAAGCGCTCGCCGGTCCACGGGCACTAGTCAAGCGTCTTTTTCCTCAAGCGTATACGCGCGTACAATGTTTGGGTACATACCCGAACGCTTGACTTTCGTAGAACTCAAGCAGGTACGCCACACTGTGATTCGGACCATTCGCAGGTACGCTTGAGGTGGCCTTTTCTGGGAACTTTCTCGACTACGAAGACATACGCGACTTGGACGCTCCAGCGCATGTTTGGTCCAGCACAACCCAAGAAAAGCCTGACTTATTGGACAGACATTAATTTTTTATATATTTAGGAAACTCATGTAAGTAATTCAAATCAGGTCATTCTACGAACTGTCACATGCTGACTGTACTTCTCTCTCACAGCTTGTATTCCACGGTGCTACTTTCTCGAATACCGCTCAGGTGAAATGTTGCCAGTGCGAACAGATGCAAGGAGGCACTGTACTGGAACCAATCATTTGGGCCGGCAGAAGGAGACTCAGAAGCATGTCTGCGTCCATTCGTCAATCACGGCCACTTGTGGGTGTGATCGTCCGAGGGCACTCGAACCCCCGACTGATTGCTCAAGAATAGCCGAGTAGGCCCAGGAGCCGCCGTCAAGAACATGCCGTGCCCCCCTTTCCGCGCGGGCGCACCGTCACGCCGTCTGGCCGACAGGCCGCGTTCAGACTCCTTGGCTGCTGCGACGAGGCGGCACCCCAGTGGGCAGAATTGTGGTGACGCACGAAAGCGCAGAGCCCGCCACGCGATGCATGCCCCGCTGCAACAATAAAAATGGTCAGACTTGCCGCCGATCAGGGGGACCCACCGAGCGTGCGCTGGCGAGCGCCCCCGCCTCTGCACGCCCCAAACTGCGGCGGCGCCTGCAGGTGTGCCCCAGCAGGCAGGCCGGGCGCGGATCCCTACTGCCCGCTGTCTTAGAGGCGGGATTGCGCCTCTGATGGACGAGGGCGCGGCGGCGCGCTTGAGGGTGCTGCATGCTCTGCCTCGACCACTCCCTGACAAGGCAGCACACTGGTCGCGCGCTCATGGCTCGGATCGGCTTCCATCCGCTCGACGCACCCCCAACGTTGCCGGCTGCGCTCAGTTGGGCAGCGGGTTGGTCTCCAGAGGGAGGGCGAGCCACCCTCAGTCGTAGCAGCTGTCTCACGCCCCGCTGCCTCTGCAGACCGCTGCTTGTTGGAAGATCCCGTGGTGCTTCTGTAGGCGCCCGCCGCGCTGCGATGGGGCCTCTCGTCTGTGTGGTCGCGCCACCGCCCCCTGCGAAGTCCGGCAAGGCGCACAAGTTGGCGGCGGCAACGGCGGCCCGGACGGCAGTGGCTGCTGCACGTGCCCGTGGAGACCCGGACGTGCTCCTCTCGGCCGTGCTGGCGCTCCTGCGCGCGACACCGCGGGGCACAGGAGGGGTGCCTCCCAGATTGCTGTTGTCGGACCTGGGCACCCATCTGCTCAAGCTACAGTTGTCGTGCAAGAACGCAACCGGCCAACGGGTGTCGCTCAAGGGCTGGGTGGAAGCCCAACCCGCGCTGCAGATCACCGTCATCAAGGCCGGCGTTGCGTGGGTGTCGGACTCGGCGGAGATCTTAGCCGCGGCGGGCCAAGGCATCGACGCCAAGGGGCAGAAAGAGGACCCTGATGCGCCGCCGCCGCCTCCATATACGCTTGTCAAGACGGAAGCGGCGCTGGCCGCCGCGGCGGATGCGCTGCAAGCCGAGCAAACGTGGGCGGTACACGCAAAATCGTCCAAAGACGGAAAGGTGGAGGCAATCGCAGTGGCCACGTTCGACGGCTGCTTCTTGCTCGACGTGTCGAGATTGGCGGCGGCTCTGCGCCCACGTGGCCCTTGGGCCAGGCTCTTCCAACCGGGGCCGAGCGTCAGAGTGGTCGTCCACAGTGTTGGGGCACTGGTGGCTGCCCTCGAGAGCACGACCAAGGCTGGCCTAGATGCCACCTTGCGGGACGTGCAAGTCGGCGCCGAGCTGCTGACCCGCACCCCGTTTGCATCGCTGACAGCTGCGGCACGCAAAGTGGAGGTAACTGCGCGAGGCTTGCCACAGGGATATGGAAGCCAGGGCAACGAGGGCGCCGACGCATTCCTTGGGTGCGCACCCGCGTGGGGGCGCGGCGGCGCATCCGTCGACGGCCCCATCCCGCCTCCGGTGGCCGCTGCCAAGGTGTTACTGGACGTCGACGCTGCACTCGTCGACCGGCTTTCAGTGACCGTAGGAGTAGCCGCCTGGGAGGCCGCCTCGGGCTCCCGCGCGGCGGAGGTGACGGCCGCGGTGGCAGCAGGCACGTACGCGGGTGGCCATGCCGTGGCGTTTGACGCGCCTCGCGGCGGGGCGCTCGCTAGCCCGGAAGTGCTCGCAGCGCTGGGCGTGCCGTCCCTCGACACGCGCGTGACGGTCATGCAGGCCGGGGCGGACATGGCCACCGCTGCCCGGCTGCTGCCAGCCCACTTTCGCGGCAAGCTGCTTGTGCAGCCCCCGCGACCGACACCAGACCGCGAGGTAGGCCCGCGAGCAGACGTCCACAAAGCGGACCCGGCCGCTGACGCCGACGCCGGCGCCGATGCCGACACTGACTTGACGGAGCTGGCCGCCTCCCTCCGAGACGTGGACTTGGACATTGACTGCCGCCCGCGTGCCTCCTTTGCGACCAAAGCCACCGAGTTCCTCTCCGACAACCCTGAGGACGTGCTGACCCGTGCCCAGCTGACCGATTTTCTCGCCGCCGTCACCGAGGCCGGCGCGGGCTTTGGCACAGACGACCGGGCGGGCATCTGCGGGTGCCTTCACCGGGTCAGCCGCATCCAAGGGCGGACGGGTGGAACGGTCGTTGGCGCCACCCTGCGCATCGGTCGAGACGTGCGAGGCGGGGCGGGGATGCTCACGGACCTGCTCGGTTTGGATGATGGTCGCGGAACCCCCACGGGGAGCAAACGGCTGACGCCGCCCCTGTCCGTGCTGCTGCTCGGCCTCCCCGGGTGCGGGAAAACAACCACCCTCCGCGCGGTCGCGTCTGGGCTCGCGGCCACCGACCTCCGCGTCACCGTCGTCGACACGTCGTGTGAGATTGGGGGCGCGACGCACGTGGCGCACCCGTCGCTCGGCACCGCCCGCCGGGTGGTCATCCCCGCCTCGGTCGCGGCGGCCGACCGCAAGGGCGGTGGCAAGGCCGGCCTCGGGCAGACGCTGTTGCGGGCGCTCGAAAACCTGACGCCCGACGTGCTCATCGTCGACGAGTTGTCGGCCAAAGCCGACGTGGAGGCGGTGCGGGAGGCCAAGGAGCGGGGCGTCGCGGTGGTGGCGACCGCCCACGGGGACCTTCGGTCGCTGCTGCGCAACGACGGGCTGCGGGGCGCCGTGGGGGGAGTCACGCCCGTGACGATTGGCGACCAGGCGGCGAAGCAGCGCAGTGGGGCGGCGGGCGCCCGTGGCTGCGGCGGTGGTGGGGGTTGGGGGGACTCCAACCCACTCGGCGGACCCCGCAAGACGGTGGCGGAGCGTGCCGGCGCGCCGCTCTTTGACGTAGTCGTCGAGTTGGCGGCCAACGACCCCCACCGGTGCCGGCTCATCCACAACGTGGCCACCGCCGTCGACACGGTGCTCGACGGGGGCAACTACAAAGCGGTGGAGCGGGTGCGGGAGCCAACGTCTGGCACCATCTGGCAACGCGTTGTCTGGTATTGACGCGGGGGGGACGCCATCGCGTCCCGCCCGCCACAAGCGAGGTAGCCGCCGGCTGCCAAAGGAAGCGGGGGACAGATGAAGAGGCTTGCAGTCGAAAAGTGCCGTAGATCCTTGCATCCCATGGATGGTCATGTAGGGAGCGTTCGCGAAAACACCTTGACTCGCGAACAGTCAAGCTTGTTTTCACTCATGAAAGAGAGGCCGAGTGCGACGAGCAGCCTGGGCGTGTGTGCTATCATACGTGACGAGTGAGCAACAGCCCCAAACAGAAGACGACGCACACCTACGCCGTTGTCCTACTACACCACAACAGCCTCCTCCCTCATGTACTCGTTTCCTGACCCACACCACAGTACAGTCTCTCCTGGACCCCGCAGCACAGGTGCCCCTCCGTCATCTCACCCCCCCGACCGAACTCCGCCAGCGCCGCCCATGGCCGCAGCGCGCGCGACGCCACTGCTCTAGTGAGGCCCATTGGAGTCGCCTCCCACGCTCTGGTCGTCACGATTGGTCGTCCAGTCCCGTCCAACACCACCCCCCCCCACCCCACCGCACCACACCGCACGAGCGACGTCTCCGGCAGATGGACGCGCGGGGTAGCAGGCGCGCTGCACCCGCTGCCCACCGCTGCACCTACGCCACGGTATGTCGTGGTGCCCCTTCATAGAGACGGCTGACTGCGCGCGACGGTCCATTCACGGCCGTGGCGGCGGCGGCACAGGAGGCGGCAGCGGCCGCCGTCGCCGCCGCCGGCCACCGGGCGCGGACGCGCGGCCGCTGGCCTCCGGGTGCGGATGTACGGCGGACCACCGCCGCCGCTGGCGACCGCCGCCGCATTGACCCGCCCGCCGCCCTGGGGAGTGCCGGCCGGGTAATTCGTGGCCGCTGCGGGGGTGCCCCCGTGGGGGCAGCCGGGAGCGGTGGCGGCCGCCACCGCTCCCGGCTGCCGCCACAGCCGACGGGCGTCGCGTCCTGCCCGCCCTCTGCCGCGTGCTAGGCCCTATGGTCGCGACGACCGCGGCTGTAGTGGACCGTACCGTCGAAGGTGGACACTCGGTCTTGGATAGTGCCCTGTCCCAAAGTCCAGGGAACGGATTCCGATGCGTCCGGCTCAGTAGATTTCCATACACACTTGTTTTCTTTTGAACAGCTCGAACCCATGTTTGCGTGCTCTCAACAGGTCAGGCGATAGGCATCCTCTCTGTAGTGCGTGCTCTCATCCCCTTGTGTCGGCATCCGCCGGTGCCGCCCAGCAGCGGGGGCGCGGAGCTCTTTGTAGAAAGCGCTTCCTTGCTCGAGCGGTGATCAAACGGCGCCGCGGCGCGCCCTCGATGCAGGCCGCCGGGAGAGTGCCCGCCGATTTTCAAGCCTGCCCCGCCCCCCCCCGCTCACCCTCCCACACCCCGGCGGTGCCTAGCGCAGCGGCGCCAGCCGCAGCACTTCGGCGTGGAGCATAGCAAAGTGGTAGGCCACCTTCCAACGATCCCACTTTGGGGAGCCCTCGGGCGCGAGCCCGTCGACGGTTACAAAGCGGAACCACCCGCCCCACACCGGGTCGGTCATGGGCCCGTTGAGCAGGTTGGCAACCGTGCGCCACTTGGGCCCCGCCGTCGCCCGCCGCCCCCGCGTCACCGCGTGGTGCACGTACGTGCGGGCGGCTTCGCTGTTGGGCCACCACTCGTACAAGTCATTGTCTGGGTTGCCAACGATCGTCGAGCCGTTGAGGGCGACCTCCTCCCACCGCACGAGGCCCCGATCGTCGATGGCGTACTTTTCACAGTGGCGCACGAGGCGGTCGCCGGCGGCGAGCCAGTCCGACCCCGCCGGCGCCAGGCCCCGTTGCTCGGCGCGGGAGAGTAGCCACGCAATCTCCACTCCGTGACCGGTCGACGCCCACTCGCCGGCGGTCCACTGGTTGGCGCGTGTGTAGGGGACGTCCGAGGGCGTCCAGTCGGCCTTGTAGTTGAAGACCAAGTAGGCCGACGCCGGGTCGTCGGCCTCGGTGACGGCCATGGTGTCGACGAGAAAGGTGCCAGCGCGGGCGACTTCGGCGGCAACCTCGTCCCGCTTGGCGCCCGCCGGCAGCACGTCCCACAGCGCTTGGAGGGCCTCAAACCAGTGCGTCACGGGGTCGAGGCCCCGCGTTGCGTTGGCCGGGTCCCCCGCCCTCCAGTAGAGTCCCCCGCCGCTGCCGTCGTCCAGCACGGCCTTGACCCACTCGTACATCTCGAGGGCGTCCTCGAGCGCCGCCGCCGCGTCCGCCCCATCGAGCACCCGCACCGCCGAAGCCAACGCAAACGTCGAGTGCACGTTGGCGTAGCCGTCCTTGGTCGGATCCGCCACCGTCCCATTGTCCTCGTGCACGAGGTACACGACCGCTCCGTCGGCCGGGTCGCGGAAGAGGTCGTTGAGGGCCTGGACGCCCGCCTTGACGGCCGCGACAAACGACGGGGCGCGGGCGTCACATACGGTAGCCGCCGCGGCAGCAGCCTCCACATTGATGTAGATGCCCCGCGCTTGCGCAACGGCGGTCGTGTCTTTGGGCTCGACACGCGTCCAGTTGGCGTGGAGCGTCACGTGGAAGGCCGACGCGTTGCCAGCGCGGGAGGCGGGGGTGAGAGCGCCCCCGTTCCACGCGTCGACGACCGACAGCAGCGTCTCCCGGTGGGCGGCGGCGTCAAAGAGGGGGGTGGGGGCGGCACCCGCGGCGGGCGCGGCGACGCCCGCCGCGGTGGCGACGGCCGCGACGGCCGCCGCCGCGAGGACGGGGAGGCGCGCGGCCATGGCAGCCGCCGAGGGAGGGGAAAGGCGCGTCGGCCCGGGGAACACATGGCGGCGCGACATGGTCGCCCCGAAAAAGCAGGAGGAAAACCGGAGAGTGGGGGTCAGTCGCCGTCGGTGGGGACCCGCCGTCTGCCCGACTCACCACCGCGCGTGGCGCCTCTTATGCGCTGCGCCACGCCCATCCGACACACCGCCCGTGGGCCCCGCCCCGGCACCCGGTCAAGGTGAGGAGGTGGCGCCGCATCGGCACATGCAGACGGATCTCCGCGCAGACAACCATGCGTCGCCTCGCGCACAGCGGGGCACCCGCCCGCACACCGAAGACGGGGGAGTCGGGCGGGGCTCCCGGACGTTTGGCGTGGTCTGCGGGGCCGCCCAGGTAGTTCCACGGGCGCCCCCCTGGTCGGCGGCGCACGCCGCTGCACGCCGCACGCGATTGCGCCACGGAAAAAGGGGTTCCAAGTCTGGTGGTCGTGTCTGGTGCTGCGTGTCCAGTACGGTGGCGGCCGTTCAACCTCGCTCGGTGCTACAGCGAGGCGCCCGAATCGCGGGCGTGGCCGAAACGCCTCGACTGCTGAGAGGAGATCCCGGCCTCTGCCGTGACCGGTGTCAGAGGTGTCCGTCAGGGCCCGCGAAAATCGTCTGCAGCCCATGGGGTGCTGTCACCGACTTCCTGCAAGACGAGGCAGCCACGCAGCTCATGGATCCCAGCGGCGGTACATGTATGGTCGTTCCGTCAAAAGCTGGAGAGACCCCAGTCAAGCCAATCGCTGTCTGGGCCAATCAAACGCAGAATAGCGCCTCTTTGTTCGGCCTGGACTCTCCACTATTTGGCGCAACGACAATAGAGGAGACGCATGCGTGACACGTCCTTCATCGCCGCTGAGACGATCCTCTGTTGGAGCCGTTGACGTGTTGCTCTTGACCAGAATTCGTCCTCTTTGATTGTGTACAGAATGAAAACTGTGGTGCGAACAACTGTCTCCCCCCATGACAACATGCTCAGACTCGGAAAGGCAGCCAATGGAAAGCTGGCCTTCAGTGGTTCTTCACATTGAGCGCAGGGGGGTCACGACCAAGACGTGGGTTAAACGCTGCCGAGAAAAGAAATGTAGGAGAACCACACAGTCCATGCGTTCAATGATCTGGTGATTTGGGTGACCAACGTAGCGGCCTCCATGTCGGCCGGGCAGCATCATGTACAGTACTGTACCGCGGCGTCATGATGACGCCGAGGTACAGTACCCGGGGGGGACCGTGGCATGCTCAAACACAGGCCACTGCGGCAACTCGCGTGCGGCTGAACAGCTTGATCAAATCCTGGTTTCGTTTACCGACGAAAGGATAATGTGTTGGAAAGCCTCAATTCGAATGGCGGCCAGTCGTGCCGCCGCCTCGGACTCTGGACGGATCTCACGTCGGTGGCAACGCAACCGACCACCCCTCCCTTTGGTGGCCGAGCTTGTTGCAGCCCTGTCCCTCGCCGAGCTAGCCGTGCGCTGCCCAACAACGCCCTCCTTGATCACCGCCCTCTGTTACTGAACTCCTTCCGGCGCTGCTGCCATCACGTTCCTCTTGCTGGTCTGCCTCGCCAAGCCGCCAGCCTCCGCCTTGGTTACCTCCCAACAGGACTGGTGCGTCCGTCCCCTGCCCTTTTGCCCACTCCTCCCCTTGCGCTGCGCGTCAACACGGGCAACAACGGCACGGTCAGACGCGGTCCCCGCCGGGCCGGCGGTCATTGACCATGCCAACGACGTTGGTTTCGCCGCCCTCCACACCGCGGCGACGCACGGCGACGCCGCCTCGTCAATACGGCTGGTCGGGCACGGCGCCAGCCTCCCCACCGTCGACGGGGGCGGGATGACATTGATGCACCTGGCCGCACGCGTCTGCGACGCTAACGTGGCAACCACCTTGCGTGCCACCGGTGCGGCCGTGGACGCGGTGTGTGCTGGTGGGCCCACCCCGCTGCTGCTCGCGGCGGCCGGCAACCTCGCGGCGGCGGCCACGGGGCTCCTGGAGCAGGGCGCGAGCGTCCACGCGGTCGTCGAGAGCACGGGAGCCTCGCTCCTGGCGTGCTTCACCGGGTGTGACGACCTGGTGTCGGCGCTGCTCGCGTGCGACGTAGTCGTGGACGTGGCCGCGCCCGGTGGGGCCGGCCGAAACCCGCTGCTGACCACGACGCGCAAGGCGGGGGTGCTAGCTGGGTGGGCGCTCCCGGCCAGTGGGGCGGCCGTCTGCCAGGTGCAGTGACACGCGCGCGTGACCCCGCTGATGGCGGCGGACGGATTGGGGCACGCGGACGTACCGGCCACCCTGCTCGCCGCGGGTGCCGAGGTGGCGGCGGTGGATGGAGACGGGGACAGCGTCCTCTGGTGGGCACTCCGTGCCGACTCCCTCGTCTTGACGGCGTCATGCCGCTGATAGTTGCGGCGCGCGAGGGCCACGCGGCCGTCGTCCGCCGGCTGTTGGACGCTGGTGCGGTCGCTACGACGGCGCCAGTCGATGGGGTCGCCCCGTTGGAAGGGGCGCTGCGCAAAGGCCGCGCGGCCATCGTCGAAATGCTGTTGCCGTGCTTCTCTCAATGACGCTGCCACTCTCATGTCCCGAACCGGCCCGCTTCCGCTGTTCAACGCCGCCGCCGAGACGGACGTGCGCATCGTGGCCGCCCTACTCGCCGGCGGTGGGGATCCAAACTCGTGCGAGGGCGGCGGCGCGTCGCCCTGAATGTACGCGGCGCAGCAAAGGCACGCCGACCATCTGTACACCTCACGCGCCGCCGCCGCTGTCGTCTGCGCCGCTGACAGTGTCGGTGGAACGAAGCTCACTTGGGCGGCGCGCGGCGACCACGCGGCGGCCATCACGGCGCTCGTCGCCGCCCCAGACGTGGGCGTAGACGCCTCGGACGTGCTCGGTTGGACGGCACCGTTTGACGCCGTCGGCCACGGCGCGTCGGCGGCAGGGGCGGCGCTACTCGCCGCCGGTGCGGCCCTTGGGGCGGCGGGCGGGCAGCACGGTACGGTCCCCTTCACGCTGCGTCTCAATTGGGGCACCTGCCGGTCCTTGCGGCGCTTGTGGATGGCGGCGCCGAGGTGGACGTGGCCAAGCACAGAGGGGACACTCCCCTGTTGTACGCGGCGCACCAAGACCGCGCCGCCGCCGTGTCGGCGCTCGTCACCGCCGGGACGGCGGTCGACGCGGCGTCTGTCAATGGCGTGGCGGCGTTGACGCACGCGCCGTTTGCAGACGTAGCGACCGCCGCCCAAGCGTTGCTCCCCGCGATGCGAGCGTGGCCGCCGAGGATGCAGACGGAGAAGGGCTGCTCTTTGCCGCTGCCCGTGCCGTGTCCGCCGCTGTGAAGCGGCTGCTCCTCAACGCGCGCGCATGGGCGGCGGCCGCCGCGCACGATGGCTCGACGCCGTTGCATCGGCTCGTGGGGCAGAGGCAGCCAGGTCGCAAGGCACCACCGGCATCCTGCAGCGGCTGCTGGCGGCGCGCGGACCGCTCGACGCACAGCCACTGACGAGGGCGTGACCCGCTGCCGCGAGTGGTTCGGAGGCGCTGGTGAGCTGGGCGTCGTGCACGCAGCGGGTTGAGAGTCTCAACGTGATTACCACCCGCTCAGGAACACAGTGCGGGGAAAACAAACGCGGCGCTCCGGGAGCTGGCCGAGGCCGGGGACGACGCGTCTGTCCCCCATCAAACCAAAGGGAGGGTGCCCGCGGTTGCGCGCCAAAAACGAACAAAGCGAAACACGTTGGAGGTCAACACTCGCCAAAAGAGCCGTCACAACAGCGGCCGCGTACGGTGGCCGCCCCTAGACAACAAAAAGCGGTGCCTGCGTGCAGGCGCACTGATTGCCAACGCCGCCCAACCCCCCGCCCCCCTCCGTGCTGGAGAAAAAGGAAGCCCACCACGCCCCATCAGCAATCCCCTTCATGCCCCCCCAAAACACCCCCCTCTACTCCCGCCGCCGCTCCCCAGCGCGCGGCAGCGGCGGCCGCAGCAGCGTGTAGAGGGCCACCCCAAACACCGGCACCGCCACCACCGACAGGGCAAACAAAACGTCCGCCACCCCCCCGTCGTACAGGCGGCGGCGGCGCATGTCTTCCGTCAGGGGCCCCCAAATGGCGACGGACATGAAGCCCACGTCCGCCGTCGTGGTCGCCACCAGCCCGTCGACGCGGGCGAGCTCGACCCAATCGACCGCGCGCGCGTAGAGGATCAAATCCCACGCGCCAAACGGCGCGCCGAGCGGCACAAAGGCGGTGACGTAGCACCAGAGGGCCCCCGCCACGAGGGTGGCGGCAAAGAGCTTGGACTCCCCAACCCGCAACAGCGCCGAGTGGCCAAACGGCAGCGGCTCGCCCGCGGCGGCAGCGTCGGCGGCGGCGGCGGCGGCGGCGGCGGCGTCGGCGGCAGCGTCAGCGGGCGTCGCGGCTTG